>JABLTH010010999.1_pt1 | contig 11401 bp, 9 predicted proteins | sample 7875711 | NCBI WGS metagenome assembly JABLTH01 (sample SAMN14941262, study PRJNA633318) | bioreactor metagenome | isolation source: bioreactor | place: China | collected 2019-03-05 | reverse complement strand
CGTCCAGATACAGCACGTCAGGCACAAGCTTCACGCGCGGGTAGCGCTGCGAAAACGCATCGGCAGCGCTCCAATGCGTGGTCGCTTCATGGCCGTCGAGCACGCCAGCTTCGGCCAGCACAAACGCGCCCAGGCACAGGCCGACCACCGTGGCACCGCGCGCGTAGGCGTCGCGCACCGCGTTCACCATGGCCGCCGGGGGGCGCTTTTTCGTGTCGCGCCAGGACGGCACGATCAGCACGTCGGCGCGGGCAGCGTCTTCGAGCGTGAGATCGGTCTGCACGGCAAACCCGGCCGTGGTGCGCAGGCCGCCCTTTCTGGCGGGTTCGCCGGCACAGATCCGCAGGTTGTAGGACGGCAGCCCCGCCCAGATGCGGTCTTCAAACACAAGACACGGAACGGACAGGTGAAACGGGCTGATGTCATTGAAGGCGAGAACGGCGATTTCCCGTGGATGCTGGGGTTTCATACAGGCTCCGCGCTTTGGCCCGATTCTTTCGATAAACGTCTTCCGGGCCACTGTCGGGAAGGATAGCCATCCGCGAAGATGCTGTCCACGGGCTCACGCAAATGCCCGATCCAACCGACCTTGAGGAGTCAGCCATGACCACGAACCACGCCCCGAAGCGCGCCCTGATCGTCATCGATGTGCAGAACGAATATTTCACCGGCGGCCTGCCGATCGAGTATCCGGACCCGCAGCAGACGGTGGCTAACGTGGGCGCCGCCATGGATGCCGCACGCGAGGCCGGCATTCCGGTGATCGTCGTGCAGCAAACGTCGCCCGCCAGTTCGCCGCTGTTCGCCATCGACACCGACGGCTGGCAACTGCACCCGGTGGTGGCATCTCGCCCGCATGACCACTATCTGCGCAAACTGCTGCCGAGCGCCTATCCGGAGACGGACCTGGCGCAATGGCTGGAAGCGCGCGGCATCGATACGCTTGCCGTGGTCGGCTACATGACACACAACTGCGATGCGTCGACCATCAACCATGCCCTGCACAACGGCACGGCGGTGGAGTTCCTGCACGATGCATCAGGCGCCGTGCCGTATCAGAACCAGGCAGGCTTTGCGAGTGCGGAAGAGATCCACCGCGTGTTCAGCGTGGTGCTGCAGTCGCGCTTTGCGGCGGTGATGTCGACCCAGGAATGGGTGCACAGCGTGAAGACCGGCGCGGTGCCCGTGCGCGACAACATCTATAAGTCGAATCAGCGGGCGCGGGGGTTGCTCAAGGATGACGTGGCGCAACGGGCAGCCTGAACAATCAGCCGGCCACGCCCTCTTCGGCCGGCAGAAACCCGCGAAACGACACTTCCACCTGTTCCACCATCGACGCCGATGTGGCGTCGCGCAGAGCCGCCAGCAATGCATCGAACGCGCTTTCCACGGAAGCGCGGTCGGTGGCCTGGACCAGGCGCTGGCGGACCGGATGTTCGGCCGAACTGAATGTGCGCGCCGCAATGTCCATCAGATACATGCGCGCTGCCGCCAGCGAACGCTTGCGCGCCGGGGCGGCAGAGGCAGCGGGCCTGGGCGTCTCCGGCCGCGGCACGTCCACTTGAACGAAGAGCGGTTCGCCGGCAGCCTCGGTTGCACGCTGAATGAACCCTGCCTGCATCAGCTCGAACACGGCCTGCGCTTCAAGGCCAAGCTGGCCGGCACGCACGGCAAGGTCCTCACCGGTGACTTGCCCATCCACCATGATGAGCAACGCGCGGCTTGAACGACCGAGCGCGCCGCTGCGCGTGGCGATTTCCCGCCGCCCCTCGTCTGTCTTTTCGAATCGTGCAGATAACCCCTGCATGGCAGCCCCCTATCCTCCCCCGAAGATCGGCCCAACATAGGGCGGGTTGTTTGCAGAATCGTGAAACCGGGGCGGCTTTCCCTCGGCGGCAAACGGCAAACGCTTGCACTCAGATGGATGTCGGCAAATCCAGACACCCTCCCCCGAAGTGGGGCTGACAACGCGCACGCATCATTGATATGGCACGCACGAGCGTGGCCCGACACTGCTTCGGGAGCCCGCTCTTGCCTGCATCCGCTTCCACCTCTACCATGCGTTGTTATCGGTAACAACATTGACGCGCAAACCGTCGATAACCACCACGCCGATTCCCCGCAGAGGGAACCCTGCTCCACATAACAACCGAGACACCATGCCCGCCCAACCTCCACGCAGACTGCGCAGCCAGCTTTGGTTCGATGACCCGAACCACGCAGACATGACTGCCCTCTATGTCGAACGCTTCATGAACTACGGCCTGACGCGCGAAGAGCTGCAGTCGGGCCGGCCGATCATCGGCATTGCACAAACGGGTAGCGACCTCGCGCCGTGCAACCGGCACCACCTGGAACTGGCGCAGCGTGTGAAGGCCGGCATACGCGACGCGGGCGGCATCCCGATGGAATTTCCCGTTCACCCGCTGGCCGAGCAGAGCCGCCGCCCAACTGCCGCGCTCGACCGCAATCTCGCGTATCTCGGTCTGGTCGAGATCCTGCACGGCTTCCCGCTCGACGGCGTTGTGCTGACCACCGGTTGCGACAAGACCACGCCCGCGTGCCTGATGGCCGCCGCCACGGTCGACCTGCCAGCCATCGTCTTGTCCGGCGGGCCGATGCTGGATGGCTGGCACGAGGGCAAGCGGGTCGGTTCCGGCACCGTCATCTGGCATGCGCGCAACCGACTGGCTGCCGGCGACATCGACTACGAAGGCTTCATGGAGCTGACCACCGCGTCGTCGCCATCAATCGGCCACTGCAACACGATGGGCACCGCGCTGTCGATGAACAGCCTGGCCGAAGCGCTGGGCATGTCGCTGCCCGGGTGCGCCAGCATTCCGGCGGCGTATCGGGAGCGTGGGCAGATGGCCTATACCACCGGCAAGCGCATCGTCGAGCTGGTGCATGAGGACATCCGCCCCTCGAAGATCATGACGCGCGCGGCGTTTGAAAACGCCATCATGGTGGCCTCTGCGCTTGGCGCGTCGACCAACTGCCCGCCTCACCTCATCGCCATTGCGCGCCACATGGGCCTGGAACTGAGCCTCGAAGACTGGCAGCGCCACGGAGAATCGGTGCCGCTTCTGGTGAACTGCATGCCGGCAGGCGAATACCTGGGTGAGAGCTTCCACCGCTCGGGCGGCGTGCCCGCCGTGTTGCGCCAGCTGGACGCGGGCGGATTGCTGCGGCGCGATTGCGCCACCGTGTCTGGCCGTACGATCGGCGCGATTGCCGATGCCGCCCCCGACGCCGACCGCGATGTGATTTTTCCTGTGGACGCGCCGCTCAAGCATCGCGCCGGCTTCATCGTGCTGTCGGGCAATTTCTTTGACAGCGCCATCATGAAGATGTCGGTGGTGGGCGAGGCGTTCCGGCAGACGTATCTGAGCGAACCGGGCGCGGAAAATGTTTTCGAGACGCGCGCGATCGTCTTCGATGGCCCAGAGGACTATCACGCCCGCATCAACGATCCGGCGCTCGAGATTGACGAGCGCTGCATCCTCGTCATTCGAGGCTGCGGAACGGTCGGCTATCCGGGCAGTGCGGAGGTCGTCAACATGGCGCCGCCGGCGGCGCTCGTTAAGCAAGGGATCGAATCGCTGCCGTGCATGGGCGATGGCCGGCAGAGCGGCACCTCGGCAAGCCCATCCATTTTGAACATGTCGCCGGAGGCGGCCGCGGGTGGGGGCCTGGCGCTGCTGCGCACGGGCGATCGCATCCGCGTGGACCTCAACGCGCGCAAGGTCGATGTACTGGTCGACGCGGAAGAGCTTGAGCGCCGCCGTGAAACCGCAACGTTCAGCGTGCCGCAGTCGCAAACGCCTTGGCAGGAACTCTATCGGCAATTCGTCGGGCAGCTTTCGACGGGCGGATGCCTGGAGCCGGCAACGCTGTATCTGAACGTCATCGAGACGCGCGGCAACCCACGGCACTCGCATTGAGGCAGGAAGCAGCCGGCGGCGTGCTGCCGGCTACGCGCTCTCGCGCTCGACCACGCTGAAGTCGATGCGCGAGAGTTTGCGCGTGGCCGTAGCCTCGCCAACGCCCAGCGCGTCGAGCAAGACCCCGCCCGTGCGCAGGCCGATGCCATAGGCATCGACGGAGATCGTCGTGATGGTCGGGTGGCAGCACCACGCCACTTCAAAATTGCCGAAGCCCGCAACAGCGATGTCGCCGGGCACGGACAGGCCACGGCGGTGGCATTCCATGATGGCGCCGAATGCGGACATGTCGCTCACGCACATCACGGCATCGGTATCCGGCCAGGCTTCCAGCAACGCGGCCATGGCAGGCCCGCCGTGGCTCATGGTGATGGGCGATTCGCCCAGGCGGATCACGCGCGGCTCGCCAAGGGCGAGCGCCTTGATTCCGCTTAGGTATCCACGCATGCGGTCGGTGCCGCGCCGGTCCAGTTCGCTTGCGCCGCACAGGAAGCCGATTCGCCGGTAACCCCGCCTGTGCAGGTGATGCACCATCGCAAGCGACGCCTTGGCGTTCGAGAACCCAACCGCCATGTCGATCGGGCGGTCGGGCAGATCCCACATCTCGACAATCGGGATGCCGGCGCGCTCCAGCAGCGCGCGCGTGCCGGCGCTGTGGTGGCGCCCTGTCAATGCGATAGCACGCGGCTGATGGCGCAGCAGCGACTTCACCAGCGCCTCTTCCTGGTCGAGGTGGTAGTCGGTATCACCCAGCAGCAATTGCAGGCCATGCGGCGCAAGCGCATCCGTCAAGCCGCGCACGGTGTCGGCAAAGTTGGAACTGGCCAGCGAGGGCACCAAGGCGGCGACAAACTCCGATCGTCCGCTGGACAGCATCCCGGCGGCGGCCGTTGCAACGTAGCCGAGTGCGTCGATGGCCTGTTGCACGCGTGCACGGGTCTCGGGCGACACGCTGCCGCCTGCCAGCACCCGCGACACCGTCATCTTCGAGACGCCGGCAACGCGCGCAACATCGGCCATGCGAGGAGGAGTGGTGCCGGTGGTCATGAGAAACGCCTACGCGCCAAGGGAAAAGAGGAAAGAAAAAAGAGGAGTGGCGATCATAGCGGAACCGCCCACAAAGCAGCCCGTCGCTACGCCTGCGCGAGCGCGCGGCCGATGCGGTCGGCCATGCCTGCAACGCCGACGACAAGGCGCTTCTCCCTGCGGGCGTCCAGCCGGCTGACGGGCACGCTGGAACTCACCGCAACGCGCTTGCCCAGCGGCGTGACCCCGACGAACGCCGCAAAGCAGGCGAGCCCCGCCACCACCTCCTCGCGCTCCGTCGCCAGACCCCGCGCGCGAATGCTCTCAAGCTCATGGAGCAGATCGGCACGGCGCGTGGTGGTGCGCTCGGTCATGGCGGCAAGACGGGCCGGCAGGAGCGCACACACCGCTTCGTCATCAAGGCTCGCAAGCAGCGCCTTGCCCAGCGCGCAGCAATGGGCCGGCAAGCGCAGGCCGACATCCGATACCAGGCGAACCGGCCGCGGTGCATCCTCCCGCGCGATATAGACGACCTCCGTGCCGTCGAGCACGGCAAGCTGCACGACTTCATTGTGTGCGGCCACGAAGGCGGCGGATTCACGCCGGAACGCTGCCAACAAGCTGTCGTGGCGGAAGTAGGCGTTGCCTAGCTCAAACAACGTCAAGCCGATCAGGTAGCCGTCTGCCCGCTTTTCGATCCAGCGGCGCTTCTCCAGCGACTCCAGCAGCAGGTACAACGTGCTTCTGGACATGCCCGTCGCCTGCGCCAACGCGGCGGGTCGCACAGGTGATGTCGCCGCGCACAGTATCTCCAGCACTTCGTGAATGCGCTTGAGTGCTGGCACCTCATAGTCTGTCTTCACTGGAAACCTACCCGGCTCATTGATTGCCTATTGTCCAATAGGTTGGAAATTACGTCACCGTGTTGGACACCCTGCATCGCCATCTCTACGATCACGCGGGTTCCCTGACAACAAGGGTGTCCAATTGACGGAGCGCAGCGCACATGACCGACATCGCCAACTACTTGCCGCACGATCTGGAGCAGTCAACGCTCGTCGGTCGGATCTGGCGCACGACCGCCAACGGCGAGGGGCCGTCTGTCGTGGTGGTACGCAACGGTGTCGTATTCGACATCACAGAAGCCGTGCCAACCGTGGCGGACCTGTTCGAGCATCCTGACGCACTGGCCGTTGCCCGGCAGGCGCCTGGGGAAAACCTGGGCCGCGTCGAGGCGCTTGTCGAACGTTCCATGTCTGCCGATCGCGCGGGCACCTTGCCAACCCTGCTTGCGCCGAACGACCTCCAGGCCATCAAGGCCTGCGGCGTAACGTTTGCCGTCAGCCTGATCGAGCGTGTGATCGAAGAACAGGCTGGTGGCGACCCGGCCAAGGCCCGTGACGTGCGCGAGTCGATTGTCGGCGTGGTGGGCTCCGATCTCTCGAAGATCAAGCCCGGCTCCGATGCGGCCATGCGGCTCAAGGACGAACTGCAGCGCCGGGGCGCCTGGTCGCAATACATGGAAGTCGGTATCGGGCCCGATGCGGAAGTGTTCTCCAAATCGCAGCCGATGTCGGCAGTCGGGTTCGGCGCCGATGTGGGCCTGCATCCGGCCTCACGCTGGAACAACCCGGAGCCGGAGATCGTGCTGGCAGTCAGCAGCACGGGGCATGTCGTGGGGGCGGCGCTCGGCAACGACGTCAACCTGCGCGACATCGAAGGGCGCTCCGCTTTGCTGCTGGGCAAATGCAAGGACAACAACGGTTCCTGCGCCATCGGGCCGTTCGTGCGCCTGTTTGACGAGCACTTCACCGTCGACACGATTCGCGCCACGCAGGTATCGCTGCGTGTTGAAGGCACCGACGACGGCTTCGTGCTCGACGGCGTGAGCCATATGAGCGAGATCAGCCGTGACCCGCTCGACCTCGTCGCCCAGACCTGTGGGCCGCACCATCAGTATCCGGACGGCTTCATGCTGTTTCTCGGCACGATGTTCTCGCCGATCAAGGACCGTGACGCACCGGGTGCCGGCTTTACGCACCACCTCGGCGACCGCGTGACGATCAGCGCGCCGCCCCTCGGCGCACTGGTCAACACGGTGCGCCTGTCGACGGAGATCGCACCGTGGACGTTCGGTGTCCGCGCCTTGTATCGCAACCTGGCGGCACGCCGGCTCGTCCGTCAGGACTGATCGGTCTTCGCTGCGGAAAAGTCCACGGCACATTCCGTGGACGGGAGCCCCTTGACCGGCGCGCGAAACGCGAACAAGCCGCCGGCAAGCGGCTCCTTCTCCAACGCCTCGTCCGTCAGGCCCTTTCGGGCGGTGGTTGCATAGACGGTCTGCAAATCATCGCCGCCAAATGCGAGCTTGGTGATGTTGGAACACGGAAACTCGACGCGCCCGATGCATCGGCCGTCGGGTGAGAACCGCTCGATCCGGCCTCCGCCAACAGCGCGACCCACACGCACCCTTCTTCATCGACGGCCATGCCGTCGGGGTAGCCGGTGCCCTCAATCGAGGTAAAGACGCGCTTGCGCTCCAGCCTGCCGTCGTCGTCAAGGTCGAAGGCATAGACCACGCGCTGCAAGGTGTCTGTGTGATACAGCGTGCGGCCGTCGGGGCTCGCGGTCGGGCCATTCGTGATGACGTAGCCCGAATCGCGCACGCTCAACCGGCCATCCCGACCGACGCGGTAGAGCTGCCCGCTCGGCTCGCTCTCTGCATCGTCCATCGAGCCAAACCACAGCGCCCCGGTGCGGTCGACGTAGCCGTCGTTCAGGCGATTTCCCGGCCGATCGGTTTCGACGGGCAGCATGCGGCTGAAGGTACCGCTTGCGAAATCGAACCGGTAGAGACCACCCTGCACGCCGCAGACCAAGCTGCCTTCAACGCTGGGCAGCGCAAAGCCGATCTGGCCGGGCGCGACCCAACTGCGGCGCACATCGGTATCCGGGTCATAGCGGTAGAGTCGCCTGCCTTTGATATCGACAAAGACCACGCAGCGCGACGCGGCATGCCACACCGCGCCTTCCCCAAGCGTTGCGCCAACGCGCCAGACGCATTCCGGAGTGATCGGCATCTTCATCCGCCGTACCACCCGGCATCGACAAAGTACTCGCGCGCCGTGCAGCGCGCGGCATCGTCTGACGCAAGAAACAGCGCCATGCGCGCCACGTGTTCCGGCTCGACACGCTCATGCAGGCACTGCTCGGCCAGCAGCTTGGCTTCGCTTTCGGGCGATTGCCAGAGCGCCATCTGCCGCGGCGTGCGTACCGCGCCGGGCACGATGCAATTGACGCGAATGCCATATCCGCCAAGATCACGCGCCAGACCGCGCGTCAGGCCCTCAATGCCGGCCTTGGCCGTCATGTAGATGGCGAGGTCCGGCTGGGCAAGGTGCCACGAGATGGACCCGAGGTTCAGGATCACGCCGCGCCCCTGCTTCTTCATGCTGGGCAGCACGGCTTGCGCGCAGAAGAACTGATGGCGCAGGTTGACCTCGATGCGGTTGTCCCAATAGGCCGGCGTTACGGTTGCGATCTGATGACGGTCATCGTTCGCGGCGTTGTTGATCAGGACGTCGATGGGGCCGGCTTCGGCTTCAATGTCTGAGAACGTGGTGTTCAGCGCGTCAATATCGCGCAGATCGCAGTAGCGGAATACCGGCGGATGCACGCACTCACCCAGCGACGCAGCCAGCGCTTCTGAGTCCGCACGCGCAATATCCAGAAACGTGACACGCGCGCCCTGTTTCGCGAAGCCTTCAACGATGGCGGCGCCAATGCCGCTACCGCCGCCGGTAATCACAACGTTCTTGTTAACAAGGCTCGGATAAATCGCATAAGACATAGGAGATTCCAGTTACAGCAAAAGGGATAAAGCCCGAAACGCAAACTCAGCGGCGGCCGGAGCGCGAGATGACGTCCACCCAGACGGCCAGCACGAGGATGCCGCCCTTGACGATCATCTGCCAGTAGGCGTCCACATCGAGCATCGACATGCCGTTGTCGAGGCTGGCCATGACGAGCGCACCGACCAGCGCACCGTAGACCGTGCCCGCGCCGCCGCGCATGGACGTGCCGCCGATAAAGCAGGCCGCAATGGCATCCAGTTCGCCCATGGTTCCGGCAGATGGCGAACCTGCAGCAAGACGCGCCGTATTGACGATGCCGGCAAACGCACACATGAGGCCCATGAGCCCGAAGATGGCGAGCTTCACGCGATCGGTGTTGATGCCCGACAGGCGCGTGGCCTCAAGGTTTGAACCCACAGAGTAGATACGGCGGCCGAACACCGTCTGGCTGGCGATCCAAGAAAAAATGCCGAGCAACGCCAGTACGAGCAGCACGGGCACCGGGATGCCGCCATAGCTGTTGAGCGTGGCGACAAATGCGACGATGACCGCGCCCGCCACAACCAACTTGGCGACGTCTTGCCAGAGCGGCGCAACGTCGAGTTCATAACGGCGGTGCTCGCGCCGCTGCCGGACAACGACGAAGATCAACAGGCAGAAAATCGCCACCGCCATCAGGTCGCCCACCCGGCGCGGCAGGTAGCCCTGGCCAATCAGAACGAAGCTGTCCGACACCGGCGCAATCGTTGAGCCATGTGTGAGGCCGAGCAGGATGCCGCGATACGCGAGCATGCCGCCCAGGCCAACGATAAAGGACGGAACGCCCCGGTAGGTTGACCACCATCCGTTGAACAGGCCCATGGCCACGCCGAGCAGCAACACCACGGGCACCGTCGCCGTGATCGGCCAACCCAGTCCCTGGTCCAGGATGGCAGCTACGCCACCCAACAGGCCAAGCAGCGATCCGACCGAGAGATCGATCTCGCCAGCGATGATGACAAACACCATCCCGCAGGCCAGCATCCCCGTGATCGACATCTGCCGCAGCAGATTGGAGAGATTGCGGGGCGACGTAAACGCACCGTCGGTCAGTATCGAAAAGAACAGCCAGATCGCCGCCACGGCAATCAGCAACGCCAGGATCTTGTAGCGTGCGAACAGTTGCCTCAGGCGCTGGCTTGCCTTGAACGTGTTGCGCGAATCGCCCACCCCGCCGGCGGCTTGTGGGCTGGTTTGAGAAGTCATACGTGACCTGCCTGATGGAAAGTGGGTGCGTGCCTGGGTGTGTGCCGGACTGGCTGAATGGCGGCAGTCAGAATGTGTTCCTGCGTCAGTCCGTCGTTCACGAAGTCGCCGCGCAGTTCCCCCTCGCCGATCACGAGCACGCGGTCCGAAATGCCAAGCACTTCGGGCAACTCCGACGAGATCACGATGATGGCCATGCCGCGCTTGGCGAGATCGCCGATCAGCTTGTAGATCTCGTACTTGGCGCCGACATCCACGCCGCGCGTGGGCTCATCCAGAATCAGGACGCGCGGCTCGGTGAGCAGCATCCGGGTGAGGACGGCCTTTTGCTGATTGCCGCCAGACAGGCTGGCAATCGGCAGCATCGGATGCGCGGCACGCACGGCAAGCCGCCGCATCTCTTTGCGGATCGTGTCGAGTTCGGCCGCGCCATCAATGCGCCCGAGACGCGAAAAACGCTGGAGGACGGCAAGCGTGATGTTGTGTCCGACGCTCATCAGCGAGACGATGCCGTGACGTTTTCGGTCTTCCGGCACCATCGCGATACCCGCACGAATGGCATCAAGTGGCGCGCGGACTTTCAACGGTTTGCCGTCAAGTACAAGCTCGACTTCGCTGGCGCCTTCATACGCGCCAAACACCGCCTGCATCAGCTCTGTACGCCCTGCACCGACCAGCCCAGCCACGCCAAGAATTTCGCCACGCCGCACCGAAAAGGACACATCGTCGACCCGCTTGCGAGTCGGGTTGTTCGCGTCATAGCACGTCACATTGCGCGCCTCGAAAACAACCTCCCCGATGGGATGCGGTTCACGCGGGAACAGTTGCGTAATCTCGCGCCCGACCATCTGCGCGATGATGCGGTCGGTGGTGAGCGCGTCCATCGGCGCGGTCGACACATGGCGGCCGTCACGGATGACGGTGACCGTGTCGCACACTGCCTCCACCTCGTCGAGCTTGTGCGAGATATAGACGCACGCAATGCCGCGCGCTTTCAGATCGCGCACGATGTCGAGCAGGATGCGCGTTTCAGCCGCCGTAAGTGACGACGATGGCTCGTCCAGGATCAGCAGCTTGGCGTGCTTGTTGAGCGCCTTGGCGATCTCAATCAATTGCTGATGGCCGCCGCCGTAGTGCATCACGGGCAGCGCCACGTTGATGCCCTGAATGTTCAGGTCACGCAGCAGCTTGTCCGCGCCCTGGTACATGGCCGCGTAGTTCATGCGCCCGCCGGGCAGCGTGATTTCGTTGCCGAGATAGATGTTCTCGGCCACCGACAACTCCGGCACCAGCATCAGTTCCTGATGGATGATGACGATGCCGGCGCGCTCG
>JABLTH010079119.1_pt1 | contig 11404 bp, 9 predicted proteins | sample 7875711 | NCBI WGS metagenome assembly JABLTH01 (sample SAMN14941262, study PRJNA633318) | bioreactor metagenome | isolation source: bioreactor | place: China | collected 2019-03-05 | reverse complement strand
GCGAAGCAGCGCGAGCTCGATGCGAAGCGCGCCGCGGCTTCCCGATCGCCCGTTTCGGTCCCCCTTCCCTCCGAGGGGGGGCGATGAAGCCGTCGTTGCAGAGCGTAGAGAAGGAGACGCCATGGCCCCCCGAGCGCCCAAGACCCCGTCGCCGTCGCAGCCGTCGCTCCCGCTCGGGGAGGAGGAGTCGCGGGCGAGCGCCGACGACCTGCTCGCGACGAAGGCCGTCCAGAAGCTGCTCGAGAACGGCCGGCAGAAGGGCTTTCTCACGGTCGACGAGCTGAACGCGAGCCTTCCCGGCGCCATGCTGTCGTCGGAGCGGCTCGACGACGTGATCGCGCTCCTCGGAGAGTACGAGATCGCGGTCGTCGACGGTCAGACCGCGAGCCGCGCGCGCCCGGTCCCGGCCGTCCGGACCGAATCGGCGTCCGACGACGGCCCCGGCCCCACGAACGATCCCGTCCGCGTCTATCTGCGCGAGATGGGCCAGGTCTCGCTGCTGACGCGCGAGGGCGAGGTCGAGATTGCGAAGCGGATCGAGGCGGGCGAGGAGGACCAGGTTCTCGCGGTCCTCGGCACGCCGTTCGGGTTGCAGGCCGTCCTGCGCCTCGGCGACCAGCTCCGCAAGGAGAAGATCGAGGTCGGCCAGCTCGTCGACGGCATCGACGACGAGAGCCCGACGGCGCTCACGGCCGACGACGCGCGCAAGGGCATCCTCGCGGCCATGTCGCGCGCGCGCCGCATCGAGACCGACATCGCGAAGCGTCTCGCGACGCTCGCCAACCCGCGAACCGGGGACGAGACGCGCGAGCGCATCCGGTCCGAGATCCGCGCGCGCTACCGCGACGCGGTTCACGTGCTCCGCGACGCACGGATCTCGCAGGAGCGCGTTCAGGAGATCACGGGAAGCCTGCGCGAGATCGGCGCCCGGCTCGACCGCGCGGCGGCCGAGATGCGCAGGATCGTCGCTCCGTTCGACGTGGGCGTCGACGAGTTCCGCGAGCTCGCGAGCTTCGCGGTGCGCACGGCCACCAAGCGCGGGCGGGAGGCGCTCGCGCGGCTCGGCGACGATCCCGGCCGCGTGGCGTCGGCCGCCGCGCAGCTCGCGGCGGCGGACGAGGAGTCGGCGAAGCTCACGAGCGAAGCGCGAATGACGGCGGGCGAGATCAAGACCGCGCTCGACCGTTTCTCCGAGGCCAGCGAGCGAACGCACCGCGCGAAGTGCGAGCTGATCGAGGCGAACCTGCGGCTCGTGGTTTCGATCGCCAAGAAGTACACCAACCGCGGCCTGTTGTTCCTCGACCTCATCCAGGAAGGCAACATCGGCCTCATGAAGGCGGTCGACAAGTTCGAGTATCAGCGCGGCTACAAGTTCTCGACGTACGCGACGTGGTGGATTCGTCAGGCGATCACGCGCGCGATCGCCGACCAGGCGCGAACGATTCGAATCCCCGTCCACATGATCGAGACGATCAACAAGCTCCACCGCGCGAGCCGCCATCTCGTCCAGGTGCTCGGCCGCGAGCCCACGCCCGAGGAGCTCACCGAGAAGATGGACCTGCCGCTCGAGAAGGTCCGCCAGGTGCTCAAGATCGCGAAGGAGCCGATCTCGCTCGAGACGCCGGTCGGCGAGGAGGAGGACAGCCGGCTCGTCGACTTCATCGTCGACAAGGCCTCGGTGAACCCCGAGGAGGCGATCATCCACGAGAACCTCGCGCACCAGACGCAGCGCGTGCTCGCGACGCTCCTGCCGCGCGAGGAGAAGGTCGTGAAGCTGCGCTTCGGGATCGGCGAGAAGGAGAACCACACGCTCGAAGAGGTCGGCCACGGCTTCGAGGTGACGCGCGAGCGAATCCGTCAGATCGAAGCGAAGGCGCTGCGCAAGCTGCGGCATCCGAGCCGCAGCCGGCACCTGAAGGGCTTCGTCGAGAAGTAGGCGCCGGCCCCGCGCCCGGCTACGCCATCGTGAGGCCGCCGCTCACCGAGAGCGTCTGCCCCGTGATGAAGCCGGCCTCGTCGGACGCGAGGAACGCGACCGCGGGCGCGACGTCGGCCGGTAGGCCCATGCGCCCCATCGGGATCGCCCGCGCGAGCCCGTCGACGATCTTGCGGCCTCGCTCGTCGGCGGCGGCCATCCCCGCGATGAGCGGCGTCTGCGTCGGGCCCGGGCACACGCTGTTCGACGTGACGCCGCTGCGAGCGACCTCGCGCGCCAGCGACTTCGCGAACGCGATGAGGCCTCCCTTCGCGGCGGCGTAGACCGATTCGAGCGACGAGCCGACGCGGCCCGCGTCGCTCGCGATCTGGATGACGCGCCCGAAGCGCCGCTCGACCATTGCGCCGAGCACCGCGTGCGTGACGCGCAGCGGCCCGGCGAGGTTCACGTCGAGAACGCGCGCGCGGAAGGTCTCGTCGGTCTCGAGGAAGGGCCGCAGCTCGTCCCAGCCCGCGCAGTTGACGAGGATGTCGATCGGGCCGAGGCCGCGCTCGGCCGCGGCGACCGCCGCGGCGACCGAGGCCGCGCTCGTGACGTCGAGCTCGACGCCGAGGGCCGAGCCCGCCGCGCCGAGGCCCTGCGCGACGCGCGCACACGCCGCCGCGTCGAGATCGGCGACGGCGACGCGCGCCCCCTTCTCGGCGAGCGCCTTCACGATCGCGCTCCCGATCCCGCCGGCGCCGCCGGTCACGAAGGCCACGCGGCTCATCGGAAGCGCCCGAAGTCGGGGCTTCGCTTCTCGGTGAACGCTTCGACGCCCTCTCTCGCCTCGTCGGAGCCGACGAAGAGCTCGAGGTGGTCGAACGCGAGCGTTCCGATCCCCGCCACCGACTCGCTGTCGGCGTTGAACGAGTGCTTGAGGAAGCGAAGCGCCGTCGGGCTCTTCGCGAGCATCTCGTCGGCCCACCGCCGAACCGCCGGGCGCAGCTCCGCGAGCGCGACGATTTCGTTCACGAGCCCCCAGCGCTCCATCGTCGCGGCGTCGTAGAGGCGGCAGCAGTACCAGATCTCGCGAGCGCGCTTCTCGCCGACGATCCGCGCGAGGTACGCGCTGCCGAAGCCGGCGTCGAACGATCCGACGCGCGGGCCGACCTGACCGAAGCGCGCGTGGTCGGCCGCGACGGTGATGTCGCACAGCACGTGCAGCACGTGGCCGCCGCCGACGGCGACACCGTTCACGGCCGCGATCACCGGCTTCGGAACGTCGCGGATCACGCGGTGCAGCGCCTCGATCTCGAACAGGCCCGATTCCGACGGCCCGTAGCCGCCCCACTGCGCGCGCTCCTTCTGGTCGCCGCCCGAGCAGAAGGCCTTGTCGCCGGCGCCCGTGAGCGCGATCACGCCGACGCCGCGGTCGGCCCATGCCGTCTTGAACGCGGCGATCAGCTCGTCGGCGGTGCGCGCGCGGAACGCGTTGTAACGCTCCGGCCGGTCGATCGTGATCCACGCGAGGCCGCGGTCGACCTCGTAGCGTACGTCCGTGAAATCCTCGCGTTTCATTTGCTCTGCTCCGGGTCCGGGGGCGTGTGCGCACGGATCCAGTCCGTAGCGCTGCCCGAGAAGCCGACGTCTCGCTGTCGCGCGCGAACCCGCACGAGCAGCGCTTCGATCGTCGCGGCAGGCGGCGGCGCCACGGGGCGTAGCGCAGCCGCGACGCCATCGGCCGCAGCGCGCGCTGCGGCGGCCGCGCCCTCGAGCGCGCGCTCTTCGCCCGCGTGCCCGCCGGGGCCGAGGCCGAGCCATGCCGTCGCGACCGCCTCCGAGACGTGCGCCGCGTGCTTGCGCGACGCGACGATGTTGCCCTTTCCCGTGACGACGTTCCCCGCGCCGAAGAGCGTCGGGAATGCGGCGATTCGCCCGAGGTCCCAGTCGTCGAAGGCGATCAGCTCACCCTTCGTCGGAAGGCCCGGGATCGGCTCGGGGATGCTTCCGATCGAGCTCACCACGTAGCTGCCTCGCCGCTCGAAGCGCTCGTCGGTCGCGACCGGCCGGCCGCCCTCCATGCGCGTGCGGCGGAAACGAAGCCCGACGAGCCGGCCGCCTTCGACCACGAGGCCGTCCGGCGCCGCGAGCGGCTCGACGCGGAACTGGTACTTCTCCATCGCCTTCTCGAGGATCCTCCGGCGTCCGAGCTCGGCCTTCGCGGTGCGCGCGGCGTCGGCGCCCTCGGGAGCCTCCATGAGCGGCATGTCCTCGATGCGGCGGCGGTAGTAGACCGTGCAGCCGCGAAGGCCGAGGTCGCCCCACGCGAGGCCGTGCTTCTCGAGGAGCTTCGGGATTCCGCCCACCTCGAGCTCGAGGAGCGTCACGCCGACGCCGCGTCGCGAGAGGGCGGCACGGGTCGTCTCGAGCGTGTGCGCCTTCGCGACGTCGATCGACGCGAGGCCGCCGCCGACGATGATCGCGTCGTCTTCGATCTCGTGACGCGGTCCCGTGTAGGACGCCTCGTTCGCGTGGTTGAACCACAGAATGAACGGGTTCTGGTAGACCAGCCCGTGCCCGACGAAGGCGTCGGCGCCTTCGATCGGAAGCGGCCGGTCGCGCCACGCGCCGCACGCCAGCACCACGGCGCTGAAGCCCCAGCCGCCCGTGAGCTCGCGCAGCGCGACGTCACGGCCCACCTTCGTGAGCGGGACCAGGTGCACGCCGGCGAACGAGAGCTTCTCGGCGATGCTCTCGTACTCCTTTCGCCGCAGGCCGACGTGCCAGCGCGGAAGCCCGTCCTCGATCTTTCCGTACGGGCGCGGGTTCTGCTCGAAGACCGCGACCACGCAGCCATGGCCCGCGAGCCGCGCGGCGACCTCGGCGCCCGCCGTCGCGCCGCCGATCACGGCGACGGCGTGGCGAGCTGCGGGCGGCGCGTGCGGCGGCATGGGCCGCCGAGGATGTCGGATCGCGCCGACACGGGCAAACCGCGCGTGGTAGCCTCCGCCCGGCGGGCCCTTAGCTCAGCGGTTAGAGCACCCGGCTCATAACCGGATCGTCCCTGGTTCGAATCCAGGAGGGCCCACCCGTGTGCGCCGTCGCCGGCTTCTCGTCCCCGTTCCGGGGCCCTCGCGGCGGGCCGCCGCGGCCCCCGGACCGGCGGGGAACTCGCTACGATCACCGGCCGCGGTCCTCCGGATCGGAGATGACCGGACGGGCGCGATCGGCACGCGGAACATGCGAGGGATCCGAGAAGCGATGAACGTCACACTGGTCTATCCGCGCTGGGATTATCCGACTTTCGGGCAGCTCCAGGAGCCGCTCGGGCTCCTGCACATCGGCGCCGTGCTGAGGGCGCGCGGGCATACCGTGAAGTTCTTCGATCTCGCGGTCGACCGCATCGAGTGCGTCGACGAGGCCGTGGCCGGCGCCGACCTCGTCGGGATCAGCTCGAGCACCGTGCTCTTCGGCCGGGCGTGCCTGCTGCTCCGCCGCTTCAAGGCGGCGCGCCCCGAGCTACCGATCATCGTCGGAGGACCGCACGCCACGCTGATGCCGAAAGACGCGGTCGAGAAGGGATTCGATGCCGCCGTCATCGGAGAGGGCGAGTACACGACCCTCGATCTCGTCGATGCGATCCGGAAGGGGACGCCGCTCCACGAGGTCGCCGGAGTCGCCGCGAAGAAGGGCGACCAGGTCGCCTTCGGACCGGCCCGGGGCTTCGAGTCCGACCTCGACGTCTTCCCCGATCCGGACCGGACGCTGATCGACTACTCGAAGTACTTCGCCGACGACATCGAGTGCGTCGGCATGATGGCTTCGCGCGGCTGCCCCTACAAGTGCCTCTTTTGCAAGCCCATGCTCGACAAGATGCACGGTCCCGTGGTGAGGCGAAGGAGCGCGCGGCGCGTCGCGCGCGAGATGGCGAACATCGCGACCTCGCTCGGCTACAGGCAGTTCCTCTTCAAGGACGACACCATGGTCCTCGGAGGCCTCGACTTCTTCGTCGACTTCGAGCGCGAGCTGAAGGCCGCCGGTCTCCCCGATTCCAACTGGGTGTGCCAGGCGCGCGTCGACCAGGTCTCCGCTCCCCTGCTCGAGCAGATGAAGAAATGCGGCGCGCAGGCCATCGCCTTCGGAGTCGAGAGCGGATCGCAGAAGGTTCTGGACTTCTTCCGCAAGGGAATCAAGATCGAGCAGACGATCAAGGCCTTCGACCTTTGCCGCGAGTACGGAATCGGCACCCTCGCGTTCGTGATGCTCGGCGCGCCCGTCGAGACCCGCGAAGACCTCGAATCGACCGTGAGGCTGATCGAGCGGATCCGCCCGAACACGCTCTCGTTCTCGATCGCCACGCCCGGGCCGGGCAACGCGCTCCACGACTACGCGGTCGAGAACAAGCTCCGCAACGTGACGGCGGTCGAAGAGAACGACTACCAGTACAACACGAACCCGCTCAAGCTCTCGCTCGTCACCGCGAGCGACGTGTCGTGGGCCGCGAACGCGATCCTCGACGCCGTCCCCAATGCGTACTTCAAGGAAGAGATGCGAGCCCGCGCGAACCGGCTGGTGGGCGAGGCCTGAAGCGCGGCGCCCCGTCGCGGCGCCGCGCCCCGTCTAGCTCGAGCCGCCCTGCGGACTCCCCGCGGCCGCCAGCTCGTCGCGGAGCTGGCGCTTGAGGATCTTCCCGGCCGGGTTGCGCGGGAGCTGCTCGGCGTGGATGCGGATCCGCGTCGGGATCTTGAACGGCGCCAGATGCCGAGCGAGGAACGCCCGTAGCGCGTCGGGGTCGATCGTGCAGCCCGGTTTCGGAACGAGCGCGCACGCCACCTCTTCGCCGAGGCGCTCGTGCGGGACACCGAAGACCGCGGCCTCGTACACGTCCGGGTGTTCGTAGAGGGCGGCCTCGACCTCGGCGCAGTACACGTTCTCGCCCGCGCGCAGCACCATGTCCTTCGCGCGGTCCTGGACGAAGACGAACCCTTCTTCGTCGATGCGTCCGATGTCGCCCGTTCGCAGCCAGCCGTCGACGATCGTCTCGGCCGTGGCGTCGGGGCGGTTCCAGTAGCCACGAATGAGGTGCGGGCCGCGGAACCAGATTTCGCCCACCTCGTTCGGGCCGAGCACGTTGCCCTGCGCGTCGGTGACGCGAACCTCGACGACCGGCACCACGCGCCCGCAGCTCGTCGGCTTTCGCAGGTAGTCGTCGCCCGTGTTGCCGGGGCCGTAGGCGTTCGTCTCGGTCATGCCGTAGCCGATGTTCGGTCGCGCCGTTCGGAAGCTGCGGTCGACGCGGCGCACCAGCTCGGGCGGCGCCGGCGCACCGCCGCCGCCGACCGAGTGCAGGCTCGACGTGTCGCGCATCGCGAAGTCCGGGCACTCGAGAAGGTCCCACGACTGCGTCGGAACGCCGACGAACTGCGTCACGCGCTCGCGCTCGATGAGCTCGAGCGCGCGTCGCGGGTCCCACTTGTGCATCATCACCAGGCGGTATCCCGCGGCGAAGCACGAGAGCATCACCGGGACGCATCCCGTGACGTGAAAGAGCGGGACCACGAGGATGAAGCACGGCGGGTGCGGGTGCTCCTTCGGCGCGCCCGCGCCCATGACGACGTTCACCACGTTGCGGCACGCGAAGGCGCTGAGCGCCGACAGCACCGCGCGATGCGTCGACACCGCGCCCTTCGGGTGCCCCGTCGTTCCCGATGTGTAGAGGATCGTCGCATCCGTGTCGGGCGTGATCGCGACCTCGGGGAGCGCCGCACCGGGAACGACGACGTCGTCCCAGCGCTCGGCGGCGGACGGGAGCGCGCCGTCGGCCCGAACGGCGACGACGCGCAGGCCGAGCGGGCCGATGAGCGGGGCGATGCGCTCGAGCCGCTCGCGGTCGGCGACGACGACGCGGCTCCCCGAATCGCGCAGGGCGTACTCGTTCTCCTCGGTCGTCCACCACGCGTTGAGCGAGACCGAGATCGCGCCGATCGACGTGATCGCCGCGAAGGCGATCACCCACTCCGGATAGTTGCGCATCGCGATCGCGACGCGGTCCCCGGGGCGGATCCCGTAGCGTCCCGCGAGCGCCGCGCCGAGCGCGTCGACGCGCGTCATCACGTCGGCAAAGCTCCAGCGCTCGTCTTCGTAGACGAGGAACGTCGCGTCGCCGCGCCCGCGTGCCGCGCCGAAGAGCGCCCGCAGCGACGGCGGAGCGTTCTTGAACACCTTCAGCTTCTGTCCGCCGACCTCGGCGTCGGCGATCTCGAACATTCCGCCCGGTCCGGTGACGACCGAAACGGCTTCGGACCAGCTCATCGGGCTCATGCGGAAGGCCTCCGGTTCGCGACTGCGCGACCGGGGAGTATATCCGGTGCGGGCCCCGGTCCGGCGGGCTATTTCGGGGCCTCGAAGCGCTGGTTCGTGTAGGGGTTGCTCGCGGGCCGCGTGACGACGTTGAAGGAGAAATCGGCCGCCTCGTGGCAGCCGTTGCAGCCGCGGGTGAGCGCGTCGTACGCCCTCTCGAACGCGGCAGGCTTGCGCTCCGCGATCGCCGCCCGGAGCGACGCGATCGGTGCGGCGGTGAACTCCGGAACGAGCTCCGAGAGCGGCCGCGGCGACTGCTTGTGCTGCGGATGGAAGCGAACGGCGTCCGCGAAGCCCTCCTCGAGCTCGTCCACCTCGTAGCTCGCGAGCCTCCAATTCCCGCTGCGGCCGGCGAACCAGAGCTTGAGATGGCGCATCTGCGTCGCCGCCATGATCTCGCCGAGGCCCGGTGCGTACGCCTCCGGCTCCTGCGCGGGCGGGCCCGCGAGCGCCGCGCCGGCAACGAACGTGACGACCACGAGCCCGATCCACGCCCTCATCACCCTGCCTCCAGGCGCAGCCCGCCGGGCGGCCGATCTCTCACCGGCGCGATGCGGGAGCGCTCCCCTCTTCTTCTACGCCGCGTCGCAGGAGATCGCAATCCGTGTCGTGCGTTTCGGCCGCCGCGGCGCACGAGCTACTGGCGCTGGATCGTTCGCAGGTAGTCCGCGAGCGCGCGCGCATCGAGCGTCGGCCCGTACAGCGCGAAGGGCTCGCCGACGTGCTTCTCTGCGAAGACGGCGCCCCAGACCGGCATCTCGCGCGGTCCGTGCTGCGCGACGGCGCGGCGCCCGTCGATCGCCATCATGACGGACGCCTCGTCGAACTTCCCGCCCGACCCGCTCGCGAGCCGCGTGAGGTCGGTCGGCGGCGGCGCGAGCGACGCCGCGAGCGGCCCGTCCCCGCGCCCGGACTCTCCGTGACACGACGCGCAGTAGCGCCGATAGAGCTGTTCGCCGGTCGCTTCGTCGGTGCGCGTGTCGACGCAGGCGGCGAGCACCGTCAGGAGGACGGCGGCGGTCGCACCGATGCCAGGGGCCGCGAGGGCGCGTCGATTCGCGGGCATGGAGGGATCGTACGCGGGAGGGGCGGCTTCCGCATGGAGCCGCCGGCCGGCCTCCGAGCGGCGTCGCAGTCCCGTGTCGCCGCGCCCGGCCAGGGCAAGAAGGCGCCCGCACGGGGCGAACGATCGCGGGGCGGCTCGGCAGAGGAGTATGATCGCTCTCAGACCGAGGCTACGTGACCGTGACGCCGGACCATCGCCTCGACGTGAGCGCGGCGATCCGAGAGGAGTTCCGGAACGGCCGTGACGACGATGCCCTGTGGGGCAGGCAGATCACGCTCCCCGAGCGCACCGGCGACATTCCATTGCGCGAGGAGCGACGAATCCTCCACCAAACGGCGTCGGAAGCGAATAGACTGGTTCCACGATGGCCCGCATGATCCCGACGACGCCGGATCGCGACACGCCGGCGTCGGAGCGTTACGTCTTCGACCGGCTGCGCGGCGAACTTCCCGACACGATCACCGTCCTGCACGCGCGCCGCTTCGTGCTCTCGCCGGGCAAGAATCGGCGAGAGCAGGAGGGCGAGCTCGACTTCCTCGTCGTCGACCCCGCTCGCGGCATGATCGGCCTCGAGGTGAAGGGCGGTGGCGTTCGCCGCGAAGCGGACGGATGGGCTTCGACCGGACGCGACGGGACAGCGCACCGGATCTCCGACCCCGCGAGACAGGCCCAGAGCGCCGTCCACGCGATCGCACGGTACCTCGCGACCGACGGCAAGATGGGGGCCGGGCGCGCCGTCGTCCGGTACGGATGGGGCGTCGTCTTCCCCGACATCGACGTGCACCGCGATCTGGGGCCCGACCTTCCACGCACGCACGTGATCGACCGCCTCGACCTCGCCGATCCCGCGCGTGCGACGACCCGCCTCTTCGAGACGCAGAAGATCGACGGCCCGCCGCTTTCTCGCGAGGCGTTCGATGCGCTGATCGGCCGGCTCGCGCCATGCTTTCACCTCGTGCCGTCGCTGGGAGGCCGGCTGCGTGACGAAGCCGAGGCGCTCGTGCGGCTCACCCACGAGCAGATTCGGATCCTGCGAGCGATCGACCGTCAGCCCCGCCTCGCGATCGAGGGCGCAGCCGGAACGGGAAAGACCGTGCTCGCAGTCGAGCGTGCGCGCCGTCTCGCGGCCGAGGGCAAGCGCGTCCTCCTGCTCTGCTTCAACCGTCCGCTCGCCGACGCGCTCGCGCGCGAGGCGAAGGGATTCGAAGTCGAGAGCTTCCATGGCCTGTGCCGCGTTCTCGCGGAGAAGGCCGGGCTCGTCTTCCGGATCCCGGACCGGCCACCCGCGCAGCAGCGCTTCTGGGAACAGGAGGCGCCGGAGCTCCTCCTCGACGCCATCGCGAACCTGCCGGACGAGCGCTGGGACGCGGTCATCGTCGACGAGGGACAGGATTTCCGAACGAACTGGTGGTCCGTGATCGAGGAGCTGCTCCGCGATCCGAAGAACGGGATGCTCTCGGTGTTCTTCGACCCGCACCAGAACCTCTACGGCGGCGGTCCCCCTGCCGATCTCGCCGCTCATCCTTACGTGCTCGCGTGGAACTGCCGGAACACCCGGCGTATCGCGAGCTGGTGCGCGGAGCAGGTGAAGGCGGCCGCCGAGATCCACCCGAACGCGCCCGAGGGCGAAGCGGTCGAAGTGATCCGCTGCGCGAGCCAGACCGAAGCCGTCGACGCCGTTCGGAAGCTCCTGCACCGCTACGTCGTCGAAGGAGGGCTCTCGTCGGACGGCGTCGTCGTGCTGTCGACGCACAACCCGAGCCGCAGCGTCCTCGCGCATCACCGGAGTCTCGCAGGCCTCACGCTCGTTCCGCTCGAGGATCGGCGCACGGCAGACCAGGTCCGCTTCACGTCGCTCCATCGCTTCAAGGGCCTCGAGGCCGACGTCGTGATCCTCGTCGACGTCGAGCCGGGCGAGCGCACGAGCAGTCCGACGCACCTCTACGTCGGCGCCTCACGCGCCCGGCACCGCCTCGCGGTGGTGATCAGCGACCCGAGGGAGAAGCAATAGCGTGGCGGAGGTCGAGGCGCGCTACGGCTGGGAGTCGGATTTTCCGCGG
>JABLTH010019763.1_pt1 | contig 11416 bp, 11 predicted proteins | sample 7875711 | NCBI WGS metagenome assembly JABLTH01 (sample SAMN14941262, study PRJNA633318) | bioreactor metagenome | isolation source: bioreactor | place: China | collected 2019-03-05 | reverse complement strand
GGGACCTTCGTCGACCGCGAGATGGCGATGCTCAAGGTGGCGCCGCCGCCCGAGGCGCGCGCCGAGGTACTGCGGATCGCCGAGATCTTCCGCGGAAAGATCGTCGACGTGGGGCCGAAGTCGTTCGTCATCGAGATGACCGGCGCCCGCGAGAAGATCGAGGCGATCGCGCGGCTGCTCGAGCCGCTCGGCCTGCGCGAGATGACCCGCACCGGCCCGCTCGCGATGCTGCGCGGCGCCTGACCCGATTTTCGATCCGACAACCCTTCGAGCCGAGGAGCGACTCCCATGGCACTTCGCATCTTCTACGACAAGGACGCCGACCTCGGTCTCCTGCGCGGCAAGACCGTCGCCGTGATCGGCTACGGCAGCCAGGGCCACGCGCACGCCCAGAACCTGCACCACTCGGGCGTCTCGGTCGTCGTGGGGCTGCGAAAGGACTCTGCGTCGGTCGCGAAGGCGCAGGCGGCCGGCCTGCGCGTCGCTCCGGTCGACCAGGCGGCGCGCGAGGCCGACGTCGTGATGCTCGCGCTTCCCGACGAGACGATGGGCGACATCTACGCGAGCGAGGTGGCGCCGAACCTGCAGCCGGGCAACTACCTCGCCGTCGCGCACGGCTTCAACATCCACTTCGGGCAGATCAAGCCGGCGGCGGGCGTGAACGTCTTCATGGTCGCGCCGAAGGGTCCGGGGCACACGGTGCGCGCGCAGTACGAGCAGGGGCGGGGCGTTCCCGCGCTCGTCGCGGTGCACGCCGATCCGTCGGGCGACACGCTCCAGATCGCGCTCGCGTACGCGAAGGGCCTCGGCGCGGGCCGCGCGGGGATCATCGAGACCAACTTCCGCGAGGAGACGGAGACGGACCTGTTCGGCGAGCAGGCGGTGCTGTGCGGCGGGCTGACGGCGCTCATGACCGCGGGCTACGAGACGCTCGTCGAGGCCGGCTACGCGCCGGAGATGGCGTACTTCGAGTGCATCCACGAGGTGAAGCTGATCGTCGACCTCATCTACGAGGCCGGCATGGCGAACATGCGGTACTCGGTGTCGAACACGGCCGAATACGGCGACCTCACCCGCGGGCCGCGCGTCGTCGACGCAGGCGCGAAGGCGCGGATGAAGGAGATCCTGCGCGAGATCCAGACCGGGCAGTTCGCGAAGGAGTTCATCGTCGAGAACCGCGTGGGCCGGCCTTCGTTCGACGCGCTGCGCCGCGAGGCGGCGGCTCACCAGCTCGAGCAGGTCGGCGCGAAGCTGCGTGGCCTCATGCCGTGGCTGGCCGAGAACCGACTGGTCGACCGCTCGCGGAACTGATGAGCGGGCCGGCGCGCGAGTCGTGGGCGCAGGTGTCGTCCGAAGGGCGGCGCCGGAGACGCCGCCGCGCGCGCGGGGAGCGGCGCCGCGGCCTGCACCTGCTGCCGAACCTGTTCACGACCGGAAACTTGTTCTTCGGCTTCTACACGATCGTCCACGCGACGCTCGGCGATCCGGACCACGCGGCGCTCGGGATCGTGCTGGCGATGGCCTTCGACATCTTCGACGGCCGTGTGGCGCGCCTCACCAACGCCACGAGCAAGTTCGGCGGCGAGTACGACTCGCTCGCCGACGTCGTCTCGTTCGGCGTCGCCCCGGCGATCCTCGCGTTCTCGGCCGGCGACCTGCGGCTGCTCGGGCGCGCGGGGTGGGTGCTGGCGTTCCTGTACGTCGCGTGCGCCGCGCTGCGCCTCGCGCGCTTCAACGTCTCGGCGTCCCGCTACAAGGGCCGCTTCGAGGGCCTTCCGAGCCCGGCGGCGGCCGGGATGATCGCGTCGACGCAGTGGTTCGTCGGCTTCGTCGGCGCGCCCCACGCGTGGCACGCGACGCCGTGGATCGTCGCGATCGGCACCGGCGCGGTGGGGCTCATGATGGTGAGCACGATTCCCTACCGCAGCTTCAAGGAGATCGACCTCCGGCACTCGTACGGCACGCTCGTCCTCCTCGTCTGTGCGCTCACGCTCCTCGTGATCGAGCCGAGCATCACGCTCTTCGCGGTCTTCCTGTCGTACCTGCTCTCGGGTCCGGTCGAATGGGCGTGGCGCCGGATGAAGCACCGACCGCTGCCGCTGATCGAGCCGGCTTCGCCGCCCGAGAGCGCCGAGGAGGCTCCGTGACCGGAGAGCGCATCCGCATCTTCGACACCACGCTGCGCGACGGCGAGCAGTCGCCGGGCTGCAGCATGAATCTCGCCGAGAAGCTGACGCTCGCCCGGCAGCTCGAACGGCTCGGCGTCGACGTCATCGAAGCCGGATTCCCGATCGCGAGCGAGGGCGACTTCGAGGCGGTGCGAGCGGTCGCGCGCGAGCTGCGCGAGACGCAGGTGTGCGGCCTCGCCCGGACCGCGAGCGCCGACATCGAGCGCGCGGCCCGGGCGCTCGAGAGCGCCGTGCGGCCGCGCATCCACACCTTCATCGCGACGAGCGACATCCACCTCGAGCACAAGCTGCGAATGAGCCGGGGCCGCGTTCTCGAGGAAGTGGACCGCGCGGTCCGCGAGGCCCGCCGGCACTGCGACGACGTCGAGTTCTCGGCCGAGGACGCGACGCGGTCGGACTGGGACTACCTCGTCGAGGTCTTCCGGACGGCGCTCGAGGCGGGCGCGTCGACGCTCAACGTCCCCGACACGGTCGGCTACACGACGCCCGACGAGTACGCGGCGCTGATCCGCCACCTGCGGGCGCGCGTCCCGGCGATCGAGCGGGCGGTCGTGAGCGTGCACTGCCACGACGACCTCGGCCTCGCGGTCGCGAACAGCCTCGCGGCCGTGCTCGCCGGAGCGCGGCAGATCGAGTGTACGGTGAACGGGATCGGCGAGCGCGCGGGAAATACCTCGATGGAAGAGTGTGTGATGACCGTGAAGACGCGTCCCGAGGTGTTCCGCGGCCTCGAGACGGGCATTCGCACGGCCGAGATCTATCCGTCGAGCCGATTGCTGTCGTCGATCATCGGGATTCCCGTTCAGCCGAACAAGGCGATCGTCGGCGACAACGCATTCGCGCACGAGGCGGGGATCCACCAGGACGGCGTGCTCAAGGCCGCGATCACGTACGAGATCATGACGCCGCAGTCGATCGGGCGGCCGTCGAACGAGCTCGTCCTCGGCAAGCACTCGGGGCGGCATGCATTTCGCGACCGCATGCGCGAGCTCGGATTCGTGCTCGAGGGCGACGCGTTCGAGACCGCTTTCCGGCGCTTCAAGGACCTCGCCGACAAGAAGAAGATCGTCTACAACGAGGACATCGAGGCGATCGCGGCCGACGTCGTCGTCGCGACCGACGACCGCTTCGTGCTCGGCGACGTCGCGATCGTCGCCGGGACGTTCGCGACGCCGACGGCGACCGTCGACCTGACGGTCGACGGCGCAGCGCGCAAGGCGACTGCGCTCGGCGTCGGGCCGGTCGACGCGATCTTCAAGGCGATCGCGACGCTCACCGAGACCAAGAGCGAGCTCGTCCGCTACCAGGTGAACGCGATCACGGGCGGGATGGACGCACTCGGCGAGGTGTCGGTGACGCTCACGGAGGACGGCCGCCGGGTGATCGGGCACGGCGCGCACACCGACATCCTGGTCGCGAGCGGAAAGGCCTACGTCCACGCGCTCAACAAGCTCGAGTGGCACAAGCGACAGCACGCTCGCAGCGAGCCGCGCGGCATCTAGCGGCGGCGCCGCAACCGAACGGAGGTTCCGTGGATCGCATCCTGCTGCTGCCGGGAGACGGCATCGGTCCCGAGGTGACGCGCGAGGCGCGCCGCGTGCTCGACGCGGTCGGTCCGCGACACGGGCTGAAGCTCGCCTTCGACGAGGAGCTGATCGGCGGCGTCTCGATCGACGAGCGCGGAACGCCGCTCGCGGACGCAGTGCTCGAGAAGGCGCGCTCGTCGCGCGCGGTGCTGCTGGGCGCGGTCGGCGGCCCGAAATGGGACTCCGAGCCGGTCGACCGGCGCCCCGAGAAGGGGCTGCTTCGGATTCGGAAGGAGCTCGGGCTGTACGCGAACCTCCGGCCGGCGAGCGTCTTTCCCGCGCTCGCCGACGCGTCGCCGCTGCGGCCCGAAATCGTGAAGGGAATCGACCTGCTGGTCGTTCGCGAGCTGACGGGCGGCCTCTACTTCGGCGAGCCGCGCGGCCGCGCGCTCGTCGACGGCCGGCGTGAGGCCCGCAACACGATGGTCTACGACGAGGTCGAGATCACCCGCATCGCGCGGACCGCGTTCGACGCCGCGCGGCTCCGGCGGCGGCACGTGACGCACGTGCACAAGCAGAACGTCCTCGAGGTCTCGCAGCTCTGGGTGCAGGTCGTCGACGAGGTCGCGCGGGAGTACGGCGACGTCACGCTCGCGCACCAGCTCGTCGACTCGTGCGCGATGCTGCTCGTGAAGGAGCCGCGCCGCTTCGACGTAATCGTGACCGAGAACCTGTTCGGCGACATCCTCTCCGACGAGGCGGCGATGATCACGGGCTCGCTCGGCATGCTGCCGTCGGCGAGCCTCGGCGCGGGGGGCCTCGGCCTGTACGAGCCGGTCCACGGCTCGGCGCCCGACATCGCCGGCCGCGACGTCGCGAATCCGCTCGCCGCGATCCTCTCCGCGGCGATGCTGCTCGAGCACTCGCTCGGCGCCGCCGATGCGGCGAAGGCGGTCCGCAACGCCGTGTCGTCGGTTCTCGACGCCGGGCATCGCACCGCCGACCTCGTCCTTCCGGGCGAGTCGAGGCCGACGCTCGGGTGCCGGGCGATGGGCGACCGCGTGCTGGCTGCGCTCGGAGCGGCCGCATGAGCTCGCGCCGCCCGCTGCGCGTGGCGGTCGCTGGCGCGACCGGCACGCTCGGCGCAGAGCTGCTCGCCGTCCTCGACGCGCGCCGCTTCCCGGTGGCGTCGATCGTCCCGCTCGCGACCGCGCGCTCGCGCGGCGAGAGCCTCGAATTCCAGAGCGAGATCTACGAGGTCGGCACGGAGGCCTCGCGCATGCGGGGCTGCGATCTGGCCTTTCTCTGCGTGCCGCCGGGGGCGTCGCTCGACCTGCTGCGCGTCGCGCTCGAGCTCTCGGTCCCGTGCATCGATCTCTCGGGAGCGCTCGCGGGGCACTCGGCGGTCCCGCTGCTCGTGGCCGACGTCGCGGCGCCGCCCGAGGCGCTCGGGCAGCCGGCGCTTGCGACACCGGCGAGCGTCGCCCTCGCGTGGGCTCCCGTGCTGGCGCCGCTCGCGCGCGCGGCCGGCCTGCGGCGCGTCGTCGGAACGGCGCTCACGAGCGTCTCGGGCGCCGGGCGGCTCGGCATCGAGGCGCTCTCGTCCGAGACGATCGCGCTCTTCAACCAGCAGGATCTGCCGGAGCCGCCGCACTTCGGCCGGCCGGTCGCGTTCGACCTGCTGCCGGCCGTGGGCGACGTCGAGGAAGACGGCAGCACGGCCGCCGAGCGCGCGCTCGCGAGCGATCTGCGGCGGCTGCTCGGTGAGGGCGTCGGAGTCGCGGTGTCGAGCGTCCGCGTGCCGACCTTTGCGGGCGATGCGGCGACGCTGTGCGTCGAGACCGAGCGCGAGCTCGGCCCGCGTGAGGCGCGCGAGGCGCTCGCAAAGGCGCCGGGCGTCGAGCTCTGGGACGTCGATGCGGAAGGGCCGAACACGCGCGCCGCCGCGGGGCGCGACGCCGTGCTCGTCGGCCGCCTGCGCCGCGATCCCTCGTGCGAGCGAGGCCTCCTGCTGTGGCTCGCGGCCGACACGCTGCATCTCGCGGCGGTGAACGCCGTGAAGCTCGCCGAGGCGCGGATCGCTCTCGGCGCGGGAGGGGCCTCCGCCGCCGGCCGCTCCGGCAGCGCGCGCGACGCCGCCGGCGAGTAGGGCGCGAGCGGGCCGCGCGTGCCGACGCTGCGCTTCGTGATCGAGTACGACGGCACGGACTTCGCGGGCTGGCAGGCGCAGGCGCCCGGCGCGCGCACGGTGCAGGGCGCGCTCGAGGCGGCGCTGCTGCGCGTGACGGGATGCGCGACGCGGGTGGCGGGCGCCGGGCGAACCGACGCGGGCGTCCACGCCGAGGGGCAGCTCGCGAGCTGCCGCATCGAGACGCGCCTCGATGCCGCGACGCTCGCCCGCGCGCTCAACGCGGTCCTTCCTCCCGACCTCGCCGTGCGATCGGCGGAGGAGGCGCCCGCGGAGTTCCACGCGCGACGCGCCGCGCGCGGCAAGCTCTACCGCTACCGGGTCTGGAACGGGCCGGTTCGTTCGCCGCTTCGGGAGCGAACGCACGCATTCGTGCGGGCGCCGCTCGACCTCGGAGCCATGCGCCGGGGGGCGGCGCCGCTCGTGGGCCGGCACGACTTCGCATCGTTCGAGACGCGCGGGCGCGAGTCGGGGCGCGCCGGGGATGCGGGCCCGGCGGGATCGACGGTCCGGACGCTCTTTCGGGTCGAGGTCGGCGGCACGAGTCGCGCGGAGGTCTTCCTCGACTTCGAGGGCGACGGGTTCCTGCGGTACATGGTTCGGAGCCTTGCCGGCACGCTGCTCGAGGTCGGTCGCGGCGTGCGGCCCGAAGCCGACCTGGCGCGAGTCCTCGCCGCCCGGGACCGGCGCGAAGCGGGACCGACCGCGCCGGCGCGCGGCCTCGTGCTGGTACGGGTCGACGTCTGATCTCGCGCGGGCGGCCGGGAGCGGGCCGCCGGCGGCCTGCACCGGGGCCTCCCCCGGCCCCGTCGACACCGGATCGGCGCGCGCCGGGCGGCCCGCCGATCCGGCGCTGAACCCTGCGGATTCGCTCGGCCTTCCCGGGCCTTGCGGCTTGACGCTGCGCGCCGCGTCGGGTACCTGTCTGCGCTCACCGAAACGGGCCGAGCGCGCGGGAGCGCGTTGCGCGAGCGGCGGGCAGCAGGGCCTGCCGCGCGAGCCGCGGCAGGGCGAGCCGGGCCGCAACGCGCCGCCGGGCGGATCCAGGAGCGAGACCGATGGGAGCAGTGGCGCACCGCGCGACGCGAAGCGCGAAGGCGGCGGAGGTGCCGCGGCGCTGGTTCGTGATCGACGCCTCCGATCAGGTGCTCGGCCGGCTCGCGACGCGCGTGGCCTCGATCCTTCGCGGCAAGCACCGCGCGATCTACACGCCGCACGTCGACACGGGCGAGTTCGTCGTCGTCGTGAACGCCGAGAAGGTGAAGCTCACGGGCCGCAAGACGGAGCAGAAGACGTATTACCGCCACACGGGCTGGACGGGGCATCTCAAGTCGGTGACGGCCGGGAAGGTGCTGGCGTCGGCGCATCCCGAGCGCGTCGTCGAGCACGCCGTTCGCGGGATGCTTCCCAAGAACTCGCTCGGCCGGAAGATGTTCACGAAGCTCAAGGTCTACGCGGGACCGAGCCACCCGCACGCCGCCCAGAAGCCGGAGGAGCTGCGCCTTGCCTGAGATCCAGACCATCACGGCCACGGGCCGCCGCAAGACCGCAGTCGCTCGCGTTCGGCTTCGCCTCGGAAGCGGGACCTTCGCGGTGAACGGCCGCCCGATCGAGGAGTACTTCGTCCGCGAGACGCTGCAGCTCATGATCCGGCAGGTGCTCGAGACCTCGAACGCGATCGGTCGCTTCGAGATCCGGGCGAGCGTGAATGGCGGCGGGCCGGAAGGGCAGGCCGGCGCGGTGCGCCACGGCGTGGCGCGCGCGCTCGAGAAGTTCGATCCCGGCATGCGCCCCGCCCTCAAGCGCGGCGGCTTCTTGACGCGCGATGCGCGCAAGAAGGAGCGCAAGAAGTACGGTCAGCGCGGAGCCCGCGCCCGCTTCCAGTTCTCGAAGCGGTAGCCGCCTCGCCATGCGCGTCGCAGTCGTCGGGGCGAGTGGGTACACGGGCCTCGAGCTCCTGCGCATCCTGCGCCGGCACCCTGCGGCGGAGCTCGTCGCCGTCACGTCCGAGCAGCGGGCAGGGCAGGCGGTCGGCGACGTCTTCCCGTCGCTGCGCGGCCTCGTCGACCTGCGCTTCGAGTCGGCCGCCGACCCGCTCTCGATCGCGTCGCGCGCCGAGATCGTGTTCACCGCGCTTCCGCATTCGACGTCGGCGCCCGTGGTGGCGGTCCTGCACCGGGCGGGCGCGAGCGTCATCGACCTCTCGGCCGACTTTCGCCTCGCCGACCCCGGCGTCTACGCACGCTGGTACGGCGAGCACGCGGTCCCCGAGCTGATCGGGAGCGCCGTCTACGGCCTGCCCGAGCTCCACCGCGATGCGATCCGCAAGAGCGACTTCGTCGCCGCGCCGGGCTGCTACCCGACGTCCGTCCTGCTCCCGCTGTGCCCGTTCCTGCGGGCCGGGCTCGTCGAGACGGCGAGCATCCTCGTCGATTCGAAGTCGGGCGTCTCGGGAGCGGGGCGCACGCTGCAGGACGGCTACCTCTTCGCCGAGCTCGAAGGGAACGTCCATGCCTACAAGGCGGGCGGCGCCCACCGGCACGTCCCCGAGATGGAGCAGGAGGCCGGCCGGGCGGCCGGAGGGCCGGTCCAGATCGCCTTCGTGCCGCACCTGATCCCCGTGATCCGCGGCATCGCGACGACCGTCTTCGCGCGCCCGCAGCGCCCGCTCTCGACCGACGAGGCCCTCGGCGTGCTCCACGAGGCGTACGACCGCGAGCCCTTCGTCCGTGTCCTCCCGAAGGGAGAGACGCCGCGCCTCGCATCGGTGCGAGGCAGCAACTTCTGCGACCTCACCGCCGTCGTCGACCAGCGGACGGGCGCCCTCGTCCTGCTCTCGGTGATCGACAATCTCGTCAAGGGGGCGTCGGGACAGGCCGTGCAGTGCATGAACCTGATGCGCGACCTGCCCGAGACGGCCGGCCTGCTCGAGGCGCCGCTGCATCCGTAGCGGGCCGCAGCGGCCGCCGGCCGCACGCGGTTTGACACCCTCGCCGGGCGCACGGTATAACCCATCAAACCGGCTCCCATCGAGGATCATGAACCAGCGCTGCGGCCCCGCTGCACGGGGCGTCGCACGTCGAGCGTGCGGCGTGACGCCATGACGACCTACTACGCCTCGGATCCGCAGGAGGTGCAGGCGTCGGTGTCGGCGATCGTGTGGCGCGCGCCGGGATCGCGCGAGCTGCTGCTCATGCAGCGCAGCGACAACGGCCACTGGTGCCTGCCGGGCGGGCGCCTCGACCCCGGCGAGTCGGTTCGCGACGCCGCGCTGCGCGAGGTGCGCGAAGAGACCGGCTACGACGTCGCGCTCGGCCGGCTCGTCGGCGTCTACTCCGATCCGGAGTTCATGGTCGTGCGCTTCGCCGACGGGCGCCGCGTGCAGTACCTGAACCTGTGCTTCGAGGCTCACGCGATCGGCGAACCGGGCGCGCTCGGGACGCCCGACGAGACGCTCGCCGTCGCCTTCTTTCCGCACGACGCGCTGCCCGCGCCGTTCGTGCCGATCCACCACATCCGCATTCGCGACGCGCTCGAGCGCGACGCGGTGCGCGTCCGCTAGCGAAGGGGGGAGCGATGCGGCAGCGAACGACGAAGTTCATCTTCGTGACGGGGGGAGTGCTCTCGTCGCTCGGCAAGGGCCTCGCGTCGGCGAGCCTCTGCGCGCTGCTCGAGGCGCGCGGCCTCGGCGTCACGTTCCTGAAGCTCGACCCGTACCTGAACGTCGACCCGGGGACGATGAACCCGTTCCAGCACGGCGAGGTCTACGTCACCGAGGACGGCGCCGAGACCGACCTCGACCTCGGCCACTACGAGCGCTTCACGAGCGCGACGATGCGAAAGCTCAACAACGTGACGGCCGGGCGCATCTACGACGCCGTCATCGCCAAGGAGCGCCGCGGCGACTACCTCGGCGCGACGGTGCAGGTGATCCCGCACGTCACCGACGAGATCAAGTCACGGATCCGGCAGGCGGCCGAGGGCGTCGACATCCTGATCGTCGAGGTCGGCGGGACGGTCGGCGACATCGAGTCGCTCCCGTTCCTCGAGGCGATCCGCCAGTTCCGCGCCGACGTGGGCCGCGAGAACGTGTGCTACGTGCACATCGCGCTCGTTCCGTACATGAGCACCGCCGGCGAGCTCAAGACCAAGCCCGTCCAGCACTCCGTGAAGGAGCTTCGCACCGTCGGCATCGCACCCGACGTGATCCTGTGTCGGACGGATCGCTTCCTGCCGCGGTCCGTGAAGGCGAAGATCGCGCTCTTCTGCAACGTCGACGAGGACGCCGTCATCACGGCGAAGGACGTCGAGAGCATCTACGAGGTGCCGCTCATCCTGCACCAGGAGGGCCTCGACGAGAAGGTGACGCAGGTCCTCAACATCTGGTCGGGCCGGCCGAACCTTCGCCCGTGGGAGGAGGTCGTCGAGCGCGTCACGAAGCCGTCGCGCGAGGTGACGATCACGATGGTCGGCAAGTACGTCGATCTCACCGAGAGCTACAAGAGCCTCAACGAGGCCCTCCACCACGCCGGCATCGCGCACCGCGCGCGCGTGCGGATCGAGTACGTCGACTCCGAGAAGCTCTCCGACGCGCAGGCGCTCGCCGGCGCGGCCGGCATCCTCGTCCCGCACGGCTTCGGCGCGCGCGGGGTCGAGGGCAAGATCGCCGCCGTCCGCCTCGCGCGCGAGCGCCGCATCCCGTACTTCGGCATCTGCTACGGGATGCAGATGTCGGTGATCGAGTTCGCGCGGCACGCGGCCGGGCTCGAGGGCGCCAACTCGTTCGAGGTCGACGAGAAGACGCCGCACCCCGTGATCGACCTGCTCCCCGAGCAGCGCGCCGTCCGCGACAAGGGTGCGACGATGCGCCTCGGCGCGTATCCGTGCGTGCTGCAGCCCGGAACGAAGGCGTTCGAGGCGTACGGCAGCGCCGAGATCAGCGAGCGACACCGGCACCGCTACGAGTTCAACCCCGACTACCGCGACCGTCTCTCTCGCGCCGGCCTCGTCCTCTCCGGCACCTCGCCCGACGGCCGCCTCGTCGAGGTCGTCGAGGTCGCCGATCACCCCTGGTTCGTGGGCTGCCAGTTCCACCCCGAGTTCCACTCCACGCCCTTCAGGCCCCACCCCCTGTTCAAGGCGTTCGTCGCCGCAGCGCTCGAGCGCGGGGGAAAGGCCGTCTGAAGCCGCACGCCTCACGAACCGGAGGGCGTGCCGGGGCGCGCGCGCGGCGGCTTGCGGCGCGTCCGCCGGATCGCAGCCCGGCTTGCGGGCTGCGCGCGGCTCGCCTAAACCCTGTTTCTCGCGGGAGTGCGGGACGTTAGCTCAGCTGGGAGAGCGCCGTGTTCACACCGCGGAGGTCGCAGGTTCGATCCCTGCACGTCCCACCATCCTCCCGCTCGCCGCTCCTTGCGTCTCCGTTCTGGCCCGGTAGCTCAGCCTGGATAGAGCACCAGCCTCCGAAGCTGGGGGTCGCGCGTTCGAATCGCGCCCGGGTCACCACGGGGACGTTC
>JABLTH010132020.1_pt1 | contig 11423 bp, 9 predicted proteins | sample 7875711 | NCBI WGS metagenome assembly JABLTH01 (sample SAMN14941262, study PRJNA633318) | bioreactor metagenome | isolation source: bioreactor | place: China | collected 2019-03-05 | reverse complement strand
TCGCCCTCGGCGTGGTCGTGGCCTTCGTGCCCGCGCTGCTGTGGATGCGCTTCGTGACCTCCAAGGACGACCAGCGCTTCCGCCAGATGTTCGTCGCCATGAAGCTGCGCCTGCACGACCGCAACCGCCGCTTCTGGCGCGCGCGCAGCTACGCGCCCAACCTCTACCGGGGAGCCCGCGATGCTTGGCATGTCTAAGGCCAACGGCGCCGACTCCCGGCCGGGCCGAAGCGGGTTCCGGCCCCGGCACTGGGCACAGGCCCAGGCGGAGAACCCTCTTGCCCGCTTCATCCCGTTCTCGTCCCTGGTCAGTCCGCACGACGTGATCACACGCGGCGGCGACTACCTGCGCGTCTGGCGGCTCGATGGCGTGGCCTTCGAGTGCGCCGACGAGTACCAGATTGGCGAGCGTCACGAGGCCCTGTGCAGCCTGCTGCGCAACCTGGCCGGCGGCCAGTGGGCGGTGTGGACCCACCGCCTGCACCGTGTCGTCAGCGACAACCTGCAGGACCCGGCGCAGCCCGGCTTCGCGCGGGACCTGTCCCAGGCGTACCAGGCGAAGCTCGGCGAGCGCCGGATGATGAGCAACGAGCTCTACCTGACCCTGGTCTACCGACCCCACGTGTCCCGCTTGAGCCGCGCCCTCCAATCGACGCAGCGCACGCGCGCCGCCATCGCGGAAGCCCAGACCGAGGCCCTGCGGGTGATGGAAGAGCGCACGGCCCTGGTCGGCCGCGTGCTGCGAGGCTTTGGCCCCGAACTGCTGGGCACGCGCGAGCGGCGTGGCCGAACCTACTCCGAGGTGGCAGAGTTCCTCGGCTACCTGGTCAACGGCTGCTGGCGGCCGGTTCCGATGACGGCCGGCCCGCTGTACCGGACACTGCCGACAGCGCGACTGTCCTTCGGCGGCGACAAGCTCGAACTGCGCCAGGGCGACCAGCGGCGCTACGCGGCCCTGGTCGACATCAAGGAGTACGCCGACGCCGTGGAGCCCGGCATCCTGAACGCGCTGCTCTACGAGGCCAGCGAGTTCATCGAGACGCAGAGCTTCTCGATCCTGCCGCGCCGCGAGGCCATGCGTGCCTTGGAACTGCAGCGCGACCAGCTGATTGCCAGCGACGACGTGGTGGCCAGCCAGGTCGCCGAGATGGATGTGGCGCTGAACGAACTCGGCGACGGCCAGTTCTGCATGGGCGAGTACCACTACAGCCTGGTCGTGTTCGGCGAGGATGTGGCCGATGCCGGCCGCAGAGCCGCGCAGGCCATCGGCGCCGTCGGCGAGGCCTCAAGCCTGCAGATGTCCCCGGTGGACCTGGTGGCCGATGCCGCCTGGTTCGCGCAGATGCCCGGCAACTGGCAGTGGCGGCCCCGGGATGCCAAGCTCAGCTCGCGCGCCTTCGCGGCGCTGTCCAGCGGCCACAACTTCGCCCGCGGCAAGCGCGACGGCAACCCCTGGGGCGAGGCGCTGGCCCTGCTACGCACGCCCTCGGGCCAGCCCTTCTACCTGAACCTGCACAGCAGCCCGGAAGGCGAAGACTCGGCCGACAAGAAGCTGCCGGGCAACACGCTGATCATCGGCTCGACCGGTGTCGGCAAGACGACGCTGGAGATGTTCCTGCTGACGCTCACGCGCAAGTGGGAGCCGGCTCCGCGCCTGGTCCTGTTCGACCTGGACCGCGGCTGCGAGATCGCGATCCGTGCGCTCGGGGGCCGCTACTTCACCTTGGAGGCTGGCAAGCCCACCGGCTGCAACCCGCTGCAGCGCGAGCCGACACCGGCGCGCATTCAGTTCTGGGAGCAGCTGATCCGCACCTGCATCGCCACGCCGGCCATGCCGCTGCTGCCAGCCGACGAGCGCGCCATCGCCGATGCGGTCAAGGCGGTGGCGATGATGCCCGCGCCGCTGCGCCGCTTCTCGACCGTGCGGCAGAACCTGCCCAAGGCGGGCGAGAACAGCCTCTTCGAGCGCCTCGGCCGCTGGTGCCAGGGTGGCGCGCTCGGATGGGTGTTCGACCAGGCCGATGACCAACTGCTCGACCTGCACGCCGCCAACGTCATCGGCTTCGATACCACCGAGTTCCTCGACCTGCCCGAGGTCCGCACGCCTGTGATGATGTACCTGCTCCAGGTCATGGAAGAGCTGGTGAACGGCGAGCGGCTGATCTACGTGATCTCGGAGTTCTGGAAGGCGCTCGACCACGAGATCTTCAGCGAGTTCGCCAAGCAGAAGCAGAAGACGATCCGCAAGCAGAACGGCCTGGGCATCTTCGACACCCAGAGCCCGTCCGACGTGCTGCGACACCCCATCGGCCGCACGATGATCGAGCAGAGCGTGACCAAGATCTTCCTCGCCAACCCGGAGGCGGTGCGCGAGGAGTACGTGGACGGCTTCGGCCTGACTCAGGCCGAGTTCGACATCGTGCGCAGCCTCGGCGCGCAGGGCGGCCGGCGCTTCCTGGTCAAGCAGGGCCACGCCAGCGCCATCTGCGAACTGGACCTCGCCGGGCTCGAGGATTTCATCACCGTACTCTCGGCCACCACCGATAACGTGGCCCTGCTCGATGCCGTGCGCGAACGGCATGGCAACGATCCGTTTCAATGGCTTCCGGTTCTCCTTCGTGAGGTTCACGATCGCAGGTTTCGTACCTCCAGGAGAGCCGCATGAAAGCTGTTCGTCATCTCCTCGCTCTGGTCGCGCTGGCACTCGCCGCCACCACCGCCAGTGCTCAGTTCGTCAAGGGCAACGAGGCCGTCAAGGTGATGCCCGATGGGACCAAGAAGGTTGAGACACCGCCGCTGCCGTCCGCGTCGCTCGGTGCACCTTGTCCTGCAGCGAAGTCCGGTTGCGCTGGCGGCGGCTGGAAGATGCTCGAGAGTCAGGCGGGGCTCGTCGAGTGCACCGAAGTATTTGCACGGCCGGGAACCTGCCGAGAGTCCACCTATGGCACCGAGAAGCGATCGCGGACCTGGATCGTGAAGCTCAAGGGTGAGTGGATGCAGTGCGAGCGGCCGGACATCTCCGGGAAGTGCATCAGCCTCAAGGGCTTTCCGATCAGCGCAGTTCAGTAGCTGGGAGACGAGCGATGTTCACCTGGGTCGGTTCACAGTTCGATGCGGTCCTGAACACCTATGTGCTCGGGGTCGTGACAGCCCTTATGGCGGGAATCGCACCCATTGCGCTGACCGCCATGACCATCTGGGTGTCGCTCTACGGCTGGGCCGTGCTGCGCAATGAAGTTTCGGAGACTGTGCCGACGTTTCTCTGGAAGGTCTTCAAGATCGGGCTGGTACTGGCGTTCGCACTGCAATCCGGCTTCTACATCTCCAACGTGGCCGACTCCGCGAATGCGCTGGCGGCCGGCGTCGCAACGACATTCCTGCCGGCAGCGGCCGACCCGATGACGATCACGTCCCCGTATGTAGTGCTGGACAACTTCAACGATGAAGCCAGCAAGCTGGTGCTCGACCTGCTAAAGGAAGCCGGAATCATGCGGCTTGATTTGCTGTTCGCGGCGGTGGTCTGCTCCATCGGAAACGTCGTGTTCCTGTGCATCGCACTGTTCGTCGTGACGCTGGCGAAGCTCTTCCTGACCTTCGTGATTGCGGTGGGACCGCTGTTCATTCTGTGCCTCGCATGGCGGCCGACCGCTCGCTTCTTCGACAGTTGGCTCTCGATGGTCTTGAATGCCGTGGTGTTGACCTGGTTCGCCTTCTTCGCACTTGGGCTGAGCGCGTTCATGGGCGACGCGCTCGTTCAGGCCATCCAGGTCAATGGCGGCTTCCTCGGCCCGACCTTCAACGTCGTTGGCGAGAGCCTCAAGTACTGCGTCGTGATGATCCTCATGGCGATCATCTGCTTCCAGGCCCCGAGCCTTGCCTCCGCCCTGACCGGCGGCGCCGCGGTCCAGCAGGGCATCCAGATGATCCAGAACGCCATGATGGTTTCGGGCCTTCGCTCTGCATCCTCTGCACGCGGCGCCGGTGCCGCGGGCGCGGCGGGTGGTGTGGTCCGGGCCGGTTCAGGCATCCCCTACGTCGCAGGCCAGGCGACGGGCGCCGCTGCGGCAGCGACCGGTCGCGCGGCTGGTGCCATGGCCGCCGGTGCGGGCACGGTGGTCCGACAGGGATACGGCGCGGTGAAGACCGCCGCCTACAAGCTCGCCGCTCTTCGCGGCCGAGCGTAGTCATCAACCAGTTGAAGGAGCGTGAGATGAAGACTCGTCTGAAGGCCGCTGCCGCCGCTGTCCTCGTTGCCGGGAGCCTCGGTGCCGGGAGTGCCCGCGCACAGGGCATCCCCGTCATCGACATCGCCAACCTGATCCAGACCATCCTGCAGGTCCTGAACGATGTCACCGAGATCAGCAACCAGGTCCAGCAGATCACCCAGCTGCAGGACCAGCTGAACAGCATCAACGGCATCCGCAACCTGGGCAACGTGTTCAACAACCCGATGCTGAAGAACTACGTGCCGGCCGAGGCCTACACCTACCTCAACGCGATCAACACGTCGGGGTACTCCGGCCTGAACGGCACGGCCAAGGCGCTGCGCGACGCCGGCATGGTCTACAACTGCATGGACCTGAGCGGCGGCGCCCGCACCACCTGCCAGGCCACGCTGGCGCAGCCGTACCAGCAGAAGGGCCTGCTGCAGGACGCGATGAAGTCGGCGGCCGGGCGCCTGTCGCAGATCCAGTCGCTGATGGGCCAGATCAACGCCACGTCCGACCAGAAGGCGGTGCAGGAGATTCAGGCTCGCATCGGCGCCGAGAACGCGCTGCTGGCCCACGAGATGTCGCAGGTGCAGATGCTGCAGGGCATGGCTGACAGCGAGGAGCGCATCGCACGGTCGCGCGAGCGCGAGCGGCAGTACCAGATGCTCGTGCGCACGGGCAAGGTGGCCGACTACCTGCCCTGATCCTCGATCCCTGAACTGCTGCGCCGGAATCGCGGCGCAGCCCCACGGAGGTCCCTCATGAGTGCCGTCCTGACGCCAGGAAGAGCCGCTGCATTGCCGGATCGCTCACGCGAACCCAGCAAAGCAGTTGCCGAGACGACCGCGATCGACGCCAACCGTGCGTGGGAAGTCGACCGCGCGCTGATGCTGGAACGCTCGGAGCGCCGGGCCTGGTGGGTCGCCATCGCCGGCTTCGTGCTGGGCCTGATCGGCATCGCGGCGGTGTTCGTGCAAGGCCCGCTGCGCCGCGTCGTCGAGATCCCCATCGTCGTGGACCGCGTGACCGGCGAGGCCACGATCCAGCAGCGCCTGGCGGTCGAGACCATCCCGCCGATGGAGTCGCTCGACAAGCACAACCTCGCCACCTTCGTGCGTGCCCGCGAGGGCTACAGCTGGATGTTCCTGCAGCGCGATTTCGACCAGGTGGCGCGCATGGCGGTGCCAGCCGTCTTCGCCGACTACAACCGCCAGTTCGATGGTGATGGCGCGCTGCAGAAGAAGATCGGTGCCGCCGAGGACTGGCGCATCAATGTGATCGGCGTGCGCTTGGCCGCGTCCGGGCGCGCCGGCAACAAGGGCGAGGCGACGGTCACCTACGACAAGGTGGTTCGCCTGACGGACCGCAACCTGCCCGAGGTCACCACGCGGCATGTGGCCAGCGTCGTGTACCAGTACCAGCCCAAGGTGCTGGCCAAGGAACGCGACCGGCTCGAGAACCCGTTCGGCTTCGTCGTCACGGCCTACCGGTCCGATCCCGAGATCAACACCGCCGGCACAGGAGCCAAGCCATGAAGCCGCTTGCCTGGGTGGCTGCCTTCGTGGGCGCAGCACTCTGCGACATCGCGACGGCTGCACCCGAAACCGCAGACCCGCGTCTGCGCGAGGTGGTCTATGACCCACGCGCGGTGGTCACCGTGCCGGTCAAGCGCGGCGTCGTGACGCTCGTGGTGCTGGACCCGGACGAATCGATCACCGAGGTTGCGGCTGGCATGGGTGGCGACTGCACCAAGGCCGATGCAGCTTGGTGCGTGGCCGCGCAGCCCGGTGGTCGCAACCTCTTCGTCAAGGCGAAGAGCTCGGCCAGCGCCGCGAACAACCTGGCCGTGGTCACCGACCGCCGCACGCACACCTTCCGCTTCGTGGTCCTGGCCGACGGCGACCCGAAGCCGCCGGTGTACCGGCTCGTGGTCAAGGCGCCGCCGCGTCCAGCGCCCCCTGCGCGCCTCGCCCTGCGCGAGGACGTGCCGCTCGTCGCGCTGCCGGCGGTGCCGCCGCCTCCGCCGCCGCAGCAGGTCGTCGCGGAGCGTCTGCAGGCGAAACCGCTGGTGATGAACACGCAGTACTCGATCGCCGAAGGCACCGGCTCGCAGGACATCGTGCCGACGCTGGTCTACGACGACGGTCGCTTCACCTACCTGCGCTTCCCGGGCAATCGCGAAGTGCCGGCCGTGTTCCATGTGCTGGGCGATGGCAGCGAAACGCTGGTCAACGCCCGCATGGAAGACGACCTGCTGGTGGTCGATCGCGTCAGCCGCAAGCTGATGCTGCGCGCCGGCCAGGCCGTCGTCGGGCTCTGGAACGAGGCCTTCGATCTGGACGGACGGCCCCCTGGCGACGGCACCACCGTGCCAGGCGTGCGGCGCGTGCTCAAGGCCGATGCCGGCGGCGGCAACGCGCAGCCCGGCGCCCGGAAGGGAGCAACACCATGACGCAGGACTCTCGCGACCACGAACCCAGCCTGGGCGCCGATGGGGCGGCTGACGACAACTCGATCTCGCCGCTGCCCGGTGAACCCGGCATCCCCAACGTCGCGGCACGACAGCGCGTGTCGATGTCGAAGAAGGGGCTGCTGGCCGTGGCGCTGCTGATTGGCTCGATGGTGGCGGTCGCTGCGTACACCGTCCAGCGCGTCTCGGCCAGCGGCAAGAAGGCCGACGAGGCCGAGTCCAAGCTGGTGAAGGACAAGCCCACCGCGGCCACGTCCGAGCCTCGCAGGCTGGAGATGCCGCCGGCACCCACCGCCAGTGCTGCGGTGGCCACCGCGCCGCGCATCCCGGCACTGACACCCACGGCCGACGAACTGGCCGAGCCCATCGGAGTGCGGCGCACCGGATCGGGGGCACCCGCCTCGGGTGGCCCGAAAGCGGTCCCACCGGAGGATGCCCCCGTCCTGCTGGTCACTTCCCGGCCGGGGGCCCTCCCACCGCCGGGTGCCTCCACCCGAAGGGCGGATGCCAATGCGACCTCCGGCGATGGAGCTTCGCCCTCCGAAACCACCGAGCCCAACGATCCGGTCGCGGCAACGTCTCGCAACCTGCAGGGCTACCAGCGACAGCTGCAAGGCATGCTTGAGAGCCTGACCAAGACCGCCGCGATGGCGACCGGCCAGGCGACGGGAACCATGCCATCGGGGGCGCTCCTTGGTGGGCCCCCGGCCGCGGGCACCCCACCCGTCGGGACGCCCGCCACCGGAGGGGGCCTGTTCGGGGGCCAGCTTCAGGGGTCCTCCACCCCGAAGGTGGCAGCCTCGATGCTGGGCAACCGCAGCCTGACGCTGCCCAAGGGCACGGCCTTCACCTGCGCGCTCAAGACCAAGGTGATCAGCGCCACGTCGGGACTCGTCGGCTGCCAGGTCCAGCGCAACGTCTTCAGCGACGACGGCCGCGTGCTGCTGATCGAACGCGGCTCGCACCTCGACGGCGAATACCGCATCGCCTCGGTCCGGCCGGGCACGGTCCGCATCCCCGTGCTCTGGACCCGTATCCGCACGCCGCTGGGCGTCACGGTGGACATCGACTCCCCCGGAACCGGACAGCTCGGCGAGTCCGGCATCGACGGCTACGTCGACAACCGCTGGGGCGAACGCATCGGCGCGGCGATGCTGCTGTCGCTGATCGACGACTCGGTGAAGCTGGTCATCCAGAACCAGGCCAGCGACCGGCAGGCCGACACCATCGTGCTGCCCTCGACCACGGCCAACACCAGCAAGCTGGCCGAGAAGGTGCTCGACAGCACTATCAATATCCCGCCGCTGATCTACCAGAACCAGGGCGGCGTCGTCGGCATCTACGTCGCCCGCGACGTGGACTTCTCGTCGGTGTACGAACTGAAGCCCACGGCCAGCGCACCGCCTCGCGAGGGCACGCCATGAACCAGCACGCCTGTGAGCATGAAGACCTGGGCGAAGGATGGTGCGGCGACGCCACGTCGGTCGTCGAATTCCTGCGACCGCTGCGCGAGCAACTCGACGCGCCCGGCGTGCTGGAGGTCTGCGTCAACCGGCCCGGTGAACTGCTCGTCGAGACGGTGCGCGGCTGGCAGACCGTGCCGGCGCCGGAAATGACGCAGGAGCGCTGTCTATCGCTGGCCACCGCCGTGGCCACGTTCTGCGACCAGCAGGTCAACCAGGAGCGCCCGCTGCTCTCGGCCACGCTGCCCAGCGGCGAGCGCATCCAGTTCGTCATCCCGCCGGCCGTGCCGCGCGGCACGGTGTCGATCACGGTGCGCAAGCCGTCGCACCTGATCAAGCGGCTGGACGACTTCGAGCGCGAAGGCCTGTTCGAGCGCACGGCCACCGTGACGCGCACGCCGAATGCCGAACTGCTGCCCTTCGAGCGAGAACTGGTCGAGCTGAAGGATGCCGGCCGCTATGCCGAGTTCCTGCGCCTGGCGGTGCGGAAGCACCAGACCATCGTCGTCAGCGGCAAGACCGGCTCGGGCAAGACCACCTTCATGAAGGGCTTGGTGGAGGAGGTGCCGATGCACGAGCGGCTGATCACGATCCAGGACACGGCCGAGCTGACGCTGCCGAACCACCCGAACGTGGTGCACCTGTTCTACAGCAAGGACGCGCAGGGCACGGCCCGTGTGACGGCCAAGTCGCTGCTGGAAGCCTGCCTGCGCATGAAACCCGACCGCATCTTCCTGGCCGAGGTGCGCGGCGACGAGTGCTTCTACTTCGTGCGCCTTGCGGCATCGGGCCACCCCGGCAGCATCACCAGCGTCCACGCGGGCAGTTGCGCGCTGGCCTTCGAGCAAATGTCGCTGATGATCCGCGAGACCGGCGCCGGTGGCGGCCTGCGCATGGACGAGATCAAGTGGCTGCTGAGCGTCGTTGTCGACGTGATCGTGCAGTTCGATCGCGACGAGCGTGGGCGCTTCATCTCCGAGATCCTTTACGAGCCCAGACGCCAGCGCCTCGGACGCTGGGATCAGCAGGCGGCGAAATGAGCAGCATCGCCACCCTGCCGTTCTCGGCCTGGCCCACGGGTCGCAAAGTCGCGGCGGGCGCCTTCGCCGTCATCGGCTACGTCGCTCTGGCCTGCGCGGCGGTCTACCTGGCCGGTGTGCTGTTCCTGGTGCTGAACAAGGCGAACCCGAAGCAGGCGCAGTTCGCCAGCATCGTCCACTACTGGGACCTGTACGCCGACGATGCCCAGCTGCGCAAGAAGCTCCAGCTCGCGATCGGAATCTCGGCGATCGGCCTGCTGATCCTGCTGCCGGCCGGGCTCGTAGCGGCAGCACGCCCACGCCGAGCACTGCATGGTGATGCCCGGTTCGCCAGCGCGGCCGAGGTCGATCGCGCGGGGCTCACGGCAAGCGACGGGCAGCCGGGCATCCTGATCGGCCGCCACCGCGGCAAGTTCCTGTCGCTGCCGGGTCAGCTCTCGGTGATGCTGTCCGCGCCGACCCGCAGCGGCAAAGGCGTGGGCGTCGTCATCCCCAACCTGCTGAACTGGCCCGACTCGGTCGTGGTGCTCGACATCAAGGGTGAGAACTACGACATCACGGCGGGCTATCGCGCCGCGCACGGCCAGGCGGTCTACGCCTTCTCGCCTTTCGACGAGGACGCACGCAGCCATCGCTGGAACCCGCTGACCGCCGTGCGCTCCAGCCCGCTGCACCGCGTGGGCGACCTGCTCACCATCGGCCAAGTCTTCTTCCCCAACGATGGCGGCGGCACCTCGTCCGAAGCCTTCTTCAACGACCAGGCACGCAACCTGTTCCTGGGCCTCGGCCTCGTCCTCCTCGAAACCCCCTCACTGCCACGGACCATCGGCGAGATGCTGCGCCAGTCCTCGGGCAAGGGCCGGTCGCTCAAGGACCACCTGAGCGGACTGATCACGCAGCGCCGCGAGGAAGGCAATCCGCTCTCGGACGAGTGCGCGGATGCCCTGCAGCGCCTGCTGTCGAACTCGGAGAACACGCTGTCCAGCGTGGTCGCCACCTTCAACGCGCCGCTGACGATCTTCGCGGATACGGTGGTCGATGCGGCCACCAGCGCCGATGACTTCCGGCTCGAGGACGTGCGCCGCCGCCGCATGTCGGTCTACGTGCGCATCCCGCCGAACCGGCTGGCCAACGCCCGGCCGCTGCTGAACCTCTTCTTCTCGCAGCTCGTCAGCCTCAACACTCAGGCCCTGCCCGAGCAGGACCCGACGCTGAAGGTGCAGTGCCTGCTGGTCAATGACGAGTTCACCGCGATGGGCCGCGTGGGCGTCATCACCAGCGCCGCCGCCTTCCTGGCTGGCTACAACCTGCGCCTGCTTACCGTGGTGCAGGCCATGTCGCAGCTGGATGCCGTCTACGGCGACAAGGAGGCCCGGACCTTCGCGACCAACCACGGCCTGCAGATCCTCTACGCGCCGCGCGAACAGCGCGACGCCGACGAGTACAGCGCCATGCTCGGCCACTTCACCGAGCGAGCCACGTCGCGCGGGCGCAGCCGGTCCTTCAGTGGCCATGGGCACACCACCGTCAGCCGCAACGAGAGCGAGCAGCGCCGCGCGCTGCTGCTACCGCAGGAGTTCAAGGAACTGGGCAGCGAGCGCCTGGTGGTGATCTTCGAGAACTGCAAGCCGATCCTCGGCGAGAAGATCCGCTACTACCGCGACAAGGCCTTCACGTCGCGCCTGCGGCCGGCACCGGCGGTGCCGCGCGTGAACATGGACCTGCACCTTGCCCGCGTTCAGGAGCGCTGGCGCTACGCCGACGACGAGTTGGGGCCGGGCGATGACCTGGACTACGAGCAACTGGCCTACGACATGAGCCGGCTGCCCGCACTCGCCGATGGAGAGCCAGGCCAGGTCGCCGAAGGCATCCTCGACTTCATGGTCGGCCCTCGGCCGGGTGGCGCCGCGATCGGCGGCGCGATCGAAGCCGTCGCCGACGAGGACGGCGTCCTGCTCGGCGAAGACAGCTGCGTGGTCGTCGCCGAGCCGTCCGTCGTCGAACGCGCCGACATCACCTAGACCCGGGAGCAACGCCATGCGAACCCGCATCGCCCTCACACCCTTCGTGCCCTGGCTCTTCGCGCTGGCCTCGTGCAGTTCGCCGCCTAAGCCGCCGACCGTGGACGAGTCGCAGAAGCGGCCGGTCAACTCCCAGATGGCCGTCGAGCTGCAGGTCTGCAAGAACGACCTCCAGAACACGCGCATCCTGGCCACGGAGTCCAGCCGCATCGCCGAAAC
>JABLTH010030807.1_pt1 | contig 11424 bp, 9 predicted proteins | sample 7875711 | NCBI WGS metagenome assembly JABLTH01 (sample SAMN14941262, study PRJNA633318) | bioreactor metagenome | isolation source: bioreactor | place: China | collected 2019-03-05 | reverse complement strand
TCGCTGGAAATATTCTTGGACGGAATGCGCGCAATCTTGGCGATGATGCCCTCGATTTCCTTGTTGCCGATCACCTTCTTCTGCCGCGACTTGGGCAGGATACGCTGCGCGGCGCCGGCTTCGTCGATCACGTCGATGGCCTTGTCCGGCAGGTGGCGGTCGTTGATGTACTTGGCCGATAGTTCTGCGGCGGTAGACAGCGCTGCCGTGGTGTACTTGACGCCATGGTGGGTTTCGAAGCGCGATTTCAAGCCCTTGAGGATTTCCACGGTTTCGTTGATCGATGGCTCTGCCACGTCTACTTTCTGGAAGCGGCGGGAAAGTGCGTGATCTTTTTCGAAAATGCCGCGGAATTCCTGATAGGTGGTGGCGCCTATGCATTTGAGCTGGCCGTTGGACAGCGCCGGCTTGAGCAGGTTGGAAGCGTCCAGCGTGCCGCCGCTGGCCGCACCGGCGCCAATCAGCGTGTGGATTTCGTCGATGAACAGGATCGCATCGCGGTTGTCGCTGAGTTTTTTCAGCACGGCTTTCAGGCGCTGCTCAAAGTCGCCGCGGTATTTGGTGCCGGCCAGCAGTGCGCCCATGTCCAGAGAATAAATGGTCGCGGAGGCCAGGATGTCGGGCACGTCGCCTTCGACGATGCGCCGCGCCAGGCCTTCGGCAATCGCTGTTTTGCCCACGCCGGCTTCGCCGACCAGCAGCGGGTTGTTCTTGCGCCGGCGGCACAGGGTCTGGATCACTCGTTCCAACTCCATGTCGCGGCCGATGAGCGGGTCGATCTTGCCGGCGACGACCTGGGCGTTGAGGTTGAGGGTGTAGTTTTCCAGCGCGCCGGCGGTGCCCTGTTCCTGTTCGGTTTCGGTCTGCTCGCTCTGCGGGCGCTTGCTGCCGGCGGTGCTTTCCGCCACTTTGGAAATGCCGTGGGAGATGTAGTTGACCACATCGAGCCGGGTGACGCCCTGCTGGTGCAGGAAGAACACGGCGTGGGAATCTTTTTCGCCATAAATGGCAACCAGCACGTTGGCGCCGGACACTTCTTTCTTGCCGGAAGACTGCACGTGCAGGATGGCGCGCTGGATCACGCGCTGGAAGCCTAGCGTGGGCTGGGTATCCACTTCCTGCGTGCCAGAAATGGTGTGCGTATGCTCGGCGATGTATTCGGTGAGTTCGCGCCGCAAGGTTTCAATGTCGGCGCCGCAAGCACGCAGCACTTGGGACGCTGTCGGGTTGTCCAGCATGGCCAGCAGCAAGTGTTCCACGGTAATCAACTCATGGCGTTGCTGGCGCGCTTCCATGAAGGCGATGTGGAGGGAGACTTCAAGCTCTTGTGCGATCACTTCCAGATACCTCTGTTAATTTCAACTCTCAATGACGCATTGCAACGGGTGCTGCTGTTCGCGTGCCAGGGTGGTCACTTGCCTGACCTTGGTTTCCGCTACATCCAGCGGGTAAATCCCGCAGATGGCGGCGCCTTCATTGTGAACCTGCAACATCAGGCGCATCGCCTGATCCCGGCTTTTGCCAAAAAATTTCTCCAGTACTTCAACTACAAAATCCATGGGCGTGAAGTCATCATTGAGCAACTTCACCTTATATAGAGGCGGCGGCACCGGTTTCGTTCCACCGACTTCTGTTTTCAAACGTTCAACGGATTTGGTTGCCATGTTGTTTACCGTACTTGGCTTTATTTTGGGCTTATTTCAAAATAATTCAAGCCCCGTGGCAAAGGGGGGTTAGGGGCGCACCGATACGATCTTGACTACCCGGTCCTGAGTTTGAATGATCTCAAGGGTATGCCCGGCAATCTTGAAGCTGGTTCCAGCTTCCGGGATGTCTTCGAAATGTTCCAGCACCAGCCCATTCAGTGTTTTCGGGCCATCCAGCGGGAAATTGAGTTTCAGCTTGCGGTTGAGTTCGCGTAGCGAGGCTGTGCCATCCACCAGCCAGCCGCCGCCGGCCTGCGGGTGGACTGCCGCGGTATGGGTGGGGGATTGCGAGGTGAATTCGCCGACCATTTCTTCCAGGATGTCTTCCAGGGTGATCAGGCCTTTGAGCTGGCCGTATTCATCCACGACCAATGCCAGCCGCTGCTGTTTTTCCTGGAATTGCTGGAGCTGTGTGTACAACGGCGTGCCGGAAGGCACGAAATAAGGCTCGCTCATGATTTCACTGAGCGATTCCTTGGTCAGCGCGCCGCTTTTCGCCTGGTGCAGCACGTGGCGGATGTGCAGCACGCCGATGACTTCTTCGGATTGGCCGGAGCGCACGGGGAGGCGGGTGTGGTGGCTGGTGGCAATCTGCTCGGCGATGGTTTCCGACGGGGCATCAAAATCAATGGTCTCGATCTGGGTGTGGGCGGACATGACATCGTCCACGGTGATTTTTTCCAGATCAAACAGGTTGAGCAGGATGCTTTGGTGCTTCTTGGGGATATAGCCCCCGGCCTCGGTGACGATGGTACGCAACTCTTCCATGGAGACGGCGTGCACGGTTTCGCTGAAGTTGGGCTTGAGCCGGAGCACGCCCAGAATCGCGCGCACAAACAGGTTCACAAACCAGGTGATGGGCTGGGTCAGCTTGAGCAGTACGATCAGGATGTAGCTGGAAACAAACGCTACCGGTTCTGGATAGGCCGCCGCAATCACTTTCGGCGAAATTTCGCTGAACACCAGGATGGAGAAGGCGATGGCCATGGTGGAAAAGGTCAGCACCCACTCGCCTTCGCCGAACAGGCGCACGGCGATGATGGTGGCCAGGGTGGTTGTGGCCGATAGCGAGAATGTGCTGCCCAGCAGGATCACGCCCAGCAGTTTGTCGGTTTTGGCCAGTAACGCATTGGTCAGCCTGGCGCCACGGTGCCCTTCCTTGATCAGGTGGCGCAGGCGGTAGCGGTTCACCGCCATCAGGCTGGTTTCCGCAGCGGAGAAAAACGCCGAGGTGGCTAATAGTGCCACCAAGGCACTAAATAGCATCGATAAGGGAATGTCGTCCAAGGCGGATCGGGTACGCTAAAAAGGGATGATGCAAGTTTCCTTGCAAGGGATGAACCTTGTCAAGGCAATGCTTCAGCGCCTTCCTGTTTTTTCTCCGGCTTGACCATGTCTTCGCGCGAAATCCCCAGCCACATCACAATCGGGCTGGCGACCAGCACTGAAGAATAGATGCCGAACAGGATGCCGATGGTCAGCGCCAGCGCAAAATTGTGCAGCACTTCACCGCCAAAAAACAGCATGGAACATACCATAGTCTGCGTCATGGCGTGGGTGATGATGGTGCGCGACATGGTGCTGGTGATGGCGTTGTTGATGATGTCCGGCACCGTGGCCTTACGCATTTTGCGGAAGTTTTCACGCACCCGGTCGAACACCACCACCGATTCGTTGACGGAATATCCCAGTACCGCCAGTATCGCGGCCAGCACGGTGAGGTTGAATTCCCACTGGAAGAAGGCAAAAAAGCCGAGGATGATGACCACGTCGTGCAGGTTGGCGATAATGGCCGCCACGCCGAATTTCCATTCGAAGCGGAGCGCCAGGTAGCCCATGATGCCGATGGATACCAGCAGCAGGGCCATGGCACCGTTTTCATACAGTTCTTGCCCGACCTGCGGCCCGACAAACTCGACGCGACGTTTCTCGACCGTTGGATCAACTTGCTTCAGGGTTTCCAGAATGTCCTCGGACAGCTTTGCGCTGGATACGCCTTTTTTGACCGGCAGTCGAATCAAGACGTCCTGGCTGGTGCCGAAGTTCTGTACAGAGGCTTCCTTCAGGCCGGATGCGTCAATGGAGGTGCGGATTTTGGTCAGGTCGGCGGCATGGGGGTAGGAGACCTCCATGACGGTGCCGCCCGTGAAATCCACGCCCAGGTTCAGGCCTTTGGTGGCGAGGAAAAAGACGGCGAAAATAAATGTAATCAGCGAAATTGACGTCGTGAGCTTGCCATAGCTCATGAAAGGGATGTCGCGCTTGATTTTGAATAATTCCATTTTTTATATCCTTAGCCGATCAGCAGTTTGCCAACCTTGCGGCGGTGGCCGTAAATCAGGTTAACCAGTGCGCGGGATACCACTACCGCGCTGACATGGAGGTCAATATGCCCAGCACATGCACAATGGCGAAACCGCGAACCGGGCCCGAGCCGAAGCTGAACAGCATGATGCCGACAATCAGCGTGGTGACGTTGGAGTCCAGGATGGTGGCGAATGCGCGGTCATAACCCGCAGCGATGGCGGCTTGCGGGCTGTTGCCGATGCGCAGTTCTTCGCGGATGCGCTCGTTGATCAGCACGTTGGCGTCAATGGCCATCCCCAGCGTCAGCGCGATTGCTGCCAGGCCCGGCAGCGTCAGCGTGGCTTGCAGCATGGACAGCACCGCTACCAGCAGCAGCAGGTTGACGCCCAGCGAGAGCACGGAGATGGAGCCGAATACCAGGTAGTAGAGAATCATGGCGATGGCAATGGCGGTAAAGCCCCACAGGGTGGAATGCACGCCGCGCTTGATGTTTTCTTCGCCCATGCTGGGGCCGATGGTACGTTCTTCAATAATGTCCATTGGCGCCGCCAGTGCTCCGGCGCGCAGCAGCAGCGAAACGTCGGTGGCTTCCTGCACGTTGGCCATGCCGGAAATCTGTACGCGTCCGCCACCGATTTCCTCGTTGATCACGGGTGCGGTAATCACTTCGGATTGGCCTTTTTCCACCAGCAGGATCGCCATGCGCTTGCCGACGTTTTCGCGGGTGACCTGCTTGAAAATGCGTGCGCCGCGGCCATCCAGGTTGACGTGCACTACCGAACTGCCGGTCTGCTGGTCGATACCGGGGCTGGCGTCGGTGATGTAGTCACCGGTCAGCACAATCTGTTTCTTGACCAGGATCGGGCGGCCGTTGCGTTCCTGGAACAGCAGCGAGCCGAACGGTACCGTGCCGCTGGCGGCAGCGGCAACATCGTGCTCTTCGTCCACCATGCGGATTTCCAGCGTGGCGGTGCGCCCCAGGATTTCCTTGGCCTTGGCGGTATCCTGCACGCCGGGCAGTTGTACCACGACGCGGTCCAGCCCTTGCTGCTGGATGATGGGTTCGGCCACGCCCAGTTCGTTGACGCGGTTATGCAGGGTGGTGATGTTCTGCTTGAGGGCGAAATCCTGGATACGGCGTTGCGCCGGCAGATCCAGCACTGCCAGCAGCAGCTTGTCGCCGGCCGTGCCATCGGCATCTTTCAGTGTCAGGTCAGGGAAATTTTTCCTGATTTCCGCCCTGGCTTTTTCGCGCTCGTCCTGGGATTTGAATTTCACCTGCACCGCCTGGCCTTCACGGGAAATGCCGGAGTAGGCAATCCGTTTTTCACGCAGCTGTGTGCGCAGGTCGCCGACATAACGTTCCAGCGCCTGATCCAGCGCGGTTTTCATGTCCACCTGCATCAGGAAATGCACGCCGCCGCGCAAGTCCAGGCCCAGGTACATGGGCAGCGCGCCCAGGCTGTGTAGCCAGGCGGGCGAGCGCGACAGCAGGTTGAGCGCCACGGTGTAGGTGTTGCCCAGCTTGTTCTGCAGTACGTCCTTGGCCTTGATCTGTTCGTCCGGGTTCGCAAACCGTATCTTGATGCTGGCTTTTTCCAGGATGATGTCCTGGTAGGCCAAGTTTTGCTGCTTGAGCGTACTTTCTACTTCACCCAGCAGGGCGGAGTCCACCTTGGCGGTGGATTTTGCCGCGGAGACCTGCACTGCCGGCGATTCGCCATACAGGTTGGGCAGCGAGTAAAGCGCGCCCAGGATCAGGATCAGGGCAACGGAAATGTATTTCCAGAGAGGGAAGCGGTTCATATGGTCAGTCATGCACTTCCGGCATCAGGCCGATGCGTGCATATCTCCAAGTTGGGTTGTGACGTGTCAGATGCCCTTGATGGTGCCCTTGGGCAGCAGGGTTTGAACAGTGCTCTTCTGTACATGGACAACAATATCTGTGGCGATTTCGATGCTGACGAAGTTGTCGCCAACCTTGGAAACTTTGCCGACCAGGCCGCCGCTGGTTGCTACTTCATCACCTTTTTGCAGCGCTGCCAGCATGTTGCGATGCTCTTTTACCTGCTTCATTTGCGGGCGGATGAGCATGAACCAGAACAGCACAAAAATAATGATGAACGGCAAAAAGCTGGTGAGGCCGGGGGCTGCGGCCGCTGCGTCTGCCGCGTAAGCGTTGCTGATGAACACGGGAATATTCCTTATAGTGGGTACAAAAACCGGATGATTCTAGCACAAGGTGCTGCGCTGCCGAATGAACTGAGTGGTGAACTCGGCAAATGTTCCCGCTTCAATGGCGCTGCGCATGCCTTGCATCAGTTCCTGATAATAAAACAGGTTGTGGATGGTGTTCAGGCGAGCCCCCAGGATCTCTCCCACCCGATGCAGGTGGTGCAGGTAGGCGCGGGTGAAATTGCGGCAGGTGTAGCATTGGCAATCGGCATCCAGCGGCCCGGTGTCCTCCTTGTAGCGGGCGTTCTTGATCTTGATGTCGCCCCAGCGCGTGAACAGCCAGCCGTTGCGGGCGTTGCGGGTGGGCATCACGCAGTCGAACATGTCTACGCCCGCCGATACCGCTGCCACCAGGTCTTCTGGCGTGCCTACCCCCATCAAATAACGCGGCTTGTCGGCTGGCATTTGCGGCGTGGTGTGGGCGAGGATGCGCAGCATGTCCTCCTTGGGTTCACCGACCGACAGCCCGCCGATGGCGTAGCCGTCGAAACCGATGTGGGCGAGGCCGGCCAGGGAGCGGTCGCGCAAGTCTTCATACATGCCGCCCTGGATAATGCCGAACAGCGCGTTGGGGTTGCCCTGGTGCGCGGCCTTGCTGCGTGCGGCCCAGCGCAGCGACAGTTCCATCGAATCCTGCGCTTCCCGGCGCGTGGCGGGGTAGGGCGTGCATTCGTCAAAAATCATGACGATGTCGGAGTTCAGCACTTTCTGGATGCGCATGGATTCTTCCGGCGTCAGGAAGCAGGCGTCACCATTGATGGGGGAGCGGAATTTCACGCCTGCTTCGCTGATTTTGCGCAGGTCGCCCAGACTCCATACCTGGAAGCCGCCGGAGTCGGTCAGGATGGGGCCATCCCAGCCCATGAACCGGTGCAGCCCGCCGTGCGCGGCAATCACGTCCAGCCCCGGACGCAGCCACAGGTGGAACGTGTTGCCCAGCACGATATGTGCGCCTATATCCTTAAGCTCGACCGGGCTCATCGCCTTGACCGTGCCGTAAGTGCCGACCGGCATGAAAGCCGGGGTTTCCACCTTGCCGTGGGCAAGGTGCAGGGTGCCGCGCCGCGCCGCGGCTTGGGTATGGGAGAGTGTGAATTGCATGGGGTGGTACGGCAAAAACAAATTGATAGGCGCGGATACTACCATAACCTTCTGTTTGCTATGGTTTTGCTATACTTAGCGGAATTATGGCAAACCAGACCCCCCGTCCACGCCGGCCAAAGCCGCTGCTGGACCCGAAAATCCGCGAGCGCAGCATCTATCTGCTGCCCAACCTGTTTACCACCGGCGCATTATTCGCCGGCTTCTATTCTATTGTGCAGGCCATGGGCGGAAACTTCGAGCAATCCGCCGTGGCCATTTTTCTGGCAATGGTGATGGACGGGCTGGATGGACGCGTGGCGCGGCTGACGCATACCCAGAGCGCGTTTGGTGCCGAGTATGATTCGCTATCCGACATGGTATCGTTTGGCGTTGCCCCGGCGCTGGTGCTGTATGTCTGGGCGCTCAAGCCGATGGGCAAACTGGGCTGGATCGCGGCATTCATTTACTGCGCGGGGGCGGCACTGCGTCTGGCGCGTTTCAATACCAAGCTGGACGAGAGCGATAAGCGCTATTTCCAGGGCTTGCCCAGTCCGGCGGCGGCGGCCCTGTTGGCGGGGCTGGTGTGGGTGATGCATGACAACGGCATCGCCGGTGCCGATATACTGGGGGGCTGGCTGCAGATGAAGTGGGTCGCCTGGGGGTTTACCGTGTTTGCCGGGCTCACCATGGTGAGCGATCTGCGTTATTTCAGCGGCAAGGACTTCAACCTGCGGCGTAGCGTGCCGTTCGTGGTGATCCTGCTGATCGTGCTGGGCTTTGTACTGATTTCCTACAGCCCGCCGGAGGTGCTGTTTGCGCTGTTTGTGCTGTATGGGTTGTCAGGGTATGCCAACTGGCTGGTTCCTGTGCTAGGAAAAGGCCGGCAGGGGGACTGAGCCGGTGACGACATATTGGAGGTGAATTGAATGGCCAAGAGATATCTGACGGCGGCCAAGGCGGTAGTTGGAGCGACACTTCCGTGGAATGTCTACAACGAAGAAGGTCGTCTGTTATTGAAGGTGGGGGAGGAGATCACCAGCGAATTACAGGCATATCGCCTGGCGACGCAGGGGCTTTATTTTGATACTGATAACGGGTCTGCTGCAGACTTGGGGGAAGCAGAGCGTGAGCCGCCGTCAGTGGTGCGCACCCTGAATCTGGCCAACAAGCTGTTGTTGCAGGCGTTGCCGATGTTGCAGGAAGGCGGGGATGCTGAAGCCAGGGTGAATGGCATTTCCCAGTTGGTGCTGGAAGCGGTTGACTTGAACGCGGATGCGGCGGTGGCTTCGATCCTGCTGCATGATGACGAAGGGTCGTATGTGACCCGGCATGCGATCGATACCGCGATTGTGGCGGTGTTGATCGGGCGGGCGATGCAACAGCCCGCCGAGGATCAACTGGTCATGGTTTCTGCGGCGCTGACGCAAAATGTCGGCATGCTCAAGTATCAGGATCTCTTGAATAACAAACGCGGCAGGTTAAGCGAGCAGGAATTGAGCCTGGTACGCCAGCACCCGGTGCAGGGGGTCAATATCCTGAAAGCCGCCGGGATCACCAATGAGCACTGGCTTGAATATGTGATGTACCACCATGAGTGCGAAGATGGCAGTGGTTACCCTAACGGCAAAAAAGCCGATGAATTACCGCTGGCGGCAAAGCTGATAGCGTTTGCGGATCGTTATTGCGCGCGGCTGGTGGAGAAAAAATATGCTCCGCAAAGACTGCCCAGCCTCGCTTTGCGCGAAGTGCTGCTAAACCACGGCGAGCAACCGCCAACGCTGATGGCGGCACATTTTATTAAAATTGTCGGGCTGCACCCGCCAGGGACAACGGTGCGCTTGAAAACCGGGGAAATCGGCGTGGTGATCAAAAAAGGCGCATCCCCCAATGGTGCCATGGTTCATGTCACCATTTCCGCGTCAGGCATGCCTATGCACCAGACGGTGGTGCGGGATAGCGAAAATCCTGAATATGCCATCAAGGAAGAAGTGCATAAGGAAGACGCTGGCGGCCATCTGGCGATGTCCAGATTCTGGGGAGCGGTAGCAGCATTGTGATTGGATGGCTGGATTGATAAATCGGGGAATGCGGGGAGCGAGATAAATGAGCAAAAGAAGAATCAGCACAGCTGACATCATTGTGGGGCAGCCTCTGCCGTGGAATGTGTACGGCGAGGATGGGCGCCTGTTGTTGCGTAAAGGGGAGACGGTTGCGACAGAATCCCAGGTTGAGTTCATGGTTAAGAAGGGGTTGTTTTCCGAAGTTGAGGACACCGGGGGTATTGATGAAATCAAGCTCAGCCCTAAGGAAGCGCCATCTACCATCCGCATGCTGAACAGCGCGAACCGCCTGTTAAGAAAAACCTTGCCGGTATTGCCAACCCTGGACAATGCACAAGCGAAAATGCTGGAAATTGCGACCTTGATTTACGATGCGCTGGAACTGAACCCGGACATTGCGGTGGCCAGCATTTTCCTGAATCACGAGGCTGGCCCTTATGTTTTCCGGCATTGCGTGGATACCGGAGTGGTGGCGGCGCTGATTGCCCGGTCCATGAATAAGCCTTCCCACGAAATCAAGGTGTGCATCTGCGCCGCGCTGACGTCGAATCTCGGCATGCTGGACTATCAGGAACACCTGGATAACAAGAAAGAACCGCTGACCCAGGCGGAAAAAGATCACATTCGCAAACACACCATGCATAGTGTTGCGATGCTGCAACAAGCGGGGGTGACCGACGAGGCGTGGTTATCCTATGTGCGTGATCACCACGAAAATGAGGATGGCAGCGGCTATCCCGACGGCAAGGCGGGGGACCAGATTCCTGTATATGCCAAACTGATAGGATTGGCGGATCGTTACTGCGCGCGGGTGACCGGCAAGGATTACCGTAAGCAGGCGTTGCCCAATGCCGCGCTCCGTGACATTTTCCTCAGCAAGAACAAGGAAATAGACCCGTTGTTGGCGCCGTATTTCATCAAGAATATCGGGCTTTATCCACCAGGCAGTTTTGTGAAGTTGAAAAATGACGAAATTGCGGTTGTAGTCAAAAAAGGCGATAACCCGAACAACCCCATTGTGATTACCGTGCTCAACAAACTGGGGATGCCGCCTGATACCAAACTGGTGCGGGATACCGCCAATCCTTTTTTCGGGATCAAGGAAGCTGTCCACCGCGAGGTTGCTGGTGCCAAACTGCAGATGCCCAGGTTCTGGGGTGAGCAGGCAGCCTATTAGGGGGCGGGTGTTTGAATCTGCTCGATCTGGAGTAATATGGCGCAGCGAATTTTCTGGAGTGTGTAATGGCTAAACGGCGTATCAGTGTATCCGACATCATTATTGGGCAGCCGTTGCCCTGGAATGTGTACCATGAGGATGGGCGCCTGCTGCTTGGGAAAGGCGAGGTTGTCGCTACCGAAAACCAGGCCGTACGCATGGTCAGGGAGGGGATGTACTCCGAGGTCGGCGATGTGCGGGATATTGAGCAGCCCCTGACCCCCACGAAAAACGAACCGTCCGTCGTGCGCATACTCAACCGCGCCAACTGGATGCTGCGCAAGGCGTTGCCTGGCTTGTCTGCGCTTAGCAATGCCGAAGCCAAGATCCGGGAAATCTCTGCAATGATTTACCAGGCGCTGGAACTGGACTCTGATGTGGCCATCGCGTGTATTTTCCTCAACCAGCAGCCAGGTGGGCCTTATGTGTTCAGGCATTGCACCGATACGGCGGTGGTTGCCGCGCTGATCGCCCGTTCCATGGGCATGTCGCAGGATGAAATCATCACCGGGATTGCCGCGGCGTTGACCTCCAACCTGGGCATGCTGGATTATCAGGAGCACCTGGACAACAAACAAGGTCCGCTGACTGAGGCGGAAAGAACTCACGTCCGCAAGCATCCGGAACACAGTGTCGAAATGCTCAAGAATGTGGGCGTGACTGACGAAGCCTGGCTATCTTATGTGCTGAACCATCACGAAAACGAAGATGGCAGCGGCTATCCCGGTGGCAAGCCCGGAGCCGAAATCCCGGTGTTCGCCAAACTGATCGGCCTGGCCGACCGCTACTGCGCGCGGGTGACCGGCAAGGATTACCG
>JABLTH010024994.1_pt1 | contig 11427 bp, 6 predicted proteins | sample 7875711 | NCBI WGS metagenome assembly JABLTH01 (sample SAMN14941262, study PRJNA633318) | bioreactor metagenome | isolation source: bioreactor | place: China | collected 2019-03-05 | reverse complement strand
TCGATCAGGCCATTACGCGTCTGCAGAACGCTGAACCGGCCGACTGCCTCGGCAAAGAACTCGATGGCCCTGGTATCACTGCAGCGCTTGAAGATCACGTATGCGCTCGCCAGCGTGGCGTGTCCGCAAAAGGCGATCTCCGTGAGCGGCGAAAACCAGCGGATGTCGAACACGCCGTCGGCATTTTCTACAAAAAAGGCGGTTTCAGACAGGTTGTTCTCAGTGGCAATCGCCTGCATCAGGCTATCGGGTAACCAGCGTTCGAGTGGCACTACCGCAGCGTAGTTGCCCTTGAAGACCTTATCGGTAAATGCGTCTATCTGATAGATCGGCAGTTTCATTCGGCGGGCCGTGCAAGACGGGAAGTGGATCGGCGCTATTCATCTGTATCAGGCGAATACGATATCAGCCCGTTTCACATGCCGAACATATACAGTTTGCAATGTGCGATACCGCAAAGTGTCCGTTCACGGGAAGCGACGACGCCGTGCGTACCGGCCGATCGCGAATGTCCCTGTCTGGGCCGAACAGTCGATCCGGCCGCCCTGGGCGGCGGTCAGGAAGGCACCGTGGCGGCGGTGCCCACGGCGTACCGAGGCGTGCGCCAGGTGTGCCGGCGGCGGGATAGATCCACGGCCGGCATCCGCGCTCACGCCGGCGCGGCATCGGGACCGGCCTGCCCAGCGCGCCGGCGGACATAGCGCTTCATGAAGTCCACCCAGGCGCGGATCTTCTGCGGCACATGCCGCGTCGGCGCATACAGCGCATAGACACCTTGCTCGGGGAAGCGATAGCCCGGCAGCGCGTCGATCAGTGCCCCGCTGGCCAGGTCGCCGCGTACCAGCCATTCCGGCAGCAGGGCGACGCCGCTGCCCTGGCGCGCCAGCGCGAGCAGCACCGAGGCATTGTCCGCGACCAGGCGCGGCTTCGCGGCCGGCCGGAACACCTGCTCGCGGCCCTCGCGATCGCGCAGCGTCCAGGCGGCGATGCGCTCCAGCCGGCTGTGGCCGAGCTGGGGCAGGCGCGCCAGCGCGTCGGGCGAACCGATGCGCGCCAGGCCGGCGTCGGCCAGCAGCGCGGGCGACATCACCGGCCGCACCTCATAGGTGTCGAGGCACACGCCGCGGTAGGGCAGGTGCTGGAACTGCTCGAGCCGGCCCAGCCGGATCGCCACGTCGAAGCGTTCGCGCACGAGATCGACCTGTGCGGTATGCGTTTCCAGCCGCACGCGCAGCCCGGGATGCGCTTGCATGAAGGCGTCGAGCGCGGGGGCCACGACCATCAGCGAGTATTCGACGGTCGATGTCAGGCGCAGGACGCCTTGCATGCCGCCGTGCTCGCCGCGCGCTTCCTCGATCGCACCCTCGGCTTCGGCGAGCACGCGCAGGCAGCGCTGGTAGAAGCGCTCGCCCGCGTCGGTCAGCGCAATGCGCCGCGTCGTCCGCGTCAGCAAGGTCACGCCCAGTTCGCCCTCGAGCTGCTTGACGTGAAAGCTGACCGCGGCCCGCGCCTGGCCGAGCACCGCGGCCGCGGCCGTGAACGAGCCGGCCTCGACGACCGCGCGGAATACCTCGAAACGATCCAGGCTTACCATCGCCGGCCCCTGCGATTGTCAAAACGATTGTCAAAACGATTGTCAAAACTATTCGACCAGTCCTGCCACATTATCAGCCTTACCAGAGCGAATCCCGGACTCTACACTACGGCGCCTGATCCTGCCTGCCCCGACCATGTCCGATCGCTCGAAAGTCGCTGCCGTCTACCTGCTGGGCTTCGCCATCGACCTTGCCAATATGTTCGTGGCGAATGCCGCGTACCCGGCGCTGCAGCGCGACCTGCAGGCGTCGGTCGCGCAGCTCGCATGGGTCGGCAATGCGTACATGCTGGGGCTGACGGTGGTGATCCCGCTCGGTGCGTGGCTCGCGCGCCGCTGCGGCGAGCGGCGCGTGCTGGTGGGCTCGCTGCTGCTGTTCGGCTTCGCCAGCGCGGGCGCGGCCGTCGCGCCGTCGATCGGCGCGCTGCTGGGCTGGCGCCTCGTGCAGGGGCTGGGCGGCGGCCTGCTGATACCCGTCGGGCAGGCCATGGCCTATCGAGCCTATGCGCCCGAAGCGCGCGCGCGGCTGACATCGGTGGTGATGATGGTCGCGCTGCTCGTACCAGCGCTATCGCCCGCGCTCGGTGGCGTGCTGGCCGATCACGCATCGTGGCGCTGGATCTTCGCCGGCATGCTTCCCCTCGCCGGGGCCGCATGCGGCCTCGCGCTGGCCTGGCTGCCCGCCGGCACCGCGGCGGCCGAGCTGCCACCGCTCGATGTGCCGGGCCTGGCCCTGAGCGTGCTCGCGCTGGCCGCGCTGCTGTTCGGCCTGACCCTGGCGGGCCAGCACGGCGGTGCGCACCTGGCCGTCGCGCCGCTTGCCGTCGCGCTCGTCGCCGGCTCGGCCTATGTGCGTCACGCGCGCCGCGCGGCCGCCCCGCTCATCGACCTGGGTCTGCTCGCGCAGCCGCTGCTGCGCATGGGCATCGTGATCTATCTGTGCGTGCCCGGGGTCTTTTCCGGGGTGAACCTGGTCGCCGCGCTCTACCTGCAGGGCGCGCTCGGACTGAGCGCGACGCAGACGGGGGCCCTGATGCTGCCGTGGGCTGCCGCGTCTTTCCTCGCGATCGCGATCGTGCGCCGTGGATTTCCGGCCTGGGGCGCGAGGCCGCTTTTCTTCAGCGGGATCGCGGTGGACTGCGCGGGCATAGTCCTGCTCGCCACGCCCATCGCGATGCACGAGGCGGGGCGGGTGCTGGCCTTCGCCGCGATGGGATTCGGCGCCAGCCTGTGCACGAGCACGTCGCAAAGCGCGGCGTTTCTCGACGTGCCCTCAGCGCGCATGGGCGAGGCGAGCGCGCTGTGGAACATCAACCGCCAGCTGAGCTTCTGCATCGGCGTTGCGGTGCTCGGCAGCGCGCTGAACTTCCTGCTGCCGCGCCAGGCGGCCGGCACGGCGCCGCTGGCGTATCGGCAATGCTTGCTGCTCGCTGCCTTGCTGACGCTGCTGCCCCTGCCGCTGGTGGCGCGGCTCGCACCGCCACGCGCTGCCGCCGCGCGCCCCGTTTCCCAATGACTCCACCTGACCTGAGCGCCATGCCTCCACACAACCCCTTCTTCCAGGAAGTCGTCGACGCGCACGTCGACATCGAACAATGGCTGTCCGGGCGCGCCGGGCCCGCTCGACTCGGCGCGCTGCTGGCACGCTTCTCGCCGCGTTTCTCCATGGTCACGCTGCCCGGCGCGGCATGCGATCGCGCCGCTCTCGACACGCTGTTCTCGCAGGGTCACGGCAAGCGTCCCGGCCTGCGCATCGAGATCGATGCGCTGAGCGAGATTGCCGCGTGGCCTGGCGGCGCGGTCGTAGCCTACCGCGAGACGCAGACCGATGGTGCGGGCTGCCGCACCGTGCGGCGCGCTACCGTGGTATTCGAGCGCGACGGGGCGGGGCGTATCGCCTGGCGCCATCTGCACGAGACCGCGGTCGCAGGTGCGCCGGCCTAGACAGAATGTATTGACCTGCCGCAGTACTCCCCCGGCATCTGGAGTGCTTTCCGTCTGTGCGGGGCGCACGGTCCAGTTCCACCATCCGTAAGCTGCTTGCCCCTGAATCGAGGCTTCCGGCCTGAGGCATCGCTTCGTCAATGGAGCGAACGACTGTCGTGCGCTGACGGGCAAGGCAGCGACGCCGGACGTTGTGGGGCGATGGTGCGGCGCCTTGAGGCGCGGCCGGGAACGTCGCCGCGGCCGAACGCGGTGGCCGGGGCGGCCCCAGCCATCGGCAGTCGGGGAGATCCATGATCTTTGTTTAGTACATATGACATTAATGACGAAAGTACTAAACGTGGCATGAAGCGTGTCATTTCGGGGCAGATCGCGGGCGATCGCGCTGGTCGGCCGGCACGGTCGCCGGCAGCCACCCCGGACACGAGGCGCCGCGGGCCGAGCGCTTGCGGCGTGGCGCCGGCCCGGCGGCGCAGGCCATGCGAGCCCTGTCGCAACGATGGGTTGACAGCCGCCCCGCGCTCCCACTAGCATGAAACATGAATCAGCTGTCATGTTCAGGACTGTGCCTCGGCCGCAGCCTTTGCGTCACTGGTCGACTCCGCTTCAGGCCTGTTCCAGGCGTCTCCAGCCTGCCGTTCTGGCAGCGCTGGCAATCCCGAAGACATCCACAAAAGAAGATGAGGAGACATCATGGCGAGAAGACTATGGCGACGGATCGCAGGCTGGCTGGCGGCCTGCGTGGCGATCTTGTGCGCGTTTCCATTGCATGCCGCCACGGCAGGGCCTGGTGCATGGAGCAGCCAGCAGACCTGGGCGGCGGACTCCGTCAATGGCGGTAACCTGACGGGCTACTTCTACTGGCCGGCCAGCCAGCCGACCACGCTCAACGGCAAGCGCGCGCTCGTCCTGGTGCTGCACGGATGCGTGCAGACGGCCTCGGGCGACGTCATCGACAACGCCAATGGCGCCGGCTTCAACTGGAAGTCGGTCGCCGACCAGTATGGCGCCGTGATCCTGGCGCCGAATGCCACGGGGAACGTCTACAGCAACCATTGCTGGGACTACGCGAACACCTCGCCCAGCCGCACGGCCGGCCACGTCGGCGTCCTGCTGGACCTCGTCAATCGCTTCGTCACCAATTCGCAGTACGCCATCGACCCCAACCAGGTCTACGTGGCCGGCCTGTCCTCCGGCGGCGGCATGACCATGGTGCTGGGCTGCATCGCGCCGGACATCTTCGCCGGCATCGGCATCAACGCCGGTCCGCCGCCGGGCACCACCACCGCGCAGATCGGCTACGTGCCGTCAGGCTTCACGGCGGCGACGGCGGCGAACCAATGCAAGGCATGGGCAGGCTCCAACGCGGGCAAGTTCTCCACGCAGATCGCCGGCGCGGTCTGGGGCACCTCGGACTACACCGTGGCGCAGGCGTACGGCCCGATGGATGCGGCGGCCATGCGTCTCGTCTACGGCGGCACCTTCACGCAGGGTTCGCAGGTGTCGATTTCGGGCGGCGGCACCAATACGCCGTACACCGACAGCAACGGCAAGGTGCGCACCCATGAGATCCCGGTCTCCGGCATGGCCCACGCGTGGCCGGCCGGCACCGGCGGCGACAATACCAACTATGTCGATGCCACCCACATCAACTATCCGGTCTTCGTCATGGACTACTGGGTCAAGAACAACCTGCGCGCCGGCAGCGGGACGGGGCAGGCGGGCAGCGCGCCGACGGGGCTTGCGGTCGCGGCAACGACCTCCACATCGGTCTCGCTGTCGTGGAACGCCGTCGCCAATGCCAGCAGCTATGGCGTCTACCGCAACGGCAGCAAGGTCGGTTCGGCGACGGCCACCGCTTATACCGATTCCGGCCTGATCGCCGGCACGACCTACAGCTACACCGTGACCGCGGTCGATCCGACGGCAGGGGAAAGCCAACCCTCGGCCGCCGTATCGGCGACGACCAAATCGTCCTTCACCTGTACCGCCACCACGGCCAGCAACTACGCGCACGTGCAGGCCGGGCGCGCGCACGACAGTGGCGGCATTGCCTACGCGAACGGCTCGAACCAGAGCATGGGGCTCGACAACCTCTTCTACACGAGCACGCTGGCACAGACGGCCGCCGGCTACTACATCGTCGGCAATTGTCCATGACTACCTCGCCGGGAGCGCGGGGCGACCCTCTCGCACAGATGGTCTGATCCGGCACGCCCGCCGCAAGGCTGGCCGTGCCCGGTGGAACTGCCAGTCCACCCCGTGGCGGGTGGTGCGGCAGGCTATGCCTTCGCGACCTTGCCTCCGCCCGCCCGGCGATCGATTTGCAGTGGATATCAAAAACAGGAGACAGAATGAAAACGATACAAGGGAAGAGTCCGGGCCGCTGGTATTCGCGCGGCATGCTGCTGGCAGCGATGGCGGCGTCCGGCGTCATCGGCCTGGCGGCTTGCGGTGGCGGCAATGATGACAACTCAGCAGGCAACCATGGCAATGCCGGAGGCAACGGCAACAACAACGGCAATACGGTGAGCAATACCAAGCCGTCGTTCGTCGGTACCGTGACCGTCAGGCGCTTCGACGGTGTGAGCGACGACTTGCTGACCGCGGGCCTGGGCGCCTCCGGGCTGGCCTCGGCCACGGCACCCGCCGTGGCCAACGCCGTTGCGCCGACCGCGGCAGAGCTGCGGCGCCTGACCATCTACAACAACTATCGCGCCTTGATCGACACCAGCGCCAAGGGTGGCTACGGCACACTCTACGGCCCCAACGTCGATGCCGACGGCAACGTCACCTCCGGCAATGGCATGGTGGCCGGCGCGGAGTATGTCGCGTACTCGGATGACGGCTCCGGCCAGCAGAACGTGGTGCTGCTGGTGCAGATCCCCGACGCATTCGATGCCGCGCATCCGTGCATCATCACCGCGACCTCGTCGGGTTCGCGCGGTATCTACGGGGCCATTTCGACCGGTGAGTGGGGACTCAAGCGCAAGTGCGCCGTCGCCTATACCGACAAGGGCACCGGCGCCGGCCCGCACGACCTGGCCACCGATACGGTGCCGCTGCAGGACGGCACGCGCACGACGCGTACGCTCGCCGGCAGCCAGGCGCAATTCGCCGCGCCGCTCGCCGCGAGCCGGCTTGCCGCCTTCAACGTGGCAACGCCCAACCGGCTGGCGTTCAAGCATGTGCACTCGCAGCGCAACCCCGAGAAGGACTGGGGCCTCTTCACGCTGCAGGCGGTGCAGTTCGCCTTCTGGGCCATCAACGACAAGCTGGGCGTCTCCAGCGGGCAGACCGTCAGCCAGTTGCCGGTGCGTCCCGGCAACACCATCGTGATCGCTTCCAGCGTGTCCAATGGTGGCGGCGCGGCGATTGCGGCGGCGGAGCAGGACACCGACAACCTGATCGATGGCGTGGCGGTCGGCGAGCCCGCGCTGAGCCTGCCGCCCTCGATCAACGTGCAGGTCCAGCGCGGCGGCGCAACGTTGCCGATCAACGGCAAGCCGCTGTTCGACTACGTCAGCTATGCCAACGAGTTCCGGCTGTGCGCGGCGCTGTCGGCCAGCGTGGCGAGCGCGCCGACGCAGGCTTACTTTGCCGTGGCGTTCGGCTGGCCTGCCAGCGTGCAGGCGAACCGCTGCGCAGCGCTGCACGCCAAGGGCCTGTTGTCGTCCACCACCACGGCGGCGCAGGCCGACGAGGCGCTGCAGAAGATGCGCGACTACGGTTGGGAGCCCGAATCCGACCTCCTGCATGCCTCGATGGCGTACTTCGAGATCGATCCGTCGGTGGCCACCACCTTCGGCAACGCCCTGGCGCGCGCCAGCGTGTTCGACAACCTGTGCGACCTCAGCTTTGCGGCGGTGGATGGCTCGTTCCACCCGGCCACGATGAACGCCACGCTGCTGGCGCAACTGGCCGCGACCGGCAACGGTATCCCGCCCACGACCGGCGTGCAGTTGATCAACAACCTTGCCCAGGGTGGCGCGGCGCAGAGCAGGCAGTCGATCGACTCCTCCGGTACGCAGGCCGCCAACCTGGATGGCGCGCTGTGCCTGCGCAACCTGCTGAGTGGCAGTGACGCCGCCTCGCAGGCGCTGCAGCTTGGCCTGTCGCAGACGCTGCGCAGCGGCAATCTGCGTGGCAAGCCAGCCCTGATCGTGCAGGGGCGCAACGATGCCCTGCTGCCGGTCAACCACGGCGCCCGCCCGTACCTGGGCCTCAATGCGCGGGTCGATGGGAGCAGCAAGCTGTCGTATATCGAGGTCACGAACGCGCAGCACTTCGACGGCTTCATTGATCTGTTGCCGGGATACGACTCGCTCTTCGTGCCCTTGGCCGTCTATGAGCAACGCGCGCTCGACGCCGTGTACGCGAACCTGAGGAGCGGCACGCCGCTGCCACCGTCGCAAGTGGTACGCACGACGCCGCGCGGCGGTGCGGCAGGAGCGGCGCCGCCGATCACGGCCGCCAACGTGCCGAACTTCACCATGACTCCGGCTGCCGGTGACCGTATCCAGGTGAGCGTCTCGGGTGGCGTGGCGACGGTTTCCGTGCCGAACTGAGGAGAGCATCGGGTGGCGGCGGGCCTGCTGGCGCGCCGCCACCCGGGCCGCCTGTGTACGTGACGGTGGCGGGCCGTAGTGCGCCGCCGTGGTTGAGGCCATGTCGTCGTCGCACATAGTGCGCACCACGCCGGCAAATCGGCCTCGTGTCTCGATTTGGAGACGGCTTTTCCACGAGTGGAGATATCGCCGTCGCCTTCATTTCTGGCGTTCTCCGCGGCTTCCGGGGGCGATAGTGGCCCGTGGAGCGCGGATCGCACCAGCAGTTGTCTCCAATCCGGGACGGTTCGTGGCTGCAAGCGCCGGCCCGGCGGGCCCGCGTGCTTGCCGGGCCCCACCAGGACGGCCGCGGTGCCGCGCGGAACAAGGGATTTGGCTCCGGTGGCACGCTTTGTGCGAAGTCCCGCGTCCGCACGGTGCTCCCCGTGGCCGGACTGGCAAGCGGAGAGCCGGATCAGGACGTGCGGCTAATCACTTGCCTCAAGACAGCCGTCGATTCGCTGCGGGATCGCAGTGCATGGCTGGATGGGCATCACACCATAGCGCCAGCCGACGGAGCGCAGCTCAAGGCGCGCAGGAGACAACAAGGTGAGCGATTTCTTGGCCAGGCAAGACCTCTACGGCACACAGACCGGCAAGCTCATGAGCGCGCGCCAGGCCGTGCAATGGATACGTGACGGCGATACCGTTGCCACCGGCGGCTTCGTCGGTATCGGCTTCGCCGAGAACATCGCGGTCGCGATGGAAGAGTTGTTCCTGGAAAGCCAGGCTGGCGAGGCATCGGACCTGCGCTGTCCACGCAATCTGACACTGGTGTACGCGGCCGGGCAGGGCGATGGCAAGGACCGGGGGCTGAACCACCTCGGCCACATCGGTCTCGTCCGGCGTGTGATCGGGGGACACTGGGGCCTGGTGCCGCGCCTGGGGGAGCTGGCCGTCAACAACGCGATCGAGGCGTGGAACCTGCCGCAGGGGGTGATCTGCCACCTGTTTCGCGATATCGCTGCAGGGAAGCCCGGCACCTTGACGCGCGTCGGCCTCGGTACCTTTGTCGATCCACGGTGGGGCGGGGGAAAGCTCAATGCCCGCACGCAGGCCGACCTGGTGCGGCTGATGCCGATCGACGGCCGCGAGTATCTCTTCTACAAGGCATTGCCGATCCACGTCGGGATCATCCGTGGCACCACGGCCGATCCCGACGGCAATATCACGATGGAGCGCGAGGCGCTGACGCTCGAGGCACAAGCCATCGCGATGGCCGCGCACAACTGCGGTGGCATCGTCATCGCGCAGGTCGAGCGCCTGGCGGAGCGCGGCACGCTGAAGCCGCGCGAGGTGAAGATTCCGGGGGTGATGGTCGACGCCGTGGTGGTGGCCGAAAAGCCCGAATACCACATGCAGACATTTTCCACGCCATACAGCGCGGCCTTCGCGGGGGAGTTGCGCGTGCCGCTGTCGAGCATCGGCAGCATGCCGCTGAACGCCCGGAAGATCATCGCCCGGCGCGCGGCGATGGAATTACGCAACAACGACGTGGTCAACCTGGGCATCGGCATGCCGGAGGGCATCGCAAACGTGGCCGCCGAAGAGCAGATCATCGATCTGCTGACGCTGACGGCGGAGCCAGGGGTGATCGGCGGCATCCCGGCCAGCGGACTGAACTTCGGCGCCGCGACCAATCCACAGGCCGTGATCGACCAGCCCAGCCAGTTCGATTTCTACGATGGCGGCGGGCTCGACGTGGCCTTTCTCGGCCTGGCGCAGGCGGATGCGGAAGGCAACGTCAACGTCAGTCGCTTCGGCCACCGCCTGGCCGGGGCGGGCGGCTTCATCAATATCTCGCAGAACGCGCGCAAGGTCGTCTTTGTCGGCACCTTCACCGCCGACAAGTTCGAGCTCGCCGTCGCAGACGGCAAGCTGAGCGTGCGCCACGACACGCCGGCATCGAAGTTCGTCGATGCCGTGGAGCACCGGACCTTCGGTGGTGGATTCGCCCGGGAGGACGGCACGGTGGTCTTGTACATCACCGAGCGATGCGTATTCGAACTGGGCGAGTCCGGGCTCGAGCTGACCGAGATCGCACCGGGGATCGATCTGCAGGAGGACATTCTTTCGCACATGACCTTCCGCCCGGTCGTGCGCACGCCGCTGAAAATCATGGACGCTCGCATCTTTGCCCACGCCCCGATGGGATTGCGTGCGCAGTTGCTGGATCTGCCGATGGCGAAACGCCTGCGCTACGACGCAGGGAGCAAGTGTCTCTATATCAATCTCGAGGGCATGGAGGTGCGCAGCGTCGAGGATATCGAGCGTATCCGCCGCGCGGTCGAGGAGCGCCTGGCGCCGGTCGGCGAGAAGGTATCCGCCATCGTCAACTATGAACATTTCAGTTTCCTGCCGGAGCTGGCCCAAGCCTATGCGGGGATGATGGCCGATCTGAGCGAGCGCTACTACCGCAGTGTGACGCGCTATACCACCAGCGCCTTCGAGCGCGCTCAACTCAAGAGCGCATTGGCACAGCACCTGGGAGAACTCCGGCTGTTTTCCAGCGAGAACGAAGCGGGGGAGCATCTGGAATAGTCCACGGCGTCAGGGAAAATGCACCCGAGCGGCGGTGCCTCCAGGTCGCAGGCCAGGCGCAAAGCGCAGCCATGGCACGGAGATGGCGAGCCTTTGCAACGACGCATACGGAGGCGCTGTCGATCGGGGGGGCTTGTCGAATGACGCAGTGGACCAGGGCCCGGGCGTGCCGGGCATAGCAAGAGCCGCCGGCTCGCAGGAGATGGCACGTGACAGGCCAGCAGACCGCCGCCGTGATGTTCGACTTCGACCTCACGCTGGCCGATTCTTCCAGCGGCATCCTCGAATGCACCCGCCATGGGCGGCGGGGGTGCGCTTCGTGGGCGTGGTGAGCGGGGCGATGTCGCGCCGGGACTGGTCGGCGCGGGGCGAGGTGGCGATCAGGGAGCATATCGGGGAGGTGGCTGGCCGCGTGCGGGCAGGCGGGATTTGCCCTGGCGACTGGTCCGGCTGAAAACCGTAGGGCAGGACGCGCCGGCCGCTTTCACATCGGCGCGTGTCTCGGTTGCATCGCGCGCGTCCCGCCCGGTCCGCTTGCCCTTGGGATGTTAGGATCGGCCCCATACAAGGCCATTCCTGCCAACCATGCCTCTTATCCGCATCTGGGCGCTGGACCACGCGCTGGGCTCGGGCATTGCCGCCCCGATCGACATCCTGCTGGCCGCCAACCGCCTGGCCGGCGCGGCGGCCGGGGGCAGGTCCGGCGCGGTGTTCCGCTGGCGCGTCGAATCGCTCGATGGC
>JABLTH010065922.1_pt1 | contig 11428 bp, 12 predicted proteins | sample 7875711 | NCBI WGS metagenome assembly JABLTH01 (sample SAMN14941262, study PRJNA633318) | bioreactor metagenome | isolation source: bioreactor | place: China | collected 2019-03-05 | reverse complement strand
TTGCGCTGCGCTTCATTGGCGTTGGTGAAGGCATTGACGATCTGCAGCCATTCGTGGCGCGCGAGTTTGCCGAGGCGCTGGTTTAGCGCCCAGCTCGTCGAAGCAAACCGTTCAGCCTTGCGCGAGGATGGCGCTGACTTGGGTGCGCCGTGACTGTGCCGGGTCGGCGGCGATCCATGCTGCGACTTCGGCGTCGTAGCTCGGGTGTTTGGCGATTAGCCGTTCGGCGCCCGCCTTCATCAGCGCCTGCGTGGCCTCGCTGAACGACACGCCACCCTCGTGGGCAACATAGGCGTTAGGACACAACACATTGCGAAAGCCCGCCACTGCGGCGCGCATGCAGAAGTCGTTTTCTTCGCCGTAGCCGCGCGGAAAGCTCTCCACATCGAACGGCCCGACCTTCGCACGGCAGGCTGCGGCGATCAGCATGCAAAAGCCGACGCCGGTGGGCAGGTCAATGGCCGCTGCCGGTGATTGCCGCAGCGCGCGGGCGATGCGTTCGCGCTCCGTGTGCTCGGGTATTGGCCACGCGCGGGTGAAGTCGGGGAACGAGCAGATCGTCGCGTTATTGGAGAACGGCGTGATGGTGCCGATCGAGGCGTCGTCCGCAAGGCACTCGAGCATGGCATCAAGCCAGCCATCGGTCACCAGCGTGTCGGAATTGAGCAGACAGAGCGGCTCGTCGGCACGAGCGGCGATGAAGGCCTGATTGACGTTCCAGGTGAAGCCGCGGTTAATGGCGTTGTGTCGCACCTGGGTGTCGGCGTGCGTGAGCGCGTAGCGGTCGAGCAGCGGACGGATGCGTTCATCGGGCGAGGCGTCGTTGATCAGCAGCGTGCGGAACTGCGTCTTGACCTGAGCTGATGCCAGCGCGTCAAGGCAGCGGCTGACGCTGTCAAAACCGTTGTAGACGGGAACACAAACCAGCACGCTCACGGCATCAACTCTTTGACAAGGAGCTTATCCGCGCTGGGCTGGGAGTGCGAAAGTGGCAATACTCGACTTTTAACGAAAATGGCACTCAAGCCCAGTTCAAAAGCCATTCTCAACCAAAAGCTGCTGGCCAGCGAACGCGTTACGGTGACTCATCAACCGAGCCGTTTTCCGCTGCCGGCGTCAAACAGATGCACCCGCGCGGCATCCGGTTTCAGCCACACGGTGTCGCCGCTCTTCACCGCCACACGGTCGCGCAGCACGATCTGCACTTCGTGGTGGTCGGTGCCGGCGACAAGCTTGTCGCCACCAACCACACGGGCCACCACCATGGTGTCGGCGCCAGTCGGCTCCACCACGTCCACCGTGGCCTTGAGCCCGTCGCCCTCGTTGCCGAAGCTCAAATGCTCGGGGCGGATACCGTAGGTCACCTCGGCGGTGCCGTTGTTGCCCGCAGGCAGGCGGGTGCTACCAACGGTGGCGGTGCCGTCGCCGTTCAATTTGCCGCGCAGGAAGTTCATCGCCGGCGAGCCGATAAAGCCCGCGACAAAAGTGTTCTGCGGCCGGTCATAAAGCTCCAGCGGTGCGCCGATCTGCTCCACACGGCCGTCCTTCAGCACCACGATCTTGTCGGCCATTGTCATCGCCTCGATCTGGTCGTGGGTGACGTAAATGCTGGTGACTTTCAGGCGCTGGTGCAGCGCCTTGATCTCCGTGCGCATCTGCACGCGCAGCTTGGCATCGAGGTTCGATAGCGGTTCGTCAAACAAAAACACCTGCGGCTTGCGCACGATGGCGCGGCCCATTGCCACGCGCTGGCGCTGGCCGCCCGAGAGCTGCTTGGGCAGGCGATCAAGATATGGCGTCAGGCCGAGAATCTCCGCCGCCTGATTGACGCGTTCGGCGATTTCTGCAGATGGGCGCTTGGCCAGCATCAGCGAGAACCCCATGTTGTCACGCACCGTCATGTGCGGGTACAGCGCGTAGCTCTGGAACACCATCGCCACATCGCGCTCTTTCGGCGGCAGCTCGTTCACTGCCCGCTCGCCAATCGCTACCGTGCCGCCGGAAATCTCCTCCAGCCCGGCGACCATGCGCAGCAGCGTTGATTTGCCGCAGCCGGACGGACCGACCAGCACGCAAAACTCGCCATCGTTGATGCTGATGTCCACGCCATGCACGACCTTCGTGCTGCCGTAGTTCTTTACAACCTGGGATAACGTGACTGATGCCATGTTGCCGCTGCTCCTCCAAGCGTTGCCGCGAGTGTAGCGGCAGCAGGCTGTCAGTCTGCTCGGGCGTACAACGGCGCGACCAGTCCCGGAAAACTACAACACACTACTGCCGCGACAGCGCGCAGCATCAACCCGCCAGTACAGCCTCGACTGCCTTCACCAGCACCGGTGACTGCGGCTCGACGTCGCTCGGAAACGCGGTCACGCCACCCTTGCGGTCGATCAGGTACTTGTGGAAGTTCCACTGCGGCGCCTTGCCGGTCTTCGCGATTAGGCCGGCGAACAGCGGGTGCTTGCCGATCGGCACTTCGAGTTTCTCAAACATCGGAAAGCTCACGCCGAAGTTCGCCTTGCAGAACTCGGCAATCTCCTTGTTTGACCCGCGCTCCTGCGCACCGAAGTCGTTGGCCGGGATGCCGAGCACCACCAGTCCCTTGCCCTGGTAGCGCTTGTAGAGCGCTTCCAGCCCTTCGTACTGCGGCGTGTAGCCACATTTGCTGGCGACATTCACCACCAGCACCACCTTGCCAGCGTATTGCGACAGCGCCACCGGTTTGCCCGGCAGCAGCGGGTTCATGGTCACATTGAGCGGGTCCGGTGCCTGCGCGGATGCCGCAGTGATCAGCAGGCTGGTGGCGCCAGCGGCGAGCAGCTTGGTCATGGAGCGCATCATGATTGGTTGATCCTCTTTTGTTTCGACGACTCTGGCCGGCGGTTGGCACCGGCCAGGGATTGCAGCGACAGGTTAGCATTGCGCGCCTCAGCGCGCGCTTTCGCCGCCTGCCGCCGGATTTGGCCGCAGCCGACGACTAGCGATGCCAAACCATATGACCGGTTGCTGCGCAACCGGTTTCACACATACCCACATGAAAACGACCAACACTCTCCGCATCAGCCTGCTTGCCGCGTCGGTGCTTGCAGCAACCTTTGCACACGCGCAGACGCCTGCGCCCGCACCACGCAAGGCAGCGCCAGCAAAAGCTGCCCCTGCACCGGCCCCGGCCAAAGCCGACAAAATCATGTCGATCGACGAGCTGCGCGTCTGCATGAAGCTGCAGCAGACCAACGAAAAGAACGGCGAGGAAATTCAGGCCGCACAGGACGCCTTCAAGCGTGATCAGGCGGCCGTGAAGACCGAGCAGGGCGAAGTCAGCAAAGCCAACGAAGCCCTGCGCGCCCGCATGACTGCGCTGACCGCAGAACGTGATTCATTGTCAGCCGCAGTGACTGATCTCAACACCAAAATCCAGACCGCCAAGAAGGAAGAAGAAAAAACCGCCCTGGAGCCTGAGCGCGTCAAACTGAACGAGCGCAACAAGGCATTTGAAAAGAGCTTGGACGAGTTCAATGCGGAACAGAAAGCGCTGCGCGACCGCGTCGACAAGCTCAACGCCAGCATCGACGGCATCAACCAGCGCAGTCACAACGTCAACGACCGCGTGGAGCCGCACAAGCAGTCCGTCGCCCAGTGGCGCGAACAATGCGGCAATCGCCGTTATCGCGAGGAAGACGAGATCGTGATCAAGAAGGAGCTGGCAGCGGCCAAGTAGCGCAGCTACGGCGCGGGTTTCAATTCACAGCTTGTGAACAGGCGCGCCGCCAGCAGCAAGTTGGTGTCGCACTTCCAGCGCACCACGCCGGCTGGATTGTTGTCCGGCACATCCGGGATCAGGCGGAAGCGCGGGGTCGCACTGCCGCCGCTTCCGCCCCGGAAATATGCGGCGATCGTGCCCTGTTCGATGGCAAGCCGCAGCAAGCCACCGTCTGCATAGCGCTCTGGCGCCGGTAGCCCAACCTGCGCGTTGCCAGCGGGCATGCGGCCTTCCGTCTGCATGAATTCAGCGACTGCCGCCTTGAACTGTGATGCCGCCGACATCGCATTCATCAGGTCGCGCCGCAACTGCTGCTCTTCCGCGTTCGGCGTTGCCGCAGCGATCTGCGCTTTCATTTCGCCGATGGCTCGCGTGTTGGCGTCTACCCGCTCCGCCAGCTTCGCCACGTCGTCGTTCGTCGCCCGATTGGCTTCAGCGGCAGCTTTGACGGCATCCTGGGTACGCTCGTCGACCGCAGCGATTTGCTTCGCATGCTCTCGCGCCAGTGCTTCCAGTCCGGCGGACTTCTGTTCGGTCGCCGCGATACGCGCCGCGTTCGCCGCCACATCGGCGTTGGTGGCGTCGATGCGCGTGTTTGTTTCGGTGCGTACCTTCTCGATCGCGGGGCGCGTAAAGCCGAACCACTGCGTGAAGTGACCGACTACAGCAACGGTTGCTGTAATGATGAAGATTGGGAGCAGACGTGGCATACGGCATTCATAGCGCATGCCCGTGCTTAACGATGTTTGGGCGACGTGCCTGCCGTGCGTATTGGCGAACGTGCGACGTGCGCATGACCGCGACGTGCGACGGCCGGTTAGTCGCGGAAAAATGGCTCCACTGTGCCCTTGACCTTGATGGTCAGGGGATTGCCCTTGCGGTCGCGTGTCTTGCCAACAGGCACTTTTACCCAGCCCTCGCTGATGCAGTACTCCTCGACATCCCGGCGCTCAACGCCGTTCAACCGCACACCGATGTCACGCCGGAAGTACTCCGGGTTGTGATGCGGGCTTTTCGGATCGATTGACAGGCGATCGGGCAGGGCGGGTAGCGTGGTGTCGGTCATCGGTGAGGCAACAAATCGGTGTCAGGGGCTGGTAGTTTCGCAGAATCCAGTCGGGCGAATCGTATGCTGGCCTACTTGCCGTCCCAGGCCGCGCGTGTGGCCGCTTTCTTGAACGTCTCGCGGTTGGCGTCGGTGGGCGGCGGCTCGCTGTCGCCGAAGATCGCGCGCATCCAGTGCCCGTCGGTCGGGTTCGGGAACACGATGTAGCGACGGCCATACTCGTTGCGATCCGACTCCATCAGCTTGATGCGCTCGTCCACATCCTTGGTGTAGTACTTGCGACGGAAGTCGTTCAGCGAATCGCCGAGAAACACCACGATGTCGTGCGTCTTCGCAATCTCGTCCTGCCGGTTCTGCTTGTTCGATGTGTCGCGCAGCACCGTCACGTGCTTGTTGTCCACGTTGGGCAGTTTGGCCATACGCAGATGATCCATCGCGTAGTCGAAGGTCTTGTCGCCCTGATCGCGCGAAGTGACGTAGAACACCTCCACGCCATTCGCAGCGCAGAAGTCGAAGAACTCACGCGCCCCGGGCGCCAGCATCATCTGGTTCTTCGGAATCCACTCGTCCCAGATCGGATCGTCGAAGAAATCCATGTTGCGGTTGATCAGGTGCCCCCAGTAAGCCAGCGGCAAGAGGATGGTGTCGTCCACATCGCTCACCACCGCGAGCGGGCGGTCGCCGGGCTTGCGCTTCGCGAGTGCCAGCTCCACCTGCATGCGCGCCACGTTGTAGCCCTGGTGATAGAGCGCGCGGTACTCGGCGGCCGTCTGCTTCCACGCCACCGCTGCGATCAGCAGGTTGTCCACGCCGGTCCCGCGCGGGCCTGTCGTATTGGGAGCGAACGGTGCTGCCGGTGCAGCAGACGCGGCGGGCGCTGGCGCCTGTGCAAAGGTGGTGAATGACAGCGCTGCGGTGAGCGCCGCCAGCGCGCGCAACGCAAAGCGCGGCGACCTGATGCCGGGTAGGGCCATGAAATCCTCCGTTGAACAAGCGATCAATGTATCAACGGCCCACGCGCGGCGACCGGCGCGTTTCGTTTCAGGTCAGGCAGGCGCGCGAAAGGAGTGCGGTGCGGCAGTCAGTCTATGAACAGCACCGACACAATGCCCACGAGCACGCCAGCAAGTGCCGAGAAAAGCATTGTGGGCACCAGGTACACCAGATAGCGCCACAGGCTTCCCCATAGCGACACCGCGAACGCCCGCTGCGCTGCCAGTACGGTCCACGCCATTGCGACAAGCATCGCCGGAAAGTACGCAATCGGCAGGTTCAGCACATACACCGGCAACAGAATCAGGCAGCTTGCCGCAGTGGCATGCAGCAGGAACACGAAATGTGCGGCATAGGTGAGGCCGCGCCCCGCGTAGAGCATCCAGTTCACCAGTGCCATGAATGGCACCAGCACGGCGAACAACGCAGAGTATTGCTTGGTGATTGCCTCGCTGGTCCGTTGTTGCAACTTGGCCGACTCCACCGCGTCGAGATTTTTGGCGCGCGCTTTCACGCGCTCGCGTAGCCAATCGGGCAGGTGACTGCCGAGCGCACGGCCGGCCTCACGTGCAGCGCTCGGCGGTTTGCCAGCGTCGTTGCCATCCACCGCTTTCACGTCCTGCTGCTTGGCATCCGATCGCGCAAACATCGCCGAGGATTCCACCTCAAACGGGGGCCGCCCCGTCCAACCGCGAATCGTGTTGTTCACCGTGATCGCAGCGACCAGCACAAAGACGCAAAGCAGGTACACGCGCACGGGATGCACATAGCGCATGCGCTGCCCGCTGATGAACGCCCGCGTCAGCTCGCCGGGGCGTCGCAGCAGTGTCCACAACGTCTCAAACACCTTGCCAGACGGTGACAGCGCACTGCGCAGCAAATCGCCCACGATCTCCATCGTCGTCGGCATCGCCGGGCCATGCTTTTGCCCGCAGGCGGGGCAATACTGCCCGATGAATTGGGTGTGGCAGTTCAGGCAGGCGAGCTGCGCTGCGGGGGCGTCGGACATGGGTCAGTCAATTGGAGGAAATGGGAGCAGGATTTTGGCTGAACTGTGCGCAGCAACCACGATGGATGGCGTGATTGTGACCACGCCCCACCAAGACAAACCAGAACTATCGGCCGCGAAGAGCTTCTACGTCCGCGAGATCCTTGCTGCGACCGGTGGCGAGTTTGTTGCGAATGAGATCGTCAACCGAAATGACCGGCAACCGCAACCCGTTGCCAGCGTCGAAGACCACCCGGTGTTCGAACGCGTCGGCAAACGTGACGCCGTCGATATCCGTCAACAAGTCAATTCTTGCCGGCGGATATCCAAGCTGGATCATCGCCTGTGGCTCCATGAAATCTTGAGCGGCGATGCCGAGCGACGCGAATCCGAAGTCATCAAGGGCTTTGACTAGCCGGAAAATATTGGTCGACTCGGGCCTGACCCACAGATCAAGGTCGCCCGTGTAACGGGGGCGTCCATGCGCGGCCAGCGCGTGCGCGCCGACAACGAGGAACTCAACCCCGTTTGAGCGTAGTAACTCGATAAACTCTCTGAAGTCTTTGTTCAGCAAGCGGCAAAGCCTCCATCACCGGCCGGCGCAATTCCTCAACCGCAGCCAGCCGCTCCGCAACAGGGCGCGACAGCCAGTACGCGACATCACGAACATCGTCGTTCGCATCATGCAGAGTGGTTTTGCGGACAACTTTTGCGATGGCCATGCTGCATTGTCTCAGTGGCAGGCGACGGTGGCAACCGGTTCGGCGCGTCGTGATGGATGTAGCCGCGATGCAGCGCAGCGGAATCGAGGCATTTGTGGATCGCTAACGGTGACCCTCGATTCCACTCCGTTGCATCGGGGCTACGCTGGCTGGAACGATGTGCGATATCAAGCCTTATCGCGGAGTGTCCAATGCTGCGGCCACAGCTTAAGACACTCGTCAGCGGTTGGGCAGCGGTGATGTTGTTGCCAAAACTGAAGTATGAGTCGATCTGCTTCTAGCGGAGAGCCGGTCGACCAACCGGCATTGGGTGGCGCAGATTTGGTGCTGCGCGATCCACGACTAAGTGCGACTTTCATGCGCTCCCTTTCAGCGCGTGAGGTTGCAGAAGCTAGCCGCAACTTCCTAAAGAACTCTCGCTCCGTCTCGCGCTGCTTGGGATGAAACAACCAAGTTTTCGAAGTGAGATCATGCTGCAACTTTTCCCGTAGATCATCGCGACCTAGGAGGGCATCAGTGGGTGCCAATTGAATTTCGAGTGCCGGTTCGTTATTGCGACGGATGTGCCGCAGTTTGTTGCGCTCAACTCTGTGCGTGACCGCGATTTCGACGATAAGCGATTTGTGGCCGCATTGAAGGATGACGTCGGGTATGAATCCGACCTTCCGTTGCTCGGTTCGAGCGGCATCAATGCGTGCTACGCCGCCTTCCAAGATAAGCGCTCGAATACCAATCAACTGCCCTGATACTTCCCGTTGCAGGTGCAATTCGTATCGCGGAACCGCAATCGACCTCATGCTTGCGAACAGCTCCTTTGACAGCAGGTGCAGCGCCGTCTCCGCCGCCCCGAGACATTCCGAGTTGTGTTGATGCGCGAAATGATGTTCTTTGACATCGCCTTTTTTTGCAAGTAGCGGCTGCAGGCACGCAACGCATACGCATCCGCAAGCTAGACCGCGTTCAACTTGCGATACGTGAACTAATTCCTCTCCTCTGAAGCCGTAACCTATCTTTTCACAAACGCTCACAAGAGTTGCCTATTCGCGATGGGTTCGCCAGAGCTTAGATGCGTACGCGTCCAATTTTTTCGTACGCAGTTAGCTCATCAAATCGTCCACCGACGAGCACCAACTCATGGAATACAAAACCATCTGTCACGCGGAGAAATATTTCCGTCGCCACGGCAAACTTCACTACTGAAGCCAGCGTTAGCCTAACTTTGCGCGCGTGCTCGTGGGCGAGAGCGTGCCGCACACGAAATAACGTGCCCAATACTCGCCAAAAATCCGGCAGATAGTCGCCTGGCCGAGATCGGCGCTTGCAGTCAGGGCCCTTCATGTCGTAGTTGTGCACGAGCCTTCTCAAGGGTAAATTAAGCATCAGACTCATCGGTCGAAGAATGTCTTGCACATTGCCCAATGGCACTTGTTCCGACAAAAGATCACCAAACTTTATGTCTGGAGAAATTAGTCCTGCCTTTTCGAGCAAGGAGTTGGGAACGCGCTTTAGCTCTTGCGCTCGTAGCTTAAAGAGTTCGTTGGAGTTCGCAAGATCTCGTATCGCCTCGCGAAAATAGTTCTGAAGGCAGGCGACAAGTGAGATTGGAATACTCCGCAACAGTTCCTTTCGAAGGTGTTTGTCCAAGTCAGGCTTGGCCTCTAAGGAATCAATAGTTCGGCAAATCTCTCGTAGTCGGCTCGCAGCCTCTATGAGTCGATGTGATTGTTTGGCCCGAAGTCTCTTTGCTCGAGCTGCCCTTGCCAGCGGCAGTGGAACCGCTGCTTTGGGCTTTTCCGTGGCCCGTCGGCTCATTGTGTGGCGATATGAACTTCAATGACGCAAAACTAGTGACTCTCCCGCAAAACCGGTGTCCCCGACTTCCCCACCAGAAAATCCAGATCTGCGCCGGTGTCCGCACCCAGTACGTGATCGATATAGAGCTTCCAGTAGCCACGATCCAGCGGCGGCTTGGGTGGCGTCCAGCCTTCGCGGCGGCGAGCCAGATCAGCCTCTGACACTTCCATCTCAAGCTTGCGTCCCGCAGTATCCAGCGTGACCCAGTCGCCGGTCTGAACGAAGGCGAGGGGGCCACCGGCGGCGGCTTCCGGCGCGGCGTGCAGTACCACGGTGCCGTAGGCGGTACCGCTCATGCGCGCGTCGCTGACGCGCACCATGTCGCTGATACCCTTGCGCAGCACCTTCGGCGGCAGCGGCATGTTGCCCACCTCGGCCATGCCGGGGTAGCCTTTCGGGCCACAATTTTTGAGCACCATCACGCTGTTTTCGTCGATGTCGAGCGATTCGTCGTTGATGCGCTCGTGCAGCTCTTCGATGGTCTCGAACACGACAGCTTTGCCGCGATGTTGCAGCAGCTTGGCGGTGGCCGCGCTAGGTTTGATCACCGCACCGTTCGGCGCAAGGTTGCCGCGCAGGATGGTGATGCCCGCGTTGCTCATGAACGGGTTGTCGAGCGTGCGGATCACGCTTTCGTCAATGTTCTCGGCGTTCTGCACGTTCTCCCAGATCGTTTTGCCGTTGGCTGTGATCGCATCCTTGTGCAGTGAATCGCCGATGGTCTTGAGCACGATGGGCAGGCCGCCCGCGTAGTAGAAATCTTCCATCAAATGCTTGCCGCTGGGCTGGATGTCGACGATGTTCGGCATCGCGGAGCCGAGCTCGAAATCGTCCAGCTTCAGGTTCACGCCGATGCGCCCGGCAATCGCCAGTAGATGCACCACCGCATTGGTACTGCCGCCAATTGCGGCCAGCGTCTTGATCGCGTTCTCGAACGCCTTGCGGGTGAGGATTTTCGACAGCCGCATGTCCTCATGCACCATCTCCACGATGCGCCGCCCGGTCAGCTGCGCCAGGCGATAGCGTTGCGCGTCCACCGCCGGGATCGCGGCGTTACCCGGCAGCGAGAGGCCGAGCGACTCCACCATCGAAGCCATCGTGCTCGCGGTGCCCATCGTCATGCAGTGGCCCTTGCTGCGATGCATGCCGGCTTCGGCGTCCATGAATTCCTCAATGCGCATGGTGCCGGCGCGCACTTTTTCGCTCATCTGCCACACGCCGGTGCCACTGCCGAGCAGCTCTTTCTTGTAGCGGCCCTTGAGCATCGGCCCGCCGGAGAGGCCGATGGTCGGGATATCGCAGGACGAGGCACCCATCACCAGCGAGGGCGTCGTCTTGTCGCAACCCATCAGCAGCACCACGCCATCAATCGGGTTGCCGCGAATGCTTTCCTCCACGTCCATGCTGACCAGATTGCGATAGAGCATCGCGGTGGGGCGCATCAGCACTTCGCCGGTAGACATCACCGGGAATTCCAGCGGCCAGCCACCGGCCTCCCACACGCCCTTCTTGACGAAATCGGCGATCTCGCGGAAGTGTGCGTTGCAGGGGTTCAGCTCGCTCCAGGTGTTGCAGATGCCGATCACCGGGCGGCCATCGAACAGGTCGTTCGGGTGGCCCTGATTTTTCATCCACGAGCGATGCGCAAAGCCATCTTTGTCGATCTTGCCGAACCATTGCTGGCTGCGGCGTTTGAATTTGCTGTCGTCGTCGCGGTTGGCCATGCTGAACTCCTTTTGGTGCGCTTGTTCTACTGGAGTTAAGGCTAGCACCCGATACTGTCTGTCGGCCCGTCGGCGCATACACTCTTGAAATCAACCATGGATGCCATTGCCATCGACCCCCTCCGCGCGCTCGACACGCAAGCGCTCGCGCGCGCCATGCAGAGCCGCGCGCAGCGCGGACTGCTATGGGCGCTGGGGATTTCATTGGCGATTCATCTGCTGCTCGGCGCCTTGCAGGTCGGTGGCGACAGTTTTGGCTGGCGCGCGCCCACCAATGCAGTCGCCTCGGACAGCAGCGCCCGTCTGACGGCGCGTCTGGAA
>JABLTH010045251.1_pt1 | contig 11429 bp, 7 predicted proteins | sample 7875711 | NCBI WGS metagenome assembly JABLTH01 (sample SAMN14941262, study PRJNA633318) | bioreactor metagenome | isolation source: bioreactor | place: China | collected 2019-03-05 | reverse complement strand
CGGACGCGCGACGGCGCGGGCCGCGGCCCCCGCGGCGACCGCGCGCCCGGCGGACCCGCGGGCGTTCGGGCCGGGGTTCCTCATCGCTGCCCCGCTCGAAAGTAGGCGGCGGGCCCGCCGCCGTCCGGCCCGGGCCCGCCGAACTCCGGGGGCGGGCGTGCGGCCCGCCCCCGGGTGGGAGGTCAGTGCGGAAGCTCCTGGAAGCGCGCGTCGATCGTCTCGACCGGCGCGTTCTTCATGTTGATGACCTTGTTGCCGGTCTTCCACGCGCCGGCGCGCCACTTGGCCAGGTTCTGCTCGCGCAGCGCGGCCACGCGGGCCAGTCCGCCGGAGTGCAGGAACTCGCACGAACCGATCGAGTCCCCGTTCCGGAGGTAGTCGCCGAGCAGGTCGAAGCTCACGTTCACGGTGCGCGAACCGCCCGGGGCGGCCGAGTCGTTGTGGCACACGAGCACGCGGTGCATGTCGACCACGAAGCCCTGCGTCCAGCCGTCCGGATCGCCACCCACGCCGCCGACGATGAGGCCGTCGGCGCTGAGCGCGTGCACGCGCATGAGATACCAGAAGTACAGGTCGTCGAGCCCCTGGCCGATCAGGAACGCCTGGAAGTCCATCGTCCCCGTGAGCTCGGTCCAGATGAACGGCATGTACCCGAACAGCTGGCCGCCGGCGAACCCGCCGACCACGCGGCCCTTGTCGCTGATCGCCATCGGCACGATGTTGTACGGGAAGTCGGGGAAGTACGGGATCATCGTGAACGTGCCGTCGGGGTTCATCCGGTAGCCGTCGGTCCAGTGCAGGTTGTAGTCGAAGTTCTGGCCGGCGACGTACTTCGCGTCCGGCGTCATCACGTAGGCTTCACCCTTCCACAGGTTGTCGTTCCACAGCGGGTTGGTGAGGCACACCGGCGTGTCGGGGCAGCTCGAGTTCGAGGTGCAGCGCTTGCCGTTGTTCGGGCCGCCGCCGCAGGTGCCGCCGCACGCCGAGCTGCTGGTGCACGTCTTGCCGGCGTCGTAGCCGCCGACGCAGACGCCCGCCGTGCACACGCCCTTGTTGTAGCAGGACGCGTCGTCGACGTACTCGACCGGGCAGCCGCGCACCGGGTCCGCCGAGTTGGCCGTGCAGGCCTTGCCGGTCTGCGAGCAGGCCTTGGGCTCGAGGCCCGCGGGGTCGCCGTTGAAGACCCAGGTGCCGTTCTTCCACGTCGCGCCGCGGCGCGAGCCGAACAGCGCGGTGCCCCAGCCGATCACTGTCTTGCCGTCGTCGCTGACCGCGTTCGCGCGCGTGCTCTGGCCGTTGGGCGAGCCGAGGTTGATCGTCGTGTTGGTGTCCTTGCTCCACAGGAAGCCGCGCGCGGCGGAGCAGCCGGACCACGTCAGGCCGCACGCGTAGTCCCCGTTGCCGCCCATGTCGTAGAACGACATGCGCGAGGATCCGCACGGCGCGTAGTCCGGGTTGGGCGGGATCGGCTCGAACTGGTCCTGCACGCCCATCCAGGTGCCCGGCCACGTGTAGGCGGGGCTGGAGTTCGGGTAGATGCCGCCGACCATCAGCGTGCCCTGCGCGGACACCTTGGGGTAGTTGTCGACGGAGCCGACGTGCTGGCCCCAGCCGCCCGCGCGGGTCCAGATCACGGCGTAGCCGCCGAGCGTCCAGTTCGGCGTCACGTAGAACACGGTGCCCGCCGGGTTCATCGACATCACGCTCGAGGCCGGGAAGTTGCCCGGGTTCTCGATGAAGCCGACCGGCGTGAACGTGGTGCCGCGGCCCTGTGCGAGGGCGGGCGCGGACGCGGTGAGGGCGATGGCGACGATCGCCACGGCCAGCAGGACGAAACCTCTCTTCATGCGTGAACCCCCTTTCGCCGGCAGCGCCCGCCGGCACACCGATTGACCTCCTCGCGCGGTGCCTGCGGACGGATCGCGATGGAACGTCGATCACGTCGCTCGGCGATCAGGAACGTCCCTGCAGGCTCACGCGCGTCCTCGTCTCCCCAGCACCGGTCGGAAGCCGGCCAGTGAGCTTATTCGCGGACCGACCCTCGTCCGCTATCAGTCAATTCCCTAGAGCGGGAGGGGATCTTCCCTAGGGCGCGCAAGTGCCGTCAGGTTCGCTGCAAGCGACGGCCGGAGGGTCAGGAATTCCCCGATAGGCAGGCGCGGCGGATGACGGGATAAAGGGTGCGCAGCGCGTCGCTGCGATCGCGTCACGCCCCGGGGAGAACGTCAGGATGCGCTCGTCATGGCCGCTCGTCCTCGCCGCCGCACTCGGCACCGCGCTCGCCGCCGCCGCGCCGGCCGTCCGCGCGGGCACGCTCGCGCCGGACCTCGCTGCGGCGCTCGCGTCCGCCAGGCCGGACGACGTGTTCCCGGTGGTCGTGCTCATGGAGGAGTTCCCCCGTTCCGCCGCACGGCTCGACGAGGTGCGCGGGATGCCGCGCCGCGAGCGGCGCGCGCACGTCGTCACGTCGATGAAGGCGCTGGCCGAGCGCACCCAGCGCGGCGTGCGCGCCGTCCTCGCCGGGACGGACGCCGCGCGAAACGTGCGCGTGCTGTGGGGCGTGAACGGCCTCGCGGCCCGCGTTCCCGCGGAACTCGTCGCGCGTCTCGCCGCGCGGCCCGAGGTGCGCACGGTGGCGTTCGACCGCGGCGGCGGCCGGCCCGCCGACGGTGACCCCGCGGGCGCGGGCGTGCCGACGACGGGACCGACCGGCGGCGACACGTCCGGGCCGAACCCCGCCGCGACGATCCGCCCCGACCTCACCGCGATGGGCGCGCCGCGCGTGTGGAACGAGCTGCGCTACACCGGCGCGGGCGTGATCGTCGCGGTTCTCGACACCGGCGTGTGGCGCGACCACCCGGACCTCGCGGACCACATCTGGCGCAACGTCGACGAGATCGCCGGCAACGGCGTCGACGACGACGGCAACGGGTACGTCGACGACACGTGGGGCTGGGACCTCTGCAACCACGACAACGAGCCCACGAGCGGCTCGCACGGTACGGAGGTCGCGGGCCAGGTCGCCGGCGACGGCACCAACGGCACACAGACGGGCATGGCGCCCGACGCCGAGCTGATGGTGCTCGGCTTCGACTGCTCGCCGCCCGACTCGATCGGCTGGGAGGCGTCGGACTACGCGCTCGCCAACGGCGCCGACGTGATCACCGAGTCGTTCATCTGGCCGTGGGAGGATCCGCCGGACTACGTGGGCTGGCGCCGCCAGGCCGACACCGAGCTCGCCGCGGGCGTGCTGCACGTCAACGCCGCCGGCAACGACCGCGGCAGCACGGTGCGTCCGGTGCCGTACAACGTCGCCGCGCCCGCGAACTGCCCGCCGCCGTGGCTGCATCCGGACGAGGCGATCAGGGCCGGCGTCTCGTCGGTGCTCGCGGTCGCGAACATCGACTGGGCCACGGACACGCTCGCGTCCTCGTCGTCGCAGGGGCCGTCGGCGTGGGAGGACATCCGCGCGTGGAGCAACCCGGCCTACCCGTACGCGCTGACGCCGGCCTACATGGACTATCCCTATCACCACGGCACGCTGCCGGGACTCCTCAAGCCCGACGTGGCCGCCTACGGCAACGGCACCGTGAGCACGTTCCCCGGCACCGGCTACAGCGGGTTCAGCGGCACCTCGTCGGCGGCGCCGCACGTCACCGGAGCGGTGGCGCTGATGCTGCAGGCGAACCCCGAGGCCACGCCGGAGCAGCTCGCCGAGGCGCTGATGACGACCGCGCAGCACCGCGGCACGCCGGGCAAGAACGTCGACTACGGCACGGGGCTCGTGCAGGCCTACGACGCCGTGCGCGCGGTCGAGTCCGGCGTCGTGGTCCTCGCGCACGCGTTCGACGACGCGGCGTACGGCAACGGCGACGGACAGCCCGACCCGGGCGAGCAGCTCGTGCTGTCGATCACGGCGGAGAGCCGCACCGACGTGCCCGTCGACGGGCTGTACGCGATCGTCTCGTCCCCCACGCCGGGCGTCACGATCCACGACCGCGTGGCGTACTTCCCCACCCTGCCCGCGCGCGGCACCGCGACGAGCCTCGCGCCGCACTTCTCGCTGGGCGTCGCGCCCGGTGCGTGCGGCACGATCGCGGTGTTCGACGTGGAATTCCACTACGGCACGTCCGTGCGGCACTCGAGTTTCCGCGTGCGGATCGGCACCGAGACCGCGCTCGCGTACGACTGGGACATGGAAACGCCCGCCGGCTGGACCGCCGAACCCGGCACCGCGACGCGCGGCACGTGGACGCGCGAGAACCCGGTCGGCGTACCGGTGACGGGCGGCTTCAGCAATCCCGAGGACGACACGACGCCCGGCGCCGGCGTGACCTGCTGGGTCACCGGCAGCGGCGGCGGCACGCCCTCGGCCAACGACGTCGACGGCGGCTCGACGTACCTCCGCTCGCCCGTCTTCGGCCGCCCGGCGACGTACAGGCTCACGCTCGGGTTCGATCGCTGGTACTACGACGACTCGTCGAGCAGCGATTCCTACAAGGCCGAGATCTCGAACGACGGCGGGGCGACGTGGACCCTGCTCGAGCAGCGCGTGACGCCGACCAACGGCTGGGCGCACTACTCGACCGATCTCATGAACGTGATCGCGCCGAGCACGGCGATGCAGCTGCGCTTCACCGCGACCGACGGCGGGGCCGACTCCGTCGTCGAGGCCGCCGTCGACGAGGTGCACCTCGCGGGCACGTGGGTCGACTGCCAGGCCTTCACGCCCTCCGCCACCCGTCCGCCCAACCCCGTCGGCGACACCCTCGCCCTGTCGAAGACGGCGGACGGCCACGTGCTGCTGACGTGGACCGCGCCGCCCGCCGACGCCGGCCACGACGCCGCGTCGCTCTACCGCGTCGAGCGCGCCCCTGCCGCGCAGGGGCCGTGGACCGCGGCCGGATCGGCGACGTCCACGCACTGGTACGACACGGGCGCGCTGCACGACGCCACGACGTTCTTCTACCGCGTCCGCGCCGAGAACGCGGGGGGTGCCGAATGAACTCCGGACTGCGCTCCGCCTTCGTCGCCGCCGCACTCGTCGCGTGCCCCTTCGCCGGGGGCGGCGCCGCGCACGCCGCGTCGGCGCTGCGCCCGCCGTCGCCGCTCGACGCGCGCGCGACGCCGCGCGAGGGCGGCGCGGTCTCCGCCTCCGCCGTCGCCCTCGAGACCCTGGACGCGGCCGATCCCCTGCGCGCGCACTGGGACGCGTTCCGCGCGCGTCACGGCGGGGCCGCAGCGTGGTCCGTGTACTACGACCGGGCGACGGGGCTGCCGGCGATGGTCTCGGGCCGCGGCGTCCCGCTGCTGGACGAGGCCGGCGCGTCGTCGGCGACGCTCGAGCAGCTCGACGCGCTCGTCCGCGCGTTCCTCGCAGGCGAAGCGGCGCTGCCCGGCCCCGGCCGCGGTGCGCTCGAACTCGACCGCGCGGCCAGCGTGCACGTCACGCCGGAGCACTGGCTCGTCGTCTACCGGCAGTCGGTCGACGGCGTGCGCGTCGACGACGCGCGGATCGAGCTGCACGTGGTGCGCGGCCGCCTCACGCTGTTCGGTGCGGCGCTGTGGGCGCCACCGACGGTGCGCGGCGTGCCGGCGCTCGACGCGCGCGCCGCGGCCGCACGCATCGAGGCGTGGCTGGCCGGAGACGCGGCGCGGCTGCGGTTCGCGGACGCGGGCGCGCTCGTGCTGGTCCCCGTCGCCGCGGAGAACCCCACGGCGGCGCGCGGCGCCGGCGTGCGGCACCTCCTCGTGTGGCGCTTCGGATTCGACGAGATCGGCCGGCCCGCGCGCTGGGTCGGCGAGGTCGACGCGCACGACGGGCGCGTCCGCGCATTCTACGAAAGCACGCAGTACGGCGCGGTGCGCGGCGGCGTGTTCCCGCTCTCGCCCGACGGCGACGCGACCCGCGGCGGCCGCGAGCTGCCGGGCTACCCGATGCCCTACGCGGACTACACCGAGACCGCCCAGCCCGAGCGCTTCGCCGACGACTACGCGGCCCTGACCTGCAGCGACCCGGGCGCGGCCGTCGAGACCAACCTCGCGGGACCGTACGTGCGCATCGTGGACGCGTGCGGCGCGACCGCGGTGCAGGGTTCGTGCGGCGGTCTCGACCTCGGGACGAAGGCCGGCGAGAACTGCGCCGTCGCACCGGGTGCGTCGCCGGGCAACACGTCGGCCGCGCGCACGTCCTACTACCACCTGAACCGCGTCGCGCAGGTCGCGCGCTTCTACGACCCGTCGAACGCGTGGCTGAAGGGCCCGGTGACGACGAACGTGAACGTCGCCTCGAGCTGCAACGCCAACTGGACCGGGTCGGTCATCAACATGTTCTCGAAGGGCGGCAACTGCAACAACATGGGCGAGAACGCGAGCGTCCTCGTGCACGAGTGGGCCCACGGCTACGACCAGAACGACGGCGGCGGCAACGACAAGCCGGGCGAGGCCTACTCGGACATCGTCGCGATCCTCACCACCCGCGACTCGTGCATGTCGCGCGGCACCTACAACGACGGCAGCACGTGCAGCGGGTACGGCGACGCGTGCCTCACGTGCACGGGCTTCCGCGAGTTCGACTGGACCCGCCGCGCGTCGAACACGCCGGCCACGCCGACGAACTTCCTCCAGCCGCACTGCCCGCAGGATCCGTCGGCGTACGGCGGGCCGTGCAAGAAGGAAGCGCACTGCGAGTCGTACGTCTCGAGCGAGGCGATCTACGACCTCGCGACGCGCGACCTGCCCGCCGCGGGCGTGGACCCGGACAGCGCGTGGCAGCTCGTCGACCGGCTGTGGTTCCAGACCCGGCCGGGCTCGGGCGGCGACGGCTACACGTGCTCGTCGCTGTCCACGTCGAACTCCTGCGCCGCGACCACCTGGTACCAGAAGATGCGCGTCGCGGACGACGACGACGGCAACCTCGCCAACGGCACGCCGCACGCGGCCGCGCTGTACGCCGCGTTCGCGCGGCACAAGCTCGCCTGCGGCGCCGCGGCGGACGCGACGAACCAGAGCCACTCGTCGTGCCCCGCGCTGGCGGCACCGGCCGTCACGCGCACGATGACGCCCGCCGGCGTGCAGCTGTCCTGGGCGCCGGTCGCGGGCGCCGTGACCTATCGCGTGTTCCGCGGCGAGTTGGGCTGCAACCGCCAGCAGGTGCCGCTCGCCGCGCTCCCGGCGACGCAGACGGGCTACACCGACGACAGCGCCGACTCCCCGGTCGTGCGCTCGTACCGCGTGCAGGCCTTCGGCGCGACCGCCGCGTGCGCGAGCCCGGTTTCGGCGTGCATCGCCGCCCCCCCGGGCAGCCGGCTCGAGATGAAGAGCCACCGCGTGATCGACGACGGCGACGGCATCCCCGAGCCGGGCGAGACGCTGAACGTCCCGGTCACGCTGTTCAACGGCGGCGCCGACCCGGCGCTCGCGACGAACGCACGGATGCACCTGGTCTCGCCGCCGGAGGCGCGGATCCTCGGGCCGGACGCGACGTGGCCGGCGATCGCCCCCAATGCGACCGCCGAGTCCGCGGCGCCGCACTTCGTCGTCGTCATGCAGGGCGATGCGCACTGCGGCGACGAACTGGCCCTGCGCGTCGACGGCAGCGCTTCGAATGCCGCGCCGTTCACGGGCACGATCCGCATCCCGATGGGCAACCCGTTCGTCGACTATCCCGAGGACGCCATCGTCCCGATCCCCTACGTCACGACGGCGCCGGTCACCGCGACGTGGAACGTCACGGACGACCTCGTCATCGCCGACCTCGACGTCACGCTCGACGTCTTCCACCAGGACCCGACGCAGATCGTCGTCGAGCTGATCTCGCCGCGCGGCACGCGCGTGCGCCTGCACGATCGCGGGCCGGGCATCGGCCACGGCGTCGAGACGCGCTTCGACCGCGACACGGCGCCGTCGGGGCCGGGGACGATGGCCGACTTCATCGGCGAGCACACGGTGGGCACGTGGACCGTGGCGGTACAGGACCTCGACCCCTCGGGCATCACCACCGACGGCTACATCCGCCCCAGCACGCTCAACGTGAAGATCGTCGGCGCGTTCGGCTGCACGCCCCAGACCTGCCCGGACCCGACGCCGTCCACGGCCCCGGACCTGCGCGTGGCGCGTGCCGCGAACGGCGCGGCGGAGGACCTCGTGCTGACGTGGACCGCGGCCCCCGGTGCGGGCTACCACGTGCTGCAGGCGACGGACCGCACGTTCCGCAGCGTGGACCTGATCGGGACGACGACGACCGCGACGGCCTGGACGATCCCCGACGGCGTGCACACGACCCCGCCGGTGACGTTCTTCGAAGCGCGCGCGGTCAACTCGTGCCACCAGGAAGGTCCGTAGGAGACCGTCGTCAGTCGTCGAAGGCGACCGTGCGGACGAGGTCCTCGAACGTGCGCACGTCGCGCTCGAAGTGCACGCGCGCGGTCGCGGTGTAGCGCAGGAGCACGACGCAGCCGCGATCGACGACGCCGTAGACGACGGTGCGATAGCGCGGCCTGCGGCCGAGGACGTCGTACGCGTCCCAGGCGATCAGGGGCATCTCGTCCGGCCGCGGGCCGCCGACGTCGAGCCGGAACGCGGCCGCGACGCGAAACGCGGCGCGGCCGGCGACGGTCGCGGTCTCGACGTCGCCCGCCGCGAGTTCGGTAACGGCCGGGTGACGCCGCAGCGCTTCGACGACCGCGGCGCCGGCCGCCGCGGGGGTCACGTCGGGCGCGAACGGCGCGGCGAGCCAGCACGCCGTGCCGAGCGGCCACTGCTTCGACGAGAGCGCGGCCTGCGGGAAGAGCCCGCGGCCCGGCTCCTCCTGGCCCGCCGCGACGCGCTCGACGAGGACGTTCTGCAGGTAGACGCCGTCGCGCGTGAGGACCAGGTCGTCGCCGCGCGCGACGTGATGCCAGCCGGCCGGCACGACGACGCTCACGCGCCCGCAGCCGTTGCCGCCCTCGTCCAGCGCGCGCGTTCCCGCGCCGTGACGCCAGCCCAGCGCGCAGCCGGCGGCGCCGAGCGCGGCCAGGACGAGCAGCGTCGCGAGCCGGAGCCTCACGGCCGCCCCGCCGCGGCCCACCGCTCGTGCAGCGCGTGCACGACGGCGCGCGCGTAGCGCGGGTCGCGCAGATCGCGCGGGACCGCCTCCGCGTCGGCCGCTTCGTCCGCTCCTCCCGCCGCGGCCGCGGGCACGTCGTGCGGTCCGATCCGGTCGTAGTAGAGGATCCGGCCCGCGCGATCGACGAGCGCGGCGCGCACGTCGAGCCTGTCGGGCACGTTGGGGTTCACGGCGAGTCCGCCCATCGCGCCCAGGACCGCGAGCGTCATCGAGACGCCCTCGACGAACTTCGCCCCGGCCGTGGGCAGGAGGTTCGTCGCGTGAACGATCCAGACCGCGTCGACGCCGCGCTCCTTCATCCATTCCGCGCACGGCCCGAGCGTCCAGTCGAAGGTCCCGAGCTTCTCCGGGAACTTCTGCGGGCCCTTGTACGCGTGCTGCCGGATGCTGAAGTCCGTCACCGCGAACAGGTCGAGGACGTCGTCCAGTTCGGGGTCGCCGGCAGCCAGCGTCGCGACCGCGGGCGCACCGCCGAACTCGGCGACGAACGCATCGTGCAGCGCGGCCGCGGCGTCCTTCGACCAGTCCTCGCGCGGCTCGAGCCGGTGGCTCGCCGGCAGGTGGACCATGCTCACGCCCGGGGGCGCGAGGCCGACCGCGTGGATCGCGGCGCGCTCGGCCGCGAGCGCGGCATGGACGCGCGTCCGCGGCGACGACGCGCATCCCGCGGCCAGCAGGGCGGCCAGCACGACGAGGCCCGAGGCCCGCATGGCGTCAGCATCCCACCGCGGCCGCACGTTTACCCGGGGTGAATCTCGGTGCGGTCGCGGCGGGGCGTGGTGTAGTCTCGCCGGCCCATGCCCGCGCTCCTCGCCCTCGTCGCGTCCGTGCTCTACGGCGCCGCCGATTTCGCCGGCGGACGCGCGGCACGGCGCGCGCCGGTGCTCGCCGTGACGGCGCTCTCGCAGGCGACGGGACTCCTGCTGATGCTGGGCGCGGTGCCGTGGCTCGCGCCGCTGCCGGCGGGTCACGGCGCCGACGTCGCGTGGGGCGTCCTCGCGGGACTGTCCGGGGCGAGCGGCGTGTCGCTCCTCTACCGCGGCCTCGCGACCGCGCCCGCGAGCATCGTCGCGCCCGTCTCGGCGATCCTCGCGGTCGCACTGCCCGTCGCGACCGCGATCGGACTCGGCGAGCGCCCCGCACCCGCCGCGTGGGCCGGCATCGTCCTCGCCGCGGTCGCGATCGTGCTCGTCAGCGCGGCGCCGGGCGGCGACGCGGCCGGGACCGGTTCGCGCCGGCGCGCGCTCCGGCTCGCCACCGGCTCGGGCCTGTGCTTCGGCGTGTTCTTCGTCGCGCTCGGACGGACGTCCGCCGCGTCCGGCGTGTGGCCGCTGATCGCGGCACGCGCCGTGTCGTCGACCGCGGCCGGTCTCCTCGCGTGGCGCCTCGCGCGCCGCGGCGCGCCTGCCGGGCCCACGCGCGGCGCGCTCCCCGCGATCGTGGTCTGCGGCACGCTCGACACGACCGCCAACCTGCTCTACCAGCTCGCGGTGCGCGACGGCGCGCTCAGCATCGTCGCCACGCTCGCCAACCTGTACCCGGCGAGCACGGTCGCGCTCTCGGCCGTCCTCCTGCGCGAACGCCCGCGGCCGGTGCAGGTCGCGGGGCTGGCGCTCGCGCTCGTCGCCATCGTGGCGATCACCGCGCACTGAATTTTCGTGCGCGGGATGTCGATCCGCGGGGCGCCCGTTCGACGACTGGGTGAAAGGAGAGGCACCGTGTCGAAGCTCAGCACTTACGTGTTTTTCGACGGGAACTGCGCCGAGGCGTTCCGCTTCTACGAGCGCGCGCTCGGCGGGAAGATCGTGATCTCGATGACCTACGCGCAGATGCCGGCGGGCAGCCACCCGTCGGACTGCCCGCCGCTCGATCCCCGGCACGCCGACAAGATCATGCACGTCTCGCTGCAGGTCGGGAACGACGTGCTGATGGGCGCCGACGCCGTCATGGGCGATCCGGCCCACCCGGGGAACGCGGGCTACTCGATCCACCTCGCGGTCGACGACGCGGCGCGCGCCACGGCGGTGTTCAACGCGCTGGCGGACGGCGGCACGGTGATCATGCCGCTCGACGAGACGTTCTGGGCCAAGCGCTTCGGGATGGTGACCGACCGCTTCGGCATCGACTGGATGATCTCGTTCGGCCAGGCCTGACGCGTTCGGCCCGGCCCGAGATTCCGGGGGCCGGACCGCGGTCCGGCCCGTATCATTCCTTCCGCAGCGACGTGCCCGCGTCGTCCTGTCCCCACCGGACCCGGAGGACCCGCGGCATGTCGCAGTTCGATCCGTACCTCGCATTCGACGGCCAGTGCGCCGAGGCG
>JABLTH010086490.1_pt1 | contig 11436 bp, 9 predicted proteins | sample 7875711 | NCBI WGS metagenome assembly JABLTH01 (sample SAMN14941262, study PRJNA633318) | bioreactor metagenome | isolation source: bioreactor | place: China | collected 2019-03-05 | reverse complement strand
GATTCATACCTCTGCGCCGGCCAGTACGATCAGCGCGGAACTCGGCTTCAGCAGTGACTCCGGGATGCGGCGGATGTTCAAGGATCTGACAGCGCTTACGCCAGCGCAATACCGGCAGGCATTTGGACGGTCCTGGACTCCGTAGACGAAGGTCGGTTAGCCTGGGCAAGGCTGACTCTCGTCGGCACCGAAGAACAGGGACGCATGCATCCAGACCCGGGCAGGTTCTGCCCAACCGCCTCAGGCGGGCAATGCGCCACCACCCTATACAACGCCGATGCCCGCTCCACACGATCCACGTGCGATCGCTGTAGCGCCTCGACTTTGCGGCGACCCTGTCCCTTCGTCGCTCCCGAAGGGACACCCATCACGTGGCGCAGGGCGTGCGACATGCATTTTCACTTGAGGGACCGACATACGAACGCCACCGGCCGCGCCCGGGTTTCAGGCCGCCACAAAGCGGTCGCTGCGTCCCAAGGCGAGAGGGTTCAGCCTGTTCATCAGTTCGAAAGCAGCGCCCCCCTCTCACTGCCGGCCTCCTCCCTAGCCCGCCTTTGCCCCGGAGATGCGCCCCTGCTCTGCCGCCAGGGGCATCTGTTTCTTGACGAAGCTCCAGAACTCATCCACCCCCATCGGCTTGACGGGCAGTGAACCTTGCTCCGCGAACTGCTTTTGCAGCTCCGGGTCTCTCAAGGCCTGGTTCAGCGCAGCGTTCAGCCGGAGGAGCCGCTTCACTTCTCCTGCCATGGCATCTCCTTCCACAGTTGACGGAAGCTTGCCTCACTGCGTTCGAGTTCGGTGGCATAGGCCGCGGGTGCCAGATAGCGAAGCGGCGCAAACATGGCCTCTGCTTGTTGCTTGAATTGCGGGTCGGATGCGACCTTCGCCATGGCGTCGACAAGCTTCTTCTTCACGGGCTCGGCCAGTCCCTTTGGCGCAGCGAGCCCGCGCAATGATGCCAGCTCGATGTTGTAGCCCTGTTCACGGAACGTGGATACGTTAGGAGCAAGAACGGCGCGTGCTGCCCCCATCTGCCCGAGGAATCTGAGGGGCGTGCCCCCTTTCTGGTAAGCCAGCGCCTCCCCGACATTGATGGCGCCAATCGTAATCTGCTGGCCAGCCAGCGCGCCGCGGACTTCGCCCGCACCCTTATAGCCCACGTGCGTCATCTTCACGCCAGCAGCCTTCTCGAACAACAGCATGGCGAGGTGGTCGTCGGAGCCGACACCCGTGGTGCCCACGGTGACCGCACCCGGGTTCGTCTTGGCGTATTTCACCAGCGTGGCAAGCGAATCGATGTGGCTCGACTGATTGACAGTGAAGGCGCCCGGGTCGTCCACCAGGTTGCCAATGAGGTCATAGCTTTTCCAGGTGAACGGCGTCTTGCGCTCAATCGGAATCGTCAGCAGGTTCGGCGTGTTGATGAAGCCAATCGTGTAGCCGTCCGGTACGGCGCGCGCCAATTCGGCAAAGCCGATGGCACCGCCCGCTCCCGGCTTGTTCTGCACGACAATAGTCGTGCCAAGCTCCTTCTCGAGATATCGCGAGAGCAGGCGAGCAACCAGGTCCGTTCCGCCCCCTGGAGCGTACGCGACAATCATTTCGATTGGGCGATTTGGCCAGGCCGCGGTTTCCGCTTGCGCCGCGACGGATGCGAGAGCGCCAACCACAACAGCGAACGAGCACGCCGCAAGGCGAACGGAAAGACGCCGACGAGCGGCGTCGAAAGTGAAACGCATGATGTTGTCTCCTCGCCGGCCCTCGTGGCACCAGCATATTGTTGTGATGACTACTGGGTCAGCTCGCGGCAATCAGCGAGGCCGTCTCCATTCGTTGCTTCGCCCTGGGCCAGACTTCCGGATTCACCAGGCGCTCCGGCCTCTCACCGGTTGCCAGCAACTCCACAATCTGGGTAGCGGCCAGTGTGGCGTTCCTGCGTCGGGCATCATGCGTAACGCCTGCGGTGTGAAATGTGGCCACGACGTTCCCAAGGGAGAGGAGAGGATGACCGGGAGGGGGAGGTTCCTCGTCCCATACGTCCAGACCAGCTCCAGCAAGGTGGCCGCTGGACAACGCTCGGTACAGCGCCATCTCATCGTGAATGCCTCCGCGAGCCGTACTGATGAAAATGCTTCCGGGACGCATGGCTGCGAAGGCCTCAGCATTCATGATTCCCAAGGTGCTGGCGTCGCGCGGGCAGTGCAATGACACGATGTCAGCCGAGCGCAGCAACTGGTTGAACGAGACTGGCTCCGCTCCTCGCTCACGCATCTCCGAACCATCGAGAAAGGGGTCGAATCCAATCACGCGCATGCCAAAAGCACGACCAAGTGCTGCCGTACGGCTTCCCGCATGGCCAACGCCTACCAGACCCAACGTCCGCCCACGGAGTTCGTGGCCCATCAAGTCTTCGCGGCTGCCTGTGCTATGCGCTTTCATGTGCCGGTCGGATTCAGGAATGCGTCGCATCACCGACAACATCAATCCCACTGCCATCTCGGCGACAGAATCGGCGTTTCCGCCGGCCTGGTTCATGACGACAACGCCCGCTGCTGTGCAGGCATCGATATCAATCGTGTCGCAGCCGGACCCGCTAGATGACACGGCGACGAGATTGGGACAGCGCGCAAGCAATTCCGCGGTAACAAACCAGCGACGGGGCAGTTCATCCTTGGCGGCCGTGATCTGGTACACGTGCGCCTGGGAGAGGCGTGCCCAGGCCTCGTCGTCAGCCCCTTCGCGTTGACACGTATGTAAGCGAACGCCTGGCCTCTCGCTCACAATGCGATTGAAAGCAGGGTCGAGCCAGTAGTCGAAGCGCACGACTTGACGCTGGCCCCCGAGTTCGGTGCCCGACTGACTCACAGTACCCCCTTGTCAGCCAATGAGCGGTCCACCCAGGTGCGGTCGGCGCGGCCTTGCGCAATCGATTGGAGAATGCCGGCCTCGTTCCGCTGTATCTGCTCCACGCATACCGCGATGGCTTCGGCCTCTTCGGCGGGAACGACCAGCAGGCCGTCTCCATCTCCGACAATCAGGTCGCCCGGCCGGACAACCATGCCGTCGATGCAGATCGGTATGTGTAGTTCGCCAGGGCCGTCCTTATAGGGGCCACGGTGCGAGACACCTCGCGCATAAACCGGCAGAGGCTCCTGGCCAATCGTGTCACTGTCGCGAATCAGGCCATCGATGACAAAGCCCGCCGCCCCGCGCGCGATAGCGAGCGCAAGCATGATCTCGCCAATGATTGCGTTAGGCCCCGCGCCGCCTGCGTCCACCACGATGACGTCGCCGGGGCCGGAGAGGTCGATTGCCTTGTGGACCATGAGGTTGTCGCCCGGACGCGTGCGAACGGTTAGCGCTCGCCCGACCAGATTGCCATTGCGGCGGTGAAACGGACGCAGTCCACTGGTCCCGGTTGTGCGGCTCATCGCATCGCTGATATTGGCGACCGGGAAGTTGCGGTACCGTTCCATCAGCGAGGCACTGACCGTGTGAGCGGGGCGCGGATGGATGCGGAAGCCGTGCGGCGAAGTCATTGTTCTGTCTCCTGTTGTGGCGGTGTATGGCCGATTGGCATGATTTAGCGGTGGTGACTTAATTCACAGCAGGCCGTTGAATGCAATGGGCACCCACGTCAGCAACACGCGTCACGCCCAGCAGGGCCAGGTCGCGCGAGAGTTCGGCTTGCATCAGGCCGATTCCATGTGTGACGCCGTGGCTGGAGGCGACCGCTGCCGCATAAGCGAACGGCCGTCCGATGAAAACGCATCGGGCCCCTAGGGCCAGCGCCTTGATGACATCGGTGCCACGCCGCACACCACTGTCGAGCATCACCGGCAGTTGCGGCACGGCTTCGACGACCTCGGGCAAGGCATGCATTGGCGCAATGGCACCATCAAGCTGCCTGCCGCCGTGGTTCGACACGATGATTCCGTCCACACCGTGCTGCTGAGCCAGGCGCGCGTCTTCGGCAGTCAGGATGCCCTTGACGACAAGCTGCCCTCTCCAGCGGCGGCGGATAGTCGCCAGGTGGTCCCACGTGAAATGGGCACGGTCCGAAAAATCGCGCTCGACGCTGCGCGATACGATAGGGGCGCCACGACGGGCGTAGGCGTTCTCGAAGTGCGGCACGCCGTGGCGCAACAAGGTCCGCGCGAACGTGCCAAGCAGCCAACGGGGGTGCGAGATGCCTTGCCAGGCAAGCGCCGCGTTCGGCCGCAGCGGCGTGGAAAAGCCCGCTCGCACATTGTTTTCGCGGTTGCCTGCCACGGGTGTGTCGACCGTGATGACCAGCGTCTCGACCCGGGCAGCTTCCACTCGCGCCAACAGGCCTTCGATATGATGCATGTCACCGGGCAGGTATGCCTGAAACCAGGTACCCGGCGCCGCTGCCATCACCTCCTCAAGCCGAATCAGCGATGAGCCGCTCATGATTGCAGGTACGGACGCCTGGCAAGCTGCCTGTGCCATGACGACATCGCCGCGATACGCGAACAGCGCGGAGATGCCCATCGGGGCGAGACCGAAGGGGGCGGTGTATCGATGGCCAAATAGGCTGAAGCTCAGGTCACGACTAGAAACGCCCACCAACACGCGTGGTCGCAGTGCGATTTCCTCGAAGGACCGCCGGTTCTGGCCTAGGGATAGGTTGTCTTCGACCGCGCCGCTCACGTAGGCATACAGCGGCTTGGGCAAGCGCTTTCGAGCCAAAGGCTCGAAGTCCTTCAGTGACAAGACGTGCCGCTTGAGCCATGCAGCCTCTCGCCCACGATCAGCGCATGAGGAGGCACTACGCATCTCCCCCCTACCGGCCGCGGAGGCGGACGTGTGCGGGGCGTTGTCGATGGAAGGAGCTGACATGGGAGCGATTGCGATGGATTGAGGGCAAATCTAGCAACGCAAAGGCAACGAAAAAAGCGAAAAATAACGAAGATATAATTTCTCTTTTCGGAAAATATCGACTCTCAGTCCACAACGCCCCATGACTCTCAAGCAACTCGAGGCCTTCTACTGGGCGGCAACCTGCGTCAACTTCACGGTCGCGGCCGAGCGGGTCCACCTGTCGGTTTCCTCCCTCTCGAAGCGGATTGCCGAATTGGAGGCCTCGTTGGGCGTGGACTTGTTCGACCGCAGCGGGCGAAGCGCCAAACTCACCGCGCAAGGGGAGCGGATGCTGCCGCAGATTCGCTCGATGCTGCACGCCGCCGCAGAGTTGCAGCAATCTGCCGGGCAGCGCCACGGCTTGATGGGGCGATGCCATATCGGCCTGGGTGAGTTGAGCGGGCTTACCTGGTTGCCCAAGCTCGTGCGTGAGGTGGCATCACGCCACCCGGGCCTGCTGCTGGAGCCCCATGTCGATATCGGGCAGGTTCTGGAGCAGCGGCTCTATGACGGGGAGCTGGATATCGGGGTCCTGGCCGGGCCATCCACCAGGAGCAGCCTCGCTGCCGAACGGATTGGTCAGGTGGATTTCGCCTGGGTCGCCAGCCAGTCGTTTGTGGAGTTGGCCGGCACTGACAATCCGCGCGTACTCATGGGAGAGCAGACTTTGCTGACGCTTCCGGTTGGAGCCGGAGGGACACGGGTGCTCGACCAATGGCTGGCTCGCCATGGCCTCATGGTCGGCCGGCGCCTGATGTGCAACAGCTGGGGCGCGGTCGTCGGCATGCTGGTCGAAGGACTCGGTTTCGGCTTCGTTCCGCAGCTGTGGGCGGACGCGCTGGTTGAGCGCGGCGCGCTGCGGATTCTCCCCGATAACGAAGCACTGGAGCCACTTCACTATGCCGTGCAGTGGCGCCGCGATGACACCCGGCCGTTGATTCTGGCAATGCGCGAGATTATCCGCGGCACCATCGATTTCCAGGCTCCGCGTTGTTTCGTCTAAAGAAACCCTGTGGTTAGCTTTGTGCTGGTCCAGTACTACCAGGCCCGCAGTTTCTGCCCAAGGGCATCGACCTATCGACAGTCACACAGACGCAGCTCGATGACATCGCCAAGTTGCCTCGCGGAAAGTTAGCTCCCACAAACCACTCTTCTGAGCTCAAAACAGCCGGCGACATCCGGAGACCTGTCCCCTCACCTTCGAAAAAAAGATAGCTGCACGCCTTGCAGGACAAGGGGTGCAGCCAGATTGATATGTGCACGACAGCTACTTTTCTGTGCTGTTTGCAGTTATGTTCTTTTCATTGCCAGCGTTCAGGCTGGATCCCAGCCTTACCCCTGCACATACTTGAACAAGTTCATCCCCTGGATCTTGACGAACGATTGCTGTGCGGCCTGGAGGGCGGTCTGGTACTGGTAGTACTGCGAGATCGCCGACGCGTAGTCGAGATCTTCCAGGCTCGACAGCGTGGTGGTGTAGTTGAGGTTGCGGTTGGTACCGACGTCGTTGAGCGTCGTCAGTTCCTGGATGCGCGAGCCGACCGAGGTCTGCACCGTCAGCACGTTGTCGAGCGCATTGGTGATCTTGGTGCTGCCGGTGGAGAGCGCGTTGCTCAGGTTGGCCTGGTCTGCGGCCGAGCCGACCGGCGTCTTCAGCGCCTGGATGATCTGCGACAGCGAGCTGAAGACATTGGTGCCGGACTGCTGCGCGGGCGCCAGCGTCAAGGTGTCGCCCGCTGCCGGCGTGCCGGACAGGGTAAATGACACGCCACCCACCTGGATCGCGCTGCCGGGGGTGTACCCGACGGGAGAGCCGACCGCGGCCGGCGGTTGAACGGTCTCGTCGGTGACCGTGTACTCCAGGGCGCCGGTGGTCGCGTTGTTCTGGAAGTTGATCAGCATCGAGTGGCCGTACAGCGGGTCGCTCGGATTGGTCACCGCAAGCGCGCTGAAGACACCGGTGCCGGTGTTGGTGGCACCGGCCTGCACCACGTAGCCGGCCGAGGGCTGCACGCTCATGAAGAGGCTGCTGCCGCTGTCGCCTGCCGCCATCTGCCGCGAGACGTCGACCTGCAGCAGTTGCTGGCCGGTGTCGCCGTTGTACTGGATGCCGCCGCCGGCGCCTTGGGTAAACGGCGCCGAGCCCGACTGGTAACCGGCGAACAGGTATTGCCCGTTGCCGTTGTCGCTGTTGGCCAGCCCGAGCAGCTGGTTGTACTGCGCCTGCAGCGAGGTGGCGAGCGAGGCGCGGTCGGAGTCGTTCAGGGTACCGTTGCCGGCCTGCACCAGCAGGCCCTGGATGTTCTGCACGGTGGTGACGACGCTCTGCAGGGCATTCGACTCCAGCCCGAGCATATTGGTGGCCTGCGTCCGCGTGGCCGTGTACTGGTCGTTGACGGCGATGGACTGCGACACGCCGAGCGCCCGCGTGGCGCCCACGGGGTCGTCGGACGGGGTCACGATCCGCTTGCCGGTGCCGAGCTGCTGCTGGACCTGCATCAGAGAGCTTTGCTGGCCCTGGATCGAAGCCAGCCCTTGCTGGTAGAGCATTGAGGTAGCGACGCGCATGAGTATTCCTTCGCTGCGGGGTGAACGGTTGCGGGCCTTGGCCTTAGTTGGCGATGCCGAGGAGGGTCTGGAACATCGTGTTCGCCGCCTGGATCACCTGGGCATTCGCCTGGTAGAGCTGCTGGTACTGCATCAGCGAGACCGTTTCCTCGTCGACGTTGACGCCCGACACGGACTGTTGCTGCGTCTGGATCTGGGTGGTGATGCTCTGCTGCGAGGTGGCCTCCACGTTGAGCGAGTTCGCCTGGCTGCCGACCGAGTTGACCAGCTGCGCGTAGGCATCGTTGTAGCTGGAGATGCCGCCGATGGTCTTGGCGTTCTGCAATGCTGCCATCTGCAGCATATTGCTGTTGTTCGACACGCCTCCGACATTGGACGACAGCTTGAAGGTGTCGCCCGTCTTCGGCGTTCCGCCGAAGCTGAAGGTCTGCCCGTTGATGACGTACGAGGTGGTCGAGCCGCTGGTGCTCGAACTGGTCGGCGTCACCGCCGCGCCGGTGGCATCGGTGAAGGTGTAGCCGGCGCCGTTGTAGGTGGCCGTCAGGGGCCCCGCCAGCATGGTGTAGCCGGGCGCGACGCTGCTCAGCGAAGCGGTGCCGGAGCCGGTGTTGGTGGAGGTTGCGTCCACGCGCGACGGCGCGGCGGCGGCGATGCCGGCCGGATCCGTCATGATCAGGTTGAACGACGCCGCGGCATTGCGGGTCGGCTGCACCTGGAACGAGTCGCCGCTGACCATGCCGGCCGTGAGCTGCATGGTCACGCCATCGGCCGAGATCGACAGCGGGTAGGTCGCGCCTGCCGCGGCAACCGTGGCCATGGTCTGCTTGTCGGAGGCGCGTACCAGCGTGTAGTTGGTGCCGTCGAAGCTCAGCGTATAGTCGCTGTTGGTGAGCGCGCTGCTGTTGGTCACGCTGGCGTTGAGCTGCGCGTTGCCGGTGTTGTTGGCGTTCGTCAGCACGGTCGGCGTGCCGACCTGGAACAGGTTGGTACCCTGCTGCCCGGTCAGGCCGATGCCCAGGGCCTGCTGGGCATTGACTGTCTGCCCGAGCACGACCGACAGTTGGCCGATGGCATTCTGGGCCGGGTCCAGCGTCTGGCTGCGGAACTGCAGCAGGCCGCCGATCGAGCCGCCCGACACCGTGCTGTCGTCGAGCTGCATCGCGCCACCGCCAGGCCTGCTGATGGCCACCACCGTGCGCGAAGGGTCGGCCGACGAGGTGACTGCCTGCATGCTGTAGGAAGTACCGCCCAGTACCAGCGGCTCGCCATCGCTCAGCGATACGTTGTAGGAGGTGCCGTCCTGCACCACCACCTTGACGCCGATCAGTTGCGACAGGCTGGACACGGCCTGGTCGCGCTGGTCGAGCAGGTCATTGGGCGGCTGGCCGTTGCCGGAAGCGGTGGCGGCGGCGATCTGGGTGTTCAGCGTGGCGATCTGCTTGGTGTAGTCGTTGACCTGGGTGACCGACGACTTCAGCTGGGTATTGACGCCGGACTGCAGCTGGGTGAAGAAGTCCGAGGTCGAACGCATCTGCCCGGCCAGCGTCTGCGCGGACGAGATCATGTTCTGGCGTGCGGACGGATCGGCGGGCGTGTTCGCCACGCCTTGCACGGCCGAGAAGAACGACTGCATCACCTTCGACAGCGAGCTGGTGCTGTTCGACAGCAGGTTGTCGATCTGGCTGATCTGGGTCTGGTAGGTGGACAGCTGCGAGCTGAGCGACTGCGCATTGTTGAGCTGGGTCGTCAGGAAGGCGCTGTACGAACGCGTCACCGAGGTGGTCTGGACACCTTGCCCGTAGTAGCCCGAGCCCTGGTAGAGCGCGCCCGCCGAGGCGATGATAGCGTTCTGCCTGGAGTAACCGGGCGTGGTCGAGTTGCTCAGGTTGTGGCTGACGGTGGTCAGCGCGTTCTGTGCCGTGTTCAGGCCGGAAAGACCGATATTGAAGAGAGACATGCTCTAACCCTGGATCGCTTGGCTTACCCCGGCTCGCGGCCGGTGGGACGAAGGTGCATTCGAAGAATGCTAGTGATATCGGCAGCTTCGGACGCGGACTTTAGGGCGGCTTTCCGACCCGGGGCCGGGACCGGTTTGCCGGCCGCCACGGCCGCTTCGCCCGTGGCGGCGCGCGGGACGGCGCACAGGACTGCGAGACGGAAGGCGTGCGGGAAGGCGTGGAGGAAGGCGCCTCAGGCGGTGACGCGCTTCATGATCCGCACCAGCTTCTCGCCGTAGAACGGATCGGTGGCGTAGCCGGCCCGCTGCAGGCCGCGCGCGGCCTCCTCGGGGGAGTTGGCGCCCACCACCCCGGCGTAGCGCGGGTTGCTGGTGAGCAGGCGGGCGTAGTCGGCGAAGGCCTCTTCGTAGGAGCCGTAGGCGCGGAAGCGCGCCTTGACCTTCTGCGGCTGGCCGTCGACGTACTCGGTGGTGGTGATCTCGGCCACCTGGCCGCGCCAGTTCGCGCCGGCCTTGATGCCGAACACGTTGTAGGTGGTGCTGCCATCCGGGTGGGAGATCTCGCGCCGCCCCCAGCCGGACTCCAGCGCGGCCTGGCCGAGGATCAGTTGCGCCGGCACGCCGCTGGTGCGCTCGGCGGCCTGCGCCGGCGCGCTCATGCGCTGCAGGAAGGCGCTCACATGGGCCGGTGCGTCGTCGCTGCCGTAGCTCGCGGTGCCACTGCCGCCCTGCCAGGTATAGGCCTCCTGCGCCTGGTACTGGCGCACGCCGGCCGTCGGATTCCATACCGCGCCCGGGACGACCGTGCCCACCTTGGGCGGGGCATCCGCGTCCCAGGGTTGTGCCGTGCCATCGTCCGGCTGGCCGGACTGGCTGCCCTGCGCACCCTGCATCGCCTGCAGGGCCTTGCGCAGCGCCGCTTCCTGGGCGGCCTGCGCGCCCTGCCCGCCCTGCATGCCGGCGGCTGCCAGGGCGGCCGCGTCCGGCGCCAGCGCCGAGCCGGCTGCGCGCGCCAGCTGGCGTACCATCACGTCCGCCAGGCCGATGCCGCGCGTCGACAACTGCTGGGAAAGCTGCTGGTCGAACATCGACATGTAGAGCTTGGTCTGCTCGTTGTCGAAGACGCCGTCCTGCGGCGTGGCGTCGCGCATGCTCTTGAGCACCATCTGCGTGAACACCGCTTCGAACTGGCGCGCGGCCGACTTCAGCGTATCGGCACTGGCACCCTGGCGCGCCGACTGCTTGAGTGCCTCGAAGCCTTGCGTGTCGAGCGCGAAGCGCTGCGACACGTCGGCCTGGGCCATCGCCGCATTGTTCATGTCAGATCACCTCCAGTTCGGCGCGCAGCGCGCCCGCCGCACGCATCGCCTGCAAGATGCTCTGCAGGTCGGCGGGCGTCGCGCCAAGCGCGTTCAGGCCCTTGACCACGGCCGCCAGCGAGGCGCCTGCCTTGACGATCTGCAGCGAGCCGGCGGCCTGCTTCATGTCGATCTGCGAGACCGGCGCCACCACCGTCTGGCCGCCGCTGAACGGCGCCGGCTGGCTGATGACCGGCTGGGTGTTGATGACGACGGAGAGATTGCCGTGCGCGATCGCGCAGTCCTGCACGGTCACGGCCTGGTTCATCACGATGGAGCCGGTGCGCGCATTCAGAATCACCTTGGCCGCAGCCTTCTCCGGCGTCACGTCGAGTTCTTCGATGCGGGCGAGGAAGCTGACCCGCGCGGTCGGCGAGGTGGGCGCCCGCACCTGCACCACGCGGGCGTCGACCGCGCTGGCCACGCCGCCGCCGAAGCTGCGGTTGATGGCATCGGCCACGCGCTGCGCGGTGCCGAAGTCGGAATCGCGCAGTTCCAGGCTCATCAGGCCACCCTCCGGCTGGAAGGCGGGCACGGCGCGCTCGACGATGGCGCCGTTGGAGATGCGGCCGACCGCGAGCTGGTTGACCTGCACGCGGCTGCCGTTGGCCTGAGCGCCCGCGCCGCCCACCAGCAGGTTGCCCTGGGCGACGGCATAGACCTGGCCGT
>JABLTH010002248.1_pt1 | contig 11437 bp, 10 predicted proteins | sample 7875711 | NCBI WGS metagenome assembly JABLTH01 (sample SAMN14941262, study PRJNA633318) | bioreactor metagenome | isolation source: bioreactor | place: China | collected 2019-03-05 | reverse complement strand
GTGCGCGTCGGCGGCGACAAGTTCGACGAAGCCATCATCAACTACATCCGCCGCAACTACGGCATGCTGATCGGCGAGCCCACCGCCGAGGCGATCAAGAAGAGCATCGGCTCGGCCTTCCCGGGCAGCGAGGTGAAGGAGATGGAGGTCAAGGGCCGCAACCTCAGCGAGGGCGTGCCGCGCAGCTTCACGATCAGCTCCAACGAGATCCTCGAGGCCCTGACCGACCCGCTCAACCAGATCGTCTCGTCGGTCAAGAACGCGCTCGAGCAGACCCCGCCCGAGCTGGGCGCCGACATCGCCGAGCGCGGCATGATGCTGACCGGCGGCGGCGCGCTGCTGCGCGACCTGGACCGCCTGCTGGCCGAGGAAACCGGCCTGCCGGTGCTGGTGGCCGAGGACCCGCTGACCTGCGTGGTGCGCGGCTGCGGCATGGCGCTGGAGCGCATGGAGCGCCTCGGCTCGATCTTCACGTCCGAGTAAGGTGGCCGGGCCGGAGGCCCGCCAGGCGACGCCATGCCCCTCGGCACGCTCGACCGCACCCCGCCGCCGTTCTTCCGCCAGGGCCTGCCCGCGCGGACCAAGCTCGTGCTGTTCTCGGCCCTGGCGATCTTCCTGATGGCCGCCGACGGTCGGCTGGCGCTGATCAAGCCGCTGCGCGCGGCCGCGGCCACCGCGCTGCTGCCGGTGGTGCGGGTGCTGAGCGTGCCGGTGCAGGCCTGGAACGACGCCGGCGACTACCTGGCCGGGCTGCGGGCCGCGCGGGCGGACGAGAACGCGATGCGCATGCGGCTCGCCGCCCAGGCCGAGCGGGCCGGGCGCGTCGAGCAGCTCGCACAGGAGAACGCCCGCCTGCGGGCGCTGCTCGAGCTGCGGCCGGCGGTGACCGTGCGGACCCAGGCGGCCGAGGTGCTGTACGAGGCGCCGGACCCGTTCTCCCACAAGCTGTTCCTCGACCGCGGCAGCCAGCACGGCATCGCCGCCGGCTCGCCGGTCATCGACGAGGCCGGCGTGCTCGGCCAGGTCACGCGGGTGTACCCGTACTCCTCCGAGGTGACGCTGCTGGTCGACAAGGACGCGGCGATCCCGGTCGTCAACACCCGCACCCAGCACCGCAGCGCAGCCTTCGGCAGCGGCGACGGCCGCACGCTGGAGCTGCGCTTCGTCGCCAGCAACGACGACGTCCAGGCCGGCGACCCGCTGGTCACCAGCGGCGGCGACGGCGTCTACCCGCCGGGCCTGGCGGTGGGGCGCGTGGCCGAGGTCGACCGCCGGGCCGACTCGGCATTCGCGCGCATCGCGCTGAAGCCGGCGGCGCCGCCGGACACGGTGCGCCACGTGCTGGTGCTGGAGCCGGTCGGGGCCCAGCTGCCGCCGCGCCCCGAGCCGGCGGCCGACACGGCCGGGAACGCGCGCGAGCGGCGCGGCGGCAAGCGGTGAGGGAGGGCACACGATGATCATGCCGCGTGGGTCGGACCAGCTGCTGCTGCCGGTGAACCCGCTGTTCCTGTGGTTCACGCTGCTGCTGGCGTTCGCGCTGAACCTGGTGCCGGTCGGGCGGGTCGCCGCGATGCCCGACCTGGTCGCCCTGACGCTGGTGTTCTGGAACGTGCATCAGCCGCGGCGCGTGGGCATCGGCTGGGCCTTCCTGTTCGGGCTGCTGATGGACGTGCACCAGGGCTCGCTGCTCGGCCAGCACGCGCTGGCCTACACGGTGCTGAGCTACCTGGCGATCACGATCCACCGGCGCCTGCTGTGGTTCGGCATGCTCGAGCAGATGCTGCAGGTGCTGCCGCTGTTCTTTGCGGCCCATGCGGCCTCGCTCGCCGTGCGCCTGATCGTCGGCGACAGCTTCCCCGGCTGGTCGCTGTTCGTCGCCCCGCTGGTGGAGACCGCGCTGTGGCCGGTGGCGACCGCGCTGCTGCTGGCGCCGCAGCGCCGGCCGCCCGACCCCGACAAGAACCGTCCGCTGTGACCGAGCTGAAGGATCTGGCGCGCGAGCTGGACCGCTTCCGGCTGCGCATCGTCGCGGCGGCACTGTTCGTGCTGTTCGGCTTCGGCCTGCTGGCGGCGCGGCTGGTGTACCTGCAGGTCATCCGCCACGACGAGCTGGCGAGCCAGGCCGAGGCCAACCGCACGGCCATCGTGCCCATCGTGCCCAACCGGGGCCGCATCGTCGACCGCCACGGCGTCGTGCTGGCCAACAACTACACCGCCTACACGCTGGAGATCACGCCGAGCAAGGTCGACGACCTGGAGGCGACGATCAACGCGCTGGCCGAGCTGGTCGAGATCCGGCCGAGCGACCGGCGCCGCTTCAAGCGCCAGCTCGAGGAGAGCAAGAGCTTCGAGTCGCTGCCGATCCGCAACCGGCTGACCGACACCGAGATGGCGCGCTTCATCGCGCAGCGCTACCGATTCCCCGGCGTCGAGATCAAGGCCCGGCTGTTCCGCAACTACCCGCTGGGCGAGACGGCCAGCCACCTGATCGGCTACATCGGCCGCATCAACCAGGCCGAGAAGCAGGCGATGGAGGACTGGGACGAGGACGCGCAGGCCAACTACCGCGGCACCGAGTACATCGGCAAGCTCGGCCTGGAGCAGGCCTACGAGAGCGAGCTGCACGGGCGCACCGGCGTCGAGATGGTCGAGACCTCGGCCGGCGGCCGCGCGGTGCGCCGGCTCGACAGCCGCCCGTCGACGCCGGGCAACACGCTGATCCTGTCGGTCGACATCAAGCTGCAGGCCCTGGTCGAGCAGCTGTTCGGGGACCGCCGCGGCGCGCTGGTGGCGATCGACCCGCGCAACGGCGAGGTGCTGGCCTTCGTCTCCAAGCCCACCTTCGACCCCAACCTGTTCGTCGACGGCATCGACCAGGAGAACTGGAGCGCGCTGAACGACAACATCGACAAGCCGCTGCTCAACCGCGCGCTGCGCGGCACCTATCCGCCGGGCTCGACCTTCAAGCCGTTCATGGCGATGGCGGCGCTGAACACCGGCAAGCGCGACGCCCACACCATCATCCAGGACAACCTGACCTACAGCTTCGGCGGCCGCACCTTCGGCAGCCCCGAGACCGACCGCCCCGGCCCGAAGGACATGCGCGCGGCCATCGTCAGCTCGAGCAACGTCTACTTCTACAGCCTGGCCAACGAGATGGGGGTGGACCTGATCCACGACCAGCTCGAGCCCTTCGGCCTGGGCCGCAAGACCGGCATCGACATGGAAGGCGAGGTGACCGGCGACCTGCCCTCGACCGAGTGGAAGCGCCGCAAGTTCAAGAAGCCGGAGCAGCAGAAGTGGTACGCCGGCGAGACGATCTCGCTCGGCATCGGCCAGGGCTACAACAACTTCACGATGCTGCAGATGGCCACCGCCGTGTCGACGCTGTCCTCCGGCGGCCAGCGATTCAAGCCGCGGCTGGTGCACGAGATCGAGGACATGGTCACGCGCGAGCGGCGCCGCGTGTCGTCCGACGCGCTGCCGCCGCTGCCGCTGCGGCCGGCCGACGTCGAGGTGATCCGCGATGCCATGCACGGCGTGACCACCTCCGGCACCTCGGCGCGGGTGTTCGCCGGCGCCGGCTACGACAGCGGCGGCAAGACCGGCACCGCGCAGGCGGTGGGCGTGCGCGGCGGCGAGAAGTACAGCGCCGCCCGGGTGGCCGAGCACCTGCGCGACCACTCGCTGTACATCGCGTTCGCGCCGCTGCAGGAGCCGCGCGTCGCGCTGGCCGTGATCGTCGAGAACGCCGGCTGGGGCTCGGGCGCGGCGGCGCCGATCGCGCGGCGCGTGCTCGACTACCTGCTGCTCGACCAGTACCCGAGCGAGGAAGACATCGCGCTGGTGCGCGAGGGCAAGGGCATCGCGCCGGTCGGCACGCCGCGGCGGCCGGCCGACGTGCCGCTGCCGGCCGGCCCGGGCAGCTCGGTGGCGATGGGCCTGGTGGCCGCGCCCGACCCGGCGGCCAGCGCGGCGGCGTCCAGCCCGCCGCGTGCGGCCATGGCCGCGTCAGGAGCGTCGCGATGAGCGTGGTCATCGAACGTCCGCCGCTGTGGCGGCGCCTCGGCCCGGTGTTCTCGGGCTTCGACCTCCCCTTGCTGCTGGGCCTGGCGGCGCTCGGTGGCCTGGGCCTGCTGACGATGTATTCCGCCGGCCACGACCACGGCACCCGGTTCGTCGACCACGGCCGCAACATGCTGCTGGCGCTGGGCATCCTGTTCCTGGTCGCCCAGGTGCCGCCGCAGCGCCTGATGCGCATCGCGGTGCCGCTGTACGTGCTCGGCGTGGCGCTGCTGGTGGCCACCGCGCTGTTCGGCATCACCAAGAAGGGCGCGACGCGCTGGCTCAACGTCGGCGTCGTGATCCAGCCCAGCGAGCTGATGAAGCTGGCGATGCCGCTGATGCTCGCCTGGTGGTTCCAGAAGCGCGAGGGGCAGCTGCGCCCGCTGGACTTCGCGGTTGCCGGCGCGCTGCTGCTGCTGCCGGTGGGGCTGGTGGTCAAGCAGCCCGACCTCGGCACCGCGATCCTGATCCTCTCCGGCGGGCTGTACGTCATCTACTTCGCCGGCCTGAGCTGGCGGCTGATCGTGCCGGTGCTCGTGGCCGGGGCGGTCGCGGTCGGCGCGCTGGTGCTGTCGGCCGACCGCATCTGCCAGGACGACGTGAAGTGGCCGCTGCTGCGCGAGTACCAGAAGCACCGCGTCTGCACGCTGCTGGACCCGACCACCGACCCGCTGGGCAAGGGCTTCCACATCATCCAGGGCATGATCGCCATCGGCTCGGGCGGCCCGACCGGCAAGGGCTTCATGAAGGGCACGCAGACCCACCTGGAGTTCATCCCCGAGCGCACGACCGACTTCGTGTTCGCCGCCTACGCCGAGGAGTTCGGGCTGGTGGGCACGCTGGGGCTGATCGCCTGCTTCGGCTTCGTGCTGCTGCGCGGCCTGCTGATCGCCGCCGAGGCCCCGACCGTCTTCACCCGGCTGCTCGGCGGCGCGCTGACGCTGAGCTTCTTCACCTACGCGATGGTGAACATGGGCATGGTCAGCGGGATCCTGCCGGTGGTGGGCATCCCGTTGCCGTTCATCAGCTACGGCGGCACCGCGATGGTGACGCTGGGCCTGGCGCTGGGCATGCTGATGTCGATCGCCCGCAGCCGCCGGCTGATGCCGAGCTGAGCGCGCGTCAGGCCGGCGCCGCACCCTCGGTGGGCCGGGCGGCGGCGGCCCCGACCGGGAAGCGCACCGTGAACACCGTGCCCGGGCCGGTGCCGGCCGGCACCGCCGCGGCCGGGCGCGCGTGGTCGATCGACACCACCGCCTGGTGCCTGTCGGCGATCTCGCGCACGATCGCCAGCCCGAGCCCGCTGCCGTCGACGTTGGTGCCGAGCGCGCGGTAGAACGGCTGGAAGACCAGGTCGCGTTCCGCCTCCGGAATGCCGGGCCCGTTGTCCTCGACCTGGAGCACGACGACCTGGCCGAACGGGTCCGGCGTGACCCGCACCGTCACGGTGCCGCCCTCGGGCGTGTACTGCAGCGCGTTGTCGACCAGGTTGCGGATCATCTCGCGCACCAGCAGCGGCTGCCCGTGCAGGCGCGGCACACCCTCGGCGCCGGCGTCCGGCCCCTCGTAGCCGAGGTCGATGCGCTTGTCGAAGGCGCGGGGCAGGAAGTCCTGCACGGTGTCGGTGGCCAGGCGCACCAGGCTGAAGTCCTGCGTCCGCCGGGCCTGCTCCTCGTCCTCGGCGCGCGCCATCGACAGCAGCTGGTTGACCATGTGGGCCGCGCGCTGGCTGGAGCGCGCGATCTGCTGCAGCGAGCGCTTGACCGACTGCGCGTCGCCGCCGCCGGCGTCGATCTCGCGCTGCGCGAGCTCGGCCTGCGTGCGCAGCCCCGCCAGCGGCGTCTTCAGCTGGTGCGCCGCGTCGGCGAGGAAGTGCTTCTGCGTCGACATCGACTGGTCGAGCCGGGTCAGCAGGTCGTTGATCGCGCGCACCAGCGGCGCGACCTCCTCCGGCACGTCGTGCTCGTCGATCGGGCTCAGGTCGTGGCTCTGCCGGCGCTGGATGCGCTGCTGCAGCTGGTTCAGCGGCGCGATGCCGCGCGCCAGCGCGAACCACACCAGCAGCACCGCCACCGGCAGGATCACGTACTGCGGCAGCAGCACGCCCTTGATGATCTCGGTCGTCAGGCGGCTGCGCTTTTCCATCGTCTCGCCGACCTGCACCAGGCCGATGCGCACCGGGTCGCCGGGTGCCGGCACGATGCGCAGGCTGGCCACGCGCACCGGCTCGTTCTGGATCGTCTCGTCGCGGAACTGCACCTCGCCGACCTGGGCCGGCTGGTTCGGGTCGGGGCCGGGCAGCGGCAGCTCGCGGTCGCCGGCGAGCAGCCCTCCCTGCTCGTCGAGCACCTGGAAGTAGACGCGGTCGACGTCGTCGCTGCGCAGCAGCGCCGCCGCCGGCTCCGGCAACTGCACGCGGCCGTGCCCGACCTGCGGCGCCTCCACCGCCACCAGCTGGCGCGAGATCATGCGCGTCAGCTGCGCGAGGTCGCGGTCGTAGGGGCGCGCGGCGATGTTCTGCGCCACCAGCCAGGTCAGCGCGGCGCTCATCGGCCACAGCAGCAGCAGCGGCACGAGCATCCAGTCGAGGATCTCGCCGAACAGCGACCGCTGCTCACGCGACATGGTGCCCCCACGCCATCAATGGAGCCCCCACGCCCGCTCCAGCGGGCTGCCCCCCCGAGGGGGCTCGCGCAGCGGACCGGCGAAGCCGGATCCGCGCACACCACTGGGAGGGCCGCGCGCGGCGCGCGTCGGCCGCTGCGCTAGCTCTGGATCTTCTCAAGACAGTAGCCCAGGCCGCGCACGGTGGCGATGCGGATCGGGCCCTGCTCGATCTTCTTGCGCAGGCGGTGGATGTAGACCTCGATCGCGTTGTTGCTGACCTCCTCGCCCCACTCGCACAGGCGGGCGACCAGCTGGTCCTTGCTGACCAGCCGCCCGGCGCGCTGCAGCAGCACCTCCAGCAGGCTGATCTCGCGCGCCGACAGCTCGACCATCTGGTCGTTGATGTAGGCCACCCGGCCTGTCGCGTCGAAGCTCAGCGGCCCGTGCTTGATCACGCTGGAGGCCGTGCCGAGCCCGCGCCGGGTCAGCGCGCGCACCCGGGCCTCGAGCTCCTGCAGCGAGAAGGGCTTGGCCATGTAGTCGTCGGCGCCCAGGTCCAGGCCCTTGACCCGCTGCTCCACCGAGTCGGCGGCGGTCAGGATCAGCACCGGCATGCTCGAGCCGCGCGCGCGCAGCTTGCGCAGCACCTCCAGCCCGTGCAGGCGCGGCAGGCCGAGGTCCAGGATCACCAGGTCGAACTCGTGCGAGGCCAGCGCCGCGTCCGCCTCGCTGCCCGTGCCGACCTGGTCGACCGCGTAGCCGGCACCCCGCAGGGAGCGCAGCAACCCGTCGGCCAGGACTTGGTCATCTTCCGCGATCAGGATGCGCATCGGCTCTTGTCTCCTCGGCAGGGGGCTCCGTGGGCCACCCGTTGCACCAATTCTAGGCAGCCGGCCCGGCCCGCTCTTGACGTTTGGCAAGCGCGGAAAAGCTACTGTACGAATATCCAGCTTCTGACATAATCGGCCGCACAGTGACCGACGTTCCGAGACAGCCGATGAGGAGGCCCGCCGACATGGATGCACCCGTGAAGAACCTGAACAGCGAGAAGTCCAAGGCCCTGGCCGCCGCGCTCGCCCAGATCGAGAAGCAGTTCGGCAAGGGCTCGATCATGCGCCTGGGCGAGGGCGAGGTGATCGAGGACATCGAGGTCGTGTCCACCGGCTCGCTCGGGCTGGACATCGCGCTGGGCGTCGGCGGCCTGCCGCGCGGCCGCGTCGTCGAGATCTACGGCCCCGAATCGTCCGGCAAGACCACGCTGACGCTGCAGGTCGTGGCCGAGATGCAGAAGCTCGGCGGCGTGGCCGCCTTCATCGACGCCGAGCACGCGCTGGACATCCAGTACGCGCAGAAGCTCGGCGTCAACCTGCAGGAGCTGCTGATCAGCCAGCCCGACACCGGCGAACAGGCGCTGGAGATCGTCGACTCGCTGGTGCGCTCGGGCGCGGTCGACCTGGTCATCGTCGACTCGGTCGCCGCGCTGACGCCCAAGGCCGAGCTCGAGGGCGAGATGGGCGACAGCCTGCCGGGCCTGCAGGCGCGCCTGATGAGCCAGGCGCTGCGCAAGCTGACCGCGACGATCAAGAAGTCCAACTGCATGGTCATCTTCATCAACCAGATCCGGATGAAGATCGGCGTCATGTTCGGCAGCCCCGAGACCACCACCGGCGGCAACGCGCTGAAGTTCTATTCCTCGGTCCGGCTGGACATCCGCCGCGTCGGCTCGATCAAGAAGGGCGAGGAGATCATCGGCAACGAGACCCGCGTCAAGGTCGTCAAGAACAAGGTCTCGCCCCCGTTCAAGGAGGCCGAGTTCGACATCCTCTACGGCGAGGGCATCAGCCGCGAAGGCGAGATCATCGACCTCGGCGTGGCGGCCAAGATCATCGAGAAGTCCGGCTCCTGGTACGCCTACAACGGCGAGAAGATCGGCCAGGGCAAGGACAACTCGCGCGAGTTCCTGCGCGAGAACCCCGAGCTGGCGCGCGAGATCGAGAACAAGGTGCGCGAGGCCATGGGCGTGCCGCTGCTGGGTGGCGACGCCGCCGCGTGAGCCCCCGCGCAGCCGCCGCATGAAGCGGCCCCCGCCCAGCCTGAAGGCCCAGGCGCTGGCCCTGCTGGCACGGCGCGAACACAGCCGGGCCGAGTTGCGGCGCAAGCTGCTCGACCATGCCCGCAAGCGGGCCCAGGCGCAGGCCCAGGCGGCGGCGCAGGCGGCGGCGGCCGGCCCCCGCGACCCCTGGGACCCGGCCCCCGACCCCGCCGGCGAGCCCGCCCGGGCGCCAACGCCGGAAGCGCCGGCCGACTTCGACAGCGAGGCGGCCGCGGTCGAGGTCGACGCGGTGCTCGACCAGCTCGAGGCGGACCGGCACCTGAGCGACGCCCGGTTTGCCGAGAGCCGCGTGCATGCCCGGGCCGCGCGCCAGGGCACGGCACGCATCCGGCAGGAACTCGCCCGCCATGGCGTCGAGCTCGACGCCGACACGGCGCGGCAGCTGCGCGAGACCGAGTTCGAGCGGGCACGGGCCGTCTGGCAGCGCAAGTACGGCGGCATGCCGCCGACCGACCCGGCCGAGCGGGCACGCCAGATGCGCTTCCTGGCCGCCCGGGGATTCGCGGCCGAGGTCGTCCGACGCCTCGTCGGCGGCCGGGACGACGACTGAACCTGCCGGGCGCGGGTCGTGGGCGCCCGTATGCTGCGATGCAGCATGCGTGCTACAGTGGAACGTTGTCCCGGCGCTCGGGCCCCGTTCGGGCCGACCGCGGCGGGCCCGCCCGCCGTCCCCATGCCGCTGCCCCCCGCCGACCCCCAGCGCCAGCTCAAGCACCAGCGTTCGATCCAGGTCCAGGCCTATGCGCGGCCGGACGGCCTGTGGGAGGTCGACGCCTTCGTGCGCGACGCCAAGACGCGACCGACCGGCCACCCGGGCCGCGAGCGCCCGGCGGGCGAGCCGATCCACGACCTGCACCTGCGCATCGTCGTCGACACCGACTTCCAGATCCTGCAGTCCGGCGCCGAGTCCCGGTCGACCCCGTACCCCGGCCACTGCGACCAGCACGGCGACCGCTATGCGGCCCTGGTCGGGCTGAACCTGATGAAGGGCTTCAAGCGCGCCGTGCGCGAGCGCCTGGGCGGCGTGCGCGGCTGCACCCACCTGACCGAACTGGCGGACGTGCTGCCCACCGCCGTCGTCCAGGCCTTCGCCGGCGAGGTGCTGCGGGTCGAACCCGACAGCGACACCCGGCCGTTCCAGCTCGACCGCTGCCATGCCCTGGCCACCGACGGCGAGGCCGTGCGCATCCATTACCCGCGCTGGTTTCGTCAGCCCGGTGCCAACAAACTGTCGGAAAATCCGGCGCCGGCCACGGAACCGGCGCCGTCGGGCGGCTGAAGCCAGCGCCCGCGTCGCCGTCTCCGTTTTCGTCCTGAACTCACGAAACAAGCCCCATGAAGATCCACGAATACCAAGGCAAGGAACTCCTGCGCCAGTTCGACGTGCCGGTGCCCCGCGGCTACCCGGCGTTCACCGTCCAGGAGGCCACCGAGGCCGCGCAGAAGCTCGGCGGTAGCGTCTGGGTCGTCAAGGCCCAGATCCACGCCGGCGGGCGCGGCAAGGGCGGCGGCGTCAAGCTCGCGAAGTCGATGGACGAGGTCAAGGCGCTGGCCGGCCAGATCCTGGGCATGCAGCTCAGGACCCACCAGACCGGCCCCGAGGGCCAGAAGGTGCGGCGCCTCTACATCGAGGAAGGCGCGGACATCCAGAAGGAGTTCTACGTCTCGATCGTCACCGACCGCGCCTCGCAGAAGGTCGCGCTGATCTGCTCGAGCGAGGGCGGCATGGACATCGAGGAGGTCGCCCACTCGAGCCCCGAGAAGATCATCACCGAGCTGATCGACCCGCTCACCGGCCTGACCGACGCGCAGGCGCGCAAGGTGGCCGAGGCCGTCGGCATGACGGGGGGGACCGTCGACGAGGCGGTGACGCTGTTCAAGAACCTGTACCGCTGCTACATGGAGACGGACGCCTCGCTGGTCGAGATCAACCCGCTCAACCGCGACAGCAAGGGCCACCTGATCGCGCTCGACGCCAAGTTCAACTTCGACGCCAACGCCCTGTTCCGCCACCCCGAGATCGTCGCCTACCGCGACCTCGACGAGGAGGACCCGGCCGAGATCGAGGCCAGCAAGTTCGACCTGGCCTACATCAGCCTGGACGGCAACATCGGCTGCCTGGTCAACGGCGCGGGCCTGGCGATGGCGACGATGGACACCATCAAGCTGTTCGGCGGCGAGCCGGCCAACTTCCTCGACGTCGGTGGCGGCGCCACGGCCGAGAAGGTCACCGAGGCCTTCAAGATCATGCTCAAGAACCCCGAGGTGAAGGGCATCCTGGTCAACATCTTCGGCGGCATCATGCGCTGCGACACCATCGCCGAGGGCGTGATCGCGGCCTGCAAGGCGGTCAACCTGAAGGTGCCTCTGGTCGTGCGCATGAAGGGCACCAACGAGGACCTGGGCAAGAAGATGCTGGCCGATTCCGGCCTGCCCATCATCAGCGCAGACACGATGGCCGAAGCCGCGACGAAGATCGTCGCCGCCGTGAAGTAAGCCCAGGAGCATCCCAACATGTCGATCTACATCAACAAGGACACCAAGGTCATCACCCAGGGCATCACGGGCAAGACCGGCCAGTTCCACACCCGCGGCTGCCGCGACTACGCCAACGGCAAGAACTGCTTCGTCGCCGGCGTGAACCCGAAGAAG
>JABLTH010052071.1_pt1 | contig 11439 bp, 5 predicted proteins | sample 7875711 | NCBI WGS metagenome assembly JABLTH01 (sample SAMN14941262, study PRJNA633318) | bioreactor metagenome | isolation source: bioreactor | place: China | collected 2019-03-05 | reverse complement strand
CCTTGTTGTAGACCAGCGTGACGGCCTCGATCGCGTACGGGTAGCCCCAGGTGCGGCCGCGCAGCGTGAAGCCCTGCCAGGCCAGCGCTTCGACGTCGTCGCGCAGCGCGCGCGGCGGGTCCACCGCGTGCAGCAGGCCGCCGGCCAGCCACTCGCCCAGGCGGTCGTGCGCGTAGCAGTAGAGGTCCGGACCCTTGCCGGCGGCCGCCGCCTGCTGGAACTTGGCCGGGCCCTCGTCGGGCGTCTCCACCACCAGCGGCACGCCGGTCTCGGCGCTGAAGGCGGTGCCGAGCGCGCGCATCGCCTTCGCGCCTTCGACCGTGAACCACGCCACCAGCGGCGCCGGTGCCTGCGCCAGCGCCGGCGCGCCGAGCAGCGCGCCGGCCGAGGCCAGGCCGCGCAGCAGCCGGCGCCGCCCCGTGCGCGCGTTCAGGCGGCCGGCGGCGGCGCCTTGCATTCGCGTTCGACGAACTGGCGATGCTCGGGCATCACGCCCACGCACTTGGCGATGACGCCGCGCACGTTCTCCAGGTACTCGGCGGTCTCGTGCTCGGGGATCAGGTCCACCAGCGGGTGATAGCTGGCGGCGCGCAGGCCCTGGCCGTGGAAGACCTGCAGCCAGGCCACCTCGGTGAACAGCTCGCCCGCCTCGCGCACGATGCGGCCGTGGCTGCGGTAGAGCGCCATCTTGCGCACCAGGCCTTCGGGCACCGGCATCTCGCGGCACTGGCGCCAGAAGGCGCTGTCGTCGCGCTGGTTCAGGTGGTAGTGCAGGATGATGAAGTCGCGGATGCGCTCCCACTCGAAACGCGACTGGCGGTTGAATTCGTCGATGTCGGCGGCGTCGAAGCCCCGCGCCGGGAAGAAGTTGATCAGGCGCTGGATCGCGCTCTGGATCATGTGGATGCTGGTCGACTCCAGCGGCTCCAGGAAGCCGGCCGCCAGCCCCACCGCCACGCAGTTGCCGTTCCAGGCCTTGCGCCGCATGCCGGTGGTGAAGCGGATGGTGCGCGGCTCGGCCAGCGCCGGGCCGTCCAGGTTCGCCAGCAGCAGCGCGGCGGCCTCGTCCTCGCTCATGTGGCGGCTGCAGAACACGTGGCCGTTGCCGATGCGGTGCTGCAGCGGGATGCGCCACTGCCAGCCCGCCGGCCGCGCGGTGGAGCGGGTGTAGGGCAGCCACTTCGGCACCGTCTCGCAGGGCACGGCGATCGCGCGGTCGCAGGGCAGCCAGTGGCTCCAGTCCTCGTAGCCGGTCTTCAGGGTCTGCTCGATGAGCAGGCCGCGGAAGCCGGTGCAGTCGATGAAGAGATCGCCTTCGACGCGGCGGCCGCCTTCGAGCAGCAGCGCGTCGATGTGGCCCGACAGGCCCTTGACCAGCACCTCGGCGATCCTGCCCTCGAGGCGCTGCACGCCCAGCTTCTCGGCGTAGCCGCGCAGGTACTTCGCGTACAGGCTGGCGTCGAAGTGGAAGGCGTAGGCGATGTCGGCCAGCGGCGAGTTGGGGACCTCGCTGGTGGGGCGCATGAAGCGGTTGGCCAGCGCCGCCGAGCGCGTGATGGAGAACTGCTCCAGGTCGGGCGCCTTGCCGGCCTGGTGCATCTTCTGCCAGTACTGGTCGAAGGGCACCGTCCACAGGTCCTGGCCCATGCGGCCGAAGCCGTGCATGTAGCGGTCGCCGGGCCGGCCCCAGTCGACGAACTCGATGCCCAGCTTGAAGGTGGCCTGGGTGGCGCGGACGAACTCGTTCTCGTCGATCTCCAGCACCTTGTTGTAGAGCTGGATCATCGGGATCGTGGCCTCGCCGACGCCGACGATGCCGATCTCCTCGCTCTCGACGAGCCGGATCGCGACCTCGCCGCGCGTGATCTTGGCCAGCGCGGCGGCGGCCATCCAGCCGGCGGTGCCGCCGCCGGCGATGACGATCGAACGGATGAGCGGGCTTTGCATGGTGCGGCCTGCGGAAGAAGGGGTGCCGTGAAGGCGAAAGCCCACGCACGGGCGGTGCGTGGGCTCTCGATTCTGCTGCGGCGGCGCCGTCGGGCGCCGCGGCCCCTCACAGCTTGTAGTTCAGGCCGAACAGGTAGGTCTTGCCGTACTTGGTGCGCTCGACCTCGTTGCTGGGCGTGTCCTTGTAGCGCACGTACTCGGCGTCGCCCAGGTTGTTCACCTGCAGCACGATGCCCAGGCCCTTGACCGGCCCGAAGTCGAACTCGTAGCCCAGCTGCAGGTCGGTCACGCGCTCGGCCTTGATGAAGGTGAGCTTGCGGTCGCCGACGATGTCGGTGATCTCGCCCACGAAGTCCGAGCGGTAGCGCTGCGCCACGCGCGCCGAGAAGCCCCAGCGCTCGAAGTAGAAGGTCAGGCCGGAGACCTTCTTCGACAGGCCCGGCAGCGGGATCGTCGAGGTCTGGATGCTGTCGTTCGCGAAGCCCGAGGTGGGCAGGTTCACCGAGCTCGTGGTGTACGAGTAGCTGGCCTGCACGCCGAAGCCTTCGAGCGCGTCGGTCATCATGCCGAAGGGCACCGAACCCGCCAGCTCGACGCCGCGGATGTTGCCGCCGCTGCCGTTGACCGGGCGGTTCAGCAGGCCGATCGTCGAGCCCGCGAAGGGGCCGGTGGTGGGCAGCGGCGTGCCGGCGGCCACGTAGGGCCCGTAGTCGAACAGCACGTCCTCCTTCAGGATGTAGCTCGACAGGTGCTTGTAGAAGCCCGCCGCCGCCAGATAGACCTTGTTGCCGAAGTACTTCTCGTACGAGACGTCCAGCGCGGTGGCACGGTAGGGCTTGAGCTCGGGGTTGCCGGCGCTGCCCTTGAGCAGCGGCGCGCCGTTGTTGGCGTCGACGCCGAACTGCAGGCTCGCGCGCAGGTCGTTGAGCACCGGGCGCGCCATCTGCCGGCCCAGGCCCAGGCGCAGCAGCTGGCCGCCGCCGAGTTCGGCGGTGAGGTTGGCGCTGGGCAGGATGTCGTAGTAGTCGGCGCCCAGCGTGTTCGGGCGCGTCGGGCAGACGTCGTTGATGCAGGCCTGGCCGTCGACGTTGAAGGCGGTCGACTCCTGCTTCGTGTGCACGATCTGCAGGCCGGCGTTGCCGCGCACCGTGACGCCGCCCAGCTTGTTCTCGAAGTCGAGCTTGGCGTAGGGCGTGGTCAGCTTCTCGGTGACGCTCCAGTCCTTGTTGGCGATGTCGGGCACCAGCTTGGCCGCCACCTGGTAGATGGAGCCCACCGAGCCGCGCGGGTCCCAGATCGCGATCGGGATGCCGCTCTGGCCGGCGATCATGGTGCCGCTGCCGGGCATGGTGACGGCGGCGAAGGGGTCGGTGGTGGACAGGATCAGGCGGCCCTCGACGTATTCGCGCGTCTTCTTGCGGTCGCCGTAGTGCAGGCCGACGTCCAGCGAGTTGAAGAACATGCCGTCGGGCAGGTCGGTCTTGCCGGAGATCTTCACCGCGTCGAGCTTGTCCTCCACGTGCGGCAGCTTCGAATAGCCGGCCTGCGGGGTGGAGGTGCCGCCGCCCCAGCCCTGCACGTCGGTCAGCTTGACGACGTTGCGGTCGGTGTAGCTCAGCCCGGTGCTGTAGTTGGCGCCCTGCACGCTGGTGCCGTCGAAACCGGTCCAGCTGATGGTGTCGACGGCGCCGCCGGCATTGCCGTTGCCCGGCAGGCCGGCGGTGGTCTCCAGGATCTGGCCGGTGCGCTTGACCTTCGAGTGCGCGAGGTCGAGCTCGCCGGTCCAGTTGCCCATCGTGAGCTTGTTGTTCAGGCCCAGCGTGAGAAGCTTGTCGTCGGTGGCCTGGACGTCGTTGCGGATGACGCCCTTGAAGTTGTCGAAGCTGCCCGCGGTGGCGACGCCGCCGGTCACCGTGGTGGCGGTGAGCTGGCCCGAGGGGTCGTAGCCGCCGGCGCTGGTGAAGCCCACCGGCGCCTGGAAGCCCTTGGTGGACTTGTCCTGCTTGAACTTCGAATAGAAGAAGTCCAGCGTGCCGGAGTACTCGGCCACCGGCTTGAACTGGATCACGCCCATGAAGGCGTCGCGCGTCTGCTTGGTCTGGTCGACCCAGGCGTTGAAGCCGCCGGGCGTCTTCACGGTGGCACTGGGGCAGGAGCCGTCGGGGTTCGGCGCCACCGGGCAGCTGTCGGCCACGCCCCAGGCCTCGAAGCGCTGCGTCTGCGCGGTGTCCTCGTCCAGGCGCGCGAAGCCGAGCGCGATGCCCAGCTTGCGGTCGGCGAACTGGTCGATGTAGGACAGGCTGAAGCGCGAGCCGGTGCCTTCGTCGGTGCCGTCGAGACCGACGCCCGAACGCTGCTTGCGGTAGTTCACCGCCAGCGCCCGGCGGCCGTATTCGAGCGGCCGCACCAGCTGCATGTCCACCGTGGCCGACAGGCCCTGGCCGATGAGCGAGGCGGTCGGCGTCTTGTGGATGTTCACCGCCTGCAGCAGTTCGGACGGGTACTGGTCGAACTCGACGAAGCGGCTGTCGCCGGTGGAGACCTGCTCGCGGCCGTTGAGCAGCGCGGTCGAGAAGTCGGGCGCGAAGCCGCGGATGCTGATCACCTGCGCGCGGCCCTGGAAGCGCTGCGCCGCCACGCCCGGCAGGCGCGCGATCGACTCGGCGATGCTGGTGTCGGGCAGCTTGCCGATGTCCTCGGCGTTCACCGACTCGACGATCGAGTCGGCGTTCTTCTTCACGCTGATGGCGCTCTCGATGGCGCCGCGGATGCCGGTCACCGTGACCTGCTGGCCGTCGGCCTGCTGCGCCTGTGCCGCGGCGGCCGCGAACAGCAGCATCGCCCCGGCGGCGGTGGCGGTGAGGGCACCGGCCGGCCCGACGCCGCGCGCCTGCGGGGCACGGCGCAACTTCTTTGCATTGCTCACTGGTTGTCTCCTTGTGTCCACCGAACGACCTGCCTGCGGCCAACCCACGGCCGCGGCCCCCCGGACGTGCCGGGGCCTCTGCTCCGATGGTGGTTTTGTACCAAAACTAGCTTCCCAGAAAACACTCTGTAAACCCTATGTGATCGTTTGCTGTGGCCCGAATGCGACGATTTCCTAGGGTAAACGAGCAAGTTTGAGACCCCGCCCAGGCTTGACGGTCAGTTGAGTTACCGGGAAAAGTAGCTCAACTACATCAAACTACAATCGCGTGATGCGCCGCCTGCCCCGCTTCGTCCTGCCCGCCGCGCTGGCCCTTGCGGCCGCGGCCGCGGTGGCAGCGGGGCCGGGCCCGCTGCACGTGCCTTCGCCCGACTGGCGCGACCAGGTCATCTACTTCGCGCTCACCGACCGCTTCGCCGACGGCGACCCGCGCAACAACGACCAGGGCGCGGGCGAGTACGGCGCCGGCCTTCGCAACCGCTACAACGGCGGCGACCTGAAGGGGCTGCTGCAGCGGCTGGACTACATCCAGGGCCTGGGTGCCACCGCGCTGTGGATCACGCCGCCGGTGGCCAACCAGTGGTGGGACCCGCAGGCCGACTACGCCGGCTACCACGGCTACTGGGCCGAGCACTTCAAGCGCGTCGACCGCCACCTGGGCACGCTGGCCGACTACCGCGCGCTGTCGCGCGCGCTGCACGGCCGCGGCATGTTCCTGGTGCAGGACATCGTGCTCAACCATACCGGCAACTTCTTCCGTTATGCCGGCGGCTGGGACGCGGCCGACCCGGCGCGCTTCTGGCAGCCCAACAGCGGCTCGCGCCCGGTGACGCGGCCTTCGCAGCCGCCCTTCGACCGCAACGACCCGCGCGACCCGCGCCAGCGCCGGGCCGGCATCTACCACTGGACACCCGACGTCACCGACTACGGCGACCCGGCGCAGGTGGCGGGCTGGCAGATGAGCGGCCTGGACGACCTCAACACCGGCAACCCGGTGGTGCGGCGCGCGCTGCGCGACAGCCACGGCTGGTGGATCCGCGAAGCAGGCGTCGACGCCTTCCGCGTCGACACCGCGTTCTACGTGCCGCCCGAGGACGTGGCCGACCTGCTGTACGCGAAGGACGCGCGCGCCCCCGGCCTGTACGAAGCGGCGCGACGCAGCGGGCGCCGGGACTTCCTGGTCTTCGGCGAGGGCTTCGGCATCGACAGGCCCTTCGACGACACGCAGGCGCGCCGCATCGAGCGCTGGGCCACGGGGGCGGACGGGCGGCCGCTGATGTCGGGCATGCTGAACTTCCCGCTCTTCGGCAGCCTGGGCGACGTGTTCGCGCGCGGCCGTCCCACCGCCGAGCTGGCGCACCGCATCGCGGCGACGATGCGGCTGCACGCGCGGCCGCACCGGATGGTGAACTTCGTCGACAACCACGACGTCGACCGCTTCCTGGCCGGCGGCAGCGAGGCCGGCCTGAGGCAGGCGCTGCTGGCGCTGATGACGCTGCCCGGCATCCCGGCGCTGTACTACGGCACCGAGCAGGGCTTCAAGGAAGCGCGCGGCGCCATGTTCGCCGCCGGCTGGGCCAGCGGTGGGCGCGACCGCTACGACACCACGGCACCGCTGTACCGCTTCATCGCCAGCCTCACGGCGCTGCGGCGCGCGAACCCGACGCTCTCGCGCGGGGTGCCCGTGCTGCTCAAGGACGATGCCGCCGGGCCCGGCGTCGTCGCCTGGCGCATGGACCACGAAGGCGATTCGCTGCTGGTGGTGCTCAACAGCGCCGACCGGCCCGCGCTGCTGGACCGCCTGCCCACCGGCGCGCGGCCCGGCCAGGTGCTGGAGTCGCTGTTCACGCTGCAGGGCGCGCCGGCCGACCTGGTGGCCGGTGCCGGCGGCGAGCTGAGCCTGGAGCTGCCGGCGCGCGCCGGTGCCGTCTGGCGCCTGGGCCGGCGCGAGGCGGCGCTGCTGCCGCCGGCCGGCACGGTGGCGCTGGACGGCGCGCCGCCGGCGAAGGTGGACGGCGACTTCGAACTCGCCGGCCGCGTGCAGGGCGCACTGCCCGACCTGAAGCTGGTGGTCGACGGCGACCTGAGCACCGCGGTGCCGGTGCAGCCCGCGCCCGACGGCCGCTGGCGCGTGCGCGTGTCCACCGCGCGCATGGCCGACGCGAGGACCGCCCACCGCGCCGTGTTGTGGTCTGGCGCGGCCGGCGTCGCTTCGGAAGCGGCGAACTTCCGCGTCGAGCGCGCCTGGCGCCTGCTGGCCGAGGTGGAAGACCCGGCGGGCGACGACCACGGCCCCGGCGGCCGCTACCGCTACCCGCAGGACGCGGGCTACGCGCAGGCGCGGCCGGCCGACATCCGCCGCGTGCGGGTGGCCGAAGCGGGCGGCGCCTTGCGCGTGGAATTGCAGACCGCCGGCATCATCACGTCCTGGAACCCGCCCAACGGCTTCGACCACGTGGCTTTCACCGTCTTCGTCGAACTGCCCGGCCGCGAAGGCGGCAGTGCCGTCATGCCGCTGCAGGACGCGACGCTGCCCGCCGGCATGCGCTGGCACCTGCGGCTGCGCGCGCACGGCTGGTCGAACGCGCTCTTCGCCGCCGAAGGCGCCGACGCCGCGCACGAAGGCCGTGCCGTCACGCCGGTGGCGGCGATCGAGGTCGACCGCGAACGCTCGACCGTCGCCTTCGTGCTGCCGGCCACCACGCCCGGGCTGGGCGCTTCGCTCGCGGGCGCGCGCGTCTACGTCTCCACCTGGGACTGGGACGGCGGCTTCCGCCCGCTGGCCCCCGAAGGCGGCGCCAACCGCTTCGGTGGCGGCCAGGAAGGCCGCGACCCGAAGGTGATGGACGACAGCGTGGTGGTCACCCTGCCGTGACGGCCGAACGGCCGCGGCTGAAGGCGCTGGCGCCGCCGCTGCTGGCGGAGATGGGGCTGGGCATCGCCGTCGGCTTCGCCGCCACGGTGATGGCGGCGCGCGTGTCCGACACCTCGGGCGCCGCCTTCGCGATGGGCAACCAGGTGTTCCAGCTGCTGTTCCTGCTGTTCCGCGTCGTCGGCGCCGGCGTCGCGGTGGTGGTGTCGCAGGCGCTGGGCGGCGGGCGGCGCGACACCGCCGAGGCGCTGGCGCGCGCCACGCTGGGCGCCAGCAGCTGGATCGGGCTCACCACCGCCGGCGCCGCGCTGCTGGGCGCCGACACGCTGATGCGCTGGCTGAACGCGCCGGCCGAAGTGCTGCCGCTGGCGGCGCCCTTCCTGCGCTGGCTGGCGCCGGCCATGCTGCTGGACGCCTGGAACGCCAGCATGGCCAGCGTGATGCGCGCCCACCTGCGCGTGCGCGACGTGCTGGCCGTCATCGTGACGATGCACGCGGTGCACCTGGTGGCGGCGCTGCTGCTGATGCCGCGCGTGGGGCTGGTGGGCTTCGCCTGGGCGCTGCTGGCCAGCCGCGCGGTGGGCGTGGCGCTGCACCTGCTGCTGTGGCGCTGGCGCCTGGGGCTGGTGCCGCGCGCCGCCGACTGGTGGCACCTGCCGCGGCGCGAGGTGGGCGCGGTGCTGCGCATCGGCCTGCCGGCGGCGGCCGAGAACATCGCCTGGCGCTTCGCCTTCGTGTTCAGCCTCTCGGTGGTGGGACAGCTGGGCACGCGCGCGCTGGCCACCCACGCCTACACGATGCAGGTGGTGCACTGCATCCTGATCGCCAGCGCGGCCACCGGGCTGGCGGTGGAGATCGTCGTCGGCCACCTGGTGGGCGCCGGCCAGCTGCACCAGGCGCACCGGCTGGTCAGGCGCGCGCTCGGCTGGGGCCTGGCGGCGAGCGTGGGCGTGGCCACGCTGGCGGCGCTGGCCGGGCCCTGGCTGCTGGGCCTGTTCACGCAGGACCCCGCGGTGCTGGCCGCCGGCGCCACGCTGCTGTGGTGGACCGTGCTGCTGGAGCCCGGGCGCGCGTTCAACCTCATCGTCATCAACGCGCTGCGCGCCACCGGCGACGCGCGTTTCCCGGTCGCCGCCGGTGCCGCCTTCATGCTGCTGGTGCTGGCCGGCGGCAGCTGGCTGCTCGGCATGGCCGCGGGGCTGGGCCTGGTGGGCGTGTGGATCGCCTACATCGCCGACGAGTGGATCCGCGGCCTCATCATGTGGCGCCGCTGGGTCACCCACGGCTGGGTGCGCCACGCGCGCGCCACCCACCGGCGGCTGCGGCGCGCGGCCGTCTCTTGAAGGGTCAGCGGCCGATCTGGTCGATCGCCGCCGCCGCGCCCGACAGCGCGGCCAGCGTGTCGGTGATCACCGCCGTCGGGATGGCTTCCAGGTAGCCGCGGAAACGGCCCTTGGCTTCGAAGCGTTCGCGGAAGCGCGAAGCGAAGAAGCGCTCGCCCAGCCGCGGCACGATGCCGCCGCCGATGTAGACGCCGCCGCGCGCGCCCAGCGTGAGCGCCACGTTGCCGGCGAAGCTGCCCAGCAGCGAGCAGAAGACGTCGAGCGCCTGGCTGGCGGTCTCGTCGCTGCCGGCCAGCCCGCGTTCGACCACCGCTTCGGCCGACAGCGGCTCGGCCGCGCGCCCCAGCACCTGCGCCAGCCCGGCGTGCAGCACCGGCAGGCCGATGCCCGAGAGCAGCCGTTCGGCCGACACGTGCGAGTGCTCGCGCCGCACGGCGTCGATGAGGCGGCTTTCGAGCTCGTCGCCCGGCGCCAGCGTGGCGTGCCCGCCTTCGCCCGGCAGCGCGACCCAGCCGTGCGCGGTCTGCACCACGCCGCCGACGCCCAGCCCGGTGCCGGGGCCGATGACGGCCAGCGTGCCGCGCGCCACCGGCAGCGGGCCGCGCGCGCTGAGCTGCGCCGCGCCCAGGCGCGGCAGCGACAGCGCCAGCGCCTCGAAGTCGTTCAGCACCAGCAGCGCTTCCAGCCCGAGCGACTGCGCCAGCGCGGTGCGCGAGAAGCGCCAGTGGCTGTTGGTGAAGCCGACCTCGTCGCCGTCGACCGCGGTGTCCACCGCGAAGGCGGCGCGGCGCGGCGCCTTGCGGCCGCGCCCCAGGCCGGCCAGGTAGGCGTGCACCGCGTGCGCCGGCGTCTCGTGCGCCGCCACCGGCAGGCGCTCGATGTGGCGCACCTCCAGGCTGGTGTCTTCGACCCAGCCGAAGCGGGCGTTGGTACCGCCGATGTCGGCCACCAGCCAGGGCAGGCCGGCGGCGCCGGTGGTCATGGATTCGGGCACGGCGTTCATGCGTGTGGTCCGCTGTCGAACTTCCTGGTCAAACGCTGTGCTCCCCCATCGCGAAGATCGGTCAAGGTAGCAAAACTACAAAACCGCTTCAAGAGCGAAATCCCTGCCTCTCAAGTGTTGCGACGGCTCACTCGTGCACGCTGTAGTGAAGCTACCATCGCGCCGGGCCCCTGGAGCCAGCGCGCGATGAAACCATTCGACAGCCCCCGCCTGATCGCCGACATCGGCGGCACCTACGCAAGATTCGCGCTCGAAACCGCGCCGGGCCACTTCGAGCACGCCAGTTCGCTGCGCTGCGCCGACCACGCCGACTTCCACGCCGCCGTCAGCGCCTACCTGTCTTCGCTCGAGCCGCAGGCCCTCGAGCACGCGGCGATCGCGATCGCGAACCCGGTCGAAGGCGACCAGGTGCGCATGACCAACTACCACTGGCAGTTCTCGATCGAGGAGATGCGCCAGCGCCTGGGCCTGCAGACGCTGGTGGTGGTGAACGACTTCACCGCGCTGGCGATGGCGCTGCCGCGGCTGGCGCCGGGCCAGAAGCGCCAGGTCGGTGGCGGTCAGGCGCGCGAGCGCAGCGTGGTGGGGCTGCTCGGCGCCGGCAGCGGGCTCGGCGTCTCGGGGCTGATCCCGGCCGCCGAAGGTTACGTGGCGCTGGGCACCGAAGGCGGCCACACCAGCTTCTCGCCACGCGACGAACGCGAGATCGCGATCCTGCGCCACGCGCTCACCGAGTTCCCGCACGTCAGCTTCGAGCGCCTGCTTTCCGGCCCCGGCATCGAGCTGGTGTACCGCGCGCTCGCCGGCCGTGCCGGCCGCGCGCCCGAGAAGCTGGCCGCGCCCGAGATCACGCGCCGCGCGCTCGAGGCCAGCGACGCCGTCTGCGTGGAGACGCTGCAGGCCTTCTGCGCCATGCTGGGCACGGCGGCGGCCAACCTGGCGGTGACGCTGGGCGCGATGGGCGGCATCTACATCGGCGGCGGCATCGTGCCGCGGCTGGGCGAGTTCTTCGACCGGTCGCCCTTTCGCGCCCGCTTCGAGGACAAGGGCCGCTTCAGCGACTACCTGAAGGCGATCCCCACCTGCGTGATCACCGCCGAGCACGCCACCTTCGTCGGCGCCTCGGCGATCCTGCAATCGCAGCTGCGCGCGCTGGAGGATGGCTCGAAATCGGCCATCCTCGAGCAGATCCGGCGCGGGCTGGAGGCGCTCTCGCCGGCCGAGCGCCGCGTGGCCGAGCACGTGCTCGCGCAGCCGCGCTCGGCGCTGAACGATCCGATCGCCGACATCGCCCGCGCCGCCGGCGTCAGCCAGCCCACGGTGATCCGCTTCTGCCGCTCGCTGGGCT
>JABLTH010040084.1_pt1 | contig 11442 bp, 10 predicted proteins | sample 7875711 | NCBI WGS metagenome assembly JABLTH01 (sample SAMN14941262, study PRJNA633318) | bioreactor metagenome | isolation source: bioreactor | place: China | collected 2019-03-05 | reverse complement strand
TTCACGCGGGCTCGCGGGATCACCGTGGTACCCAGGTGGCGCATGAGATCGAAAAAGTGCGGGTTCTGTGTTGCCTCGGCGATGGCCAGATGGAAGCGGAAGTCAGCCTCGATGGTGTCCTTGCCCTCGGCCGCACAGGCGGCAAACTCATTCACCGCCGCCTGCATTTCACCCAGTTGACGCAGATTGCGACGTGACGCCGCCAGACCCGCCGATTCGGTCTCCAGACTCACCCGCAGCTCAAGCACGTTAACCAGGTCCACGACCGTTTCCACATCAACAGGGTCAATGCGGAAACCCGGCTCCTCCGGCAACGCCTCACTGACAAAGCTGCCAATACCGTGCTGGGTAACCACCAGACGCGCCTGCTGCAAGCGGGAAATGGCTTCCCGTACCACCGTCCGGCTGACGCCATGCTCCGCCATGATCTCCGCCTCCGTCGGCATCCGCATGCCGGGCGCGTAGGTGCCATCCTTGATGCGGGATTGCAGCGTCTCAACCAGGTCAACGGCCAGGCTGCGGCTCTTGCGCGGCGTACGTGGTGCGGTCGGTTTGTTCATCGGCGGATTGTGCACTCTGCTGTTTGTTCGACATCATACTTCGCCCGCACAGCCTGGTGAAACGACTTGCAGCAGGGCGACAGGATGCTGGATGCATTGTATTGACAGTGCAAACGCCAGTGCACGGACGCTTTTGCAAACATCTGGCGACATGCCAGACGGCGGCGCGCGCTGGATTTGGCGACGGTCCCTCACCGCCGCGAGACCCTGCGCCGTTGTCTGCGCCCGCGTCGCCGCAGCTTTTCCGATCGCGTTTCGGCGATGGCCGTCAGCAGTATTTGACTCGCTTTGCGGAAACGACTACATTGCATGTTAGCGCTACCATTCAAGCCGCGACGGCAGGTACTGGCACCGATCGGCCCTCCGCTGGACACCAGATTACTGATTGGTACGCACTAGCCTGTTGTATGATGTCTTATAAATTCCGCTCTCTTTCCTGCCACATCTGAAATGTCACAAAAAATCAACAGGTTGCTACTGACTGGGGCCGCAGGCGGTTTGGGCAAGGCGCTTCGCCCGCGCCTGAATCAGTTCGCGCAAATCGTTCGCGTCTCCGACGTCGCCGACCTCGGCACCACCGCCGCGCACGAGGAAGCTGTCCGCTGCGATCTCGGCAACTACGACGCCATGCTGGCGCTACTCGACGGAGTCGATGCGGTGGTGCATCTCGGTGGCATGTCGATCGACGGCCCGTTCGAACCGATCCTGAACGCCAATATCCGCGGGGCCTACAACCTCTATGAAGGTGTACGCCAGAAAGGCGTGAAGCGCGTGGTGTTCGCCAGCTCCAACCACGTCGTCGGCTTTCACAAACAGACTGACCGTCTTGACGCCACCTCGCCGATGCGGCCGGATGGCAACTACGGTGTCAGCAAGGCGTTTGGTGAACTGCTGTCGCGCTTTTATTACGACCGCTATGGCGTCGAGACCGTGTGCATGCGTATCGGCTCGTCGTTCCCGAAGGCGCTGGACCATCGTATGCTGAGCACCTGGCTCAGCTACGACGACCTGACCGAACTCATTCGCTGCGCAATCTTCACTCCCAACGTCGGCCATACGGTTGTTTACGCGGCATCCGACAACAAACCGTCGTGGTGGGACAACCGGCTGGCGACGCATCTCGGCTGGACGCCGAAAGACTCGTCAGAGCCATTCCGTGCCGAAGTGGAAGCCAACGTGCCGCGTCTGCCTGCCGACGACCCTGCTGCGATGTATCAGGGCGGGCAGTTCGTCAAGTTTGGCCCCTACCCGCCGGCCTGATTCATGGCTGTTGCTGAGCTGATTTTTGACGGCAAGCATGGCGTCGGCGAAAGCCCGGTGTGGCGTGCCGACGAGGCATCGCTGTATTGGGTGGACATTCCGGCCAAAGCGATCCTGTGCTGGAACAGCCGTAGCGGCGCGGTACGCGCCTGGTCGTTGCCGGAAATGGCTGGCTGCATCGCCCACATTGACGGGCCGCGCTGGCTGGCAGCGATGGAAAGTGGCGTTTTCATGGCAACGCTCGCTGACGATGGTAGCGTTAACACCGAACTGCTCGCTGCGGCTCGCCATGCTGAGCCTGGCATGCGTTTCAACGATGGCCGTTGCGACCGTCAGGGCCGCTTTCTTGCGGGCACCATGTTCCTCGACATGGCGGCGGCGAAAGCGGTCGGTGTCGTCAGCAGCTTCGACGCAAACGGCAATCAGCGTGCCCTCGTTGATCAGCTGATCGTGCCCAACGGCATGGCGTTCAGCCCCGACGGCCGCACCATGTACCTCTCCGATTCACATCCCACGGTAACCACCGTCTGGGCATACGACTACGACGTTGCAACCGGCACCCCGGCCAACCGCCGGGTTTTCATCGCCGGCGGCACGATGGCCGGCCGCCCCGATGGCGCCGCAGTGGACGCTGACGGCTGCTACTGGATTTGCGGCAACGACGCCGGCTTCGTTCATCGCTACACCGCCGACGGCAAACTCGACCGTTCGCTCGCAGTACCGGTGAAAAAGCCGGCCATGTGCGCGTTTGGTGGGGAAAACCTTGATACCCTGTTCGTCACCTCGATCCGCCCCGGCGGCGTTGATCTTTCCGATCAACCGCTGGCAGGCGGTGTGTTCGCCCTGCGGCCAGGTGTGCAAGGGCTGCCCGAACCAAAGTTTCGGCTGACCTGACCCACCCGCTCGCCTATCCAACCCTGTGTCTGTGTTCCAGTGTTATCAAACAAGGAGGTTCCCGTGAAATTCCAGCTAAAAGCTCTCGCTGCTGCGACCCTGTGTGGCGCGCTGTCGTTTGCCGTGCAAGCGCAAAACATCGTGATCAAGTCCCATGACACGCATCCGGCCGGGTATCCGACGGTTGCCGCCATCGACAACATGGGCAAGAAGCTTGAGGCCGCCACCAACGGTCGCATCAAGATCCAGATGTTCCCGGGTGCGGTACTCGGTCAGGAGAAAGAAGCCGTTGAGCAGGTGCAACTGGGTGCAATCCAGATGGCGCGCATTTCGCTCGGCGTGATCGGCCCAATCGTTCCCGAAGTGAACGTGTTCAACATGCCGTTCGTGTTCCGCGACGAAGCGCATATGCGCAAGGTGATCGATGGTCCGGTAGGCGACGAGCTGCTGGCCAAAGTCACCAGCAGCCCGGCCAAACTGGTCGCACTCGGCTGGATGGACGGCGGTTCGCGCAGCCTCTACACCAAGAAGAAGGTCACCAGCCCGGCTGACCTGAAGGGCGTAAAGGTGCGCATGATGGGCAACCCGCTGTTCGTCGACACCATGAACGCCATGGGCGGCAATGGCATTTCGATGGCCTACGGAGAAGTCTTCAGCGCATTGCAAACCGGCGTGATCGATGGCGCCGAGAACAACGCTCCGAGCTACTTCACGTCCAATCACTACACAACGGGTACCAAGTACTACGCCCAGACCAACCACCTGATCATCCCGGAAATCTTTGTGATGTCCAAGGTGACCTGGGACAAGCTCTCGGATGCCGACAAAGCTCTGGTCAAGAAGCTCTCGCGCGAAGCGCAGATGGAGCAGCGCGCGCTGTGGGACAAGAGCGTCGCCGAATACACCGGCAAGCTCAAGGCCTCTGGCATCGAGTTCGTCAGTGTCGACCAGAAACCCTTCTATGACGCCACCGCTCCGGTGCGCGCCAAGTACGGCGCCCAGCTCGCCGATCTGATGAAGCGCGTCGCCGACGTCAAGTAAGGCAGACGCTGCGTGGTACGGCGGTTGCCATCACCGGCAGCCGCTGGCCACGACCGCATCGTGACAGTAGACGGCGAAGCTTGCGCAGCGCCGCAGCTGCCACGTCACAAAAGGTGAAACGGGAGGCACCGGTGAGGGAACCAATCTTGGGCGCGATGGACGCGCTCTACAACATCTGCATCTGGCTCGCCGGTGCAGCCATTTTTTTCATGTCGCTGATCATTCCGTGGGGCATTTTTGCCCGCTACGTACTGGGCAGCGGCTCGCAGTGGCCGGAGCCAATTTCGATCCTGCTGATGGTGGTGTTCACCTTCATCGGCGCGGCCGCAAGCTATCGTGCTGGCTCGCACATCGCCGTGGCGATGGTCACTGACCGCCTGCCGGCAGGCCTGCAACGCTTCGCCGCACTGGTGGTGCATGTCGTGATGCTGTCGCTGGCGGTTTTCATGGTGGTGTACGGCGCCAAGCTCTGCATGGAAACCTGGGGGCAAAGCATCGCTGAGCTACCTTGGATGCCAGTTGGCTTCAGCTACCTGCCAGTCCCGGTTGGTGGCCTGTTCACCCTGCTATTCGTTCTCGAACACATGACCTACGGCCCGCAAAACAATCGCGCCATCGTGCGCTTCGATCACGATATCGACCACGGCGAAGGAGCGAACTGATGGACGCGCTGGTGCTGCTCGGCAGCTTTGCCGTGCTCATGATCCTTGGCGTGCCGGTTGCCTATGCGCTGGGCGCAGCGGCCATCATTGGCGCCTGGTGGATCGACATTCCGATCGACGCGGTGATGATCCAGATCGCCGCTGGCGTCAACAAATTCTCGCTGCTGGCCATCCCGTTCTTCGTGCTGGCCGGCGCCATCATGGCCGAGGGCGGCATGTCGCGACGGCTGGTGAACTTCGCCAGCGTGCTGGTCGGCTTCATCCGCGGCGGTTTGTCGCTGGTGAATATCCTCGCCTCAACCTTCTTCGGCGCGATCTCCGGCTCGTCGGTGGCAGACACCGCTTCGATCGGCTCGGTACTGATCCCCGAGATGGAAAAGAAAGGCTACCCGCGTGACTTCTCGACGGCGGTCACCGTCAGCGGCTCAGTGCAAGCCATCCTGATTCCGCCCAGTCATAACGCCGTGATCTATTCGCTGGCGGCTGGCGGCACGGTGTCAATCTCGGCGCTATTCATCGCCGGCGTGCTGCCGGGCCTGCTGCTTGGGCTTACGCTGGTGGTGCTGTGTCTCTACACCGCCCACAAGCGCAATTTCCCGAAGGGCGAAGTCATCCCGTTCAAGCAGGCCATCAAGATTTGCATCGATGCGCTGTGGGGGCTGATGACGATGGTCATCATCCTCGGCGGCATCCTCTCCGGCATTTTCACCGCCACCGAATCGGCGGCAATTGCCGTGCTGTGGGCATTCTTTGTCACCATGTTCATCTATCGCGACTACAAGTGGCGCGACCTGCCAAAACTCGTACATCGCACGGTGAAAACCGTCACCATCGTGATGATCCTGATCGGCTTTGCGGCCGCGTTTGGTTACATCATGACGCTGATGCAACTGCCACAGCAGATCACCACGATGTTCTCGACGCTGTCGACGGATCGCTACGTGCTGCTGATGTGCATGAACATCATGATGCTGATTCTCGGCACCATGATGGACATGGCGCCGCTGATCCTGATCCTGACGCCGATCCTGATGCCAGTTGTGAAGTCCATTGGCGTCGATCCGGTGCACTTCGGCATGATCATGATGGTGAATCTGTCGATCGGTCTGCTGACGCCACCGGTGGGCGGCCTGCTGTTCGTTGGCAGCGCCGTCGGCAAAATTTCGATCGAAGCACTGGTGAAGGCGCTATTGCCATTCTTTGGTGCACTACTGCTGGTGCTGGCGCTGGTCACTTATGTGCCGGCACTGTCACTGTGGCTACCGCAATTGCTCTTGAGCAAATAGCGCCACACCAGACCATGCAGCGCGGCCAGTGCGCGGGAGCAACACCCGCCACTGGCCGTGTTCATTTCATGGCACCGCTGATGCGTCTGTTTGCTGCACCACAAGGGCGGTTTATCGGTCAGCTTTTTGCTGTAAGGCTTATCCAAACAGGGCTGTCCGCCAGTTTCATCGCAGAGTCGGTTTTCGCCAAAACCTGCCGCCAAGCCCTTGTCCGGTGCTGCTTTCAGCCAAAAGCTGCTACTGCTTCAACCCCGGAAACAGGCCGGTCAGCCCCGACGCCAGAATCTCAATGGCCAGCGCCGCCGTGATCAAACCGCCAACGCGGGTGGCGACGTTCATGCCAGTGATGCCGAGCACCACGGACACGCGCTGCGCCGCCCTGAGCGTGAGCCACGTGATCAGCGCGACGACCGCGATCACCAGCAACAGCATGCCAAGGTGAGCCACCTGCCCCAGTGTCTTTACGCCGGGATGCGACTGGCCAAACACGATCACCATTGAGATAGCGCCCGGCCCCGCCAGCAGCGGTGTCGCAATCGGCACCACGGCCACCGCATGCTTGCTGTGCGCCTCGGCCTCCTCCTCCGGCGTCTGCCGCTGCCGGCCCGGCGCCGCGTTGAAGCTATCCACGGCGGACAGCAGCAGCAGAAGCGCCCCGGCGACCTTGAACGCCGAGAGCGAGATGCCGAAAAACTCCAGCACCGGACCACCGCCGAGCAAACCGACAGCCAGTACACAGAACACTGCGATGGCAGCGATGCGCGCAATGCGCATGCGATCCTGCGCGGTGGCCGTTGGTGTGAGCGCAAGGAACATCGGCACCGCAATGAACGGGTCAACGATAGCCAGCAGGCCGAGGAAGGATTTCAGGTAGGCGGCGAGTTCCATCTACAGATTATCGTTGCGTTGCAGGAGCGGCTCTGCCGCGACCATCATTTACGCAGCCGACCACGCTCTTTGCACAAAGCAGTCGCGGCAGAGTCGCTCCCACAGGGGCTGTGCCGGGTCGCCTGCCCTCAGCCCGCGCCCGCGTGCCCCACCCCAAACATCTCTTCCTTCAGCTTGGTGAGCTGGTCGCGCAGTTCGGCGGCCTTTTCGAATTCGAGATTCTTGGCGGCGTCGAACATGGCTTTTTCGAGCTGCTTGAGCGTTTTCTCGCGGCCCTTCTCGTCGAGCGCTGCGAACTCCTTCTTGACCTTGGCATCCTTGGCGGTGCGCTTCTCTTCTTCGGCGTCATAAACACCGTCGATCAGATCCTTGATCGCTTTCTCAACGCCTTTCGGCACGATGCCGTGCGCCTGGTTGAACGCCATCTGCTTGTTACGGCGGCGCTCGGTTTCACCGATGGCTTTTTTCATCGAATCAGTGATGCTGTCGGCGTACAGGATCGCGGTGCCATTGATATGTCGCGCCGCACGACCAATGGTCTGGATCAAACTGCGCTCGGCGCGCAGGAAGCCTTCCTTGTCGGCGTCGAGAATCGCAACGAGTGAGACCTCGGGGATGTCGAGGCCCTCGCGCAGCAGGTTGATGCCGACCAGCACATCAAATTCGCCGAGGCGCAGATCGCGGATGATCTCAACACGCTCCACGGTGTCGATGTCGCTGTGCAGATAGCGCGCCTTGAGGCCGTTTTCGTTGAGGTAATCGGTCAGGTCCTCGGCCATGCGCTTGGTGAGCGTGGTCACCAGCACGCGCTCGCCCTTGTCGGCGCGGGCATGCGCCTCGGCGAGCAGATCGTCTACCTGTGTGGCCACCGGGCGCACGTGCAGCACCGGATCGACCAGCCCGGTCGGGCGCACCAGTTGCTCGGCCACCTGATCGGCGTGCTCCTGCTCGTACTTCTGCGGCGTGGCCGAGACGAAGATCGTCTGCGGCATCAGCTTCTCGAATTCCTCGAACTTGAGTGGCCGGTTGTCGAGCGCGCTAGGCAACCGGAAGCCGTAGTTGACGAGGTTTTCCTTCCGCGAACGGTCGCCGTGATACATGCCGCCGACCTGGCTGACCGTCACATGCGACTCGTCGATGAACATCAGCGAATTGCGCGGCAGATAGTCGATCAGCGTCGGCGGCGGCTCGCCCGCCTGCCGCCCGCTCATGTGCCGCGAGTAGTTCTCGATGCCCTTGCAGAAGCCAATTTCGGCCAGCATTTCGAGATCGAACCGGGTGCGCTGCTCTATACGCTGCGCCTCGATCAGCTTCATCTGGTCGATGAAAAACTGCTTCTGCTGGCGCAGCTCGTCCTTGATCTTGTCAACCGCCTTGAGCACGTTGGAGCGCGGCGCAACGTAGTGCGAGCCGGGGAACACAGTGAAGCGGCCAATCTTCTGCTTGATATGCCCAGTGAGCGGATCGAACAGTTGCAACTGCTCAATCTCGTCGTCGAAGAAGGTGACGCGCACCGCCGTCTCGGCATGTTCGGCAGGGAAGATGTCGAGCACCTCGCCGCGCAGACGAAAGCGGCCACGCGCGAAGTCCATGTCATTGCGGTCGTACTGCATCTCGGTCAGGCGCCGGATCGCGGCGCGCTGATCCATCTTGTCACCCTCGCGCAGGTGCAGGATCATCGAGTGGTAGTCCACCGGATCACCGATACCGTAGATGCAGGAGACGGACGCGACGATGATGCAGTCCGGCCGCTCCATGATGCTCTTGGTCGCCGAGAGCCGCATCTGCTCGATGTGCTCGTTGATCTGGCTGTCCTTCTCGATGAACAGATCGCGCGACGGGACGTAGGCCTCGGGCTGGTAGTAGTCGTAGTAACTGACGAAATACTCCACCGCGTTGTCGGGGAAAAACTCGCGGAACTCGCTGTAAAGCTGCGCTGCCAGCGTCTTGTTCGGCGCCATCACAATCGCCGGGCGCCCCGTACGCGCAATCACGTTCGCCATCGTGAACGTCTTGCCGGACCCGGTCACCCCGAGCAGCGTCTGGTACTGCAAACCGGAATCAATGCCGTCCACCAGTGTGGCGATCGCGGTGGGCTGGTCGCCTGCCGGGGGGAACGGTTGTTCCAGCGAGTAAGGGGAATTCGGAAAGGTGACGCGCATCGCGGGATTATCGCTTGCCGCGCGAAATACTGTCAATGCGTACAGTTTTCGTGACGGGGTAGCCTTGAGAAGCGAAGCGCGTCAGGGCATTTGTCGGCCGAGCACGGTTGCCAAAAACGGCCTTCGGCGGAGGCAACAGGAACCCCGACGCGCTGCGCTTCTCCGGGCTACTCGTAGTGCGTCCACATGCGAAGCACCTTGACGATCTTCTCGTCCGGCAGCACCTGGTAGACCAAGCGATGCTGGATATTGATGCGTCGCGAATACGCGCCGACAAGATCACCTACCAGCTTTTCGTAAGGCGGCGGGGTCTGAAATGGATTGCCTGCAAGCACATCGAGCAACGCTTGCGCGTTTGGCTTGAGCCCGCTTGCAGCAAGCTTCTTTGCGTCTTTCTGGGCGTGCTTCGTGAAGACGAGTTGCCAGCTCACCAATCGAGCTTCTTCGCGAGCTTGCTTGCCGGTTGCGCCATGCCTTCCTTGATCGACTCACGCATGCCAGGGACCGACAGCAAGTACAAGGTCTCCTGAATCGCGTTCCAGTCGTCCTCCGACACCAGCACCGCGTTCGCGCGCTTGCCCGTGATGGCGATGGGTTCATGCGAATCGGCCGCTTCGTCGATCAAGCGGTAAAGATTGGCCCGGGCTTCGCTGGCGGTGAGGACGGTTGTCATGTCTAAATCGTACGTTTTTACGTACGTTTAGTCAAGTAGCCTTGAGAAGCGAAGCGCGTCAGGGCATTTATTGATCGAGCATCATTGCCTGAGTCAGCCTTCGGCGAAAGCAACAGGAACCCGGACGCGCTGCGCTTCTCCGGGCTACGGTGGTTAGTCCGGCGCCTTGCCTGTGAGACGAATCACATCCTTCGCAGCTCGCGATTGTTCATCCATCGCGTCTAACCACGAACGGTGATCACGCATCCACGCATCGTGATACTTCTTGTCGATCTTTGACTGTTGCATGGCATCGAGTTCGATGCAGCGTCGTGTGGGAATACGGTGAAAGCGACACTTCTCTTGTTCCTTGAGTATCGATTCAATTTCAGCTTGCTTTTCAGCTTCGTTGCCATCGAGCGCGGCTTTGAGCTTCTTTACTCGCTCAGCAACGTCACGATAGCGCCGCATCGCGGTATCAACGCTATTCTGCTTTTCTCCGGCCGCTTGCTCGACTTTGGCCTTTGTTGCGCCGCCATCGCCAATGGTGCTGGATTGCAGCCTAACTGTAGACCGGTTGCCGTTGCACTCCGTATCAGAAAATGTGACTTTGCCATTTGAGTCGACACACCTATGCACTGTCTGTGCATTTGCGCTAGTAGTGCTCACAATACAAAACAACAGAACGACAGCAAGCACGGCAATCGATTCTCGCTTCAACCGAAGCATTCCCATCGCGCCAGCAACTTCGTTTGATGACCAGTACACGGCACTTCCTCTCGCACAGTCCACTACTCGCAATGATGCTGTATTCACATCAACGCAAGCTCAATGAAGCAGCGTAGCCCGGATGCTCGCATCCGGATTCCCGCCCGGAAAAGGCAACTGCAATCATGCATACGCAACTTTCTGCAAGTCTGCCTGACTCGTATCAATTAGCCCGGATGCGAGCATCCGGGCTACGGGTTTACGGTTTCGCGCTATCGCTTGCGCAGCAGGGCGTAGAGCAGGATCGCCCCAAACGTGGCGGTACCGATGCCACCGAGCGTGAATGCACCAAACTTGAGCGTGTAGTCGCCCGTGCCCAGCACCAGCGTGACGGCGGCGACGATGAGGTTGGTGTTGTTGCTGAAGTCCACCTTGTTGTCGACCCAGATCTTGGCGCCCGCAACGGCAATGAGGCCGAACACGACGATGGAGACGCCGCCCATCACGGCGAGCGGAATCGCCTGGATCAGCGCGCCGAACTTGGGCGAGAAGCCGAGCAGGATGGCGATGAGGCCGGCGACGACGAAGATCAGCGTCGAGTAGATTTTGGTCGCTGCCATCACGCCGATGTTCTCGGCGTAGGTCGTCACACCGGTACCGCCTGCAGCGCCGGAGACCATCGTCGCCACGCCGTCACCAATGAACGCACGCCCCATGTATTGATCGAGGTTTTTGCCGGTCATCGCCGACACCGCCTTGACGTGCCCGAGGTTCTCGGCGATCAGGATGATCGCGACGGGCACGATCAGCAGCATGGCATTGCCATCGAACACGGGGGACACGAAGTTCGGCGCGCCAAACCAGGCGGCGTTGGCGATGCCGGACAAGTCCATTGGTTTGCCGAGCCCCATACCGTTGGTGAGGATCGCGTACACCACGCTGGCGAGAATCAGCCCGACCAGAATCAGCAGCCGCTGCATCAGGCCCTTGGTGTACACCGCCACCAGTCCGACGCAGATGAAGGTCACCGCCTGCATCCAGGCATCAAACGGCGTCGGCGCCATGTTCTTGATCGGGATGCCGGCGAGATTGAGCCCGATCACCGCGACCACCGCACCCGTCACCACGGGCGGCATGAATTTCTCGATCCAGCCCACACCGATCATCTGCACGATGAGGCCGATCACCGCAATCGCCGCACCGCAGGCGATGATGCCGCCCAGCGCCACGGCGATGTTCGCATTCGGCCCTTTGCCGGCATACGCCGTCGCCGCAATCACCACACCGATGAAGGCGAAGCTGGAGCCCAGATAACTCGGCACCTTGCCA
>JABLTH010001016.1_pt1 | contig 11442 bp, 10 predicted proteins | sample 7875711 | NCBI WGS metagenome assembly JABLTH01 (sample SAMN14941262, study PRJNA633318) | bioreactor metagenome | isolation source: bioreactor | place: China | collected 2019-03-05 | reverse complement strand
GGGTGCGAGTAGAACGCGCGAACGCCCATCACGACGAGGAACAGACCGCCGCCCAGGCGCAGCCAGAGCTGCTGCGAGAGCAGGAAGCTCGAGATGAGCGTGAGGCCGAAGGCCGCGATCGCGCTGTAGGCGGTGTCGGCGAGCGCAGCGCCGATTCCGGTCGCGAGTCCGCAGGCGTGCCCGTGCGCGAGCGTGCGCCGGATCGTGAGCAGGTTCACGGGACCGACGGGAAGGGCGATCGCGGCGCCGACGAAGATTCCCCGGAAGTAGTCTGCGGCTTCCACGTCTCCTCGCGCCGGTCGAACGGCCGGCCGCCGGAAACTTACCGGCTCGCCACGGGCGGCTACCATCTGCCGTTCATGTCCTCCCTCGGCCGAACCGGGCTGCTGCTGCTCCTCGCCGTCGCGGCGCCGGATGCCCCGGCCCGCGCGGAGTCGAGCCTTCGGCTGCCGCTTCCGGCGGTCTTCGGCCCGATCCCCTCGGCGACCTACAACGACGCGGGCAAGAAGCTCGGCGAGGCGCGCCTCGACGTGCTGAAGCTCCCGACCGGAAACGTGTACCTGCTCGCGTCGGGCAGCATCGCGGGCGCCGAGGCGATGGTGCTCTCGACCGAGCTCGCGCCCACGCCGGACGGCGCCGCGCTGCGGCCGCTCTGGCAGATGTCGCATGCCTACGACAAGGCAGGCAATTCGCTCGGGGTGATGTTCATCGACCACGAGAAGGAGGAGGCGTTCTGCGCGCACGAGGACGGAAACCCCGCCCCGCCCGATCGTCTCCCGGTGCCGCAGCCCGACCGCGTCGCGCACGTCCCGCTCAACCTGCTCTTCCTCCCGCTCGCGAAGGGCGAGACGACCGAGATCAAGTTCCAGTTCCTGCTCTGCGCGCTCGGCCCGCGCTTCGTCGACGCGAAGGCGACCGTCGCGCGGACGATCCCGCAGCGCGACGGAAAGAGCCCCCTCGTCGAGGTGCGCTACGAGCTCGACCTCAACCCGGTCCTCGCCACGCTCGCCCGCCCCTTCCTGCCGCGGTTCGCCTTCTGGTTCGACCCCCTCGCACGCGACCCGTGGGTGGCCCACCGCATGCCTCTCGCCTCGAAGGGCCCGGCCGTGCTGATCGTTCGAACGGGCTTCCTGCCCGCAACGCTCGGCGTCACGCCCTGATCGGCCTTTGCCGGCTCTTCCCGCTCCCGTCACGCGTCCGTGACTTCGGGGCTCCACGTTCCCCGCATGGAAAACACGACGAACGAACGATCGACGGCGGGAACGAGACCCCCGAGCCTGCTCGACTCTCTGCGGGCCGCACGGCGCGGCGGGGCCGGAGCCGGCCTCACGCGCGACCGGCACCGGCGGCACCGGCTCCGCGTCTGGCGGCTGGCGAGGGGGCGCCGCTAGCCGCAGAATCCGCCGGTGACGCTCGCCGGAGGGTTCCCATGCGCCGCGACCTCTTCACCGAAGAGCACGAGCTCTTCCGCGCCCAGTTTCGCCGCTTCGCGGAGAAGGAGATCGCGCCCAAGGTCGCGGTCTGGAACCAGCGCGGAATGAGCGACCGCGAGACGTGGCGGCGCTGCGGCGAGGAGGGCTTCCTCGGCGTGAGCGCGCCCGAGGCGTACGGCGGCGCCGGTGCGGACTTCCTCTACGACGCGGTGATCCTCGAGGAGCTCGCGGACCTTCGCGCGCACGCGCTCATGGTCTCGCTGCACTCGAACATCTGCCGCCCGTACATCGAGAGCTTCGGCAGCGACGAGCAGAAGCGGCGCTACCTGCCCGGCGTCGTCTCCGGAGAGATTCTGCTCGGCATCGCGATGACCGAGCCCGGCACCGGATCCGACCTCGCCAACGTGCAGACGCGCGCGGTCCGCGACGGCGACGACTGGGTGATCAGCGGCGCCAAGACCTTCATCTCGAACGGACAGATCGGGGACCTGTTCATCGTCGTCGCGCGAACCAACCCCGAGGCCCCGACTCCCCACGACGGGATCGGCCTGTTCCTGGTCGAAGCCGAGACGAAGGGCTTCGTCCGCGGCCGAAAGCTCGACAAGCTCGGCCTGCGCGGACAGGACACGAGCGAGCTGTTCTTCGAGGACTGCCGCGTGCCCGGCTCCGCGCTGCTCGGCCGCGAGGGCGAGGGCTTCCGGATGCTGATGCAGAAGCTGCAGCAGGAGCGCCTGTGCATCAGCGTCGCGTCGATCGCGTCGTGCCGGCGCACGCTCGCCGACACGGTCGCCTACGTGAAGGATCGTCGCGCCTTCGGGAGACCGATCGCGACCTTCCAGAACACGCAGTTCCGGCTCGCGGAGCTCTCGACGGAGGTGGAGGTCGGACAGGCCTTCGTCGACCGCCTGCTCGTGGCGCACGTGCGCGGCGACGACATCGTCTCCGAGGTGAGCATGTCCAAGTGGTGGACGACCGACCTGCAGAAGCGCCTCACGACCGAGTGCGTCCAGCTCCACGGGGGCTACGGCTTCATGCGCGAGACGCCGGTCTGCGAGGACTACGCCGACGCGGCCGTACAGCCCATCTACGCCGGGACGAACGAGATCATGAAGGTGATCATCGCGAAGCGGATGGGCCTCGCCTGATCCCGGGCGCCGGCGAGCCGCGCGCAGCCGGCCGACTCTCGACGACGAACCACGAGGAGAACCAACGTGTTCGCGATGCCCGATCCGCTTCACCCGGCCATCGTCCACCTTCCGGTGGCGCTCGCGCTGCTCTCGCCCTTCGTCGCGCTGCTCGGCGCCTTCGTCGTCGCGCGCCAGTGGCTCCCGGCGCGCGCCTGGCTCGGCGTCGTGCTGGTGCAGGCGCTGCTCGCAGGCTCGGCGTGGGTCGCCGAGGAGACCGGCCACGATCAGGAGGAGCGCGTCGAGAAGGTCGTCGCGAAGGAGGAGATCCACGAGCACGAAGAGGCCGGCGAGCGGCTCGTCGTGCTCTCGGCGATCGCCCTCGTCGTGAGCGCGACGGGCCTTCTCTCCGGAAGCAAGGGGAGCTACGGGCGCGCAGCCAGCGTCGCGATGGGCGTCGTGCTCCTGCTCGCCGCGGCGGCGACCGGGCACTCGGGCGGAGCGCTCGTCTACGAGCACGGCGCGGCGCAGGCGTACGTGAAGGGCGGCGCGCACGCCCCGGCCGCCTCCGCCCCAGACTCCGACTAGCCGGATCGGCTCGCCTCGCGAGCCGCGCTACGGAAGGTCGACGTGACGCCGGAGCGTGTCGGCGACGTCGACCGGAGGCGGATCGCCTCGTCGCGTGCGCTCTGCCGCGATCGCGCGGAGGCCTTCGGCGAGCGCGGGCTGCGACGCGAGGAATGCGTGGAACGCCGAGGCATCGAGCGCGAGCACGAAGCCGCGGCCGCGCGCCGTGACGCTCGCCATCGCGGGCTCGCCCGAGAGCAGCGACATCTCTCCGAAGACGTCGCCGGTCTCGAGCCAGGCCAGCGTGTGCGCCGCGGCGGCGTCGCGAGCCGAGACTTCGAAGCGCCCGCAGAGCGCGACGAAGAACCGGCGCGGGGGCTCGCCCTGGGACACCAGCTCTGCGCCGTCGTCGACGGCGAGGAAGCGGAAGCGCGCGGCGAGGCGCCGCAGTGCGGCGGGGTCGAGCGGCCGGAACAGCGGGCTCGTCTGGCCGAGCCGGTGCAGCAGGCGCTCGCGCAGGAAGCGCAGAAACACGACCATGAGGCCCGGCTCGCGGCGAACGAGCGCGCGGACCGCGTCGGCATCGAGCGCGAGCAGCGTGGTGTCGACGAGCGCACGCACCGTCGCGATGCGCGGCTGATCGGTGACGAGCGCCACCTCGCCGAAGAACTCACCCGCCTGCAGCAGCGCGAGGCGCCGGCGGGCGGGGCGCTCGGCGCACGGCACGACGGCGCCGTCGACCACGACGTAGAGCGCGTCGCCGGGATCTCCCTCGCGGAACAGCACGCCGTCCTCGCGAACGCGCACGAGACGCGCCGCGCGAACGACCCAATCGAAGGTCGTTGGCGAGAGGTCGCCGAAGAGAGCCGTTCGCGGGAGCACGCTCCCGGCGAGAGCCGCCGCTCCGGAATCGGGGCCGAGGGCGAGGGGGCGGACACCGGCTTCTCCTTCGCCGCCGGCGACCTCGTCGAGCAGGACCTCGGAGACCGCGCCCGGCGCCAGCGGCGGGCCGCTCGCCGGCACGCACGCGCCGAGGTGCGGCGGCGGCGCGAGCGGCGCGCCCTGCGCCGTGCACAGCGCAGCCAGCCGCTCCTGCGCGCGCGTGTGCCGCGGATCGAGGTCGAGGACGCGCTTGCAGATCGCGATCCCCCGCAGCAGCAGGCCGCCGGCGGCGCAGCGCTCGACGGCCCGGACGAGCGCCTCGATCTCCTCGGCCTTCTCGCCGAGCCGCGCCTCGACGTCGGCGACGCGGCAGCTCCACTGCGGGTCGGCGGGCTCGAGGTCCTCGAGCGCGCGGTAGCGCGCGAGCGCCTTGCGAAGCTGGCCGCGGCGGACGGCGTCGGAGGCTTCTGCCCGCAGCTTCCTCGCCGCCTCCCCGACCTCGCTCTCCGCGCGCTCCGCCATGCCCGAGGAAATCGACCGGACGGCGGCCGCGAATGAGGCACGCACGCCTTGCCTCTCCCCCCCTCTCGCGGGCACAATGCCGGCCTCATGGCTCCTCCCTACCGGATCTTCGGCGTCGAGGCCTCGCCCTACTCCGTCAAGGTGCGCTCGTACTTCCGGTACAAACGCATCCCTCACCAGTGGGTCGTCCGCGACCGCACCGCGATGCCCGAGTTCCAGCGCCTCGCGAAGCTGCCGCTCGTTCCCCTCGTCGTGTCGCCGGACGGCGAGGTGCTGCAGGACTCGACGCCGATCATCGAGGAGATCGAGCGGCGGCATCCCGAGCCGGCGCTCCAGCCGCGCGACGCGACGCTCGCGTTCCTCTCGGCCCTCATCGAGGAGTACGCCGACGAGTGGGTCAACAAGCCGATGTTCCACTACCGCTGGACGTACGACGACGACCAGCGATCGGCGGCCGAGCGGATTGCGCGCGAGAGCATGCCGGGGGCGCCGGCCGACGAGATCGCCGGCGGGGCGGAGATGATCCGCAAACGGATGGTCCCGCGCCTCAAGTTCGTCGGGTCGTCGAAGGCGACGCGCGGCGTGATCGAGGGCTCGTTCGAAAGGCAGCTCCGAATCCTCGACCCGCACCTCGCCGCGCGCAGCTTCCTGTTCGGGGGCCGCCCGGCGCTCGCGGACTTCGGCCTCTTCGGCCAGCTCTACCAGTGCGCGACCGACCCGACGCCGGCGCGGCTGATGCAGGAGCGCGCCCGGCACGTCCTGCGGTGGATCGAGCGCATGCTCGACCCGCGCGCGGAGGGCGACTTCGAAGCGTGGGAGGCGCTCGAGCCGACGCTCTTCCCGCTGCTGCGCGACGAGGTGGGAGGAGTCTTCCTTCCGTGGACGACCGCGAACGCGAGCGCGCTCGAACGCGGCGAGTCGACCTTCGAAGTGACGCTCGACGGCGAGCCGTTCGGACAGGAGGCGCAGAAGTACCACGCCAAGTCGCTGGCCGCGCTGCGGGCGCGCCACGCAGCCGTCGCCGACCGCAGCGCGCTCGACTCGATCCTCGAGCGGGCGGGCTGCCTGTCGTGGCTCGCGTAGCGACGCTCCGCATCGTCTCGTGGAACGTGAACGGCCTTCGCGCGTGCGCGAAGCGCGGGTTTCGAGACTGGCTCGACGCATCGAAGGCCGACGTCGTCGGCGTCCAGGAGGTGCGCGCGAAGCCGGACGATCTGCCGCCGGAGGTCGCCGCGCCCGAGGGCTGGCACGCGTGCTTCTCGCCGGCCGAGCGCCCGGGCTACAGCGGCGTCGGCCTCTTCTCGCGGCGCCCGCCCGACGCGGTCGAGACGAGCCTCGGCCGCCGCGACTTCGACGCCGAGGGCCGCCTCCAGATCGCGCGCTTCGGCGGCCTGGCGGTCGTGAACGCGTACTTTCCGAACGGCACCGGAAAGGACCGCGACAACTCGCGCGTCCCGTTCAAGCTCGCGTTCTGCCGCGCGCTGCTCTCGCGCGTCGAGCGCCTCCGCGCCGAAGGTGCGCGCGTGCTCGTGATGGGCGACTTCAACACGGCACACCGCGAGATCGACCTCGCGCGCCCGCGCGAGAACCGCGAGAGCAGCGGCTTTCTGCCCGAGGAGCGCGCGGAGATGGACCGCTGGCTCGCGTCGGGGCTCACCGACACGTTCCGGCGCTTCGAGCCGGGGCCCGGGCACTACTCGTGGTGGAGCCAGCGTTTCGGCGTGCGCGCGCGCAACGTCGGCTGGCGGATCGACTACGTGCTCGCGTGCCCCGCGGCGATGGAGCACGTGCGGGGAGCCTGGCTCTCCCCGCACGTGCAGGGCTCCGATCACTGCCCGGCGGGCGTCGAGGTCGATGCCCGCATCGCCGGCCGGCGGCGCGCTACGCGCTGATCGCCACGGGCTCCCCGGCTGCCCGGGCGCGGCGCTCCTCTTCGAGCTCCTGGTCGACGTCGGACGTCGTGTTCGACTCGAACTCGAGGATGCCGAGCGCCTCGAAGCGCTCGCGCTGCTTCGGCGAGAGCAGGCCGAGGCTCTTCACGTTCGGGACGATCTTCGAGAACAGGCGGTACCGGAACTGCTTTGCGAGCTCCGAGCGGTCGGAGTACGCGATGCACTCGTCGGCGTCGAGGCCCATTGCCTCCCACACCTCACGATTCGAGATGCGGTCGCGCATCAGGACGCACGCCTCGTAGACGAAATCCTCGCGCTCGGCGCGGTCCTTCTCGGACAGGTCCCGGCAGTGCTCGCGGAGCGAGAGCACGCCGAACGCCACGTGCCGCGACTCGTCCTCCATCACCGCGGCCGTGAGGTCGCGCAGCAGCGGATTGGTCGCCGTGTCGCGGATCGTCCCGAAGGCGGCGAGCGCCAGGCCCTCGACGATGATCTGCATGCCGAGGAACTTCATGTCCCAGCGCGAGTCGGTGAGGATGAGGTCGAGGAGCTTCTTGAGCTCGGCGTTCACCGGATACTCGTGGCCGAGCTTCTCCTGCACGAAGCGGCGGTAGACCTCGACGTGGCGCGCCTCGTCCATCACCTGCGTCGCGCCGTACTGCTTGGCCTCGTACCACGGGACCGAGTCGACGATCTGCGCCGTCGCGAGCAGCGCGCCCTGCTCGCCGTGGAGGAACTGACAGAGCTGCCACGTGATCGCCTCGTGCCGCAGCTTCTCGATCTGCGGCTTCGAGAGCCGCGCCCAGACCGGCGTGCAGTAGATGCCGATCCCGAGGTCGGGGACGAGCCCCTTCGCCGGGTCGACGTCGATGCTCCAGTCGAGGCGCTGCGTCGCGTTCCACTGGTCGCGTTTGGCGTTCTCGTACAGACGCATGAGCTGGCGGCGCGTGGCGTCGTACTCCCAGTTGTAGTGGAGGTGCTGCGGAACACGGAGCTCTTCGATCGGCCGGGCGGGATGGAGCTTGTCGATGGCGTTCATGCGGGGTTCTCCTTGCGTGGGCGTCGCTTCGCCGTGGAGACGTCGAACGCGCCCCCGGCGACGCCGAGGTACGCGAGATAGGCGCGAGCGAGCTCGGCGGCGAGGGCGTCGTCGCCGAGCGCGAGGCCGTCGGAGCGCATCTCGTCGAACAGCATCGCGCTCTCGATCGTGCTGAAGATCATCGTGAACCCGAACGCGGCGGCGCGCTCCGGCTTCGGATGCCGGATCTCGCCCGCGCGCGCGAGGAGCAGCGCGGCGAGGCGCTGGCTGACGCTGTGAGACAGACGGTGCTGCCGCGCGCGGAATTCCGGGTCGACGTGGTTGCGCAGAACGAACGCACGGATGAGGCCCGCCTGCTCGCGGTAGATCGCGACCAGGAAGCGCAGCACCTCCCGCAGGATCGTCGCGACGTCTGCGCCTTGCCACCGCGCAGGGTCGAGCGCGAGATCGGCGGTTGCGTTCGCCTGCGCGAGGTAGCGCTCGTAGAGCGCGTAGAGCAGGCCGTCCTTGTCGCGGAAGCGCGTGTAGAACGCGCCGACCGACGATCCGGCACGCGCGACGACGTCGGCGACGGTCGTGTCTTCGAACCCCTTCTCGGACACGAGGCGCTCGGCCGCGTCGAGGATCCGGTCGAGCGTTTCCTGGCTGCGCGCCTGCTGCGGCGCGCGAACCCACGCGAGACCCGCGCCGCCGGCTCCGGCGACGGCGCCCGCGGCTCCGCTCGCCCCTGCCCGCGCTCTGCCGGCCGTGCTCCTCGTTCGCGCCAATCCGGCCTCTCCGTCGCGTCTCGGGCCGCGTCCCGCGCCCGGAAACAGAATCAGTGTTCTGGTTCTGAATCTAGCCGGCCTCCGCGGCCGCGCAAGCCCGGGGGCCGTGACCGCGGCTGTCACGAGCCGCCTCGATCCTGCGCTGTGCCTGCAAGCCCCCCCCCGGAGCCAGGAGGAGTCCCGATGAGCCCGACCGACCGACTCGACAGCGCGAACGACCACGCCGTCGCCGACCTGCTCGCGAGCGTCCACCTCGCGCCGCGGCAGGCGCACAAGGCGCTCACGATCTGGCCCCTGCTGCGCCGTCCGGGCGCTCCGCCCGCGCCCGACTGCATCTCGCTGTCCGAGGCCCTCGAGAGCGGCGCGTGCGTGCTCGACGAGGTGAGCGAGCACGGGGCCGTCCCGCACGCCCGGCTCGACAACCACGGCGAGAAGGCGGTGCTCGTGATCTTCGGAGAGGAGCTGCTCGGCGCGAAGCAGAACCGCATCGCGAACGCGAGCTTCCTCGTCGCGCCGGCCACGAGCGTCGTGCTCGACGTCTCGTGCGTCGAGCACGGCCGCTGGTCGCGCCCGGCGAACGCGCGGTTCCGGGCCGGCGAGCAGATCGTGTCGCACAAGATCCGGCAGAAGATGCAGGCGAAGGTGGCGTTCTCGGTCGCGTCCAGCGGCCGCTTCGACGCGGACCAGCACGAGGTCTGGGAGCAGGTCGCAAAGCGCGTGGAAGGTGCGCAGGCCGAGTCGCGGAGCGGCGCGTACCAGGACTACACGCGGAAGCGGACCACCGACCTGGCGCAGGTGCTCGACAGCTTCCACACCGTCGAGGACCAGGTCGGCTTCGTGGCGGCGATCGGCGACGAGGTCGTCGGCCTCGAGGCCGTGGCGAGCCCCGCGCTGCTGCGATCACTGTTCCCGAAGCTGCTGCGGGGCTATGCGATCGACGCCATCGACGCTGCGCTGGCGGCCGACCCGTCGCCGCCGCTGCGGCCCGGCGAGCGCCGCCTGCGCTTCGCCGCGCCGGAGCCGTTCCTGCACGCGCTCTCGCGCGCACGCTGCCGCAAGGCCCGGTCGCTCGGAGCCGGTGAAGACCTGCGCCTCGAGGGCCCGGGCGTCTCCGCCTGCGCGCTCGACGCCGGCGGCATCGCGCACCTCACGGCGTTCGCCGAGACCGGAGCATGATCGTCCCGGGGTGAGGACGCCGCTGTGGCGGCGGGCGCGCCGGGCTACCGTCGGCCTGCGAACGCACGCAGGAGGCCTCATGTCGCGCGCGACGGTGCTCGAGCAGCTCGATGCAGGCGTGCTCACGATCACGCTCAACCGGCCGCGACAGCGAAACGCCTTCAACCTCCAGATGTGGGACGAGCTTCGCGACGCGCTGCGCGACGCGCAGGAAAGCGATGCCGTACGCGCCGTCGTCGTGACGGGAGCGGAGGGAGCGTTCACCGGCGGCCAGGATCTCGGCGAGATGGCGAAGCCTCCCGCGGGCGCGGGCCCCGATCGCGGCTTCGGGCCGTTCATCGACCGCCTCACGCGCTTCGACAAGCCGCTGCTCGCCGCCGTGAACGGAGTGGGCGTCGGCATCGGCGTCACCCTGCTCCTGCACTGCGACATCGTCTACGTCGCCGAGGGCGCGCGGCTTCGCGCACCGTTCGTGACGCTCGGCGTGGTGCCCGAGGCGGGGAGCACGTTCCTGCTGCCGTACGTGATCGGCTGGCAGCGGGCCGCGGAGATCCTGTTCACCGCGGAGTGGATCGACGCGCGGCGCGCGGTCGAGCTCGGCCTCGCGTCGCGCGCGTGCGCCCCCGGCGAGCTGATGCCGGCGATCCGCGAACGCGCCGCCGCGATCGCGGCGAAGCCGCTCGGCGCGCTGCGACACACGAAGCGGCTGCTCCTCGCGACGCGTGACGACGCCGTGCGCGCGGCGCTCGGCCGCGAGCACCACGTCTTCGCGCCGCGCGTGGGAAGCCCCGAGAACCGCGAAGCGATCCGCGCGTTCTTCGAGAAGCGCCCGCCGGACTTCACGGGCGTCTCGCCCGAAGACCGCGGCCCGCGCGGCGGCAGCGCGGCATAGCGCCGCCCGGCGACGCGAAGCCGAGCGAAGGCCGCTGCCGGCGAGCGCGAGCGAGCCGTGCGGCGCAAACGAGCGCGGAGCGCCCGCGCAGAGACGCAAAGCCGGGCGAAGGCCGCTGCCGGCGGCGAGCTCGAGCGAGCCGTGCCGATCCGCCGGATTCAGCCTGCGACTTCGACGCGGCCGGCGTGCAGGAACCAGAGCTCGAAGCGCGGGTCCTTCTCGAGGCCGAGCGCTTCGCGGACGGCACGGACGTAGTGCGCGCCCTGCGCGGCGTAGCGCGCTGCGGCTTCCCGGATCTCGCCGTCGGTCTCGGTACGCCCGGTCTTGTAGTCGGCGACGACGGGATCGCCGGTCTCGGGGTCGAGATACACGAGATCGATTCGCCCCGAGACGTAGCCGGCCGGACCTGCGTCGCCGGCCCCGGGCGGGAGCAGCACGGAAAGCTCGCGCGCGACGACGTTCGGAGCGAGCCGCCGCAGGCGCGCGAGAAGGCCGCTCGAGACGAATCGGTCGGCGAGCTCACGCGCTCGCGCGCGCGCCTGATCGAGCGCGCCTTCGCCGAGCCCGCTGCCGCCCAGCGCGCGCTCCGCGGCCTCGCAGAGCAGGACGAGCGCCCGTTCCGGCTCCTCGGCCAGGTCGAGGCCTTCGAGCGCGTGGTGCAGCGCCGTTCCGACCGCGCTCGCGACCGGGTCGTACGCGCGCTGCTCGCCGCCTGGGCTCGCAATCGAGACCGGCACGAGGGCCGCAGCACCGTGCGCGCCGGGAACGCCGCCCGCACGCGCGTCCGTGCCGCACGCCCCGTCCGCCCCCGGCGTGGCCGGCGGCGACGCGCCCGCATCACGAACGCCCGCATCCTCACGCACCGAGGCCTCGCCGTCGCGGCCTCGATCGAGCAGCTCCTCGCTCCACTCGTGCGCGTCCTGCGTCACCGGCCCGCCGAAGCGGCGCGCCATGCGCGCGTGCGCACACGCCCGGTCGGCCGCGAGGCGCTGCGAGTCCGCTTCGGCGAGCGCCGCCCGCTCTGCGGGGCCCGGGCCGGCTCCCGCCCCGCTCGCTTCGCGCGCCGCACCCTCGTCGCGGCGCAGCGCGGGAAACACCCAGCGCGTTTCGTTCGCGTCGAAGCGATCGCCTCCGCTGACCGAGAGCTT
>JABLTH010064653.1_pt1 | contig 11443 bp, 10 predicted proteins | sample 7875711 | NCBI WGS metagenome assembly JABLTH01 (sample SAMN14941262, study PRJNA633318) | bioreactor metagenome | isolation source: bioreactor | place: China | collected 2019-03-05 | reverse complement strand
GACACCACGCCGTCCCGGCCCTTCACCTGGAGGGCGCGGTGGGTGCTGGGCTCGGTGCAGACCAGGGCCACGTGGCCGTTCGCCTTCACATTGTCGAGCAGGCGCCGGGACTGGCTGCGGGAGAGCACCACCACGAGGCGCTGCTGGTCGGTGGTGAAGTGCACGCCCAGGGCCCGGGCGCCCTCGGGCAGGTTGTCCGCGTCCCGGCTGGCCACGGTGAGGGCGAGGCCGGCATGGAGGAAGCCGGCCAGGGTGTCGGCGATGGTCGCGGCGGGTCGGGGCGTCATGGGGGTTCCATGGTAGCGGAGCCCGCCCCGGCCTCCAGCCCGCCCTTCATCGGCCCCGCGCCTTGGGCCACAATGCCCCATGGCCCACAAGCAGACCTACGCCGTGTTGCTCTTCAAGGAGGCCCTCGAGGTCCAGGGGGACGCCCTGAAGCCCTTCCTCCGCTCGGGTCAGTTCGGGGAGTTCATCCCCTGCATCTCCGTGGACACCAACGGCCCGTTGTGCACCCTCGTGGTGGACACGCGGATGGACGGCCCCACGGAGATGACCGTGGAGCTGCAGATCCCCTACCCCATGATCCGGCTCATCGTGGGCTCGGAGACCGAGGGGCACGCGGGCTTCCACACGTCCTGAAGCGACATGCGCCTGTCCGTCCTTCACCTCCTCGCCGCCGGGGCTGTGGCCTCCGCGGGCGGCCTGCTGCAGTCCCGCACCCCCTACCACGGCGCCTCCGACGCGGTGGCGCGGCCCGGGGAGGCGGTGCTGCTCACGGCCTTCTTCCGTCACGGCGCGGCGGTGCAGAAGGACCTGGAGCATGCGCCCGTCCGGGCGGAGTGGGAGGTGGACGGGGCGTGGAAGCCCATCGGCGAGGCCCGGACCGACGGCAAGGGCAAGGCCGTGCTCGCCGCGAAGGCGCCGGAACGCCCCGGCCCCGTGAAGGTGCGCTGGTGGTTCAGGGACCAGAGCGCCGAAGCGACGCTCTGGGTGGTGAAGGAGGGCCAGGCCGTCACGGTCTTCGACATCGACGGCACCCTGACGCCCTCGGACCGGGAGAACGTGAAGGACTACGCCCGCCGGCTGCTCCACCGCGCGAAGGCCGAGGGCCCGAAGCTGCGCCCCAACGCCGTGCTCGCGGCGCTGAAGGCGTCGAAGGACAGCCTGCCGGTCTTCCTCACCGGCCGCCCGCCCTTCCTGGGCCGCCCCACCCGCGAATGGCTCGCCGTGCACGGCTTCCCGGCGGGCATGGTCTTCCTCATGCCCGAGAGCCGCGACGCCTGGCCCAGCGAGGGGCGCGTGGGGGAGGCCAAGCTGGCGCGCTTGAAGGAGCTCCAGGCCAAGGGGCTGCGGATCGTGCGGGCCTACGGGAACGCGGCCACGGACATTTCGGCCTACGAGGGCGCCGGCGTGGCGAAGGAGCAGACCTTCATCCTCGGCAGGCGGGGCGGCGAGCGGGGTACGGTGAAGGCGGGCGAGGCGTACCCGCGGGAGTGATCCGTCCCTCCGGAGCGTGTGAAGGATCGGACGCGGACGAGCCGGTGATGCCTCCGGGCCCTCGGTCGCGGCAAGAGCACCCTTTCATGCTTCGGTTCGCGTCCTTTGCGAATCGAAGCAGGGAAGGGTGCCGCCAAGCAAAGCGCGGCAGGTCGGGGCGGGCGGCTTGGGGGCGACGGCGGGATGGGAGAGGACGGAAGGGCGGGGTTGGCGTCGTCCAACCCTTGTCGCGCGCCCGGAACGGGACACGGTTCAGGGTCCTGCCGCGCTGTCGCTTGGCCGCATGCGTGTCCGCCGCGGCGAAAGGGCCGCCGCGGCGGACGCGCATGCCTTTGGAGGGTCAAAGGCAAGGTCAAGGGCAAGGTCAAAGGCGAGGTCAAAGGCAAGATCAACATCCGGCCCAGGGCCTTCTGGAACCCTCGACCTGCCTAGTCCGCCCGCCAGAAGAACAGCCCCGTGAGCCGCTTCTCCCGGTGTTCTTTCCCGAAATACCCCGTCGCGCTGTGGACGAGGTCCGCGCGGTACACGATGAGCCGGTTGAAGGCGTTGGCGATGACGAGGTCCTCGTGCCAGGCGTCGAGGGGCATCTTGGGCTGGCCGAGGGCCTCGGTGAGGTTGTAGCAGTTCGAGGGGCAGAAGTTGCCCGAGAGCGCGCCATTCGGCATGCGCAGGCGGTAGAAGCTGGTGCCGCTGCGCGGCAGGGGCCGCGGCGTGAGGTAGAGGACGCCGGCGAACTGGGCGAGGCGCCTCGAATCCGTGTGGGGGCGCGGGCCGCTGTCGGCGGCGCCCACGAGCTGGGCGTTGTTGTGGCTGAGGTCGGCGTTGGAGGGGTCCGGCGAGGGGGGCTGCCAGAGGCGCTTCGCCTGGGTCATCTTCAGCACCCAGGCCTCGATCGGTTCCAGCTCCTCGGGGGTGAGCGCGTTCGGCGAGCGCATGCCCGGCCACATCTCCGCCCGCTTGGGCAGGCCCCAGGTCCAGGCCTCCTCGGGCCGCGCGTAGAGGCGCTCGCTCACCTCCTTCGCGTTGGGCAGCGCGTTCTCCAGGATCCAGTAGTCCCGGCCCTCCTCCAGCTTGCGGTAGGGGAGCGTCGGGGCCTTGGGGGCGGGCGGACCGGGGCGGCGGGGCGGGAGGGCCATCCCTCGACCCTAAGCGATTTCCCGGCCCGGTGTCAGGGCCGCCCGGGCCGGGCGTGACGGGGAGCGCCGGCGCCCCCGCTACACTGGCGGCGATTCCCGGGATTCCCATGGGCCCCCTCGCCAGCCGCCGCCTGTTCCGCTGGGCCTCCATCGGCCACATCCTCGTGGCGGTGGCCCACTTCAATGGCCAGTTCCTCTCCCGTTGGGTGGGGCCGCCCCCGCCGGCGGCGGAGGTGGAGCTGATGAAGCACATGGCCTCCATCGGCGGGGAGATGCTGGGCCTGCGCTTCACCGTGGTCGGGGTCATGGACGGGCTCGGGCTCTTCTATTCCGCCTTCAGCCTCTTCGCGGGGATCCAGAACCTGCTGCTGCTGCGCCTCGTGGCGGAGGAGGATCCGGCCCCCCGCAGCCTGGCCTGGGCCAACGCGGCCCTCTGCGGCGCCCTCGGCGCCATCGCCCTCGGCCTGGGCCTGGCCCCGCCCCTGCTCTGCTACCTCGTGCTGCTGCCCCTCTTCGCCCTGTCGGGCCTCGGCCGTCCCGGGGAGCCTGCGGCCCCCGAAGCTCCGGGGGAGGCCTGAGTGCGGCTCCTCTTCCGCTTCCTCTTCTCCGCCCTGGGCCTCCTGGTGGCCTCCTACGCCGTGCCCGGCATCTCCCACGGGGCCTTCCTCGACCTCTTCCTGGTGGCGGTCCTCCTGGGGGCCCTGAACGCCACCCTGGGCATGGCCCTGAAGTGGATCACCCTCCTGCCCAACGCCTGCTCCTTCGGCTGCCTCAGCCTCTTCATCAACGGCCTCGTCTTCTGGGCCGCCGGCGCCCTGGCCTCCCGCCTGGGCCTCGGCTTCCGCGTCGCCGGCTTCTGGGCGGGCTTCTTCGGGGCCCTGGTCTCCAGCCTCGTGGCCTGGCTCCTGGACCGGGTCTTCTTCGGCGACCCGCGGAACCCGGATCCGCCCCGGGCCGGGGGCGGGCGCGGGGACGTGATCGAGGGGGAGCTCGCCTAGGCTCTTGCTAGCATGGGCGATGCCCCTCGCCAGCCGCCTGACCCAGGCCCAGCGCCTGCTGGTGCTCTTCACGAGCATCAACATGCTGAACTACCTGGACCGCTACGTGGTGGCGGCGGTGCTGGAGCCCATGGGCCGCGAGCTCCACCTGACGGACGCCCAGCTCGGGCGGCTGCCCTTCGTCTTCGTCGTGGTCTACATGCTGGCCGCGCCGGTCTTCGGCTGGCTCGCGGCCAAGCATTCCCGCCCCCGGCTCGTGGCCTTCGGCGTGGGCCTGTGGAGCCTCGCCACCGTGGGCGCGGCCCTGGTGCACGACTATCCCTCGCTCCTGCTCACCCGCTCCCTGGTGGGCGTCGGCGAGGCCGCCTACGCGACCCTGGGCCCGGCGATCCTCAGCGACGTGATCCCCGAGGACGAGCGGGCGGCGAAGTTCACCTGGTTCTACCTGGCCATCCCCGTGGGCAGCGCCTTCGGCTACGGCCTGGGGGGTCTCGTGGCCCAGGCCTGGGGCTGGCGGGCGGCCTTCCTGGTGGCAGGCCTGCCGGGGCTGCTCTTCGCCGCGCGGATGCTGAGGCTCGCCGACCCGCCCCGGGGGCAGATGGACAAGGTGCGCGACCTCGAGGCCGGCGCGCCCCTGGCGGAGCGCCTGCGGGCCATCTTCGCCAACCGCGTGTGGCTGGCCTGCACCCTGAGCTACGTGGCCTACACGTTTGCCATGGGAGCCTTGTCCCACTGGGGCCCGACCCTCCTGCAGCGCCGCTTCGCGGTCTCCACGGGCACCGCGGGCACCGTCTTCGGGGGCATCGCCGTGGTGACGGGGATCCTGGGCACCTTCGCCGGCGGCACCCTGACGGGCAAGCTCCAGGCGCGCTGGCCCGACGCCGGGGTCTGGATCAGCGGGCTGACCCTGCTCGCCGCGGCGCCCGCCACTGCCTGGGCCCTCCATGCGGGGAGCCTGCCCCTCGCCTACGCCCTCTTCTTCGCCGCCATGCTCCTGCTCTTCGTGAACACGAGCCCCGTGAACGCCCTGACGGTGAGCAGCCTGCCGGCCTCGGTGCGGGCCACCGGCGTGGCCCTGAACGTCCTGCTCATCCATCTCCTGGGGGATGCCATCAGCCCCGAGCTCGCCGGCTGGCGCAGCGAGGCCGCCCGGGCGGCGGGCCGGGCCCCCGGCGACGCCCTGGCGGCGGGCATGTCCGTGGCCCTCCCGGCCATCCTGCTCTCGGGCCTCCTGCTCTTCTTCGCCCGCCGCGGCCGGGCTGACGCGTGAGCCGTCCCCTCATCCTCTTCAGCCGCGGGGTGGCCCGGCTCTGGTTCCGCCAGCTCCGGCTGGAGGGCGGGCCCCTGCCGGAGGGTCCGGTGCTCCTGGCCCTCAACCACCCCAACGGGCTCCTGGACCCCCTCGTGCCCTGCGCCCTCCTGGCGCGGCCGCCGCGCTTCATGGCCAAGGCGACCCTCTGGGGCATCCTCCCCCTGCGGCCCCTGCTGGCCTTCTTCGACGCCATCCCGGTGAAGCGCGCCAAGGACGAGGGCGCGGGGGCCGACGCCGCCCGCAACCAGGAGGCCTTCGAGGCGGTCTACGAGGCCTTCGCCAAGGGCGCCGCGGTCGGCCTCTTCCCCGAGGGCATCAGCCACAGCGGCGCGATGCTGGCGCCCCTGAAGACCGGCGCCGCCCGCCTCGCCCTGGGTTCGCCCGCGCCCGTCGCCCTGGTGCCCGCCGGCCTCGTCTACGGCGACAAGGAGGTGTGGCGCCACAGCGTGCTGCTGCGCCTGGGGGAGCCCGTCCCCTTCGACGACCTGCGTCCCCGCGGCGCGGAGCCCGAGGCCGTGCGGGAACTGACGGCCCGCCTGCGAGCCGCCCTGCTGCCCCTCACCCTCCACGGGGACCAGGAGGGGCAGGCCCAGCTGGCCCACCGCCTGGCCTGGCTGCTCGCCGAGGGCCCCGCCGAGCGGGCGGACCTCGAGCGGTTGCGCACCCGGGTGCGCCGCCTCGTGGCCCACCTCGCCGGCCTGCCGCCGGAGGACCTGGAGCGGGTGCGGGAGGCCGTGGCCGACGCCGAGGCCTGGCTGCGGGAGAAGGGCCTGCGCCCGGACCAGGTGGGCCACGACTACGCCCGGGACGAGGTGCGGGAGTGGCTGCCCCGGGCCCTGGGGCACGGCCTCGCGGGGCTCCTCCTGCTGCCCTTCGCCCTGCTCTTCTGGCCCCCCTACCGCGCCCTGGGCTGGCTCGTGAACCGCATCAACGACGACGCGGACCAGACGGCGACCTACAAGGTGCTGGGGGCCGCCCTCTTCTACCCGGGCTGGATCGCCCTCCTGGCCGCCGGGTTCTGGCGCAGCCTCGGCCCCTGGGGCCTGCTCCTCGGCGTCCTCATGGCCCTGGTGGCCCTCCTCGCCCTGCCCCTTCGGGAGCGCCTGATGGAGGATCTCCAGGCCATCCGCGGCTGGCGGCACCGCCGGGATCCCGAGGCCCCGGCCCTGCTGGAGGCCAAGGCCCGGCTGCTGGCGCGCTTCCCGGACCTGGCCTGAGGGCCCGGCCTGGGGGGGTGAAACACAAGGGCGGCCCGGAGGCCGCCCTTGCGCGTCGTGCAGCCCTCGGGGCCTATTCGGCGGCCTTGGGGAAGTAGATCGGACCCAGCACGCTGGGGAAGACCGCGTAGGCCTGGCTCACGTCCCCTTCGGGCGCGACGGGCCAGTTGGCCGTGTCGGTGGGATCGATGAGCCTCCCGGTGAGCAGCCAGTAGACCATCTGCTTCTGCACCGCCGCCGTGTTGGCGGAACCGTCCAGCAGCATGCCGTGGCTGGCCGCGGTGGTGGTGCTGCCGAACTGGAAGTAGCCCTCGGTGGGGCCGGAGCCGGCGTTCGCCGCCGGGGCGGAGGAGGGCTTCAGGCCGCCGGGGCCCAGCAGGAAGGGCACCGTGGGCGCCGTGGCGCTGGCGAACCGGACCTGGGTCCAGCCCGGGGCGATGTCGAAGGCCGACCCGGCCACGCCGCGCCCGCCCAGGGCATTCGCGAAGTAGCGGGTGGAGGAGTTCGGGATCACGGTGTCGCCGATGGCCTCCTGCCAGACCGTGCGGCCGGACAGGCGCGAGGGGGCGGTGGTCGCGATGGGCGTGGTCATGTAGGCGGGGTCGATGGAGTCCACCACGCCCTGGAGCAGGAGCATGAACTGGTGGTAGCTGGGGGTGCCCACCTGCACGCCCGCGGCGGCGAGGCCGGCATTGATGGTGGGGGCGAAGGTCGGGCTGTCCCGCAGCAGGTAGGGGATGCGCCCGCCGGGCACCGAGAGGAGGGCCTTCATGTTCGAGCCGCTGGTCTGGTTCGAGTTCCCGGCGAGGAAGTAGGCCCCCACGATGGAGCCGAGGGAGATCCCGATGTAACGGCGGTCGGCGGGATTCCCGCTGATGGGCTTGCCGGCGGCGGCGAGGCGGCCCTGCAGGCCCGTGGGATCCGCCGAGGGCTGCAGCAGCACGCGCTCCAGGCGCCAGAGGTTGAAACCCGCCTGCTGGACATTGGTGCGGGCGTTGAGCGCCGACGGGAGGCTGATGAAGTTGGAGCTCCACTCCGCCGCCGGGCGGCCGTTGCCCAGGTCGCCGTGGAGGGGCAGGTCGATGGCGATGACGGCGTAGCCCGCGGCGCACACCGCGTTGGCCATGGCGAGCACCTGCTCCTTCCGGCCGCCGATGCCGTGCTGGAAGATCGCCACCGGGTAGCCGCCGGCGGGGGGCGCCGAGGCGGGGGCCAGGAAGAGGTAGGGCACGTTCCGGGTGACGTGGAAGAAGCCCGTCAGGGTGGCGCCGTCGGGGCGGTTCGCCTGCAGGACGCCGGTGCCGGGCAGGGTGGAGGTCCCGGGGTTGTAGGCGCCGGTGGTGCCGGTGAGGTCCGCGTTGGCGGGCTTGGCGGCGAGGCCGCCCACCACCGCCGGGTCCATGTTGAGGTCGCCGCTCTCGAAGGCGCCGCCGCCCACGTAGCCGATGGCGTTGTGGGGCACCGCGGCCAGGTTCTGGGCGGTGTAGAAGGCGTCCACCTGGGCGGTGCCGTTGGCCACCGTGGTCAGGCTGGCGGCGTTGCTCCACTGCCGGGCGCCGGTGGCCGCCCCGAAGGCGAAGGGCGCGACGGCGGCGTTGTTGGCGTAGGCCCACAGGGCCGTCTCCACGGGCACCTGGGTCGCGGCATTGGACAGCACCGTGCGGGTGGCGCCCGCCCCGGTGGTGATGAAGCGGCTCATCAGCTTGATGTCGTCGCGGCTCGTGATGCCGGTGGGGCCCGCGCCGGAGGCGGCCTTGCCGCTGACGTCGGCGGTCCCGTTGGCCACCAGGTCGTCCATGGTCTTGCCGAAGCCGGACAGGGCGATCTGGCCGCCCTGGACCACGTTCCCCCGGAGCTGCTCCAGGGTGGCCGCCGAGGTGGCGCCCAGGAGGCGGGCGGGGTTGTTCGGGTCGGTGAAGTCCGCCAGGTTCGTGGTGGCGGAGGTGCCGCCGGGCTTCACGTAGCGGAGGAAGCCGAAGGTCAGGCTGTTGGAGACGCTGTTGTGGGTGGCGGCGTCCTTCACGCCCCCGGTGACCACGTAGACGTACCGGTTGCCCGGCAGGAGCGGGATCTTCGGGAAGAGCTGGACGGCGGTGTTGTTGACCACCATCTCCTTGTCGAAGAGGGCGGAGATGTCCCGGAAGCCCAGCACGCCGTTCTCCGTGCCGTTGGCATCCGGGATGGCCTGGTAGACCTTCACCGTGCTGGAAGTCACGGTGGCCGGATCCACCGGCTGGGCGAAGGCGACGTAGATCGGGCCGTTCACCGCGGCCGCGGCGTTGGTCCCGCCCACCTCGCGCTGGTTGATGTACACCAGGGCCTTGTCCGGGGTGAGGGGCACGCCCGGCGACAGGCTGATCGGCGTGGTCGTGGTCGCCGTGAGCAGCAGGTTCGGCAGGGGGATCACGCCGGCGCTCGGGTCGAACTGCGCGAAGTTCGTGCTGCTGGTGGAGGCGGGGTCGCTGGCGGCGTTCCCCGGTTCCCGCAGTTCGAGGTTCGAGCTGCAGGCCAGGGTGAGGGCCAGCGTCCCGAGCGCCACGGGGAGCAGGGCCCGGCGCCGATGCGGGATGGCGGAACGGAGGGAGGTCATGGGATCACCTCGCGGGGATGTTGGGAACGGGAAAGTGGCCCCACGATAGGACCACTGCCCCGGGCTGGCAAAGGGAAAGATGCTGACAAATTTTTTGGTTACTCGCTGACGGCGAAGACCACCTTCTCGTTCCGGAACCGCTCCGGCACCAGGAAGGTCAGGGTGGCGGTGGCCTTGTCCTCGCTGATCGCGAGCCGGTAGTGCTCATCCTTGGTCAAGGACCCGGGAACCACGCTGACTTTGCCGATTTTCTTCAAACCCAATTCAGCAGCGGTGATGGTGAGCGTCTTGTTGGAGCGGAGGTCCAGATCCTTGGCCTCCTTCTCGAAAATCTCGTCGGACCACTTGGCCCCGGCGCGGTCCTTGGCGAAGACGGGGACGATGATGATGCCCCGGTCCTGGAGGGCCTTGCTGACCCCGAGGATGTAGTGGAGGGAGTTCAGCTTGGCCTTCTGCTTCTCGTTGGTCTCGGAGAGGCCGAGGATCTTCGTCTCCAGGTCGGTCTTCTCCTTCCGGAGGCCCGCCACGTCGGACTCCAGCTGCTTCTTGACGGTGGCGAGGTCGTTCACGTCCTCCTGGAGCTTCTCGTTCTGGGCCACGGCGGTGTCGCGCTCGCCCTCGATCTTCTCCCGCTCCTGGCGCTGGAGGTCGTTGGGGGTGATCTTGGCCTTGCCTTGGGCGACCCAGGAGCCGTACACGCCGTTGGCGTAGAAGTGGTAGACCTCGAAGCCGGGGGCCAGCTTCTCCATGAGGTTCACCCGGCTGATGAGCTGCTTGGCCTCGTCCTCCCGGACGCCCCGCTTCTTCAGGAAGCGCAGGGCCATGCCGTAGTGGCTGTCGTTGGGCCCGGCGAGGTCGGGCTTGGGCAGGATGGCCTTGAGCTTGTTGACCTTGTCGTTCAGCTCCTTGATCTGCTTGTCCTTGTCCAGGACCTCCTGGAGCAGGGCCTGGTAGGTGGTGTTATTCTCGTTCTTGATGCGCTCCTCGAGGGCCTTCTTCTGCTCGTCGGTGAGCTGCATGGTGGCGGGGTTCAGGTTCAGGTCGGCGGCGCCGGCCTGGGCCAGCTTCTGCTGCTGGGTGGCGCCGGCCTTCTGCTGCTCCTGGGTGGCCTTGTCCAGTTCCGCGGCCTTCTGGGTCAGTTCCTTGATTTCCTTGCTCTCCTCGGACCCGCCCTTCTTCAGGTACTTGCACCCGGGGGCGAGCACCATCACGGTGGCGGCCACGGCGAAGGGCAGGGCCGGATTGAGGCGCGAGCGGATCATGGGGATCTCCTTGGTTTCCAGGTCCGGATGGGGTGCTCCCACCATAGCACCGCTCGGTTCCGGCCGGCGGGGATCCGGGCCCTGGGATGCTATGCTGGAAGCCCCTCCGGGGCCTCATCCGCCCCGGAGTTTTCGTTCCGGCCCCCGCCGGTCCGATTCCCCCCTCGAGCCCTGTCGCCCCCGCGCGCCCCTGGAGCCCGCCCATGGCCAAGTCCGGCAAGCACCTCTTCACTTCGGAAAGCGTCACCGAAGGCCACCCCGACAAGATCGCGGACCAGATCTCCGACGCCGTGCTGGACGCCGCCCTGGCGGACGACCCCAAGAGCCGGGTGGCCTGCGAGACCCTGACCACCACCGGCCTGGTGGTGGTGGCCGGCGAGATCACCACCGAGACCTACATCCCCGTGGCGAAGCTGGTCCGCGAGGTGGTGCGCGGCATCGGGTACGACCACAGCACCAAGGGCTTCGACTGCGACACCTGCGGCGTGATCGTCACCCTGGACCAGCAGAGCCCCGACATCGCCATGGGCGTGGACACCGGCGGCGCCGGGGACCAGGGCCTCATGTTCGGCTACGCCTGCCGGGAGACCCCGGAACTCATGCCCGCGCCGATCCAGTACGCCCACAGCCTCACCCGGCGCCTCGCCGAAGTGCGGAAGAACGGCGACCTGCCCTGGCTGCGCCCGGACGGCAAGAGCCAGGTCACCGTGGAATACGACGGCGACAAGGTGGCCCGCATCGACGCCGTGGTGGTGAGCACCCAGCACGACGAGGCCGTCACCAACGCCACCATCCACGCCGAGATCGAGCAGCTCGTCATCCGCTACGCCCTCCCCGAGGCCCTGCTGGACGCCCACACCAAGTTCCACATCAACCCCACCGGCCGCTTCGTCATCGGCGGCCCCATGGGGGACTGCGGCCTCACGGGCCGCAAGATCATCGTGGACACCTACGGCGGCGCGGGCCGCCACGGCGGCGGCGCCTTCAGCGGCAAGGACCCCAGCAAGGTGGACCGCAGCGCCGCCTACATGGGCCGCTACATCGCCAAGAACATCGTGGCCGCCGGCCTCGCCGACCGCTGCGAGATCCAGCTCGCCTACGCCATCGGCGTGGCCGAGCCCGTGAGCATCCGCGTGGACGCCTTCGGCACCGGCCACGTGGCCGAGGAGGCCATCGAGCGGGCCGTCCGCGAGGTCTTCAGCTGCACCCCCGAGGCCATGATCGAGACCCTCGGCCTGCGCAAGCCCATCTACCGTGCTACCGCGGCCTACGGGCACTTCGGGCGGCCCGAGTTCGCCTGGGAGCAGACCGACAAGGCCGAGGCGCTGAAGGCGGCGGCGAAGTAGGGGGCGGCGAGGCCTGCCGAGGCTGGCCCCGTCCTGAACGGCCGGTCACGAACCCGAAGCGGGGACAAGACGGACCGACCGGCCT
>JABLTH010038117.1_pt1 | contig 11444 bp, 5 predicted proteins | sample 7875711 | NCBI WGS metagenome assembly JABLTH01 (sample SAMN14941262, study PRJNA633318) | bioreactor metagenome | isolation source: bioreactor | place: China | collected 2019-03-05 | reverse complement strand
GTCGAGCTCCGCGCGGACCAGGGCGCGCTCGCCGAAGCCGTCGCGCTCGGCGAGCTCGAACGCGTCGGCCTGATCGAGGAGGTCGGACGGACCGCTCGCACCCGCGCCGCCCACACCGCTCCCCGGACGTGCGTCGAACGACGCGCGCGCGCCGCGGCGGATGTCGCGTGCGCCGAGGAGCGCGGCGAGCAGCGCCCCGCGCCGCGGCACGCCGCGCTCGAGCGCGGCGAGGAACACGCGCGCCGCGCGAGGATGGAGCGGGTAGCGCAGCATCGCGCGCCCGAGCTCGGTGATCGCGCCCGCGCCATCGAGCGCGCCGAGCCGCGCGAGCAGATCGTGCGCCGCGGTGACCGATGCCGCGGGCGGCGCCTCGAACCAGTCGACGCCGTCCCCGTGCGCCGCGACGGTCAGCATCGTCCCGGCCAGGTCCGCGTCGCGGATCTCCGGCGGATCGAACGGCGGCCGCGCGTCGTGGTCCGCGCGCGTGTACAGGCGCAGGCACCGCCCCGCGGCCACGCGGCCCGCGCGCCCCGCGCGCTGCGCGGCGGAGGCCCGGCTGATCGGCACGGTGGCGAGCGTCGGCAGGCCCGACCACGGCGAGTGGCCGGCGGCGCGGCGCAGGCCGCTGTCGACGACCGCGGTCACGCCCGCGATCGTGATCGAGGTCTCGGCGACGTTGGTCGCGAGGACGATCCGCGGCTCGTCCGCGGGGCGCACCGCGCGGTCCTGCTCCGCGGCGGGCAGGTCCCCGTGCAGCGGCAGCACCGCCACCCCGCGCGAGGACGCGGGTCCGGCGAGCGCGGCCGCCGCGCGCCGGATCTCCGCCGCGCCGGGCAGGAACACGAGCACGTCGCCGCGCGCGCCGCCATCGTTCCCGCGCGGCCCCTCGTCCAGGGCGCGCAGCGCCGCGGACGCGACCTGCTGCTCGAGCGGGCGGTCGTCGCGCTTGGCCGCGTACTCGAGCGCGACCGGGTGCACGCGGCCGGGCACGTCGAGGATCTCCGCGTCGAGGAACGCGGCGAGCGACGCGGCCTCGATCGTCGCGCTCATCACGCCGAGCGCGAGGTCCGTCCGCGCGGTGCGACGCAGCCGCGCGAGGAGCGCCAGCGCGAGATCGGCCTCGAGGCTGCGCTCGTGGAATTCGTCGAGCAAAACGACCGCGACGCCCCGCAGCTGCGGATCGCCGAGGAGCCGCCGCACGAGCACGCCCTCGGTCACGAAGCGGACACGCGTCCCGGGCCCGGCCACCTCCTCGAAGCGCACCTGGTAGCCGACGTGTGCGCCGACGGGCTCGCCCAGTTCCTCGGCCACGCGGCGCGCCGCGAGCCGCGCGGCAAGGCGCCGCGGCTCGAGGACGAGCACCTCGCCGCGCCCGGCATCGAACAGCGCGCGCGGCACGCGCGTCGTCTTGCCCGCGCCGGGCTCCGCCGACAGCACGAGCGCCGCGCCCGGGGCGAGCGCGTCGACGATCCGCGGGAGGTACGGATCGATCGGCAGGGGTGCGAGGACCGGCGTCACGCGAGCATTCTGCCGGATGTGCGCGGCATCGTGTTGCTATACTGCCGCGCATGTCCGAGGCCGACGAGGGGGCGCTGGTCACCGCGCTGCAGGCGGGGGACGAGGCGGCCTTCGAGCACCTCGTCCGCACGCACGCGGGCGCACTCCTGCGCGTGACCCGGCGCTTCCTCCGCAGCGAGGACGACGCGCGCGACGCGGTGCAGGACGCCTTCCTCGCGGTGCTGCGCTCGATCGACTCCTTCGAAGGCGGCAGCAGCCTGTCGACGTGGCTGCACCGCATCGCGATCAACGCCGCGCTGCAGAAGCTGCGCGCGCAGCGTCGCCGGCCCGAGACGCCGATCGAGAACTACCTCCCGCAGTTCGAGAAGGACGGTCACCACGCACGCGCCGTGTCCCCGTGGCCGGCGGCCGACGAGCTGCTCGTGCGCGAGGAGACGCGCGATCACGTGCGCCGTGCGATCGAGCAGGTCCCGGAGTCGTACCGCGTGGTGCTGCTGCTGCGCGACATCGAAGGGCTCGACACCGAGGAGACGGCGCGCCTCCTCGGCCTCACGCAGAACGCGGTGAAGGTCCGGCTGCACCGCGCGCGCCAGGCGCTGCGCGGCCTGCTCGACCCGCACTTCCGCCGGCGCGGCTGAGTTCCCGATAAGTCTTCACGCGGCGCGTTCCTATTCACGCGGATAGGTGACCCGCAAGGCATCCGCCGTAGGTTCCTCTCGTTGCCAGGGGAGGATCCATGCGCGCCAACCGTCCGTCCGTACTCGTGCTCGTCCTTTCGCTGCTCGCCGTCCCGCTCGCCTCCGCGAAGACGGTGACCGTCGACACCACCGTCGACGACGCGTCGCTCGGAACCTGCAACGATGCGACGCCGAACGACTGCAGCCTGCGCGGGGCGGTCACGGCGGCCAACGCCGCCAACGAGCACTGGGACATCGTGCTGCCCTCCGGCACGTACGTGATGCGCACGTCGACGCCGTGTGCGTTCGTCTCGGCGATCTTCGGGGACACGGGGTTCACGGGGACGTCGCTGTGCATCCTGCGCGACGTCTCGATCAAGGGCGCGGGCGCGGGCACGACGACGATCGACGGGAACGCCAGCGACCGGGCGATCTCGATCTCGGCCAACGCGACGGTCACGCTCTCCGGCCTCACGATCACGAACGGCCGCCAGACCGGAGGCAACATCATCGGCGGCGGCGGCGGGTTCCTCAACCACGGGCACGCGGCCGTGACCGACGCGGTGATCACGAACAACACCGCGGACATCGGCGGCGGCGGCCTCGACAACAAGGGCACCCTCTCGCTCCTGCGCACGACCGTGACCCGGAACAACGCGCCCGGCCAGGGCGGCGGCATCAACAACCAGCACAGCGGGTCCTTCGGGACGAGCTCCAGCGGCACGCTGACCGTGACCGACAGCCTGGTCACCGCCAACGTCGCGGGACAAGGCGCCGGGATCGTCAACGACTACAGCACCGTCACGCTGCTGCGCTCCACCGTGAGCCTCAACAACGCCACCGGGAACGGCGGCGGCATCACCAATTTCGCCTACGGCGTCGTCAACATCGTCGACAGCACCGTCAGCGGGAACACCGCGGTCAACAACGCGGGCATCGACACGGGCGGCAGCAGCCCCGCGGCGTCGTGTGCGGTCAACCTGCGCAACGCCACGATCACGGGCAACCAGGCGAGCCGCTCGAACGGCGGCCTCGTGAACGCGCAGTACCAGACCGTCACGATGGCCAACAGCGTCCTCGCCGGCAACACGGGCGGTTTCGCACCCGACTGCGCGGCGGAGGTCCAGTCGCTCGGCTACAACCTGATCGGCGACACGACGAACTGCGGAATCGTCGGGAACACGAGCGGGAACCGGACCGGAGATCCGCAGCTCGCGCCGCTGACCGACAACGGCGGCCCGACCCCGACGCACGCGCCGCTGTCGGGCTCGCCGCTGATCGACGCGGGGAATCCCGCGGGCTGCGTCGACGCCGACGGCACGCCGCTCTCGGTCGACCAGCGCGGCGCGTCGCGCACCGTCGACGGCGACGGCGACGGCAACGCGCGCTGCGACATCGGCGCCGTCGAGGCGGGGTCGGGCTTCGCGATCGCGAGCATCACGCCGCGCGAGGGCGGGAACGCCGGCACGGTGACGATGACGCTCCGCGGCAACGGCTTCGCGCCGGGCGCCGCGGTGACGCTCGCGCGTACGGGCCAGCCCGACGTGCCGGCGCAGACCGTGCAGGTGCGCGCGGGCGGCAACGTGGCCGTCGCGCGCTTCGCGCTCGCGGGCGTCGCGACCGGCGCGTGGGACGTGGTGCTGACGAATCCCGACGCGACCTCCGCGCGCCGCAACGGCGCGTTCACCGTGGCGGAGGCGCGCGCGGCGGACCTGTACGTCGACGTCGCGGGCCCGGAGACGATCCGCGCGGGTTTCCCGGTCCGCTACCTCGTGTTCTACGGCAACCGCGGGAACGTCGACGCGCTCGCGGTGCCGGTCGAGCTGCACGTGACCGACAGCGTGATCTCGCAGCCGCGCTTCGCCATCGCGCAGCCGCCGATCCAGCCGGAGCGGCAGATCCAGGACGGCTCGGGCTGGGAGCGCACCTACCGGGTGCTCCGGACGTACTCCAACCCCGGCGACCGCGCGTTCAAGCTGATCGTGCCGGTGGTGCCGCCCGGGTACCGCGGCGTGCTCGAGTTCGCCGTGCAGGGTCCCATCGAGAACATCGGCAAGCCCGTGGCGATGATCGCGCAGGTCGGCGCGCCGCTGGTCGAGAACGGCACGCTGCGGCCCGAGATGCGCGACATCTTCGCCGCCGGCGCGCACGACGTGGCGCAGCGGGTCTGGGAGTACACGATCCCGACCGGCCTCGACGCGGACATGAAGGACTACATCCGCGTGCAGTACGAACTCGTGGTCGCGGCGGGGCTCGACGCGTACGTGCAGAGCTTCGGCACCTCGCAGGCGATCTTCAGCGAGACGCAGCTCGTCTACGACCTGTCCGTCTTCGGGCTGGCGTGGAGCCTGTTCCCGCCGGACGCGCCGGGGCCGGCCCCGCGCAGCCCGCTCGCTCAGCCGCACTGCGTCATCTTCTATCCTCGAGGCGGCCAGGCGCCGGTGTGTCCCGACGTCTGCTCGTGTCATTCGGCGGCGTACGATCCGAAGCCGGCCGACGACTGCGTAGGAGAGGGTGCGCTGCTCAAGGACGGCTGTGCCAAGCCGGGAGACGACAAGAGCTGCTTCGCGATGGGCGGCGTGGTCGAGTCCCACGACGGCCAGCCGTTCTGCACCAACAGCCCCGGCTGCATTCCCGGCCCGACGTGCGTCAGGACGCCGATCACCTCCAAGCTCGCCCACGACCCCAACGAGAAGTCGGGCCCCGCGGGCGGCGGCGCCGTGCACGCGATCCGCATCGACGCGCCGTTCTCGTACTCGGTGCGCTTCGAGAACCAGCCGACGGCCACCGCGCCCGCGGCGACCGTCGAGATCACCGACCACCTCGACCCGGCGCGTTTCGACCTGGCCACCTTCGCCCTCGGGCCGATGGCCTTCGGCACGCACCGCGTGCTGCCGCCCGACGGCCTGACCGACTACACGGAGGACGTCGACCTGCGCCCCGCACAGGACCTGATCGTGCGCGTCGAAGGATCGCTCGACGCCGCGAACGCCAACGTCGCGTGGCGCTTCACCTCGCTCGACCCCGCGACGATGCAGCCCGTCACCGGCGCCGACCAGGGCTTCCTGCCGCCGAACACGAATCCGCCCGCGGGCGACGGCCTCGTGTCGTTCACGGTGGCGACGCTGCCCGATCTCGCCTCCGGCACGAGCGTCGAGAACATGGCCCGCATCGTGTTCGACGCGAACCCGCCGATCGACACGCCGGTGTGGTCGAACCTCGTCGACATGACCGCGCCGGTCAGCGGCGTGCCCGGCGCGGCGACGAACGCGTGCTCGCAGGACGTCGCGGTGCAGTGGTCCGGCTCGGACGTGGGCTCCGCGATCGACGAGTTCGCACTCGAGGTGTCGGAAGACGGCGGGCCGTTCGCGCCGTGGCTGCGACCGGACGGCTCCGCCTCCGCGGCGACGTACACCGGCCGCTGGGGCCACGCCTACGCGTTCCGTTCCACCGCGATCGACCTCGCCGGCAACGTGAGCGCGACCTCGGCGCCGAGCACGCCCGCCAAGGTCGCGACCTGCGGCCCGTACGACCTCGGCGTGGTGACGGTCCTGACGCCGCCCGTCGTGACGCTCGACGCCGACCACCCGGCGCAGACGACGCCCGTCGCGGTCGTGATCCGGAACCGCGGGCGCAGCACGCAGGTGATCCCCGACGCGGCGACGCTCGCGCGGCTGGTCACGCTGCGCGCCCGCTCGCTCGGCACGTGCCCCGACGCGCGCGTCGCGCTGAATGGCGGCCCCCACCAGCTGTCGCTGCCGTTCCGGCTCGCGCCGGGCGGCAAGGCCTACGCGCTGTTCGACGTCGTGATCGAGTGCGTGCGGGACGCAGCGCAGGGGCGCGGCCACGAGGACTTCAGCCTCGCGGCGCGCGTGGCGCAGGACGCGCTCGGCGGCGTGGACGGCAACCCCGCGGACGACACCTGCCCGCGGGCGCCGGCGCGGACCATGCGTTTCGGCCGCCCGAGCGTGGAAGCCGGGTGCGGGAGCGCCACGCCGGCCCGACCGACGGGCGGGCCGTTGTTGATCGACGTCGTGCGGTGAGGCCATAGAATGGGCGGATGACGCCCACATTGTTGGTGCTGCTCGCCGCGGCGGGCGCGGTCGCGGGCTTCGTCGACGCGATCGCGGGCGGCGGCGGCATGATCACGCTGCCCGCGCTGCTCGTCGCCGGGCTGCCGCCGCACCTCGCGCTCGGGACCAACAAGGGGCAGAGCTTCTGGGGCTCGGGCTCCGCGCTCGTGCGCTACGCGCGCTCGCCGCTGCTCGACCGCCGGCGCGCGCTCGTGGGGATCGCGCCGGCGCTGCTCGGATCGGTGTGCGGCGTCGCGCTCGTGGCGCTCGTGCCGCCGCGCGTGCTGACGCCGCTCGTGATGGGCCTCCTGCTCGTCGTCGCCGTGTTCCTCCTCCTGCGGCGCCCACCCGCCCAGCCGCGGCCGCGCGTCGCACGCGGTCCCGCGCTCGCGATCGTCGTCGCCTTCGTCATCGCGGCCTACGACGGCTTCTTCGGCCCCGGCACGGGGACGTTCCTGATCGTGGCCTACGCGGGGCTGTGGGGCGATCCGTTCGACGCCGCGTCGGCCAACGCGAAGCTCGTCAACTTCTGCAGCAACATCGGCTCGATGGTCACGTTCGCGGCCAAGGGCCTGATCGTGTGGCCGATGGCGCTGGCCATGGGCGCGGGACAGATCGTCGGCGCGTGGGCCGGGGCGCACGTCGCGATCCGCCGCGGGCACGCATTCGTGCGCACCGTCGTCGTGCTCGTGAGCATGGCCGGCGTGCTGCGCCTGGCGTGGCAACTCGCGCATTGAGGCGCGTGCTATGGTGGCGGCTCGGCTCGGGCTCGAAGCGGGCGGGGCAAGCCCCGCTCCTGCACCGGAGGGGACGTGGCCACCAGCACCCGTGTCGGTCATGTCGTGTTCACTGCATTGCTGTTGCTCGCCGCACCGTCGGTCCGCGCCGCGGCGTTCTACGTCTCCACGTCGGGCTCCGACGCGAACGCCGGGACCGTCGACGCGCCGTGGAGGACGATCCAGAAGGCCGCGGACAGCGCCGCACCCGGAAGCACCGTCTTCATCCGCGGGGGCACGTACAAGGAGCGCGTCGCGGTCCACGTCTCGGGGACCCCGGGCAGCCCGATCACGTTCCGCAATTTCGGCTTCGAGTCCGTGCTGATCGACGGCACGGGGATGACGGCGCCCGCGGGCACGAGCGCGCTCTTCGCGATCGCGGACCGGCACGACCTCGTCCTCGACGGGCTCGAACTCGCGAACTACCAGACGGCGACGACCGGCACCGTGGTCATCGGCGTGTGGGTCGACAACACCGCGAGCAACGTCACGCTGCGGCACCTCCTCGTGCACGACATCCGGCACAACGGCACCGCGGTCAACGGCACCGACGCACACGCGATCGCGTTCTACGCGCGCAGCGGGACGAGCCCCATGACCGGGATCGTCGTCGAGGACAGCGAGGTGCGGAACTGCGTTCTCGGCTCGTCCGAGGCCGTGGTCGTCAACGGGAACGTCGACGGGTTCCGCTTCAGCGGCAACACCGTCCACGACTGCAACAACATCGGGCTGCTCGCCGTGGGCTGGGAAGGCACGGCGCCCTCGAACGACCAGGCGCGCAACGGGACGATCGCCGACAACCTCGTCTACAACATCACCTCGTTCGGGAACCCCGCCTACGGCGCCGACCGCTCCGCGGACGGCATCTACTGCGACGGCTGCCGCGACGTCGTGATCGAGCGCAACGTCGTGCACCACGTCGACCTCGGCATCGAGGTCGGCAACGAGCACGGCGGCCGCACCACGACCAACGTCACCGTGCGCGACAACGTCCTGTACCTCAACAACGTCACGGGGCTCGCGTTCGGCGGCTACGACACGACGCGCGGCATCGTGATGAACTGCCAGTTCCTGGACAACACGCTGTTCCACAACGACACCACGCTCTCCGGCACCGGCGAGATCGAGATCCAGAAGGCGCACGACAACACGCTGCGGGACAACATCCTCGCGCCGAGCGACCAGGCCGTCGCGATCTCGAACTTCTACAACGCGGCGAACAGCTACAACAACACGATCGACTACAGCGACACCTGGTCGCCGGGCGGCGTGGCGTCGACCTTCTCCTGGCAGAACACCGAATACGTCGGGCTCGCGGCCTTCCGCGCCGGGACCGGCCAGGAGACGCACGGCCTCGCGCTCGACCCGAAGTTCACCGGCCCCGCGGCGACGCCGCCGGTCCTGCGGCTCGGCGCGGGGTCGCCGGCGATCGACGCCGGCGATCCCGCGTTCGTGCCCGCGAGCGGCGAGACCGACGTCGAGGGCCGCACGCGCGTCGTCGGCGCGCGCGTCGACATCGGCGCCTACGAGACGGCCCCCTGCCCCGCGGCCGCGCCCGCGGGAACCCCGACCGTGACCGTGACCGCGCTGGACCTCGGCGCGGCGAGCGTGAACTGGACCGCCCCCGCGAACGCGACCGCCTACGACCTCGTGCGCGGCGACGCCGGCACGCTCCTGTCGACGGGCGGGAACTTCACGCCGGCGACCCAGGCCTGCCTCGCGTCGCTCACCCCGCGCCAGGCGCGCGAGGACCGCCCGGTCCCCGCGGCCGGCGCGGCGTTCTGGTACCTCGTGCGCGCGCGCAACTGCGTGACGAACGGCACCTACGACGACGGCGTGCCCGGGCAGGTCGGAACGCGCGACGCGGAGATCGCCGCGTCGCCCGCCGCCTGCCCTTGATTCAACGCGAAATCCCGAACTGGTCCAGGACGAACGCCAGGTCCATCGCCACCTCCTTGAGGTGGTCGTAGCGCCCCGACGACCCGCCGTGCCCGCCGGCCATGTTGACGTGCAGGAGCAGCGGGTGCTTGTCGGTCTTGAGCGTGCGCAGCTTCGCGACGTACTTCGCCGGCTCCCAGTACATCACCTGGCTGTCGTCGAACGAGGTGCGCACGAGCAGCGCCGGGTAGGCCTTCTTCGCGAGGTTGTCGTACGGCGAGTACGCGGCCATGCGCTCGTACTCGGCCGCGATCTTCGGGTTGCCCCACTCCTCGAACTCGCCGACCGTCAGGGGCAGCGTCTCGTCGAGCATCGTGTTGAGCACGTCGACGAACGGCACGAGGCTCACGATGCAGCGGAACAGGTCGGGCCGCAGGTTCGTGACCGCGCCCATGAGGAGCCCGCCCGCGCTGCCGCCCTCGGCCGCGATGCGCCCTTTCTCCGTGTACTTCTCCGCGACGAGATACTCCGCCGCGGCGATGAAGTCGGTGAAGGTATTCATCTTGGTGCCCATGCGCCCGCCGTCGTGCCACGTCTTGCCGTACTCGCCACCGCCGCGGATGTGCGCGATCGCGGTGATGACGCCGCGGTCGGCGAGCGAGAGGCTCGCGCCCGAGAACGATGGGTCGATCGGGATGCCGTACGAGCCGTAGCCGTACAGGAACAGCGGCGCCTTGCCATCCTTCTTGACGCCCTTCCTGTACATGAGCGAGATCGGGACCTTCGTGCCGTCCTTCGCCGTCGCGAACACGCGCTCGACGACGTAGCGCGACGGATCGTGCCCCGACGGCACCTCGTCGCGCTTGAGCAGGGTCGCCTTCTTTGCCGCGGTGTCCCAGTCGTAGACCGAGCGCGGCGTGATCGCCGACTGGTAGCCGTAGCGGTAGAGCGTCGTGTCGTACTCCTCGTTGACGCCCGGCCCGGCGGAGTAGGCGGGCTCGCCGAAGGTGATCGGGTGCGTCGCGCCCGTCGTGCGGTCGGTCACGAGGAACTGCATCTGCCCGTTCACGCGCGCGACCACGACGTGGAACGTCGCGAAGGCCTGCACGTGCTCGAGCATGACGTCGTTCCGCGGCGCGATCAGCTCCTTCCAGTGCGCCTTGCCGGGCGTCGCCTCCGGCGCCTCGACGAGGCGGAAGTTGCGGCCCGTGTCGTTGACGACGATCAGGAACCGGTCGCCCTGGTGGTCGAGCGAGTACTCGACGTCATGCCGGCGCGGTTCGACGACGGTCCACGCGCCCTTCGGCTGGTCGGCGCGCAGGACGCGCTGCTCGGTCGTCGTGTGGCTGCCGATCGACAGTACCAGGTACTTGCCGCTGCGCGTGCGGTGCACGGACACGTCGAAGTGCTCGTCCGGCTCCTCGAAGACGAGTTCCGGCGTGCCCCCCAGCGCAACACGGTACAGCTGGTAGGAGCGCTTGGTCTGCTCGTGCTCGACCGTGTAGAACAGCGTCGTGCCGTCGGCGGCCCACGCGACGCTCGTCACGCGCGCTGCAAGCGCGTGGGTCGTCGTGCCGGCGGCGAGGTCCTTCACGAACAGCGTGTACTGCCGGAAGCCGACGTCGTCGGTCGCGTACGCGAGCTTCGTCGCCGCGTCGTCGATCTCGGAATCGCCGAGCGACATGAACTTCTTCCCGAGGGCGAGCTGGTTGACGTCGAGCAGCACCTCCTCGGGCGCGCCCTCGGCGCCCGGCGCCCCCGACGTCGCGCGGCGCCGGCAGTACGTGCGGTACTGCTTCCCCTCCTCGGTCCGCGTGTAGTAGAGCCAGCTGCCCTTGCGGTACGGCACGTCGACGTCGGTCTGCTTGATGCGGCCGAGCATCTCGTCGTACAGCGTCTTGCGCAGCGCCTCGGTGTGGGCGAGCAGCGTGTCCGCGTACGCGTTCTCGGCCTCGAGGTATGCGCGCACCTCGGGGTTGTCGCGCTCGCGCAGCCAGAAGTACGGATCCTCGACCTTCCGGCCGTGGATTTCGGTGACGTGCGAAACACGCTTCGCGACGGGGGGCTTCGGCGGCCGCGAGGTTCCGTCGGCGGCGGCGCTCGCCATGCCGAGCAGCGCGGCCCCGGCGAGAACCGTGAGCGGACCCGCGAGGCGGGCCGCGAAGAACAGGTCGAGTTCGATCAAGGGGACCTCCGGGGGAGGATTCTAAGGGGTGTGGGACAATATGCCGCCCGTCGCATGCGCGCCGTAGGGGCAGGTCAAGGCGCCGCAGGCGCCGCAACCGGCCCTGGTTGAGCCGCCGCAGGGGCCACCGCACGAGGACTCCGATGACCTTCGATGCCACCGACCTCCTGTCCGTCAACACCATCCGCGGACTCGCCATCGACGCCGTCGAGAAGGCGAATTCCGGCCACCCCGGGCTCCCGCTCGGCGCGGCGCCGATGGCGTACGTGCTCTGGTCGCGCTGGCTGAAGCACGATCCGAAGGACCCCGACTGGCCCGACCGCGACCGCTTCATCCT
>JABLTH010003500.1_pt1 | contig 11449 bp, 6 predicted proteins | sample 7875711 | NCBI WGS metagenome assembly JABLTH01 (sample SAMN14941262, study PRJNA633318) | bioreactor metagenome | isolation source: bioreactor | place: China | collected 2019-03-05 | reverse complement strand
GGATTGGCGCCGCTGCGGGCCAGGGACTTCACCCCCGCCGGCAGGTCCAGGTGCATGCGCAGCACCTTGTGGAACTGGGCCAGGTGGCTGAGCTCCACCACGAGCCCCGCGCGCACGGAGGCGAAGAAGTCCTGGTAGGCCTGCTCGGCCACCGGGTAGAGCAGGGTCGGCACCAGGAGCTTCACGTCCATCCCCCGCTCCTGGGCCAGCAGCAGCGCCTCCCGGCATACGCCGGCGACGCTTCCCCAGGCCACGAGGGCCAGGGGCGCCGCGGGGTTGCCCGACACCTCGAAGAGGTCCTTCCGCTCCCTCAGGGGCGCGAACTTCTTCGTGCGCTTCTCGTTCATCTTCTGGTGGACGTTGCCGCTGTTCGTCGGGGATCCCGCCTCGGTGTGCTCGATGCCCGAGGCGAGGTAGGTCCCTCCGGGCATCCCGGGATGGCTGATGGGGCTGATGTGGGTGTCCGTGTCCTTGAAGCGCTTGTAGCCCTGGAGGTCCGCGGCGGAGGGGCGCAGGCGCTCCTCGATCACGAAGCGGGAGGTGTCGATGGGATCCAGGGTCTCCTTCCGCTGGCTGATCTCCTGGTCCGACAGGAGGATCACGGGGGTCTGGTAGCGCTCCGCGAGGTTGAAGGCCTCCACGGTCACAGCGAAGGTGTCCGCCACGGAGGTGGGGGCGAGCACGGGGCGGATGACGTCGCCGTGGGCGGAGAAGGCCGCGGCGAAGAGGTCCGCCTGCTCGGACTTGGTGGGCAGGCCCGTGGAGGGGCCGCCCCGCTGGACGTCCACGATCACGAGGGGAAGCTCGGCGATGCTCGCCAGCCCCATCATCTCGGTCTTCAGGGAGAGGCCCGGTCCGCTGGTGGCGGTCATGGCCTTCTTCCCGGCGAAGGAGGCGCCGACCGCCGCGCCGATGCCAGCGATCTCGTCCTCGGCCTGGAGCACGGCCCCGCCGTACTTCCAGACGTGGTCGGTGAAGAACTGCATGATCTCGGTGGAAGGCGTGATGGGATAGCCGCCGAAGAAGTCGCAGCCCGCGAAAATCGCCGCCGCGGCGCACATGTCGTTGCCGTCGGTGAGCAGCTTCGGGGTCGCCTTGGCCTCAGCCGGGAGGATGGCCATGTCGGCCTTGAGGGGATGCGCCTTCGCGAAGGCCATGCCCAGGTCGAAGGCCTTCTGGTTCGCGTCCACCAGCTCCTGGCCTTTCTTGGCGAGGCGCTTGCGGATGCCCTGCATGACCGCCACGGCGCCGATGCCGAACCACCCGCCGATGAGCCCCAGCACCACGGTATTCTTGGCGCGCTCGGTGCCGGCGGCGGTCTTCGCCATCTCGGCGATGGGCACGGCGAAGACCTGGAGGGGCGTGACCCCCACCAGCGGGATGTCGATCTCCGCCACCCCCGTGGCGGCTTCATAGATGACCACCGTGGAGCCGCTGACCGGAAGCTCCGCGCCGAACTTCAGGAAGTCCTCCCAGTTCAGCGCCACGGCGACGTCCAGGGTGCCCCCCGGGTTCAGCACCGGCCGGGTGCTGATGCGCACCCGGCAGGAGGATTCCCCGCCCCGGATCTGCGATCCGAAGCTCTTGGTCATCACGCCGTGGTAGCCCTCCAGCGCCGCCGCCAGCAGGAGGGACTCCCCCGCCGACACGATGCCGTCGCCTCCGGAACCGGCCATTCCCAGGACTAGATCCTTGCGCATGGGCACCTCGAAGCTGGGGGCGCGGCCCGACCGGCGCCCGTGCCATCCTCCGGCGGCCGGGGGACGGGGCATCCCCACCCTAGGCTCCGGACCCGGTATCTTTCGTCACACCCGGGCCGGGGCCGGTCACAAGCCCGCAGGAGCGGCGCCAGGCTGTTCCCCGACCGGCCCGTGAAAGGTCCCAGAATGAATCGGGCCGCCCTGGGCGGCCCTGTTTGGCTCCGGTGGAGGGATTTGAACCCCCGACATCCTGATTAACAGTCAGGCGCTCTAACCAACTGAGCTACACCGGACCGGAAGGATCAGTGTACCGGACTCCCGACCCGAATCAAGGCGGGAGGCGGGGCGGCCGGGCGGGTTTTGTCCCCTGCCCAGGCCGAAGGCTGCCATCATTCCCTTCGCTTTTCCCGAGGGCGCCATGGAGTGGCTCAACTACCATCACCTGCTCTACTTCTGGACCGTGGCCAAGGAGGGCAGCATCGCCAAGGCCGGGGAGAAGCTGCTCCTGGCCCAGCCCACCATCAGCGGCCAGATCAAGGCCCTGGAGGAGAACCTGGGGGAGAAGCTCTTCGAGCGCTCGGGGCGCCACCTCCAGCTCACGGACATGGGCCGCATCGTCTTCCAGTACGCCGACGAGATCTTCGCCCTGGGCCGGGAGCTCCAGGACACGGTCAAGGGCCGCCCGACGGGCCGGCCCCTGGAGCTGGAGGTGGGCATCGCCGACGTGCTGCCCAAGCTGGTGGTCTACCGCCTCCTGGAGCCCGCCACCAAGCTCACGGAGACCGTGCGCCTGGTCTGCCGGGAGGACAAGCCCGGGCGGCTCTTCACCGAGCTCTCGGCCCAGGCCTTCGACCTCATCCTCTCGGACGCGCCCCTGCCGCCCAATTCGAAGGTGAAGGCCTACAACCACCTCCTCGGGGAGTGCGGGGTGCTCATCTTCGGCACCCCGGAGCTCGCCAAGGCCTACCGGAAGAACTTCCCCCAGTCCCTGGAGGGCGCGCCGATGCTGCTGCCCACCGAGGCCACCATGCTGCGCCGCTCCGTGGACCACTGGATGGAGCGCTCGAACCTGCGGCCCCGCATCCTGGGGGAATTCGACGACAGCGCCCTGATGATGGTCTTCGCCCAGGCGGGCCGCGGCCTCGTGGCGGCCCACGCGGCGGTGGAGCGCGAGGTGCGCGCCCAGTACGGCCTCGTCCCCTTGGGCCCCCTGCCCGACGTGAAGGAGCGCTTCTACGCCATCTCCATCGAGCGCAAGCTCAAGCACCCGGCGGTGATCGCCATCTCCGAAAGCGCCCGGAAGGAGCTCTTCGCGTGAGGCCGCGCCCGTGAGGATCGCCGTCTTCTGCGGCTCCCGGGAGGGCGCGCGGCCCCTCCACCTCCAGGCCGCCCGCGCGCTGGGCGCCGCCCTGGCGCGCCGCGGCCACGGCCTCGTCTACGGCGGCGCGCGGGTCGGGCTGATGGGGGCCCTGGCCGACGCCGCCCTCCAGGGGGGCGCGGCGGTGACGGGCGTCATGCCCCACGGCCTGATCCGGCGCGAAGTGGCCCACCCGGGCCTCACGGAATTCCACGCGGTGGACTCCATGCACGCCCGCAAGGCCCTCATGGCGGACCTCGCGGACGCCTTCGTGGCCCTCCCCGGGGGCTACGGCACCCTCGACGAGCTCTTCGAGATCCTCACCTGGGCCCAGCTGGGCCTGCACGCCAAGCCCGTGGCCGTCCTCGACACGGGGGCCTTCTTCGCGCCCCTCCTCGCGGCCCTGGACCATGGCGTGGCGGAGGGCTTCCTCCATCCCGCCCACCGGCGCCTGCTCCTCCGGGAGGGGGACGCCGAGGCCCTCCTGGACCGCCTTTCGGCCTGGCGCCCGGATCCTGCCGTTTCCAAGTGGGAGGGCGGCGACCTAGCCCGGTGAGGAGGCTCCGGCCAGGCCGATCCCTGGGGACCGCCGGCCCTTCAGCCCTTGGCGTAGCGCCGGAGCTTGGCCAGGTCCACCACCTTCACCACCGGGAAGGTGCTGTGGATGAGGCCGAGGTCGCTGAGGAGGCGCAGGGCGCGGGAGAAGGCCTCGCGGCTGGCGCCCACGCACTGGGCCAGCTCCTCCTGGGTCTCCTCGAATTCCACCACCATGCGCTCGGGATGGTGGGCCTGGTACTCCAGGATGGTCTGGGCCACGCGCTCGGGGACGCTGTGGAGGCTCAGGGCCTCCACGAGGCCCACCAGGTGGCGGACCTTGGCGGCGAAGTGGCGCATGAGCCCTTCGGCCACCTCGGGGCGGCGGTGGGCCATGTCCCGGAGGGGGGCGCCGGGAATGAGCCACAGCTCGGTCTCGCCGTGGGCCTCCGCGCTGCTGGCGATGGGCGACCCGTCGAAGACGGGAACCTCGCCCACGCACTGCCCGGGCCGCAGGAACTCCAGCACCTGGATGTGGCCGCGGCCGTCCGTGCGGAAGACCTTCAGCGCGCCGCGCACCACCACCAGCACGCCGGGCAGGCGGTCGCCCTGGGAGTAGACGCGATTTCCGTCACTGTATTTCCGGTGTTCGCTGTGACGGGCGAGCTCCTCCGCCTCCGTGCGGGGGAGGGCGGAAAAGAAGTCGACTTCCAGGAGGTTCAGGGCGGGCTGGGCCATGCTGCATCTTAGCCACGGCCCGGCCGGACTGGAACATCGCAACGCGATGGCGCATCCTTGACGGACTTCCCGGAGAGACCATGCCCTTGACCGCCTTCGCCTTGCTCCTGGCCGCCCAGGCCCTGCCCGCCGCGGACACCCCCGCCCCGAAGCCCCAGGCGGCCGCCCCCGCCGCGCCGGCCCCGGGCGCCGCCCCCCAGGCCCCCGCCCCCGCCTCGGCCCTCAAACCCTTCGCGGATGTGACCAAGGACGCCAAGGAGATGCCCGGCCTCTTCGGCCTCTGGCAGAAGGATGACAAGGTCTGGCTGGAGCTGAAGCCCGACCAGCTCGGCCCCCTCTATTTCCTCTCGTGGAACGTCCCCCAGGCCCTCGGGGAGCGCGGGCTCTACGGCGGCATGATGGGGGACAGCCATCTGGTCTATTTCAAGCGGATCGGGAACACCCTCCAGCTCCTGGCCCGGAACACGGCCTTCACGGCCAAGGAGGGCACCCCCATCGCCCAGGCGGTGGCCGAGGGCTTCTCCGACAGCCTGCTGGCCTCGGTCCCGGTGCTGAGCCAGCCCCACCCCGAGCGGAAATCCATCCTGGTGGAGGCCAACGCCCTGCTGTTCCGGGACCTCCCCATGGCGGCCACGCAGCTCGAATTCGCCTTCCGCCAGCCCTACGGCTTCGACGCGGCCAACACGTCCTTCAAGTCCGCGGCCTCCACGGCGGACCAGGCGACCTTCCAGGTGAGCGCCCACTACGCCCTCGCCAAGCTCATGATCCCCCCCGTAAGCATGCCGGGCGCCCCGCCCATGCCCTTCACGCCGCCGCCCCGGACCCTCGAGGACGTGCGCAGCCTCTTCCTGGGCTTCCAGTACAACCTGGCGAAGCTCCCCGCCGAGCCCATGCGGGCCCGTCTCGCCGATGACCGCGTGGGGCACTTCGTCTCCACCCGCTGGGACTTCACCACCGATTTCCAGCCCGACGAGCGGATCCACCTGGTCCACCGCTGGCGGCTGGAGAAGGCCGACCCCGCCGCCGCCCTCAGCAAGCCCAAGCAGCCCATCGTCTACTGGCTCGACCGGAACATCCCTGAGCGCTACCGCGAGACCGTGAAGGCCGGGATCCTGGAGTGGAACAAGGCCTTCGAGCGCATCGGCTTCAAGGACGCCATCGAGGTGAAGCAGCAGCCGGCGGACGCCGACTGGAGCACCCATGACGCCCGCCACGCCTCGGTGCGCTGGTTCCTGGGCGTGGACGCCGGCTTCGCCATCGGCCCCAGCATGGTGGACCCCCGCACCGGGGAGATCCTGGACGCCGACGTGGGCATGGGCGAGATCTTCACCCGGGGCGGGCGGGAGGAGTTCCAGGAGGAGATCCCGCCCTCCACCGCGGCGGGGACGCGGGCCGATTTCTGCACCCTCCTCGCCGAGGCCCGGCGGGAGCTCGCCTTCAGCGCGGACCTCCTGGAAGCCCGGGGCGAGCTGGAGCCCGGCAGCCCCGGGGAGGAGGCCTTCGTGCGCTCCTACCTGAAGGACGTGGTGATGCACGAGATCGGCCACACCCTCGGCCTGCGCCACAACTTCCGGGCCTCCACGGTCTACTCCGACGCCCAGCTCGGGGACAAGGCCTTCACCAGCGGCCACGGCATCACCGGCTCGGTGATGGACTACACCCCCACGAACATCTCCCGGAACGGAGGGCGCCAAGGCGACTACCACATGCAGACCCTCGGGCCCTACGACTACTGGGCCATCGAGTACGCCTACGCGCCCCTGGACCCGGCCAAGGAGAAGGAGGAGCTGGCCCGCATCGCCGCCCGGGGCGAGCGCGACCCGCTCCTGGCCTTCGGCACCGACCAGGAGGCGGGATTCGGCCCCGACGCGATGGATCCCGAGGTGAGCCGGTGGGACCTCGGCAGCGACCCCCTCGGCTACCTGGCCAAGCGCATCGCCCTCAGCCAGGAGCTGCTTGACCGGCTGCAGCGCCGGGCCCTCAAGCCCGGGGACGAGTACAAGAGCCTGCGCCGCACCACCAGCGTCGCCCTGGGCCGCATGGGCAGCGCGGCCTCCAACGCGGCCAAGTACCTGGGCGGCGTCGTCTACGTGCGCGACCACGCGGGCTCCCCCCGGACGCCCCTCTCCCCGGTGACTGGCGGCAAGCAGCGGGAGGCCCTGCGCCTCCTCACCGGCAGCATCTTCGACATGAACGCCCTGAAGCTGCGGCCGGAATTCGCGGCGAGGCTCACCGTGGACCAGTTCGACCGCGGTTTCGGGGGGGCCGCCAGCGCCCCCGACTTCTCCCTGTCCTCCCGGGTGCTCTCCCTCCAGAAGGCCATCCTCGGCCAGGTCCTGACCCCGGCCCTCATGCGCCGGATCCTTGACGCCCCCGAGAAGACCGCCGCCAAGGACGTCTTCCGGCTCCCCGAGCTCTTCGACGGCCTGGGGGGCGCCATCTGGGAGGAAGCCCGCAAGGGGGCTGAGCCCACCGGGACGCGGCGCGGGCTTCAGAAGGAGCACGTGCGCCAGATGGTGGGCCTCGTGCTGCGGGCCAACCCGGCCACCCCCGACGACGCCCGAGCCCTGGCCCGGGAGAACCTGCGGGGCCTCCAGGGCACGCTGAAGGCCGCCCTGGCGAAGCCCGGCCTGTCCCGGGAGACCAAGGCCCACTACCAGGAATGCCTGGCCACCCTGGAGGAAACCTTCAAGGCCTCCGTGCAGCGGATGTCCATGTGAGGACCCTCCTCCTCGCCGCCCTCGGCCCCGCCCTCGCGACGCAGGCGCCCGCCTCCGCGCCCCACCGCGTGGTCCGGCTCAGCGCCCCGGGGGCGGTGTTGCCGGTGGAGACCTCCATCGCCCTCGATCCGGCGGAGCCGGACCGCATGGTGGCGGTCTCTGCCCAGTTCCTCCGGGTCCCCGGGGGGCCCTCGGTGAGCAATTTCGCCTTCGCCTCCGCCGACGGGGGCGCCACCTGGCGCACGGTGCCCATGGCCAACCCCCACAAGGTCGGCCAGGGGGACGATGTGGTCATCGCCGGGCCCGGGGTCTTCCACCACGTCTACCTGGGGGCGGAGGGCTTCCGCGACCGCCGCGCCAAGCGCGGCCACACCGGGCTCTACTGCGCCACCAGCCGGGACGGCGGCGCCACCTGGGAGGCGCCGGTGCCCCTGGTGGAGCACATCAACAGCACCCAGCCCTTCGAGGACAAGCCCGGCATCGCCGTGGACACGGTCCCCGACTCCCCCCACAAGGGGGCGCTCTACGCGGCCTGGACCCGCTTCGACGTCTACGGGTCCAAGGACCCCCTCCACAAGTCCCACATCTGCTTCACCCGCAGCCTGGACGGGGGGCGCACCTTCGACCAGCCCCTGCGCATCTCCGACGCGCCGGGCACCTGCGTGGACGATTCGGACACGGTGGAGGGCGCGGTCCCGGCGGTGGGCCCGAAGGGCGAGGTCTACGTCGTCTGGTCGGGCCCCCGGGGGCTGGTCTTCTGCGCCTCCACGGACGGCGGCGCCAGCTTCGGCAAGGAGCGGGTGATCGGCACCCATCCCGGCGGCTGGGACTTCCCCGTGGAGGGCCTGGGCCGCGCGAACGGGATGCCCGTGACGAAGGTGGACCTCTCGAAGGGTCCGCGCCGGGGCACGATCTACGTGAACTGGATCGACCACCGGAACGGGGACCCGGACGTCTTTGTCATGAGCTCCAAGGACGGCGGCGCCACCTGGAGCGAGCCTGTGCGGGTGAACGACGATCCCCTGCGCAACGGCAAGGCGCAGTTCTTCACCTGGATGGCGGTGGACCCCGCCGACGGGTCCCTGAACGTGGCCTTCTACGACCGCCGGGGGCTGGAGGGAACGAAGACCGGCCTCACCCTCGCCCGCAGCCTCGACGGCGGGAGGACCTGGCGCAACCACCGCGTGGACCTCGCCCCCTTCGAGTGCAACCCCGGCGTCTTCTTCGGCGACTACCTCGGCGTGGACGCCGTGGCCGGCCGCGTGGCGGTGAGCTTCATGCACTTCACCGGGCCGAAGGAGATCGCCCTCTCCGCGGCGATCTGGAAGTTCAGGCCCGGGAGCCAGGAAGCAGAGAAGTAGGCCTGGCGTCCCGGGACACGGAAAGGCCCCGCGCTGCGGGGCCTTTCCATGTCCTGACTGGAGCCTTGAGTCCTACTTCACCCGCTCCATGTACGTCCGCTCCACGGTGTTCACGCGGATCTTCTCGCCGGTCTCGATGTAGGGCGGGACGCCCACGGTGATGCCGTTCTCGAGGGTGGCGGGCTTGTAGGAGCCGGTGGCATTGGCGTTCTTCATGACGGGGGCCGTCTCCTTGATCTCGAGGACGACGCTGGGAGGAAGCACGGCGCTCAGGGCCTGGCCTTCGTAGAACTCCAGCTCCACGGCCATGTTGGGCTGCAGGAAGACGATATCGTCCCCGAGGACGTCCTTGTTCACCTCGAGCTGCTCGTAGGACTCGTTGTTCATGAAGACCAGGTGGTCGCCGTCCTCGTAGAGGAACTCCATGGTGTGCTGCTCGAGGCTGGCCTTGTCGATCTTGTCGCTGGAACCGAAGCGGTTCTCCCGGTTGATGCCGTCCTTGAGGCGCTTCATCTTGGTGACGATGCGGGCTGGCAGGTTGCCCGGCGTCTGGTGCTCCACGCTGATCACGCGGCACAGCTCGCCTTCGAAATTGATGATCATGCCGGCGCGGACCTGGGTCGCGTTGATGAAGGGCATCGGGGGCTCCTGGACGGGGGGCTTCCACATGAAAGGCCCTGATGGGTTCAGGGCCTTGGTGGTGGGCGTACCAGGATTCGAACCTGGGACTTCTACCGTGTGAAGGTAGCACTCTACCGCTGAGTTATACGCCCGCGGCCGTCCAGTGTAGCAAGGGCGGCCCAGGCCTCCAAGGGCCGTTTTCCGGAGCCAGCCGGCCCGCCCCTCCCCCGGGCGGGGCCCGGCTCCCGTTCCATGCGAAAATGCAAGACCTCCCGGAGGACATCATGCGACCCATCACGGTGCTGGCCACCCTGCTCGCCTGCGGCGCGGCGTTCGCCCAGGACCCCGCCCCCAAGCCCGTCCCGGCCGCCGTCAGCGATCCCGCCCTCCGGGTGGGCGAGCTGGAGCGCCTCGGGGAGAACGGCCGGGACGTCATGGTCCTCGGCCTGGACGCCCCGGGCTTCGACAAGCTGAAGCCCAGCCAGCGCAAGTACGCCTACTTCCTCTCCCGGGCCGCCATCGCGGGCCACGACATCTTCTACCTGCAGACCCACCGGACGGCCCTGGAGATCCGCAACCTCCTGGAGGCCATCTACGAGAAGCGGGAGGGCCTGGACCCGGCCGCCGCGGCGGGCCTGGAGGAGTACCTCAAGCTCGTCTGGATCCACCACGGCCAGTACGACCACTGGAACCACACGAAGTTCACCCCCCGCCTCCTGACCTTCGAGCAGCTCAAGGCCGCCGCCCAGCACGCCAGGAAGAAGGGCGCCAGCTTCGACCTCGCCAAGGGGGAGACCCTGGAGAAGAAGCTGGCCCGGCTCAGGCCCCACATCTTCGACCCGAAGGTGGACCCGGTGCAGGTGAACCAGACCCCCGGCGCCGATCCCGTGGCCACCAGCGCCGTCGGGCTCTACGACCCGGGGCTGACCCTGAAGGACATCGAGGCCCTGCCCAAGGCCGACCAGGAAAAGCTGAACGTGCGCTTCGGCCTGGTCCGGGACAAGAAGGGCAAGCGCACCGTGGAGGCCCAGGAGTTCAAGGTGGGCGGCGTCTACGGCCAGGACCTGGAGCGGGTGGTCTACTGGCTGAAGAAGGCCGCGGGCTACGTGGACAACACCTTCGTCGAGGTGGAGAAGGACGGGGTCAAGAAGCTCCGCAGCGAGCCCGAGCCCAACCAGAAGGCGGCCCTGGACCAGCTCATCGCCCACTTCGAGACCGGGGACGAGGCGGCCTACAAGGCCCACACCGTGGCCTGGCTGAAGACCAAGGCGGCGGTGGACTATGTGAACGGCTTCGTGGAGACCTACAAGGACCCGCGGGGCATCATCGGCAGCTACGAAGCCAACGTCAGCATCCTGGCGGACAGCGAGAAGATCACGAAGCTGAGCCAGAACGCCCTCTACTTCGAGGCGAAGATGCCCTGGGACGCCAAGTGGCAGCGGGCCAAGGTGGATCCGCCGGTGGCGACGGTGGTGAACGTGCTGGTGGAGACCGGCGACGCGGGCCCGGTGAGCCCCGCGGCCTACAACCTCCCGAACTACGCCGATGTGCGCAAGGAGCACGGCTCGAAGAACGTGGTGCTCCTCAACGTGGAGAACTCGGACTCGGCCAAGGTGAAGCAGGCCCGGCTCGACGGCTTCTACCGCCCCGAGGACCGCGCCCTCGTGGCGAAGCACGGCGCCCTGGCCCGGCAGTGGCTGGTCTACATGCACGAGGTGATCGGCCACGGCTCGGGCCAGGGGGACGACTCGCTCGCCGGCGCGGATCCCGCCACGAAGATCGGGCCGACCTACTCGGCCCTGGAGGAGTGCCGGGCGGACCTGGTGGCCCTCTACCAGTTCCTGGACGCCAAGGTGGTGGAGATCGGCGCCGTGAGCGCCGAGGAGCACCTGGACGCCGCCCACGCCATGATGCTCAGCTACCTGGTGAACCAGTTCGCCGCCAACGCGAACCACCAGGGCGACACCATCCGGGAGGCCCACGACCGGGGCCGCCAGCTCGTGCTCAACTACCTGCTCCAGCCCTCCCGGGACTTCGGCGTTCGAATGGAGGAGAAGGACGGCAAGCGCTGGATCGCCGTCACCGACCTCAACAAGGCCCACGCCGGCATCGGCGAGATCCTCGGCAAACTCCAGGCCTTCAAGTCCATGGGCGACAAGGCCGGCGCCGAGGCCTTCTTCGCCGAGTTCGGCACCAAGGTCAACCCCGCCTGGCGCGACGACGCCAAGGCCCGGGCCGAGGCCATGAACCTGCCCAAGCTCCGCGCCTTCGTCGTCCCCCAGCTCGTGCCGGTCCTGGGCGAGAGCCGCTTCGCGAAGGAGGGCGAGAAGCGGGAGATCCTCGCCGACGTGCGGCTGGAGACCCGGGAGGACCTCGCCGAGCAGATGATGCGGTTCAAGCGGTGGAGCAAGAGCCGGG
>JABLTH010053084.1_pt1 | contig 11450 bp, 22 predicted proteins | sample 7875711 | NCBI WGS metagenome assembly JABLTH01 (sample SAMN14941262, study PRJNA633318) | bioreactor metagenome | isolation source: bioreactor | place: China | collected 2019-03-05 | reverse complement strand
TGGGCGGCGGCGAGGGCAAGACCTCGGGCGGCCGGCACCCGTGCACGCCGTGGGGCGTGCCGACCAAGGGCTACAAGACGCGCAAGAACACGCGCACCGACCGCTACATCGTCAAGCGTCGAGGGAAGAAGTAGATGGCGCGATCACTTCGCAAGGGCCCCTACGTCGAGCCGAGCCTCCAGCGCAAGGTCGACGCGCTGCAGCGCTCCGGCGCGAAGCAGGTGATCCGCACCTGGTCGCGGCGCTCGATGATCACGCCCGACTTCGTCGGGCTCACGTTCCAGGTCCACAACGGCAAGCTCTTCATGCCGGTCTTCGTGACGGAGAACATGGTGGGACACCGCCTCGGCGAGTTCGCGCCGACGCGGAAGTTCACCGGACACGCCACGGACCGGAAGGTGAAGACGGTCGCGAAGTAGAGAGCGAGCGGACCATGAAGGCAATTCTCAAGGGCTACCGGGTGAGCGCGCAGAAGGCGCGACTCGTCGCCGACCAGATCCGGGGCAAGGGCGTCGAGGACGCGCTCGGACTGCTCGCGCTCTCGGACAAGCGCTTCGCCCGCCCGCTCGCGAAGCTGCTGCGCTCGGCGGTTGCCAACGCGCAGGAGAAGAACGAGCGCCAGAAGGCGGGAATCGACATCGACAACCTGTTCGTGCAGACGGTGATGGTCGACGAGGGGCCGCGCGCGTGGCGGATCATGTCGCGGGCCCAGGGCCGCGCGGCGTGGATCGCGCGCCGGAGCGCACACGTGACCATCGAGCTCGGCGAGCGATAGGAGAGCCGCGTGGGACAGAAGGTCCATCCCTATGGATTCCGGCTGGGCACCCTGTACGGGTGGCAGTCGAACTGGTTCGCGGAGCGCCGCTACGCCGAGCAGCTCCACGAAGACGTCCGAATCCGGAACTTCATCAAGAAGAAGCTCTACCACGCCGGCATCTCGAAGGTCGTGATCGAGCGCACGGGCGACAAGCTCGTCGTGAACATCCACACGGCGCGGCCCGGCATTCTGATCGGCAAGCGCGGCGCCGAGGTCGAGGTGCTCCGCAAGGAGCTGCGGCAGTTCTCGTCCCGCGAGATCTTCATCAACATCAAGGAGATCCGGAAGGCCGAGCTCGACGCGCAGCTCGTCGCCGAGAGCGTCGCGCTGCAGCTCGAGCGGCGCGTCGCCTTCCGGCGCGCGATGAAGAAGGCGATGACGGCGACGATGAAGTTCGGCGCCGGCGGGGTCCGGATCGCGTGCGCGGGCCGGCTCGGCGGCGCCGAGATGGGCCGCCGCGAGTGGTACAAGGAGGGGCGCGTCCCGCTCCACACGCTGCGCGCCGACATCGACTACGGCTTCGCCGAGGCGAAGACGACGTACGGCGTGATCGGCGTCAAGTGCTGGATCTTCAAGGGCGACGTCGCGGACAAGGACCTCCGCAAGGGAGCCCTCTCTCAGCGCCTGCAAGACGAGCCGGCGAGGTAGGACATGCTCGCGCCCAAGAAGGTCAAGCACCGCAAGCAGCAGAAGGGACGGGTTCGCGGCAAGGCGCAGCGCGGCAACACGCTCGCGTTCGGCGACTTCGGCCTCCAGGCGCTCGGCTGCGCGTTTCTCACCGCGCGCCAGATCGAGGCGGCCCGAATCGCGATGACCCGCCACGTGAAGCGCGGCGGAAAGGTCTGGATCCGCGTGTTCCCGGACAAGCCGATCAGCAAGAAGCCCGCCGAGACACGAATGGGCAAGGGCAAGGGCAACCCCGAGGAGTGGGTGGCCCCCGTGAAGGCCGGCCGCATGCTCTACGAGATGGAGGGCGTCACGCCGAAGATCGCCGCCGAGGCGATGCGGCTCGCCGCCCACAAGCTGCCGGTGCAGACGCGCTTCGTCGCGCGCGAGGAGGCCCGGTGAAGGCGAAGGATCTGCGCGAGCTCTCGCGCGACGAGCTGGTGGCGAAGTCGAGCGAGCTGCGGACGGAGCTGTTCACGGCCCGGATCAAGCACTCGACGGGCCAGCTCGAGAACACGGCGAAGCTCGAGACGCTTCGCCGGGACGTGGCGCGGGTCGAGACGATCCTGCGCGAGAAGGCGGGAGGCCAGTCGTGAGCACGCGGGGACTGCGGCGAACGCTCGTGGGCACGGTCGTGAGCGACAAGATGGACAAGACCGTCGTCGTGCGGGTCGACCGCATGTACCAGGACCCGACGTACAAGAAGTACGTGCGGCGCTACGCGAAGTTCATGGCGCACGACGAGGGCAACGGCTGCGCGATCGGCGACCGGGTGCGGATCGTCGAGCACCGGCCGGTGTCGAAGTCGAAGCGCTGGAAGGTGCAGGCGAAGCTCACCGCCGCCACGACCGCCTAGCCGGGCCGCGGGAAGGAACGAGAGATGATCCAGACCGAATCGACCCTCGAGGTCGCCGACAACTCCGGAGCCCGGAAGGTGGCGTGCATCCGCGTGCTGGGCGGCGCCGGCCGGCGCTTCGCGTCGATTGGCGACGTGATCGTCGTGTCCGTCAAGGACGCGATCCCGAACGCGCGCGTCAAGAAGGGCGAGGTCAAGAAGGCCGTGATCGTCCGGACGCGCAAGGAGATCCCGCGCCCCGACGGGTCGTACATCCGCTTCGACGACAACGCGGCGGTACTGATCGACAACCAGCGCGAGCCGATCGGGACGCGCATCTTCGGGCCCGTCGCGCGCGAGCTGCGCGCGCGCAGGTTCATGAAGATCATCTCGCTGGCGCCGGAGGTGCTGTAGATGGTCCCCCGCCTGCTGCAGCGCTACCAGGAGGAGGTCGTTCCGAAGCTCTCGAAGGAGTTCGGGTACGGCAACCGGAACCAGGTGCCGAAGGTCACGAAGATCGTCGTGAACATCGGCCTCGGCGCCGCGACCCAGAACCCGAAGCTGATGGAGAAGGCGACCGAGGAGCTCGCCGCCATCACCGGGCAGAAGCCGCTGGTCCGCAAGTCGCGCAAGTCGATCGCGAACTTCAAGCTGCGCGAGAACCAGAGCATCGGCTGCATGGTGACGCTGCGCCGCGAGCGGATGTGGGAGTTCCTCGACCGGCTGGTGAGCGTCGCGCTCCCGCGCGTGCGCGACTTCAAGGGTGTGTCGCCGAAGGCGTTCGACGGCCGCGGCAACTACACGCTGGGGATCCGCGAGCAGATCATCTTTCCCGAGGTCGACTACGACAAGGTCGAGCGGATCACCGGAATGAACGTGACGGTGTGCACGACGGCGCGGACGGACGCCGAGGGCAAGGCGCTGCTCGCGCACCTCGGCATGCCGTTCCGCGCGTGAGAGGGTGACGAAGGAATGCTGACCGATCCGATCGCCGACATGCTGACGCGAATCCGGAACGCCGGGCAGGCGCGGCACCGCGACGTCACGTGCGCGTCGTCGCGCGTGCGCCTGGCGGTGGCGCGTGTGCTGGCCGAGGAGGGCTTTCTCGGAACGGTGAAGGTCGAGGCCCGCGAGGGCCGGCCCGCGCTGGTGATGGGCGTCCGCTACGACGAGAACGGCAAGCCGGTGATCGACGGGATCCGTCGGGTGAGCCGGCCCGGGCGCCGCGTGTACGTGGGCTGCGGCGAGATCCGCAAGGTCCGCAACGGCCTCGGCGTCGCGGTCGTCTCGACGTCGCGCGGTGTGCTCTCCGACCGCGCTGCGCGCGAGGCGGGTGTGGGCGGCGAAGTGCTCTGCGAGGTGTGGTGACGATGTCGCGAATTGGACGGCTCGCAGTCTCGATTCCGAGCGGCGTCGAGGTGAAGCACGAAGGCGGCGCCATGAAGGTGAAGGGCCCGAAGGGCACGCTCGCCGCCGCGGTGCCGCAGGGCATCACGCTCGAGGTCGAGGGCTCGACGGCGCGCTTCGCGCGCGCCGACGAGCGCAAGCCGACGAAGGCGCTGCACGGGCTCTCGCGCGCGATGCTCGCGAACATGGTGAAGGGCGTGACCGACGGGTTCGTCCGCGAGCTCGAGATCGAGGGCGTCGGCTACCGCGCCGAAGTCGACGGCAAGCGCCTCAAGCTGACGATCGGGTTCTCGCATCCGGTGCTGATGGAGATCCCGCAAGGGCTCAAGGTGAGCGTGGATCGCAACGTCGCGATCCGGATCGAAGGCATCGACCGCGAGGCGGTCGGCCAGTTCGCGGCGGACGTTCGCGCGGTGAAGCCGCCCGAGCCGTACAAGGGCAAGGGCGTGCGGTACGCGCAGGAGCGGGTGCGCCGGAAGGTCGGCAAGGCCGGCGCGGCGTAGGAAGGGCCATGCAGAGGAAGTCGCGAAACGAGAAGCAGAGCCAGTGGCAGGCGCGCCGTGGCCGCGTGATCCGCAAGATCGGGCGCGGCGACCGCGTGCAGCTCACCGTGTTCCGGAGCGCACGGCACATCTACGCGCAGCTCGTCGACGGAAGCACGGGAGCGACGCTGGCGACCGTGTCGACGCGTTCGAAGCAGATCGCGTCCGATCCCGGCGCCAAGGGCAACGTCGAGGCCGCGAAGAAGGTCGGCCGCATGATCGCCGACGTCGCTCGCGAGAAGCAGATCGAGAAGGTGGTCTTCAACCGCAACGGCTTCCTGTACCACGGGCGGGTGAAAGCCCTCGCCGAGGCGGCGCGCGAAGCCGGCCTCCGGTTCTAGAGAGAAGGACGAATGGGCGAGCGAATCAATCCGAACGACTACGAGCTCACCGACCGCGTGGTGCACATCAACCGCGTCGCGAAGGTCGTGAAGGGCGGCCGCCGCTTCAGCTTCAGCGCGCTCGTGGTCGTCGGTGACGGCAACGGCGTGGTCGGGGTCGGGCTCGGCAAGGCGGGCGAAGTTCCCGAGGCGATCCGCAAGGGCGTCGACCAGGCGCGCAAGAACCTGATCCGCGTGCCGCTCGTCGACGGGACGCTGCCGCACGAGGCGCTCGGCTGCTTCGGCGCCGGCCGCGTGCTGCTGCGCCCGGCGTCGCCGGGAACGGGCGTGATCGCCGGCGGCGGCGTCCGCGCGGTGGTCGAGTCGGCCGGCGTACGCGACGTCCTGACGAAGACGCTCGGGACGAGCAATCCCCACAACGTGGTGCGCGCGACGCTGCAGGCGCTCGAGCAGCTCCGCGCTCCCGAGGACCGGCTGCGCGTGCTGGGACGGGCCTCGTGATGGCGGAGGCGAAGAAGATCCGAGTGCGATACGTGCGGAGCGAGATCGGCTACGACCGCCGGCAGCGCGCGACGCTGCGGGGGCTCGGACTCTCCCGCCTCCGCCAGGCGGTCGAGCTCGCCGACACGCCCGCCGTGCGCGGCATGATCGACAAGGTGAAGCACCTCATCGTGGTGGAGGAGTAGGACGATGCTCGAACGGCTCCAGCCGCGCCCGGGCGCGCGCCACCGCAGGAAGCGCGTGGGGCGTGGCCCCGGCTCGGGGCATCGCAAGACCTCCGGCCGCGGCATCAAGGGTCAGGGCAAGCGCTCGTCGGGAAACGAGACCGCGCGGCACTTCGAGGGCGGTCAGATGCCGCTCGTGCGGCGGCTTCCCAAGCGCGGCTTCAACAACCCGTCGCGCGAGGCGGTCGAAATCGTGAACGTCGGCGTGCTGGCGGGCTTCGAGGCGGGCACGCGAATCGACGCGCAGGCGCTCTTCGCGCGCGGGCTGGTCCGCGGCTCGGGCGCGCCGATCAAGCTCCTCGGCGACGGCGAGGCTCCGCGCGGCGTCACCGTGGTGGTCCAGCGCGCGAGCGAGTCGGCGAAGCGCAAGATCGAGGAAGCGGGCGGAAAGGTGGAGATCGTCGCGTGACCGGCGGCGTCCAGAACATCACGAGGATTCCCGAGCTCCAGCGGCGGATCCTCTTCACGCTCGGGATGCTCGCGATCTACCGGGTGGGCGCCCACGTCGCGACGCCGGGGATCAACCCCGATGTCATCAAGCAGTTCTTCGAGCGGATGTCCGGCTCGGTGTTCGGGCTGTTCAACCTGTTCTCGGGCGGCGCTCTCGAGCAGCTCTCGATCTTCGCGCTCGGGATCATGCCCTACATCAGTGCGACGATCATCTTCCAGCTCCTCGCGGTCGTGATTCCGTCTCTCGAGGCGCTGCAGAAGGAAGGCGAGCAGGGCCGCAAGAAGATCTCGCAGTGGTCGCGCTACGCGACGATCGTCCTCGCGCTCGGGCAGGGCCTCCTGCTCTCGTTCGCTCTCGAGAACGGCCAGTTCGGAGAGGGCGCGGTGATCGAGCCGGGCTGGAGCTTTCGGCTGATGACGATGCTGACGCTCACGACCGGGACCGCTTTCATCATGTGGCTCGGCGAGCAGATCACGGAGCGCGGGATCGGCAACGGGATCTCGCTCATCATCTTCGCCGGGATCGTCGTCCGCATCCCGTCGGGCCTCGGGCAGCTCGTCGAGCTGATCAAGACCGACCAGTTCACGCTGCTCGGCGCGGTGCTGCTGCTCGCGTTCATGGTGCTCGTCGTCGGTTTCGTCGTGTTCTTCGAGCGCGGCCAGCGCCGGATCCCGATCCAGCACGCGCGGCGCGTGGTCGGAAAGCGCGTCACGCAGGGCGGGATGAGCTACTTCCCGCTCCGCGTCAACACCGCCGGCGTGATTCCGCCGATCTTCGCGTCGTCGATCCTCATGTTCCCGCTCACGATCGCGCAGTTCACTCACTCGCCGTCGGTCCAGCAGTTCTTCCAGGACCATCTCTACGTCGGCGGGCCGATGTACGAGACGGTCTACATCGCGCTCATCGTCTTCTTCGCATTCTTCTACACCGCGGTCGTGATCAACCCGCAGGACGTCGCCGAGAACATCAAGCGCTTCGGAGGCTTCATTCCGGGAATCCGCCCCGGCAAGAAGACCGCCGAGCACATCGACCACGTACTCTCGCGAATCACGCTGGTCGGAGCGCTCTACGTCGCGGCCGTGTGCGTGATGCCGTCAGTGCTGTCGGTGCAGCAGGGAATCCCGTTCTATTTCGGCGGCACCGCGCTGCTGATCGTCGTCGGCGTTGCGCTCGACACGATCGGGCAGATCGAGGCGCACCTGGTGTCGCGGCAGTACGAGGGCTTCGTGAAGGGGACGCGCGTCCGCGGGAGGCTCGGGCGGTGATGCTGCGAAGGCTCCTCCTCCTCGGCGCTCCCGGAGTCGGCAAGGGCACGCAGGCCGCGCGGCTCGTGGCGAGGCTCGGCGTCCCGCAGATCTCGACCGGCGACATGCTGCGGGCGGCGGTGGCGGCCGGCACCGCGGTCGGCCGCGAGGCGCGGGGCTACATGGACCGCGGCGAGCTCGTCCCCGACGCCGTCGTGATCGCCGTCGCCGAGGAGCGGCTGCGGCAGCCCGACACCGAGCGCGGCTTCATTCTCGACGGCTTCCCGCGCACGACGGAGCAGGCGCGCGCGCTCGACGCGATTCTCGCGAGGCTCGGCCGGCGGCTCGACCGCTGCGTGGTGCTCAGCGTCGGCGAGCAGATGCTCGTCGACCGGCTGCGAAAGCGCGCGGAGCTCGAGGGGCGAAGCGACGACAACGAGGCGTCGATCCGCACGCGGATGGAGGTCTACCGGCGGCAGACGGAGCCGCTCATCGACTACTACCGCGAGCGGGGGATCCTCGTCGAGCTCGACGGCCTCGGGACGGTCGACGAGGTCGCGACGCGGATCGAAGGGGCGATCGCGGCATGATGGCGAGCTCGAGCCACATCACGCTCAAGACGCGGCGCGACCTCGCGAACATGCGCGAGGCCTCGCGCCACGTGGGCGAGATCCTGGTCGAGGTCCGGGAACGGGTGCGGGCCGGCGTCACGACCGGCGAGCTCTCCGAGGCGGTCACGCGGGCGATCCGCGACCGCGGTGTGCAGTCGTCGTTCCTCGGCTACGGTCCGCACGGGCTGCCGAAGTACCCCGCGCCGATCTGCATCTCCGTCAACGAGGAGATCGTTCACGGGATCCCGGGGCCGCGGGTACTCGCCGAGGGCGATATCGTCGGGCTCGACTTCGGCGTGTCGGTGAAGGGCTGGCACGGCGATTCGGCCGTCAGCGTACCGGTGGGTCGGATCACCCCGGAGGCCGAGCGGCTGCTCGAGGTGACGCGCGAGGCCCTGTACCGGGGGATCGCGCAGATGGTGCCGGGCAACCGGCTCTCCGACATCGGGCATGCGGTGCAGATGCACGCGGAGGGGGCCGGATTCTCGGTGGTGCGGCAGTTCGTCGGGCACGGGATCGGGCGGCGCCTGCACGAGCCGCCGCAGATTCCGAACTTCGGCGAGCCGGGAAAGGGGCCGCGGCTGCTGCCCGGGATGGTGTTCGCGATCGAGCCGATGGTGAACGCCGGCGGACCCGACGTGAAGACGCTCGACGACGAGTGGACGGCAGTCACGGCCGACGGCTCGCTCTCGGCGCATTTCGAGCACACGGTCCTGATCACGGAGAACGGGCCCGAGATCCTCACGAAGGTGCCCGGCTCGCACTGAGCGGAGCGCGAGGGAGACGGCGGCGATGAAGGTGCGGTCCTCGGTGAAGAAGATCTGCGACAAGTGCCGGATCATCCGGCGCAAGGGCGTCGTGCGCGTGATCTGCGAGAACCCCAAGCACAAGCAGCGCCAGGGCTAGGGGAGGAGAGACGACATGGCACGCATCGCGGGCATCGACCTGCCGCGCAACAAGCGGCTGGAGGTGGCCCTCACCTACATCTTCGGGATCGGACGCACGTCGGCGCGCAAGATCTGCGAGCGGGTGAGCGTCGACCCCGATACGAAGAGCGATCAGATCAGCGAGGGTGACCTCGTGCGGCTTCGCGAGGTGATCGAGCGCGAGTACAAGGTGGAGGGTGATCTGCGCAGGGAGACCGCGCAGAACATCAAGATGCTGATGGACATCGGCTGCTATCGAGGGCTTCGCCACCGGCGCGGCCTCCCGGTCCGCGGCCAGAGGACGCACACCAACGCGCGGACCCGCAAGGGCCCGCGCAAGACCGTCGCGGGCAAGAAGAAGGCCCCGACCAAGAAGTAGTGAGAACGTGAAAAAGGGCACCAAGAAGAAGGTCAAGAAGAACGTCCAGACGGGGATGGCGCACATCCAGTCGACGTTCAACAACACGATCATCACGATCACCGACGTGGGCGGCAACACGCTCTCGTGGGCGACGGCCGGTGGCGCGGGCTTCAAGGGCTCGCGCAAGTCGACGCCGTTCGCCGCGCAGGTGGCCGCCGAGGAATGCGCGAAGAAGGCCGCCGAGCACGGCGTCCGGTCGCTCGGGGTGTACGTGAAGGGGCCGGGTGCGGGCCGCGAGTCGGCGCTGCGCGCGCTGCAGGCCGCCGGAATGCGCATCACGATGATCCGTGACGTGACGCCGATCCCGCACAACGGCTGCCGCCCGCCCAAGCGGCGGCGCGTGTAGAGGGGAGCGAGGATGGCCCGCTACAACGAATCCGTCTGCCGGCTGTGCCGGCGTGAGGGGACCAAGCTCTTCCTGAAGGGTGACCGCTGCTTCAGCGAGAAGTGCGCCGTCGAGCGGCGCAACTACCCGCCCGGGCAGCACGGGCAGGCGCGGCCGCGGTTCTCCGACTACGGAATGCAGCTCCGCGAGAAGCAGAAGGTCAAGCGGATGTACGGCCTTCTCGAGGCGCAGTTCGAGAAGACGATGGAGAGCGCGAGCCGCATGAAGGGCAGGACGGGCGAGAACCTGCTCTCGCTGCTCGAGCGCCGGCTCGACAACGTCGTGTTCCGGCTCGGCTTCGCGACGTCGCGCGCCGAGGCGCGGCAGCTCGTTCTCCACGGCCACTTCCAGGTGAACGGCCGGAAGGCAGCGATCCCGTCGATGCTCGTGAAGCCCGGCATGGTGATCGTGCTGAGGGAGAGCTCGCGCCAGATCGCGCGGATCGTCGGCGCACTCGAGGCGCTCGAGCGCCGGAGCGTTCCGAGCTGGCTCGAGGTCGACAAGGACAACTTCGCCGGCGCCGTGAAGGCGATGCCGGTGCGCGAAGAGATCACGCTCCCGATCCAGGAGCAGCTGATCGTCGAGCTCTACTCGAGGTGACCGGACGGCCGGCTGCGGCCGGCCGCCGGCGGGAGCCTCCCGCCGAAGGGGGAACGAAGCATGCAGCAGGAGCTGATCGAGAAGAACTGGGGCCGGCTGATCCGGCCGCGGCGCCTCGAGGCCGAAGAGGGGACGCTCGCGCCGAACTACGGCCGCTTCGCCTGCGAGCCGCTCGAGCGCGGTTTCGGGCAGACCCTCGGCAACGCGCTTCGGCGCGTGCTCCTTTCGTCGCTGCAGGGCGCGGCGATCACGACCGTTCGCATCAACGGCGTGCTCCACGAGTTCTCGACGATGCCGGGCGTCATGGAGGACGTGAGCGACGTCATCCTGAACCTGAAGGAGGTCCGCCTGCGGCTGCACGCCGAGGGGCCGAAGACGCTGCGCGTTCGCAGGAAGGGAGCCGGGCTCCTGACGGCCGGCGACCTCGTTTCGGACGACCAGACCATCGAGATCCTCAATCCGGAGCACAAGATCGCGACGCTCTCGCCCGAGGCCGACGTCGAGATGGAGCTCACGGTCGACATGGGCAAGGGCTACGTCCTCGCCGAGCGCAACAAGGGAGAGGAGATGCCGATCGGGGTGATCCCGATCGATTCGATCTTCTCGCCGATCCGGCGCGTCAACTACACGGTGACTCCGGCGCGCGTGGGCCGCGACACCGACTTCGACCGGCTCAACCTCGAGGTCTGGACCGACGGCGCCGTGGCGCCGCGCGACGCGGTCGCGTACGCGGCGAAGATCCTCAAGGAGCAGCTCTCGATCTTCATCAACTTCGAGGAGCGCGCCGAGGCGCTCACTCCGGCGGCCGAAGAGGCCGCGCCGCTCAACCCGAACCTCTACAAGTCGGTCGACGAGCTCGAGCTGTCGGTGCGGTCGGCGAACTGCCTGCAGAACGCGAACATCCGCTACATCGGCGAGCTGGTCCAGAAGACCGAGTCCGAGATGCTGAAGACGAAGAACTTCGGCCGGAAGTCGCTGAACGAGATCAAGGAAGTCCTGCAGTCGATGGGGCTCTCGCTCGGCATGAAGCTCGAGAGCTTCCCGTCGCGCAAGGACCTCGAGAAGTTCAAGGAGCGCGAGGCCTAGCCCATGCGACATCGCAACTACGGCGGGAAGCTGGGGCGGACGAGCGCCCACCGGAAGGCGCTGCTGCGCAACCTGGTGACCGCGCTGCTCGACCACGAGCGGATCGAGACCACGCACGGCAAGGCGCGCGAGCTGCGGCGGGTCGCCGACCGCATGATCACGCTCGGAAAGCGCGGAGACCTGCACGCGCGGCGGCAGGCGCTCGCGGTGATCCGGAGCCGGGAGGTGACGGGACAGGTGTTCGGCGACCTCGCCGAGCGTTTCCGGAGCCGGCCCGGCGGGTACACGCGCGTGCTCAAGCTGCGAACGCGGGTCGGCGACGCCGCGCCGCTGTCGATCGTCGAGCTGGTCGGAAGCGGTGAGGGCGGCGCGAAGGTGGCGAAGGGCGGCAAG
>JABLTH010022024.1_pt1 | contig 11454 bp, 14 predicted proteins | sample 7875711 | NCBI WGS metagenome assembly JABLTH01 (sample SAMN14941262, study PRJNA633318) | bioreactor metagenome | isolation source: bioreactor | place: China | collected 2019-03-05 | reverse complement strand
TTGGTCAGCGAGCGCCGGATCTCGTCGAACGGCGCATTGCTGTAGCTGACGCCGAGAAAGATCACCGCAAACAGGATCAGCGTCGCCAACGCGAAGGGATGTGCCCGCCAGCGGCGCCAGTGATCGGCGTAGCCACCCGCGGCCAGCAGCGTCACCAGCAGACAGCCGCCGAGCACGTTGGACGTGGCGCTACCGAGTGGCACCGAAGCGGCGACGGCCACCACCCAAAACGCGCACCAGCGCGCCAGCAGCGGATGAGGTCGCTGCAGAAAATCGCTGCGCAGCAGGATACTGGCGGTCATTGCCGGGTGAGGTACTGCGCGCATTCGGTCATGGCGACATTCTATTGAGGCGCCCTGCCCGCAAGCTGACGGCGTACCGCGCCGCCCGTCCACCAGGCGGTTCACTACAATCGGCGCATGAAATCCCAGGCCTTTTTTTCGTCACCCGAAGACTGCGCGCGCGCTTTCTACGAGGCATTTGCACAGGCGGACGTCGAAGCGCTGATGTCAGTCTGGGCGGAGGACGAGGACATCTGCTGTGTGCATCCGGCGGCGGCACCTTTGTATGGTTTCGCGGCGGTGCGGGCGGCGTGGGAGGCGATCTTCCGCAATTCGGCCAAGATGCGCATCGAGCTCCGCGATGAATCGTGGCATGCGACCATCGGCATGGTCACCCAGCACGCGGTGGAATGGATCTACGTCGGCGAAGAGGCACAGCCACGCGGACCGGTATTCATGACCAACATCTTCCTGCGCGCGCCGCAAGGCTGGCGGCTGCTGGTGCATCACGCCTCGCCCCTGCAGACGGGCCTGCCGGCCAATGCCGGTCAGGTTGTGCTGCACTGAACTGGCGGCGCTACGGCTGTGTCGACACCCTCTGCAGCGCCGGCCTGCGTGATTGGCCACATCGCGGTTCGCGACCAGGCGAAGTGGGTTGAGTATCGCGATCAGGTGGCGGCGACATTGGCGCCGTTCGGTGGCGAAGTGCTGTTTCGCGGTCGCAAGGCGCGGGTGCTGGGCGGCGCGCATGACGCCGAGCTCACCGTGGTGATCCGGTTCCCGAGCCTAGACCTCGCGCACGGGTGGTTCGATTCGCCGGCCTATCAGCGCCTGATCCGGTTGCGCATGGCCGCGGCGGACGTTGATCTGGTGTCGTTTGCGCTGACATAAGCCGCATCAACGAGACTATTGCCAGTCAATTTTCGGCGTGGCTTTTAACGGAAACCCGCATTGGAATTGGGCTAGACAGGCGATTCGGCCAAAAGTCGACTGCGTCTCAAAACATCAACCGAGCCCTCTTCGAATGGGCTTCTCAAAGAAAAGCTGACCGGTTTCAAGCAGTCATCAAACAGGCGCTGTGGCGCCAAAACAAGCCACCTCACGCCCCCTGAAGCTGACCGTTTGCGGTCGTGACTTGTCGCAGGGCTCGAAGCGTTTCGGGCAGCGCGGATTGAAGGCGCAGCCGGGCGGTGGATTGAGCGGGTTCGGCACCTCACCGGCCACCGGCGTGCGCGCCTTGCCGGTCATCTGCAAATCGGGGATGGCGTCGAGCAGCATGCGCGTGTAGGGGTGCTGCGGCACGCCGAACACCTCACGCTTGTCGCCAATTTCCACCACGCGGCCGAGATACATCACGCCAACGCGGTCGGCGATGTGATGCACTACCTGCAGGTTGTGCGAGATGAATAGATAGGTGAGACCCATCTCGCGCTGCAAGTCCTTCATCAGGTTCAGCACCTGAGCCTGCACCGACACGTCAAGCGCCGAGGTTGGCTCGTCGCAGATCAGGAACTCGGGGTTGCTCGCGAGCGCGCGTGCGATCGAGATGCGCTGCCGCTGACCGCCGGAGAACTGGTGCGGAAACTTCTCGCCGTCCTTGGCGGTGAGCTTGACGAAGCCAAGCAACTCGGCGACGCGCTTGTCGAGCGCCGATGGATCGGTGATGAGCTTGTGGGTACGAATGGGTTCGGCGACGATGTCGGCAACGCGCCAGCGTGGGTTCAGGCTCGCGTACGGGTCCTGGAAGATCATCTGCACCTTGCGCCGCAAGGCCCGCGCAGCCTCGTTGTTCGACGACAGTGCGATCTTCATGTCCTGACCATCAACCACGACATTGCCGGTGCTCGGCGCGTAGAGGCCAACGATCAGCCGGGCCACGGTGGACTTGCCGCAACCGGATTCGCCGACCAGCGCCAGCGTTTCGCCTTTGCGGATATCGAAGCTGACGTCGCTCACCGCCTGCAGGAAGCTCTGTGGCTTGCGTTCGATCACGCGGTTGAGCCACGGCGCCGAGACGTCAAAAGTCTTGCTGACATTCTTGAGTTGAACAAAAGTGCTCATGCTCAAACCTTCCCTTCATGCAGCCAGCAGGCAGCCATTGAGGACGAGGCCGGCATCAGGTCGGGACGGGTGGTCTTGCATTTGTCGAACACTTTGGTGCAGCGGGGGTTGAAGGCGCAGCCGGTGGGGATGGCGTCGAGCCGCGGCATGGCGCCATCGATCTGGATTAAGCGCTCACGGTCGCTGTCAAACTCGGGAATGGAGCCCATCAGCCCGACGGTGTACGGGTGCTGCGGCTTGTGGATCACGTCCGCCACCGGGCCGATTTCGGCAACGCGACCGGCATACATCACGGCCACCCGATCGGCTGTCTCGGCGATCACGCCCATGTCGTGTGTCACCAGCATCACCGCCGTACCGTGCTCGCGGCAGAGCCGCTTGAGCAGCGTGATGATCTGCGCCTGAATTGAGACGTCAAGCGCTGTGGTCGGTTCGTCGGCGATGATCACTTTGGGCTCAGCGGCCAGCGCCAGCGCGATGACCACCCGCTGCCGCATGCCGCCGGAGAACTGGTGCGGATAATGATCGATGCGCTCCCGTGCCGCCGGGATACCCACCTCTTCCAGCAGCTTGATGGCACGGTCGCGAGCGGCGGTGTCGCTCAGCTCCAGATGTGTCTGGATGGTCTCGACCAGTTGCCGTCCGACGGTGTAAAGCGGATTCAGCGAGGTGAGGGGATCCTGAAAAATCGCCCCGATCTGGCGACCACGAATCTTGCGCATCTGCTCGTAGGGCAGGTTGTCGATGCGCTGGCCGTTGAGCAGTATCTGTCCGCTGGCCACGCGGCCGGGCGGCTCCAGCAGGCCAATGATGGCGGCGCCGGTCAGCGATTTGCCCGCGCCGGATTCACCCACCACGCCAAGCACTTCACCCGGTGCAATGCTGAACGAAACATCGTCCACCGCCTTCAGCACGCCACGCCGCGTCGGAAATTCAATATGCAGATTTTTGACTTCAAGAACGGGTTGCGACATCGGCAGGATTTCCGGCGAAAGGCGGTGGTGACAGGGTTGGCAGCGGTCGTGAGGTTGGCCCGGCGCTATGGCCGCTTCGGCATCGGTATCGGTTGCGGTGCTTCGATCTGGCTGAGATCGCTGGGCACAACAACCGCCTGCGCCGGGGCACCGCTGGTGGGATTGCAGCCAGGAACGGACTCGGCATGGTCAATGACCAGGGCGAAATCGTGCGACAGGGCATTTGGGCGCTGTGCGGCGAGCCAGTAACGGACGCACTTCTCCGCCTTGAATGTGAATTCACGGCGATCAGGCAGGTGGAATCCAGCCACTGGCGGTGCATCAATGGTCAGGCGATGCACACCGGCGTCAACGCGGACCGGCACGAAGGTCGTCGACACGCCGTCAACGGCAGAAATGCTCACCGGGTAGCGGTTCAGATTGGTACGGGTGTAGAGCCGACCGTCGAGCACGCTCTCCCACTGATGAGCACAGCCGGCGAGCGTCAGCGCACCAGCGCCAGCGAGCAGCAAACGTGAACGCAATACTGAAAATCGGACCACGGGAACCTCCTTTATCGGAGCTTCGGATTCAGCGCATCGCGCAGCCAGTCTCCGACCAGATTGACGGAAATGACCATGACGATCAGTGCGATCCCCGGAAACACGGTGATCCACCACTCGCCCGAGAACAGGAAATTCTGTCCCTCGCTGATTAACGTGCCCAGCGACGGTTGCGTTGGCGGCATGCCAACGCCAAGGAAAGAAAGCGTCGCCTCGGCGATGATCGCGTTCGCGATGTTGAGCGTGGCGATCACCAGTACCGGGCCAAGCACATTGGGCAGCACGTGCCGGAACATGATGGCCGTATTGGAGACGCCGATGACACGCGCCGCCTGCACGTACTCCTTGTTTTTCTCCACCAAAGTTGCACCGCGCACGGTGCGCGCGTATTGCGGCCAGCCGGTCAGACCGATCGAAAAGATGATCACGTAGAGCGCCAGTGCATCCTGCATCTCGCGCGGCACAAACTGCCGCCCGATGCCGCTGATCAGCAAGGCGACAAGGATCGCCGGGAAAGTGAGCTGGATGTCGGCGATGCGCATGATCACACTGTCGACACGGCCCCCGGCATAGCCGGCAAACAGGCCAAGACCGACGCCGAGAATGATCGACATGGCCACCGCGCAGACCGCCACCAGCAATGAAATGCGGCTGCCGTACATGATGGTGGACAGGATGTCGCGCCCTTGCTGATCCGTGCCCAGCTTGAACGACGGATTGCCGTTGGCATTCCATGCCGGCGGCAGGTTGGAATCAAGCAGTGAGATTTGCGCCAGATCGTAGGGATTGTGTGGAGCCAGCACTGGCGCCGACACCGCCCCAAGTATGCAAATAGCCGCCAGTATGGCGGCCACCACGGTCACGGGCGAGCGCTTGAAGCTCCACCAGATATCGCTGTCGAAAAAACGTTTGACTGCGTCCAAAGTGTTGTGTCCCCGAATAGTCTTGTTGCTTCTTGTTGTTCGTTACCAGGCCTTCGCTACTACCGGGCTCGCCTACAACGGCAGCCCCAGCTCGACCAGACGTGAGAAGTAGCGCACGCCGTTGGGAATAATGGCGTCGCAAAAGTCATAGCGCGAGTTGTGCAGCGGCACGATGGGTTGCCCGGCTGGCCCCTGGCCAATCACCGAATAGCAGCCCGGCCGCTCCAGCAGCATGTAGGAAAAGTCTTCGCCACCCATTGACGGTGTGTAGTTGGCGTCGGCGTTTTCCTCGCCCCACACTTCGGCGGCCACACTGCGTGCGAACTCCACCTCCGCCGCCGTATTGACCACCGGCGGATAGCCACGCTCGTAGCGCAGCTCACCCTGCGCGCGATGCGCCGCGCAAACGCCAGCAACCATTTCGCCAAGGCGTGCTTCGATCAGATCCTGCACGGTCTTGTCGTAGGTCCGCACCGTGCCAGTCAGGATCACTTTGTCCGGCACCACATTCGATGCCGGCAGATTGCCGCCCTCGACGGCGCTAATGCCCATCACCGCCGTCTCCAGCGGACTCACGTTTCGCGAGACGATGGTCTGCGCCGCCAGAATCAGGTTGGCCGCCACCACCATCGGGTCGCACAACAGGTGCGGCCGCGCCGCGTGGCCGCCACGACCGGTGATCTCGATGGTGAAGCTGTCTGCCGCCGCCATGAAGGGCCCGACGCGCGTGCCCCATTTGCCAAGCTGCAGATCGGGCCGGTTATGCACTGCGAAGATGCGGTCGCAATCAAAGCGCTTGAACAAGCCCTCTTCGCACATGACGCGGCCGCCACCGCCGCCCTCTTCGGCCGGCTGAAAGATTACGTGCACAGTGCCCGCGAAATTGCGCGTCTCAGCAAGGTAACGCGCGGCGCCCAGCACCATCGTGGTGTGACCGTCGTGGCCGCACGCATGCATCACCTTGTTGGCTTTCGACGCGTGCAGGAAAGTGTTCTTCTCCGGCATCGGCAAGGCGTCCATGTCAGCCCGGAGCCCGATGCTGCCGCCGCTGCGCTTGCCGCGGATCACGCCAACGAGACCGGTCTTGCCGATGCCCGTATGCACCTCGTCGACACCAAATGCCTTGAGCCGCTCGGCCACCAGGGCCGAAGTGCGAAGCTCCTGAAAGCCCAGCTCGGGGTTGGCGTGGATGTCGCGACGGATCGCAACCAGATCGTCAACAAAAGCGGACGGAAGATCGTTGAGTTTCATCGTTGTTGATTCTTTTCGCGCAGCTCGGCGCGCAATTGTTTGAAGCCGGGAGGATCATCGCCAAGCGCAAGCCACTGCGCGTCGCGCGCGCCCCGTGCGATCAGCCAGCGCTCCCAGCGCTGTACAAACAGCGCACTGATCACTGCCACAGCGATGATGACGCCAAAGACACACAGCATGATCTGGATCGCGACAATCAGCCTTCCCTTTCGCAGCTATTCGGCGAGTTCCCGCTCGGCGATCGCCGCCAGCAACCCGGCACCATTCGGGATCAGGCGATCATCAAAGTCGTAGCCGGGATGGTGCAGCGGGCAACTCTTGTCAGTGCCCTGACCAATCCAGATGTAAGCCCCCGGCACTGATTCCAGGAAGAAGGAAAAGTCCTCGCCACCGGTGTTCGGGAAAATTTCGGTGATGACGTTGTCGGCACCAAAAACGCTGCGCCCGACCTCGGCCGACAAGGCCGCTTCACGAGCATGATTGATGGTCGCCGGGTAACCGTAGATAAAGTTGACTTCGCCGGTTGAACCGAATGCCGCCGCCGTATTGGCCACCACCGCCTTCAGTCGCTCAACGACCAGCGCCTGCGTTTCCTTGCGGTAGGTGCGCACGGTACCAACCATCTTCACGAAGCGCGGTACGACGTTGTAGGTGTTCATCTTGCCCGCTTCCATCGCGCAGATCGAGATCACCACGGAATCCGCCGGGTCAACATTGCGCGAGGCGATCGACTGGATCGCCGTGATTACATGCCCTGCCGCCAGCACCGGGTCGCAGACAAACTGCGGCATGCCACCGTGGCCCCCCTTGCCTTCAATGGTGATCTCGATGCGGTCAGCGGCCGCCATCATGGCGCCGTTGCGCACCGCCATCTTGCCGTATGGCACCCAGGGTGCGTTATGCAGTGCGTAGAACGCGTCGATCGGAAAGCGCGAGAAGAGTCCGTCGTCGATCATCGCCTTCGCGCCGGCCATGCCTTCTTCGGCGGGCTGGAACACGGAGTACACGGTGCCGGCGAAATTGCGCGTTTTCGCCAGATAGCGCGCAGCGCCCAAGCCCATCGTGGTGTGCCCGTCGTGGCCACAGGCATGCATATAGCCCTGATTCTTCGACGCGTAGGGCAGACGCGTCTCCTCGTTCATGGCCAGGCAGTCCATATCCGCGCGCAGGCCAACTGCACGCGTGCCAGGCCGATTGCCGCGAATGACGCCGACGACGCCGGTGCCACCGATGCCGGTATGCACCTCGTCGACGCCATAGGCTTTGAGCCGCTCGGCGACCAGCGCCGCAGTGCGCGTCTCCTTGTAGGCATGCTCGGGATTGGAATGAATGTCGCGCCGGATCTCGGTCAGATCGGCGTGATACTCGCGAATGGCATCAGCCACTTTGCTCGGGTTGTACATCGCTACTCCTTGCAACTCTCGCAGTGAATCAATGGGCACCTGCCGCGCGCTCAAAGCGCAAACGCGGGTCGACCACGTAGTACAGCAAATCAACAATCAGGTTGATGCTGACGAACACAAATGAAATCAGCACCAGATAAGCGGCCATCACCGGAATGTCAGCAAACTGCACCGACTGGATGAACAGAAAGCCCATGCCCGGCCACTGGAAGACCGTCTCGGTAACGATGGCAAATGCAATGATCGAGCCAAGCTGCAGGCCGGTAATGGTCATCACCGGCACCAGCGTGTTCTTCAGTGCATGACCAAAGTGCACGGCGCGGTTGGTGAGGCCGCGAGCGCGGCCGAACTTGATGTAGTCGGTACGCAGCACCTCCAGCATTTCGCTGCGCACCAGACGCATGATCAACGTCATCGGGAACAGCGACAACGTCACTGCCGGGAGCACCAGGGCGCGCAGCCCACCGGTGGTCAGGAAGCCAGTCGTCCACCAGCCAATCGCCGTGACATCGCCTCGGCCGTACGAGGGCAGCCATTGCAGCGTCACTGCGAAAATGAGGATAAGCAGGATGCCGATCAGGAAATTCGGCAGCGACACCCCAATCAGCGATACGGTCAGCAAAAACTGTGACAGCCAGCTATCCCGTCGCAGCGCGGTGTAAACACCCATCAGCAGGCCGCCAATCAGTGCCAGGCCACCAGCGACCAGCGCCAGCTCCAGCGTGGCCGGAAGCCGTTCCTTGATAAGCGTGGAGACGAGCCGGCCCTGCTTCAGCGAAAGGCCAAATTCGCCTTTGACCGCATTCTTCACGAACACCGCAAACTGCACATAGTCCGGCTGGTCAAGCCCGAGACTTTCGCGCAGTTCTTTCTTCTGCTCTGGCGTTGCATCCTGCCCGAGCATCAGGTTGACCGGATCGCCCACGTAGTTGAACAGCGAGAAAGCCACGAAGGCGACGGCGAGCATGACCAGTGCCGCCTGGAAGAGTCTTCGGAGTACGAATGCGAGCATGAGACAAGGACCAAGACCGAAGCACGAATAGTACCCCGCCTGTCACCAAACTTACTTCCGGGTTTCCGCCTTGTGGTGAGACTTTCCAACAGCTGCCGGATTCGCCCGCGCAGCCTGTGTCGCATACAGGCAAACGGCGGTCGCTACCGAGACATTGAGGCTCTCGACCGCGCCCATCATCGGGATAGCCACTAGCGCGTCGCATCGCTCGCGGGTCAGCCGGCGCAGCCCCTTGCCCTCATTGCCCATGACCCAGGCGATTGGCCCGGTCAAAGCGGTGTTGAACAGCGTGGCGTCGGTCTCCATCTCGGCACCAAGCACCCAGATACCCTCGGCTTGCAAGGTCTCGATGCACTGCACCAAATTGTTGACGTAGCAAACGGGCGTCGTCTCCGTTGCGCCGCTCGCCGCCTTCAGTGCGACGGCAGAAAGCGGGGCGGAGCCATGCTTCGGCAGTATCACGGCGTCGGCCCCAAAAGCATCCGCGCTACGGATGCAGGCGCCGAGATTGTGCGGATCCTGAATCTGATCAAGCAGCAGAAACATCGGCGGCGCGGCACGCTTCAGGCTGGCAGCGAGCACACTGTCGAAGTCAGCTTCGCCAACGCCTTCGCCGCTACTTTCAACCAACGCAACAACGCCCTGATGTTCGTCAGACTGCGCCAGCGCATTAAGCCGTCCGGCGTCAACGAACTGCACGTCGAGGCCCTGCTGTTCGGCCAGCGCGAGCAGTTTCGCGAGCCGCTCGTCGCGTCGTGCACTGGACGCGAACAACTCCACCACCGAGTCGGGGCGCCGCTCAAGCCGCGCGCTGACGGCATGAAAGCCCATGATGCGCGAGAGTTTCATGGCACGTGAAAGTATTTTTGAGGCATGGCATAATTATGGGCTACGCAGCGTTCATTGCTTCTTCATATAGCAACGCAGCGTGCCGTCAAATGCAGCGGGTTCCCCGCAAGCATCGACAGTGCCGGTGTAGCTCAGTTGGTAGAGCAGCGCATTCGTAATGCGAAGGTCGTAGGTTCGACTCCTATCTCCGGCACCAATCGCGCCAAATGCGCGATTGAGTCAAGCATCAGCCGTTCTCACCCCTGCCCTTTGGATGCAAACGCAAGCGATTGAGTGTGCGCGCTAGCAATCCATTGAACGTGCATTTTGCGAATGCGACAGGCGCCAATGGTTCGATGCGACTCGGGCCGAAGAACGAAGCAGCCCGCGCACTGCATAAGCCGTTCGCTGCCAAAGCTGCTGGACAGCCCCCGAGCTTTCAGGGTCAAATTCCGCCTACGGCCGACCGCTCTGCACGTCAATGTGTTTTGCCAGCTCACGCATCACAGCGCGCCACCCGGCATGCGCTTGCGGACCTGCCTGCGTGAAGGCATCGGCGAACAGCCGGTATTGTTCGCCGGTCAGTTTGGCTTCGAGCGCAGCACCGTCAGCGGTCAGCCTGATCTGACGCACCCGTGCATCGTGATCGGCCTTGGTCAGCTCGATCAACCCCTGCTCCTGCAGTTGCCGCAGCGGCGCGTTGAGCGCCTGTTTGGTCACGTCGAGCGTGGTCTGCAGCTCGCCGACGCTCATGCCCGGTGAGTGCGCGACGAAGAACAGGATGCGATGGTGCATGCGTGTCAGGCCGCGGGTCGCAAGGATCCGGTCGGGCTCGGCAATCACAGCGCGCAAGGCAAAGTGCATCACCCGCCACGCCTCGGTGAGCGCTGCCGGATCGGTCGGCAGCACCACTGGCGCTCCGATCTCGGCGCCAACTTTTCCTTTTTTCACTGGGGTTCTAGCCGACATAGGTCAACATACTTGACATTTCAAAACACTGACCACAGAATATGTCAACATTGTTGACCTAATGACCGGCTGCACCCCGCCGGTCCGTCGCCCGGCAACGCAATCCGGTGTGACAGGCAGCAACCTCGGCGCTGACCGCGCCATCAGCCAGGCGATCACCGTCGCCTAAAATCCCTGTCAATCAACGGCACCGTTTCGATGCACGCAAGCTGCAGGACGGCAGCGCCGGAATATTTGGAGCATACCTATGTCAATGGCAGATCGCGACGGAAAAATTTGGCTCGACGGCAAGATGGTGGACTGGCGTGACGCCAAGATTCACGTTCTGAGCCACACGCTGCACTATGGCTGCGGCGCATTCGAGGGCGTCCGCGCTTACAAAACCGGCCAAGGCACGGCGATTTTCCGCCTGCAGGAGCACACGCAGCGCCTGTTCAACAGCGCCAAGATCCTGCGCATGAAGATTCCGTTCACCATGGACGAAGTCAACGAGGCCCAGCGCGCAGTGGTGCGCGAGAACAACCTGGAAAGTGGCTATCTGCGCCCGCTCACCTGGATCGGTTCGGAAAAGCTCGGCGTCTCGCCGAAGGGCAACACCATTCATCTGATGGTCGCGGCATGGTCGTGGGGCGCATATCTTGGCGAAGAAGGCATGAAGCGCGGCATCCGGGTGAAGACTTCGAGCTACACGCGTCACCACGTCAACATCACCATGACACAGGCGAAGGCGGTGTCGAACTACACCAACTCGATCCTGGCCAACATGGAAGCCACTGACGATGGCTACGACGAAGCGCTGCTGCTCGATGCGTCGGGCTTCGTTTCCGAAGGCGCTGGCGAAAACATCTTCGCGATCAAGGACGGCAAGATCTACACGCCGGACCTCTCCGCCGGCGCGCTGAACGGCATCACCCGCAACACGGTGTTCCACATCGCGGCCGATCTTGGGCTCGAGATCAAGGAAAAGCGCATCACCCGCGACGAGCTCTACATCTGCGACGAGCTGTTCTTTACCGGCACGGCTGCGGAAGTCACGCCGATTCGTGAGCTCGACCGCATCGAAATCGGCAAAGGCTCGCGCGGTCCGATCACCGAGAAAATTCAGACTGCGTTCTTCGACATCGTCAACGGCCGCAATCCGAAGTACGCGCACTGGTTGACCAAGGTCTGAGCCTTTGCCAGCCCGCTGTAGGAGCGGCTATGCCGCGAC
>JABLTH010050406.1_pt1 | contig 11459 bp, 11 predicted proteins | sample 7875711 | NCBI WGS metagenome assembly JABLTH01 (sample SAMN14941262, study PRJNA633318) | bioreactor metagenome | isolation source: bioreactor | place: China | collected 2019-03-05 | reverse complement strand
TGGTGATCTTGTCACCGGGGAAATAGACCGTGGACAGGCGCTGGCGCGCGATCGCGTCGAGCGCGTCGCCCCGGCGGATGCCCAGGCCTGGCGCGGCGATGTGGATGCCCACGCGCAGCTTGCCGTCCGGCAGCGTGACCACCGACAGCGCGTCGTCGATCTCGGTGGTGGTGACGTCGTCGATCGAGAAGGCCTGCACGTCGGCCACCGGCAGGTCGGCCGGCGGCTCGGACACGTCGACGGCGGGAAAGCCGATGCCCTTGGGGAAGCATTCCGCCAGGAACTTGGCCTCGTGCAGCGCACGCGCGCTCTCCACGCCGCCGCATTCCAGCATCAGGCGCATCGGCGTCATGCCCAGCGCGGTGCAGGCGGCGTCCATCGCCTTGTATTCCAGGCTGTTCTTGTCCGGCTTGAACAGCAGGCCCATCACCTTGCCGCGGAAGGCCTCCGGCAACTGGCGCGCCTTCAGCTGCGCCTCGTACTCGGCCTGCACCAGTGCCTGCTGGCGCTTGCGCTCGAGCGCCGCCAGCGCCGCCTTGAGCTGGTCTTCCGGGGCGCGCAGGTAGCGGCCGCGGCCCTTGCGGCGGAAATAGACGGGACTGCCGTGCAGCGCCATGGCCAGCGCGGCCTGCTGCACCGGACCGGCCTCCGCCCCGTAGTACTCGGCCGCCAGCTCGGCGAAGCCGAATTCCTCTTCCGGTGCGCATTCCCACAGGAAATCGAGGTCGGTCTCGGCCACCAGCGCCTCGGTCTGGCGCATCAGTTCGGCGGCCGACGGCTGGGCGAACTGCAGCAGCACATCGCGGGACTTGACCTTGGTGCGCTTGCCGGCAGGCAGCTCCACCTGGTAGGCCTCGCCCTGCTGGCTCAGTACGGTGCCGGCGCGGATCTCGCCGCCTTCTTCGAACAGCAACTGCATGGATACGGGTCTTTCTGAAATGCCGGGCGCTCCGCCGCTGGCGCCGCAACTGGGCGGCACCCGCGAAGCCGGTCCTGCGGGAGGGAATGGGGCCGGTCGGCGCGCCGCCCGGTCAGAGACGCGATGATACCGCACCGGCGCGGGGCGTCGGCCGGGGCAGGATTGCCGCCCCGGGCAAGGCGCGCCCGCAGTGGCGCTCAGAGCGACATGCCGCCGCTGGCCTCGATCGCGGTGCCGTTGATGTAGCTGGCGTCGTCGCTGGCGAGGAAGGCATAGACGCTGGCGATCTCGGCCGGCTGTGCCAGGCGGCGCAGCCAGCACGACTCCTGCATGCCGTCGAGCACCTTCTGCGGCACGGTCTGCAGGATCTCGGTGGCGACGAAGCCCGGGCACACCGCATTGACCCGCACGCCCTTCGGGCCCAGTTCGCGCGCCCAGGTCTTGGTGAAGCCGATTACGCCGAACTTGCTGGCGGCATAGTTGGTCTGGCCGAAGTTGCCATACAGGCCGACCACGCTGGATGCATTGAGAATCACTCCGCGGCCCTGCTCGGCCATGATCGACGCCACCGCCTGCGAGCAGTTGAAGACGCCCTTCAGGTTGACGTCGATGACGGCGTCGAACTGGGCCTCGGTCATCTTGGCCAGGCGCGCATCCTTGGTAATGCCGGCGTTGTTGACGAGGACGTCGATGCGGCTATGCTTGGCCAGCGTGGCGGCGACCATGGCATCGACCTCGTCGCGCCGTGTCACGTCCACCTTGAAGGCGTCCACCGTGGCACCGGTGGCGGCCAGGCTGGCAGCCGCCTCGCGCACACGCGCCTCTTGCACGTCGCACAGGATGACGATGGCGCCCTCGGCGGCAAAGCGCTGCGCCGTGGCAAAACCGATGCCGGCCGCCGCGCCGGTGATGATCGCTACACGTCCCTGCAGTTTCATGGGTGTCTTCTCTTTCTCTTGGCTGGTATGGTCAGGATGGAGGGAGGGGCCGCAGTCTGGTGCCGCGATCCCCGGGAGCCGCTCGCCGCAGCAGGTCCGGCAGGAAGACCTCGGTGACGAGCATGACGCCGCCGCCGCGCCGGAACACGGAGCGGCGCGCGGGCAGCATGGTGCCGGCCGCGAGCGCCGGCAACGCCTGGCGCAGGCGCCGCCACAGCGGATGGTGGGGCAGCAGCCGGGCGAACTGGAAGGGCTCGCGCAGCACGCGCGGATCGGTGAACAGCGCGCCGCCCAACGGACGCTCGCCCAGGCCACGCAGGAAAGGCCAGTCGCGCGGCGCATGGCGGGCCTGCACCACGGTATGTGCGAACACGGCCGGCGCATCGTCGCACACCAGCACCACGTCGCGCTCGAGCACCGGCAGCGGTCGTACCGCGCCCAGCGCCCGCCATTCGTCGGCCAGCGGCAGCGCCATGCGCTGCGCCAGCCGGCGCACGCGGAATTCATGGCTGGCGGCCACCAGGCGCGCGGTCAGCGAGCCGCCGCCGCAGACCCAGCGCCGCAGATTGGCGGGAATGGCCTCGTCGGCCGGCAGCACCGTGCTCCAGCCGCAGCGGCGCAGGTGCGGGGTGCTCATGCGCCGGGCCGGACGCCGCCGGGCCCGTAGCCGCAGAACTCCAGCACCTCGTCGAGATAGTCGGCGAACTCGCTGATGCCGTGGTCGCTGCCCTGGATCAGGCGCGTACGCGCACCGGGGAAGGCGGCCAGCATGTCGCGGTAGTCCAGCACTTCGTCGCCGGTGGCGGCCAGCAGCAGGTAGCGCTCGGGCTGGCTGATGGCGTCGACGCGCAGGTCGAGCAGCTCCTGCAGATGGCGGCGCTCGACCAGGATCTCGCCGCCGCCGTGCCACAGCGGCTGCGCGCCCAGGTAGGCCTCCAGGTCGGTCCAAGGATGGACGGCGGGATTGAGCAGCACCGTGCGGCAGCCATGGCGCTCGCCCAGCCAGCGCGCATAGAAGCCGCCCAGCGACGAACCGACGATGGTGAGCGGCTGGCCGGGGTCGCCGCCACGCGCTGCGGCGATGGCCGTCTCGGCCTGCGCGATCGCGCGCGCGGGCGAGACGTCGAGTTGCGGGCAGGCGTAGTAGCGCGCCACGCCCCACTCGCGCATGCGCTGCTGGATCAGCTGCGCCTTGAACGATTGCGGCGAGGAACGGAAGCCGTGCAGGTAGAGCAGCATGGCGCCGGCGGCTGGATCAGGCGGCCCGCAGGGCGAGGGCGTCCAGCAGCTTCTGGTGGACACCGCCGAAGCCGCCGTTGCTCATCACCAGCACATGGTCGCCCGGACGGGTGGCGGCGCTGACCGCCGCCACCAGGGCATCGAGATCGTCGAAGGCGCTCGCGCGGGCGCCCAGCGGCGCCAGCGCCCCGGCCAAGTCCCAGCCCAGCGCATCCTTGCCGCCCGGCGCGCCATAGCCGAACACCAGGTCGGCGCCGGCCAGGCTGGCCGGCAGCTGCGCCTTCATCACGCCCAGCTTCATGGTGTTGGAGCGCGGCTCCAGCACGGCCAGGATGCGCGCCTGGCCCACCCGCTTGCGCAGGCCGTCGATGGTGGTCTGGATGGCGGTGGGATGGTGGGCGAAGTCGTCGTAGACGGTCACGCCGGCGGCTTCGCCGCGCACTTCCATGCGCCGCTTGACGTTGGCGAAGCGGGCCAGCGAAGCGATCGCCTGCGCCGGCGGCACCCCCACGTGGCGCGCGGCGGCGATCGCGGCCAGCGCGTTCATGCGGTTGTGCATGCCTTGCAGGGACCACGCCACGCGGCCCTGCACGGACTCGTCGAGCAGCACGTCGAAGGCTTCGCCATGCGCGTGCGCGGCCGCGGCGTCGCGCTCGGTCCAGTTGCCCGTGCCGAAGGTCTCGACCTCGCTCCAGCATCCGCGCTCGAGCACGCGCGCGAGGCTGTCCTCCATGCCGTTGACCACCAGCCGGCCCTGCCCCGGCACGGTGCGCACGAGGTGGTGGAACTGAGTCTCGATCGCGGCCAGATCGGGGAAGATGTCGGCGTGATCGTATTCCAGGTTGTTCAGGATGACGGTGCGCGGCCGGTAGTGGACGAACTTGCTGCGCTTGTCGAAGAAGGCCGTGTCGTATTCATCGGCCTCGATGACGAAGAAGTCGGAATCGGTCAGGCGCGCCGAGATACCGAAGTTCTGCGGCACGCCGCCGACCAGGAAGCCGGGCTGGTAGCCGGCATCCTCCAGGATCCAGGCCAGCATCGAGGTGGTGGTGGTCTTGCCGTGCGTGCCGGCCACGGCCAGTACCCAGCGCCCGGCCAGCACATGCTCGCCCAACCATTGGGGCCCAGATATATAGGGCAGGTTGCGGTCGAGGATCGCTTCCATCAGCGGATTGCCTCGCGAGACCACGTTGCCGATCACGAACAGGTCCGGCTGGAGGGCGATCTGCGCCGGGTCGAAGCCTTCGATCAGTTCGATGCCCTGGGCCTGCAGTTGCGTGCTCATGGGCGGGTAGACGTTGGCGTCGCAGCCGGTCACGCGGTGGCCGGCCTGCCTGGCCAGCACGGCCAGGCCACCCATGAAGGTGCCGCAGATGCCGAGGATGTGGATATGCATGGAATCCGGTATCGCTTGGGCCGGCGCAGGCGCCGGACGGTCAGCCATTGTACCCGAGCGCCTGCGCGCTTCGCTGCACTGCGGCATCCGGATCGATCCCGATGGACCGCCCCCATGACAGCACGGCCGCCGCGGCCGGCTCCGGTATCATCGAGGCATGCCAAGACACCTTCCCTCCGACCCCGCCCACCTGCGCGAAGAGATCGCCCAGGCCGCCGCCCGCATGATCGCGGAGGACGGCGCCGACTACGCCACCGCCAAGCGCAAGGCCGTGCGGCAGCTGCTGGGCGACGTACGCGTGGCCGGCGAGTGGCTGCCCGACAACGATATGGTGGAAGAGGAAGTGCGCGCCTACCAGGCGCTCTTCCACAGCGACAGCCAACCGCGCATCCTGGCGCTGCTGCGCCGCCTGGCCGTGCTGGCCATGGCCGAGCTGGCGGGCTTCCGCCCCTACCTGGTCGGGGCCGCCCTCAACGGCACGGCCACCGAGCACTCCGACGTCTACCTGCAGTGCTTCTGCGACAGCCCGAAGGATGTCGCGCTGCACCTGCTCAACGCAGGCGTCGACTTCGAGACCAGCGAGACCCGCCATTTCGCCGGCCGCGGCGAGGTCGAGACTCTCAGCTTCCTGTGGCGCGGCCAGTGGCCGGCGAGCCGCGAGACGCGCGAGCTGTCGGCCGAGGTGCGCGCGGAGCTCGGCACGCCGGTCGGCATCCATATAGCACTGTATGATGCGGACGATGAGCGCGGCGCCGTGCGCGCCGATGCCAGCGGCCGGATCGCCCGGGCCGACCTGAACGCCGTGCGCGCCCTGCTGGCCACGGCTGCCGACTCCGGCCAGGCCGCCACGGCGCCCCGGGATTGACGCGCCCGCCGCGGGCGCTCCAACCACCTAGCTGCAAGACATGACCCTGACCCCCGCCCCGCGGCGCTCGCGCCTGTGGATCTGGCTGCCGGCCATCCTGCTGGCCACGGTGGCCGGCATCCTGGCCGGCCGCCATGTGTTTTCTCCCAAGCCGGCCGCCGACCATGCCGTGGAAACCTTCTTCCAGGCCAAGCTGCCGGATCCGAACGGCGCCAGCCTCGACCTGGCGGCGCTGCGCGGCAAGACCCTGGTGGTCAACTTCTGGGCGCCCTGGTGCGGACCGTGCGTGGAGGAAATGCCCGAACTGACCGCCCTGCACCGCGAATACGCTGGCAAGCCGGTCGAATTCGTCGGCATCGGCATCGATTCGCCCAGCAATATCCAGCAGTTCCTGAAGAAGGTGCCGGTCGACTATCCGCTGGCCGTGGCCGGCTTCACCGGCACCGAACTGGTGCGCAACTTCGGCAATAGCGCCGGCGGCCTCCCTTATACGGTGATCATCTCGCCCGATGGTGCCGTGCAGTTCCGCAAGCTGGGCCGGGTGACGGCCGACGAGTTGCGGGCCGCCCTGCCCAAGACATGAGCGAATCTCGCACAATTGCACCGATTTTTATCGAAACCGGGCTGATCTTTTCGCAATTTTCACAAAGATGCCAAAAAGCGTCGCATTCAGCACCATTCGATAGGGGGCAACCCTCGGAATTACCCGAGGCCTTGTATCGCGCGCTAGACAAATCCCTCTAAGCTACGGTAACCTCCGCGCAATTTCGTTGAAATGGTCGAGCTGCCGTGACCGCTACCCGCTCCAACCGACGCTCAGCTGGCTACCGCAAGGTCCTGGTCCTGCACGGACCGAACCTGAACCTGCTGGGAACCCGGGAACCGGAGACCTACGGGCACACGACCCTGGCCGATATCGACGCCGCGCTGGCACAGCGTGCCACGCAGGGTGGCCTGGCGCTGAGCAGCTTCCAGTCGAACCACGAAGGCGCGCTGGTCGACCGCATCCATGCGGCGCGCGGCGAGGGCGTAGACTTCATCATCATCAACCCGGCTGCCTACACGCATACCAGCGTAGCGATCCGGGATGCGCTGGCCGGTGTCGCCATTCCCTTCGTGGAGGTGCACCTGTCCAATGTGCATCGCCGTGAAAGCTTCCGCCATCACTCCTATTTCTCCGACCTGGCGGTCGGCGTGATCTGCGGACTTGGCTGGCAAGGCTACCTGCTGGCGCTGGACTACGCGCTATGGCAGGAAGCGCCCCCGGGAACCTGAACACCCGCTGTTCGCAGCAATAGACGAAAGATGGCGCCCCGAGCGCCCGGTGCCGCCGTGCGCGGCGAGGTCGGAAACGGCCGCAAACAATTTTTTCCGTCGCCGCCATGCCTGGCGGCGGCCGGACAACCGATTGGAGGAAAAGAAGATGGACCTGCGCAAGCTGAAGACGCTGATCGACCTGGTGGCCGAATCCGGCATCTCCGAACTGGAAGTGACCGAAGGCGAAGGCAAGGTACGCATCGTCAAGGCCCCGCCGCAGATCGTGGCCGCGCCGCAAATCCTGCCCCAGATGCAGGCGATCGCCGCCGCACCGGTGGCCCCCGCCGTGGCAGCCCCGGTCGAGCCGGGCGCTCCCCAGTTGCCGGCCGGCCACATCATCACCTCGCCGATGGTGGGTACCTTCTATCGCGCGCCGTCGCCCGGCGCCGCACCCTTCATCAATGTCGGCGACACGGTCAAGGAAGGCCAGACCGTCTGCATCATCGAAGCGATGAAGCTGCTCAACGAAATCGAGGCCGACAAGGCCGGCGTCATCAAGGAAGTCCTGGTCGAGAACGGCCAGGCGGTCGAGTACGGCCAGCCCCTGTTCGTCATCGGCTGATCCTGGCCGGCATGTCCGGGCATCCGCTCCGCGCGCATTGCCCGGCCCCGCAAACGGGGCTCCGACACGCGGTCGTGCCGAGCCGGCAGCGGGCCCCTGCCAGGGCCGCCGGCCTGGCGGTCCGCCGTGCCATGCGGCTTCGCCGCCCAGTTCTCGCAGAGAGATACCATGTTTGAAAAAATCCTGATCGCGAACCGCGGCGAAATCGCCCTTCGCATCCAGCGCGCCTGCCGCGAACTCGGCATCAAGACCGTCGTGGTCTACTCCGAAGCCGACAAGGAGGCCAAGTACGTCAAGCTGGCCGACGAAGCCGTCTGTATCGGCCCCGCGCCGTCGCCGCAGTCCTACCTGAACATGCCGGCCATCATCTCGGCCGCCGAGGTCACCGACGCCCAGGCCATCCACCCCGGCTACGGCTTCCTGTCGGAGAACGCCGACTTCGCCGAGCGCGTGGAGAAATCCGGCTTCGTCTTCATCGGCCCGACCGCCGACAGCATCCGCCTGATGGGCGACAAGGTCTCGGCCAAGCAGGCCATGATCAAGTCCGGCGTGCCCTGCGTGCCGGGCTCCGAAGGCGCACTGCCCGATGATCCGAAGGAAGTCATGGCCACCGCCCGCCGCGTCGGCTATCCGGTGATCATCAAGGCCGCCGGCGGCGGCGGCGGCCGCGGCATGCGCGTCGTGCACACCGAGGCCGCGCTGATCAATGCCGTCAACATGACGCGTGAGGAAGCCGGCCGGGCCTTCGGCAATCCCGAGGTCTACATGGAGAAGTTCCTGGAGAACCCGCGCCACGTGGAGATCCAGATCCTCGCAGACCAGCACCGGCAGGCCATCTGGCTGGGCGAGCGTGACTGCTCGATGCAGCGCCGCCACCAGAAGGTGATCGAGGAAGCGCCCGCGCCTCACATTCCGCGCCGCCTGATCGAGCGCATCGGCGACCGCTGCGCCGAAGCCTGCAAGAAGATCGGCTACCGCGGCGCCGGTACCTTCGAGTTCCTGTACGAGAACAACGAGTTCTACTTCATCGAGATGAACACGCGCGTGCAGGTCGAGCACCCGGTCACCGAGATGATCACCGGCATCGACATCGTGCAGGAGCAGATCCGCATCGCCTTCGGCGAGAAGCTGCGCTTCCGCCAGAAGGACGTGCAACTGCGCGGCCACGCGATCGAGTGCCGCGTCAATGCCGAGGACCCGTTCAAGTTCACGCCTTCGCCGGGCCGCATCACCGCCTGGCACATGCCGGGCGGCCCCGGTGTGCGCGTCGACTCGCACGCCTACGACGGCTACTTCGTGCCGCCCAACTACGACTCGATGATCGGCAAGATCATCACCTACGGCGCCACCCGCGAGCAGGCCATCGCCCGCATGCGTATCGCGCTGTCGGAAATGGTGGTGGATGGCATCCTGACCAACGTGCCGCTGCATCGCGAACTGATGCTCGACGCCAACTTCGTCGAGGGCGGCACCAGCATCCACTACCTGGAGCACCGCCTGCAGCAGAAGGAAGTCGCCAAGGGCGACAAGTCCTGACATGCTGGCGCACTGACGCGCAGACGTCCCGATGTCCTGAAGCGTCAGCTGGCCGGGCCGGTCGTTTCCCCGGCCCTCCCTCCCGCCGCCATGTCATACTGGCGGCTACGGCCGGCCCGGCAGTGCCCGGGCCGCCATCCGACACAGGCGCCACGCCGCGCGCCGCTCACCGGTTTGAAGAAGGATCATCCGTGGCATTCCAGGAATGTGTGATCGAGATCGCCGAAGAACAGGCGGAAGCCTGGTCCGACGCGCTGTTCGATCTGGGTGCGCTGTCGGTCTCGGTAGAAGATGCCGATGCCGACACGCCCGACGAGCAACCGCTGTTCGGCGAGCCGGGGCTGGAGCCCACGCGCCTGGCCTGGAACCGCTCGCGCGTGGTCGCGCTGTTCGACGACGGCGCGGATCCCGCCCTGGTCGTGGCAGCGGCCGCCAATGCGCTTGGCGTCACGCCCGTCCCCTCCTACCTGCTGCGCAGCGTCGAGGACCAGGACTGGGTGCGCCTGACGCAATCGCAGTTCGAGCCGATCCGCATCGGCGAGCGCATCTGGGTGGTACCGTCCTGGCATGACGCCCCGGAACCCGATGCCGTGGTGCTGGAGCTGGATCCCGGCCTGGCCTTCGGCACCGGCAGCCATCCGACCACGCGCCTGTGCATGCAGTGGCTGGAGCAGAATCTGCGGCCGGGCGAGACCGTGCTCGACTACGGCTGCGGCTCCGGCATCCTGGCCATCGTCGCCAAGAAGCTGGGCGCAGGCAACACCCTCGGCATCGACATCGACCCCAATGCGGTCGAGGCCTCGCGCTACAACGCCGAGCGCAACCGTGTCGAAGCCACCTTCGCGCTGCCGGAAACCGTCTCCGAAGCCACCCACGACCTGGTGGTGGCCAATATCCTTTCCAACCCGCTCAAGCTGATGGCAGCCATGCTCAGCGCGCGCGTGCGCCCTGGCGGCCGCCTGGTGCTGTCGGGCGTGCTCGAACGGCAGGCCGACGAGGTCGCGGCAGCCTATGCGCGCTGGATCGCGCTGAGCGTCTGGCGCAGCGAGGAAGGCTGGGTCTGTCTGCACGGTACCCGCACCTGACATCCCGACGATGGCCGCCGTCAAGCTCGTCACGCGCTGCCCCGCATGCCGCACGGCCTTCCGGCTGGTGGCGGACCAGTTGCGGCTGCGGCAGGGACTGGTGCGCTGCGGCCGCTGCGATACGGTCTTCGATGCCCGCCAGCACCTGATCGAGATTCCCGCCCCGACCGCGCCGGCGCAAGGTGTGCGCGACGCGGCACAGACCGCCACGGCACCGGCGGCCCCCGCGGGTCCTGCCGACGATACCAGCCAGGGTGCTGCGGCAGAGCCGTACCGCGCGCCACCGTTCGACCCGGGCTATGACCCCGGCTATGATGTGCCGGCCCTGGACGCGCCGACCATGATGATGGGCTCACCCGGCTCCACCACCGCTGAAGCCGAGCCCGCGCAATCATCGGTGCCACCGCCGGAAGCGCGGCATGCCGGCGCCCCCGTTGGTTCGCCCGGGCAAGCCGCCACGGCGGAAGGAACACCTCGCCAGCAGGCGCCCGCTGCCTCCGCGCAGGCGCCTGCCCCCACCTGGCCCGCAATCGATGCAGCCGGGCTCGATGAGCCTGGCACCGGCACGACGCCGCGGGACGCTCCACCAGCGGAAGCGCCGCCTGCTGCCGAGGCTGCGGCGGAAGACGTCTCCGCCGGAGCGCCCGGGAAGCCCGGCGTCACGATGGCGGCTCCTCCGGAAGACAACGCCCGGCAGCCGAACGAAGGCATCCCGGATGCCTTCGCCGGCACCCCCACCGCGATCGCCAGCGAGCACGCCACGCGGCGCTGGGCCGCGCGGCAGGACGAAGCGCCCGCCGCTGCGTACGCCCCGGATTTCCTGCGCCATGCGCGCGCACACGAAACACCGCGCGCGCGTGGAGCAGGTCGGCGTGCCTGGCTGCTGGCCGGCGTGGTGGTACTCGCCATCGGCGCCGCCGCGCAGGCCACCTACCTGGCCCGCTCGCAGCTCGCCGGCCGCTTCCCGGCGCTGCGTCCAGCGCTGGAATGGGCCTGTGCGCCACTGGGCTGCACGGTGGCGCCCTGGCGCGACCTCGATGCCCTGCGCATCGACAGCTCGCAGCTGCAGAAGCAGGAAGAAGGCGGCGATACCTATGTGCTCAGCGTCACCCTGCGCAACCAGGGACGCGCCACCACCGCTCTGCCCGCCATCGAACTGGTGATGACGGACCTGCAGGACCAGCTCCTGCTGCGGCGCGTGCTGCAGCCCGCCGAATATCTCTCCCCGGCACAACGCGCCTTCGCCCAGTACGGCATGCGGGCCGGCACCGAGCTGTCGGTTCGGGTACGATTCCGTTCGCAGCAGGCGGCGGCCAACTACCGCGTGCTGCTTTTCTATCCCTGAATTCTGCAGACCCGCCGCACGCCGCCCTGCGCGCGCAGGCGGGCCCGCGCATCCACACAGGAGCCAAACATGAGCAACGTGACCCTCGGCGGTAACCCGATCGAAGTCGGCGGCAAGTTTCCCCAGCCCGGCGACCATGCCGCTTCCTTCTCGCTGGTCGGCAAGGACCTGAAGGACGTCAAGCTGGAAGACTTCGCCGGCAAGCGCAAGATCCTGAACATCGTGCCCAGCCTCGACACGCCCGTGTGCCAGGCTTC
>JABLTH010002999.1_pt1 | contig 11465 bp, 8 predicted proteins | sample 7875711 | NCBI WGS metagenome assembly JABLTH01 (sample SAMN14941262, study PRJNA633318) | bioreactor metagenome | isolation source: bioreactor | place: China | collected 2019-03-05 | reverse complement strand
GGTGACGGAGCTCACCAGCCGGATCAAGCAGAACCACCGCTACGGAAAGTAGCCCGCAGCGCGCCACGCCGTCGCGCCTCGGAAAGTTATCCACAGATTGATCCCCAGAGTGGGGAGAGTTCGTTATTAACACCTGGGGATAACTTGTGGAGAAGTTCCGGAAAGTCGCCCGATTAATGGGGACGGACGGGCCGGTGCTGTGAAAAGCCGTTCGAAGCGATTGCCGCCCTCCGAACTGTCAACACCGGGATTCCACGGGTCATCAACAACTCGCAAGGCTGTAGTTCCCGCTGATTTCCTGGTATCCACCGAGTTATCCACATTTTCCACAGCGGTTAACACCATTAATGATTAACTCTTCTGAGTTAAGGCCGGCCGACAACCTCAAGCGCTCGACCGAATCACAACTTCTCCGCCAAAGGCCAAGCGCTAGGATTTGTGTCGTTCCGTATCCGAGCGCAGAGCCAGGGGAGACTTCGTGAAGTTCCAAGCCAATCGGGATGTCTTCAGTGAGGCCGTGTCCTTCGCCGTGAAGCTTCTTCCACAGCGCACGACCCTCCCCATCCTGAGCGGTGTGCTGATCGAGACCACCGACAGCGGACTCCAGCTCTCCTCCTTCGATTACGAAGTCTCCGCGCAGACGGAGATCGCCGCCGAAGTCGAGGAACCCGGTCGCGTCCTCGTCTCCGGACGCCTTCTCGCGGAGATCGCCGCCAAGCTGCCGAACGCACCTGTGCAGTTCTCGACAGAGGAATCCAAGATCGTCGTGCGCGCGGGTTCAGCGAACTTCACACTTCTCTCCATGCCCGTCGAGGAATACCCGAGCATCCCGCAGGTCTCGGGCGAGGCGGGGCTCGTGCCCGCCGAAGAGTTCGCCGAGGCCGTCGCCCAGGTCGGCGTCGCCGCGTCGCGCGACGATGTGACGCCGGTGATCACCGGCGTGCAGCTGGAGGTCGGCGACAACACGCTCGGACTCGTCGCGACCGATCGCTACCGTGTCGCCGTCCGGGAGATCGACTGGGACAACGGAACGACGTCCGGCGAAGCGCAGACCGCTCTCGTCCCGGCACGCACTCTCACCGAGATCGGCAAGACCTTCGGTCACTCGGGGACCGTGTCCATCGCGATCACGAACCGCGACGACCGCGAGCTCATCGCGTTCACGGCCGACAAGAAGACCGTGACCTCCCTGCTGATCAAGGGCAACTTCCCGCCGGTGCGCCGGCTCTTCCCCGAGCAGGTCGACAACTACGCGGTCGTCAACACCGCCGAGCTGATCGAAGCGACCCGCCGTGTCGCACTCGTGCTCGAGCGTGAGGCCGCGCTCCGTTACACCTTCACTGCCGACGGGCTGACGCTGGAAGCGATCGGCTCCGAGCAGGCTCAAGCATCCGAGAGCATCGACGCTCTCCTCACTGGCCAGGAGACGGTGGTTTCGTTGAAGCCGCAGTTCCTGCTCGATGGTCTCGGTGCCGTGCACTCGGAATTCGTGCGCATCTCCTTCACCAAGACCGAGAACCCCAACAAGCCGGGTCCGGTGCTCATCACGAGCCAGACGTCGAAGGACCAGTCCGGTTCGGACTCGTACAAGTACCTGCTGCAGCCCAACCTGCTGCTGCGCTGAGACCCGGTCCCGCTCCACGAGAGAAGAAGGACAATCATGCACATCGGCCTCATCGGTCTCGGACGCATGGGCAACAACATGCGTGCCCGCCTGGAGAAGAAGGGCATCGAGGTCACCGGCTACGACACCAACGCAGAGGTGTCGGACGTCGCGACCCTGGCCGACCTCGTCGCGGCGCTTCCCGCCCCGCGCACCGTCTGGGTGATGGTGCCGGCCGGCGAGATCACCGACGGCGTTATCGCCGACCTCGAGCCGCTGCTCGAGAAGGGCGACCTGGTCATCGACGGCGGCAACTCCAAGTTCACCGAGGACTTCAAGCACGCCGAGCTGCTCGCGCCCAAGGGCGTCGACTTCATGGATGCCGGCGTCTCCGGCGGCATCTGGGGCCTCGAGAACGGCTATGGCCTGATGGTCGGCGGTTCCAAGGAGCAGGTCGAGCGGGTCATGCCCGTCTTCGATGCTCTACGTCCGGAGGGCCCGCGCGACGAGGGCTTCGTCCACGTCGGCGAGGTCGGCGCCGGTCACTACGCCAAGATGGTGCACAACGGCATCGAGTACGCGCTCATGCAGGCGTATGCCGAGGGATACGAGCTGCTCGACACCCGCAAGGACATCATCAAAGACGTCACCGGCACGTTCAAGGCATGGCAGCGCGGCACGGTCGTCCGGTCGTGGCTTCTCGACCTCCTCGTCCGCGCCCTCGAGCAGGACCCGGAGTTCGAGCACATCGAGGGCTTCGTGCAGGACTCGGGCGAGGGCCGATGGACGGTGGAGGAGGCGTTGAACAACGCCGTCCCCGTACCCACGATCAGCGCATCGATCTTCGCCCGCTTCGTGTCGCGCCAGGAGGACTCGCCGGCGATGAAGGCCGTCGCGGCTCTCCGCAACCAGTTCGGTGGCCACGCCGTGAAGGCCGTGGACTAACCCTCATTGAGAGTTACACATCTTTCCCTGACTGATTTCCGCAACTATCGCACCGCGGAGGTCCCGTTCGCGGCCGGCGCCAATCTCTTCGTCGGCCGCAACGGTCAGGGCAAGACCAACCTCGTCGAGTCGCTCGGCTACCTGAGCTCCTTGGGATCGCACCGGGTGTCGAGCGATCAGGCGATGATCCGCAAAGACGCCGACTCGGCGATCGTCCGGGCGCGAATCGAGCACGACGGCCGCGAGCTGCTCGTGGAGGTGCAGCTCAACCGGTCGTCGCCGAACCGCGCGCAGGTCAACCGCGGCGCGATCAAGCCCCGCGAACTCCCGAGGTACTTCTCGAGCGTCCTTTTCGCACCGGAGGATCTCGCTCTCGTGCGAGGGGAGCCGGGCATCCGCCGGCGCTTCCTCGATCACTTGCTCATCCAACGCAACCCTCGTTTCTCCGCCGTCATCGCCGACTACGAACGGGTGCTCAAGCAGCGCAACACCCTGCTCAAATCCGCTCGCGCGTCCCGGGTCAAGCCGGACCAACTCGGCACGCTCGACATCTGGGACGAGCGCCTGGTGGCGCTCGGCACCGAGTTGCTGGATGCCAGGCTCGACCTCGTCGTCCGGCTGAGCGATCCGCTCGTCGCGGCCTATCGATCGGTGGCCGGCGACGACCATCATCCGCGACTGCTCCCGCAGCTCACCATCCGCGGCGCGCACGTCGACGACGAGGAGGACGACGCCGATTCCGACGTAACCATCTCATCCGGTGACACTGCCGAGGTATTCCGCGGTGCCCTGGCCGCCGTTCGTTCGAAGGAGCTGGAACGCGGGCTCACGCTCGTCGGGCCGCACCGCGACGATGTGCTGTTCGAGCTGAACGGACTGCCGGCGAAAGGGTATGCGAGCCACGGTGAGTCCTGGTCGTTCGCGCTGGCGCTCAAGCTGGCGTCGGCCGAGCTGCTGCGGCGCGAGTCGTCGACGGGAGATCCCGTGCTGGTGCTCGATGACGTGTTCGCCGAACTGGATCAGGCGCGGAGGCGGATGCTTGCAACCGCCGTAGCCGGTTACGAGCAGGTCCTGATCACCGCGGCCGTGCTGGACGACGTCCCCGAGACCCTCACGGCGCACACCGTTCGGATCGAGGCCGGGACTATCGTGGGATCGTGAGCGAGGCAGCGACGGTCTACTTGCGGATGAAGGAGCTCTTCACCGGGACGCCGTCCCGTCGCCGCAGGGACAGACGAGCCGCCGACGATCCGACCGCATCGAAGCCGTTCGGCGCCGGCCGCGACCCGCGAGGGCTCGGCGACGTGGTCGACGCGCTCGCCATGCAGCTCGGCTGGACCGGTGCGCTCGCCAAGTCGGACCTCCTCGAAGGCTGGGAGGAGCTGGCCGGAGCGGAGACCGCGCGGCACGCCATCCCCGACCAGATCGTCGACGGTGTGCTGGTCGTGCGCTGCGAGTCGACGGCGTGGGCGACGCAGCTGCGGATGATGCGTTCGGAGCTTCTCGTGCGCATCGGGGAGCGGTTCCCGGGAGCGGACATCGAGTCGATCCGATTTCAAGGGCCGGACGCCCCCTCCTGGAAACGCGGTCCCAGGTCGATTCCAGGGCGCGGTCCGCGCGATACTTACGGCTGACTGCACAAAAGAGGTCGCCCGAGCAAAGAAAACGCGTCAGAGGGGCGATTCCGGGCATTTCGGCTCGCCGCGCTTGGTAGAATGGAGAGTCACTATTGAGTGCGGTCAGGAGCCTAATTTCATATGACGATGGAACCGAACAGGGCCGAGGCGGAACACGACTACGGCGCCAATGAGATCCAGATCCTCGAGGGTCTCGAAGCCGTCCGCAAACGACCCGGAATGTACATCGGCTCCACCGGCCCCCGCGGGCTCCACCACCTGGTCTACGAGATCGTCGACAACTCGGTCGATGAGGCGCTCGCCGGTCACGCCGACAACATCGAGGTCACCATCCTCCCCGACGGCGCGGTCCGTGTCGACGACAACGGCCGCGGTATCCCGGTCGATGAGCACCCGGTCGAGAAGAAGTCGACCGTGGAGGTCGTACTGACCATCCTGCACGCCGGCGGAAAGTTCGGCGGCGGCGGCTATGCGGTCTCCGGCGGTCTGCACGGCGTCGGCAGCTCTGTGGTCAACGCTCTATCGTCCCGCCTCGACGTCGAGGTGCACCGGCAGGGGTTCGCGTGGCGGCAGAGCTACCGCGACGGAGTCCCGCAGGCTCCGCTCGAGCAGGGCGAGGCGTCCGACCGCACCGGCACCATCATCACGTTCTGGCCGAGCCCGGCGACCTTCGAGACGGTCGTGTTCGACTACGACACGCTCCGCACACGATTCCAGCAGATGGCGTTCCTCAACAAGGGCCTCCGCATCGCGATCACCGACGAGCGTGCTCCCGAGGTGGAGCCGGTCGAGGGCGAGGTGGAGGAGGACGAGCAGGTCTTCGCCTCACGCTCCGAGGTCTTCCTCTACGAGCGCGGTCTGACCGACTACGTCCACTACCTCAACTCCGCCAAGAAGGCCGACGTCGTGCACGACGAGATCATCTCGTTCGAGTCGGAGGACACCGACCGCAAGATCGCGCTCGAAGTGGCGATGCAGTGGACCACGAGCTACAACGAATCGGTCTTCACCTACGCCAACACGATCAACACCCACGAGGGCGGAACCCACGAAGAGGGCTTCCGCGCCGCGCTGACCACGCTCGTCAACCGTTACGCGCGCGAGAAGAACATCCTCAAAGAGAAGGATGACAACCTCTCGGGCGAGGACGTGCGCGAGGGTCTGACCGCGGTCGTGTCCGTCAAGCTGTCGGAACCGCAGTTCGAGGGCCAGACCAAGACGAAGCTGGGCAACACGGAAGCCAAGGCATTCGTGCAGAAGGTCGTCGGCGATCAGCTCGGCGATTGGTTCGACCGCAACCCGAACCAGGCCAAGGAGATCATCCGCAAGGCGCTGCAGGCCGCGACCGCGCGCATCGCCGCCCGCAAGGCGCGCGAGACCGCACGACGCAAGGGCCTCCTCGAGAGCGGCGGGATGCCGGGCAAGCTCAAGGACTGCCAGTCGAAGGACCCGACGATCTCGGAGATCTTCATCGTCGAGGGAGACTCGGCGGGCGGCTCGGCCGTCCAGGGCCGCAACCCCGAGACCCAGGCGATCCTCCCGTTGCGCGGCAAGATCCTCAACGTCGAGAAGGCCCGGCTCGACCGCGCCCTCGCGAACAACGAGGTCCAGGCGATGATCACGGCGTTCGGTGCCGGCATCGGCGAGGACTTCAACCCGGAGAAGGCGCGCTATCACAAGATCGTGCTGATGGCCGATGCCGACGTCGACGGACAGCACATCACGACGCTGCTGCTGACGCTGCTGTTCCGGTACATGAGGCCGCTCGTCGAGCTCGGTTACGTCTATCTGGCGCAGCCGCCGCTCTACCGCCTCAAGTGGTCGAACGCCGAGCACGAGTACGTGTACTCCGACCGGGAGCGCGACGCCTTCCTGGCGGAGGGCATCGCCGCCGGCAAGCGCATCCCCAAGGACAACGGGGTGCAGCGCTACAAGGGTCTCGGCGAGATGGACTACAAGGAGCTGTGGGAGACCACGATGAACCCGGAGACGCGCACGCTCCTCCAGGTCACGCTCGACGACGCGGCGGCGGCCGACGAGATCTTCGCCACGCTGATGGGCGAAGACGTCGAGTCGCGCCGTTCCTTCATCCAGAAGAACGCCAAGGACGTGCGGTTCCTCGACATCTGAGGACCGCGACGAGAACACACCTCGGTTACGAGAAGAGAGCACTGTGACGGACGAGACCCCCACCGGCGAGAGCTTCGGCATCCACGGCAGGATCGACCAGGTCGATCTGCAGAAGGAGATGGAGCGTTCGTACCTCGATTACGCGATGAGCGTGATCATCGGGCGCGCGCTGCCCGAGGTGCGTGACGGACTGAAGCCCGTCCACCGTCGCGTGATCTACGCGATGTTCGACGGTGGTTACCGTCCCGACAAGGCGTTCTCCAAGTGCGCCCGCGTGGTCGGCGACGTCATGGGGCAGTTCCACCCGCACGGTGACTCCGCCATCTACGACGCGCTCGTGCGCCTCGTGCAGCCGTGGAGCCTCCGCTACCCCCTCGCTCTCGGTCAGGGAAACTTCGGTTCACCCGGCAACGACGGCGCCGCGGCGCCGCGGTACACCGAGACGAAGATGGCCCCGCTCGCGCTCGAGATGGTCAGGGACATCGACGAGGAGACCGTCGACTTCCAGGACAACTACGACGGTCGCACCCAGGAGCCGGCCGTTCTCCCGAGCCGTTTCCCGAACCTACTGGTCAACGGCTCGGTCGGCATCGCTGTCGGCATGGCGACGAACATCCCGCCGCACAACCTCCGTGAGGTCGCCGACGGCGCACTCTGGCACCTCGCCCACCCGGAGGCTTCCCGTGAAGAGCTCCTCGAGGAGCTGATCAAGCGGATCAAGGGCCCGGACTTCCCGACCGGAGCGCAGATCCTGGGCATCAAGGGCATCCAGGACACCTACCGCACCGGTCGCGGCTCGATCACGATGCGCGCCGTCGTCAGCATCGAGGAGATCCAGGGCCGTGTCTGCCTGGTCGTCACCGAGCTGCCGTACCAGGTCAACCCGGACAACCTGGCGATCAAGATCGCCGAGCTGGTGAAGGACGGCCGCGTCGGTGGAATCGCCGACATCCGCGACGAGACCTCTGGCCGTACCGGCCAGCGCCTGGTCATCGTCCTGAAGCGCGACGCCGTCGCCAAGGTCGTGCTGAACAACCTGTACAAGCACACGCAGCTGCAGGAGAACTTCGGCGCGAACATGCTCGCGATCGTGGACAACGTCCCGCGCACGCTCGCCCTCGACGGCTTCATCACGGCGTGGGTCGACCACCAGATCGACGTCATCGTGCGCCGTACGCGCTTCCGTCTGCGCAAGAAGGAGGAGCGGGCCCACATCCTGCGCGGGTACCTCAAGGCGCTCGATGCGCTCGACGAGGTCATCGCCTTGATCCGTCGGTCCGCGACCGTCGAGGACGCGCGCGATGGGCTGAAGCAGCTCCTCGACATCGACGACGTCCAGGCCGACGCCATCCTCGCGATGCAGCTGCGCCGCCTCGCCGCTCTCGAGCGCCAGAAGATCATCGAGGAGCACGACCAGATCGAGCTCGAGATCCTCGACCTCAAGGCGATCCTCGAAGACCCGACACGTCAGCGCACGATCGTCAGCGACGAGCTCACCGAGATCGTCGATCGCTTCGGCGACGACCGCAGGACCGAGATCATGTTCGGTTTCGACGGTGACATGAGCGTCGAAGACCTCATCCCCGAAGAGGAGATGGTGGTCACCGTCACCCGCGGCGGCTACATCAAGCGCACCCGCAGCGACAACTACCGCAGCCAGCACCGCGGTGGAAAGGGCGTCAAGGGCGCCCAGCTGCGCGGCGAGGACGTCGTCGACCACTTCTTCGTGACGACGACCCACCACTGGCTGCTGTTCTTCACGAACAAGGGCCGGGTCTACCGCGCCAAGGCCTACGAGGTGCAGGAGGCCGGTCGCGACGCGAAGGGCCAGCACGTCGCCAACCTCCTCGCGATGCAGCCGGACGAGGAGATCGCGGAGATCCTCGACATCCGCGACTACGAGGCCGCGAAGTACCTGGTGCTCGCCACCCGCGACGGCCTGATCAAGAAGACGGCGCTCGACGAGTACGACACCAACCGCTCGGGCGGCATCATCGCGATCAAGCTGCGCGAGGACGACGAACTCGTCTCCGCACTGCTCGTCGAAGAGGACTCGGACCTGCTGCTCGTCTCCCGCAAGGGCATGTCCATCCGATTCACAGCCAGTGACGAAGCACTCCGTCCGATGGGTCGCTCGACGTCCGGTGTGATCGGGATGCACTTCCGCGGAGACGACAGTCTGCTCGACGCTGCGGTGGTCTCGGACGAGGGCTATGTCTTCGTCGTTACCGAGGGAGGCTACGCCAAGCGCACCTCGGCCGACCAGTACCGCCTGCAGAACCGTGGCGGTCTGGGCATCAAGGTCGCGAAACTGAGCGACGACCGGGGGGATCTGGTGGGTTCTCTCATCGTCGACGAGGACGACGAGGTCCTGGTGGTTCTTGCCAGCGGCAAGGTGGTACGCTCTGCCGTGGCCGAGGTACCTGCCAAGGGCCGAGACACCATGGGTGTCGTTTTCGCACGTTTCGCCGAGTCCGACAAGATCATCGCTCTGGCGAAGAACACCGAGCGCAACCTGGATTCCCAGGTTTCCGATGCAGAATCGGATGCCGACGATGAGACCGGTCGTGCCGGGAAGGATGAAGCCGTAGATGAGCAGTAGCGTCGCCGAGAAACTCGCGAAGAAGTCGACACGACGACCCGCATCCGCCAAGCAGGTGCGGCTGAAGCTCGTGTACATCGACTTCTGGTCGACCGTGAAGCTCTCGTTCCTCGCGGGCATCTGCCTGGCGATCATCGCGATCGTGGGTTCGTTCCTGATCTGGACGGTCCTCGACCGGACGGGCATCTTCGACCAGCTGAACGGGCTCGTGAAAGACATCTCCGGTGCCGGCGGCGGCGACCTCCGCTCGGTTCTCGGGCTCGGCCAGGTGATGGGCTTCTCGCTCGTCGTCGGCATCCTCGACATCGTCGTGGTGACCGCTCTCGGCGCGGTCTTCGCGCTGCTCTACAACCTCTCGGTGAAGATCACCGGCGGCCTGCTCGTCGGCTTCACGAACAACTGAGCGGCGGCGCGCTCTCGATTTCACACTCCGGGCCAGATCAGGTACCCTCTTATCTGTTGCCCATTCGGGGATATAGCTCAGGCGGTTAGAGCGCTTCGCTGATAACGAAGAGGTCCGAGGTTCAAGTCCTCGTATCCCCACCATTCCTTTGACTGGAGGCTTCCTCCACAGGGGGCCTTAGCTCAGTTGGTAGAGCGCCTGCTTTGCAAGCAGGATGTCAGGAGTTCGAATCTCCTAGGCTCCACAGTTATCTGAATGGTCGGCGCAGTCGACCTGTCTAGGCCGGCGGCTCGATCGCCCTCGTCGGCACCGTGCTCGAGTACGCGATGCTGGTCGTCACGCTGCCGAGGGTTCCGATCGTCCCGCTCACCTGCTCCAGGTGCCGCATCGAGGTCGCGACGACCTTCAGAATGAAGCAGTCGTCGCCGGTCACGTGGTGCGCTTCGATGACCTCGGGCGTCTGCGCGAGCAGGTCGTGCAGCGGCTCGTACCGACTGCTGGGGTACCGCAGCCGCAGGAACGCGAGGATGCCGTAGCCGAGGCGCTCCGGATCGATGACGGCGCAGTAGCCGGAGATCACCCCCGCTTCTTCCAGTCGTCGAATACGCTCGGCGACGGCGCTGTTCGACATGTGCACGGTACGGGCGAGTTCCGCGATCGACTGCCGGCCGTCGCGCTGGAGCTCGCCGAGGAGAGCACGGTCGACGGAATCAGCAGTGAATGGAAGATTCGCGGGCATGGCGTGATTCTGGCACGAGAATCGCGGAGAGCGGGTGCGAATGCCGCGAATCAGCTGTTCAGATCGAGGATCCACCTCCCTACTGTTGGTCACATGACCACGACGACATCCGAGGCCGTCCGCCACTTCGCCGCCAAGCTCCGGTTCGAAACCGACCCGTCCGACGTGAAGGCGGCACAGGACGCAGGCGAGCGCTTCGTCCTCGTGGACAGCCGTGGCGAAGCGGCCTGGCGCCAGGGACGTATCGCGGGCGCTGTACACCTCCCGACGGCAGAGATCGCCGAGCGTGCTCTCGCGACCATCCCGGTGGACGTTCCGGTGGTCACCTACTGCTGGGGCCCCGGCTGCAACGGGTCCACCCGGGCGGCACTCGCCTTCAGCCTGCTCGGGTACGAGGTGCGCGAGCTGATCGGCGGCTTCGAGTACTGGGCGCGCGAGGGCCTGCCCGTCGAGGACGACCACGGGGAGGTGGTGCGAGCGGCGGATCCGCTCACGGCGCCGGTGGATGGGGCGAGCTGCGCGTGCTGACTACTTCAGCAACCGCGACAGCACGCGGTCCGCGAGGGGCTTGCCGCCCGTCTGGCAGGTAGGGCAGTACTGCAGGGTCGAGTCGGCGAAGATGACCTGCCTGATCGTGTCGCCGCACACCGGGCACGGCTGACCCGTTCGTCCGTGGACGCGCATCCCGGACTTCTTCTCGCTCTTCAGCTCGGATGCCGCGAGGCCCTCTGAACGGGCGAGTGCCTCGTGAAGCGTCCACTCGAGTGCTTCGTAGAGCCGGTCGACCTCCTCATCGCTCATCGCTGCCGGTTTGAACGGCGACATCTTCGCCACGTGGAGGATCTCGTCCGAGTAGGCGTTGCCGATGCCGGCGATGAGGCCCTGATTGCGCAGCACGCCCTTGATCTGAGCGCGGCCCTGGCCGGCCAGGATCGCCGCGAACGCGTCGCGCGTGAAGCCCGGGTCGAGCGGGTCGGGTCCGAGTCGGGCGATTCCGGGGACCTCCGCCGGGTCTCGAACGATCGAGATCGCGAGGCTCTTCTTCGTTCCCGCCTCGGTGATGTCCAGGCCGCTGCCGTCGTCGAGGACGAGCCGAGCGGCGAGCGGACCCTTGGTCGGCCTGCCCGACGGCGGTGGCGGCGCGGAATCGCGCCAGCGGATCCAGCCGGCCCTGGCCAGATGGATGACGACGTGGAGGTCGTCCGCGGCGATGTCCAGAAACTTGCCATGGCGCGTCACATCGGAGATCGTCGCGCCTCTGAGGGCCTCGGGCGGAGGATCGAACGTCTTCAAAGCTGAGAACGCGACGATGCTGAGCCGGTCGATGACGCGGCCGCTCAATCGCTCGCCGAGGTCGGCGGCGAGGGCTGTGACTTCCGGCAGTTCGGGCACCACCCCATACTGCC
>JABLTH010008442.1_pt1 | contig 11477 bp, 13 predicted proteins | sample 7875711 | NCBI WGS metagenome assembly JABLTH01 (sample SAMN14941262, study PRJNA633318) | bioreactor metagenome | isolation source: bioreactor | place: China | collected 2019-03-05 | reverse complement strand
GTGCCCGTCGGCATCATCAAGCGGCTTCCGCCGCAGATCACCAAGGCGGATCCCGAGACCCTCGGCTTCCTCTCGGACGACCGCTATCCGACGGGGCCCGCGAACGCGCTGGCGGCGAAGCACGGTCTCCGGACGCCGGACGTCCTGGTGTCCCTCGACCGGTGGGCGGACCATCTGGCGGCGCACCGCTTCGGTCGTGCGAACGCCGAGGACCGGCGGATCGTCGAGCGCGGGGGACTGAGGACGTTCGAGCTCGGGCGATCGGATTCGAGCCGGGTGATCCTGCCCGGGCTGCCGGTCAACGCCGACACCTGGGCCGAGGTCGCCTCGGCCGTGGACGCGCGCGCCGTCGACCTCCCGGGTCTGGGCCTGAGCGGCGGCACCGGCGTGCAGGACTGGGACCGCTGGCTGCCCGCCGTGCAGGGGGAGGAGCCCGTCGAGCTGATCGGACACTCGCTCGGCGCGGCGGCGGCCGTCCTCGCGGCGGTGCGCCGTCCGGAGCGCGTCACCTCCCTCACCCTGGTCGCGCCGTTCTTCCTTCAGCCGCGGTCAGGATTCGCAGCGCCCCTGCGACCGTTCGTGCGCAGCTACCTGCGGCACGTCGACGCGGCGCGCCTGTCGATCCGGCTCACCGGATCGGCGGCGAACGCGGCGGCCCTCGAGTCCACGATCGGCGACCTGAGGCGCACGGGTGCAGCACGCGTGGCCGCCCAGCTCGCTCTCGCCGGCTCGCCCCGGTGGCGTGCCGAGCTGCGAGAGGCGCTCGAACGATTCGACGGACCGGTCCGCATCATCACGGGGAGCGAGGATCCGCTCGATCCCGACATGCTCGCGCGTCTCGCGTCCCGTCCGAACGTCGAGCTGATCTCGGTGGCCGGCGCCGGGCACCATCCGCAGCTGACTCACGGCGCGGCTCTCGCCGAGGTGCTGTCCGACGTGATCCGCGCCTGACATGACGTCGCGCCGCCCCGTCGTACTCCCTCCGGACCCCGACGAGGCGGCGCGAACGCTCTGCGTCAGCGGTCGGTGGCGTCCTTGAGGTGCTCGCCGGCCTCCTTCGCGTCGTCCTTCAGATGCTCGCCGGCCTCCTTCAGGTCGGCCTTGGCCTGGTCGAGCTTGCCCTCGTTCTCGAGCTTCTCGTTGTCGGTGACCTTCCCGGTCGCCTCCTTCGCCTTCCCCGCCATCTTCTCTGCGGTGTTCTTCACGTGGTCGGCAGCGCTCATGGGTCTGCTCCTCTCCAGTCGGTCGATGCTGACAGGCTCGCAGTCGGGTGCGGATCGGTCGACGGGGTTGACGGACCGCGGGGCGGGCGCTACAGAGCGCGAGTATTTATCCTTGCGGGTACGTAACGCTCCAGGTACATTGCAACCCATGGACGCCGTACTGCAAGCCCTCGCCGACCCGAGCCGTCGGGTCGTGCTCGGGATCCTGCGCGACCATGAGGCTACGGCGGGCGAACTCGCCGACGCGCTGCCGATCGCCCGCCCCGGGGTCTCCCGGCACCTGCGCGTGCTGCGCGAGGCGGGCCTCGTCGACGTTCGGCAGGAGGCGCAGCGGCGGATCTATCGCCTGCGGCCGGAGGCGCTCATCGGCATCGATGCCTGGCTGGACGACTATCGCGATCTGTGGATCCAGCGACTCGACGCCCTGCACACCGAGATCGCGCGAGGGAAGAAGGACGGGACATGATCGTGACCGGCACGATGTGGGAGATCGACGACGCCCACGGGGGCATCCGCGTGGAGGACGTGTACGACACCGACATCGCGGACCTGTGGCAGGCGTGCACGGATCCGGCGCGTCTGGAGCGCTGGATCGTGAAGGTGCACGGCGACCTCCGCCTGGGCGGTGTGCTCGACGCGACGTTCACGAGCACCTGGACCGGGCGGATGCGGATCGACGTCTGCGAGGCGCCCCGTCACCTCGTGCTCACCCAGCAGCCGGGCACCGAGGAGGAGACGGTGATCGAGGCCTGGCTCCAGGCGGAGGGCACGCGCACGCGATTGATCGTCGAGGAGCGCGGGCTCGGATCCGGCGTGCTGCACTTCCACGCCGCGGGCTGGCAGGTGCACCTCGAAGACCTCGGGCTCTCGCTGCGGAACGACGCGCCTACCCATCCCGGCGGCTGGTCGTCGCAGCAGCCCGCCGAAGCGTGGCGGTCACGCTGGCAGGAGCTGATCCCCGCTTACGAGCAGGTCCGCGCCGGCTGACGCACGTCGTCAGCGCACGCGGCGGTCCTGCGCGAGTGCGATGAGCCGCTCCAGCACCGGGCCGGAGCGCAGGCCGTTGTGCTCATGCTCGCTCGTCACCCACAGGCGCAGGTCGGGCAGGAGGGCTGCCGTCTCCATCGAGAACTCCAGCGGCACGTACGGGTCGTTGACGTAGACGGCCGCCGCACCCCGGGCACCGGAGCCCGCGATGGCCTCGGCGTCGTAGATCGTGGGCCACGCGTGCTGCGCGAGCGCGAGCGACACGTCGCGCCACGGGCGGAACGCCGGCACCGTCTCCGTCCAGTCGCGGCGGATGTGCTCTCCGGTGAACAGCGTCACGTCGGCCGCGAAGTCGGCGGGTTCGACGCGCTCCGCCGACCAGTCGGTCACATGCCCGTTCGCGTAGCTGGACTCGTGGAACACGAAGTAGAGGGGGTTGCGGCCGTCGAACGGCATGGCCGCGGCGAGGTCGTACCGGAACGCGTTGGAGCCCGGTTCGAGCTCGAGCAGCTTCCACACGGTCTGCCACCCGTCGTCGGTGCCCAGCGCGGAGCCGACCGACCGCAGCCGGGACGGCGAGACAACCTCTCCGTCGGGCAGCACGATCTCGCCGGCGTCCGCAAGATCCACGAGCCGGCGCATGCGGTCGCGGTGCTCGGGGAACCGGCGGTAGTACCGCTCGGAGGCGTCGCGCATCTTGTCGTAGCAGAGGGCGTAGACCTCGTCCGGGGTGCGCGTGACCGTGCTCAGACCGCCGGTGAGATAGGCGGTGTCGACCGAGGCGGCGTTCGTGGAGAGGTAGGCGAGCGTCGTGAAGCCGCCGAAGGACTGCCCGAGCACGTTCCATCGCTCCGCGCCGAGGTGCTCGCGCATCGCCTCGCAGTCGCGCACGATCGAGTCCGCCCGCAGATGCGTGAGGTGCTCGGCGACGGCCTCGGAGCCCAGGGCGAGGATGTCGTCCGACACCGGCGTCGACCGGCCCGTGCCGCGCTGGTCGATCATCACCACGCGATAGTGGGCCAGCGCCTGGTCGAGCCAGGACGGGCCGGCGGGCGCGTGCAGGGCCCGCGGCGCCTCGTGTCCCGGACCGCCCTGGAGGAACACCAGATAGGGCAGGTCCTCTCCGCCCGGACGGATCACCACCGACGCGAAGATGTCGATCGTGCGGGCGTCTGTGGGATCGGACCACACCAGGGGCACGGTGAGCGTGTGCTCCTCGAGCGTCAGGTCCATCATCCGGCGGCGCAGGACAGGGGCGGCAGAGATCGTCATCACATCACATTCCCGATGTAGACGCGGCCATCCCAGTCGTAGAGCGGGACGCGGGGCATTCTCGGGCGTCGTGCCAAGTTCATGCCAACTACTTTTTCACGGAATCTCTGCACATCCGTGCTCCTGAGGCGTAAAAGCTGGAGGAAGGGAGCACACATGCCAACGAGACAACTGCCATCCGGAAAGTGGCAGGCGAGGATCTTCGACAAGGACGCGAGCCGGTACGTCAGCCTCGGTACCTTCTCGACGGAGAAGGAAGCCACGCACGCGGTCATCCGTGCTGAAGCCGGGGTGGATCAGGTGCCGAAGCTGACCACGCCCAAGGCGATCCCCAAGGGTAGGGAGAAGTTCGAAAAGTTCGCGCTGGAGGTGATCCAGAGCCGGAAGCACGTGTGGTCCGAGACCACGTATCACGCTCACCTCTGGCGGTTGAACTCAACCCTGAAGCCCTTCCATGGGGTCTCGCTTGCAGACATCACTTACTCGCGCGTGGCGAAGTGGTGGCAGAGCCTCGAAGCTCGACCCAATGCCCGGAAGGTGGCCTATGGGACTCTGAGCGTGGTCATGCGTCGGGCCGTGAAGCTCGGGAAGATCCCATCCAGTCCCTGCATGATCGAGGGAGCCACACGGGATTTCAGCAAGAAGCGCCCGACCTTTCATCCCGAAGACGTGCGGATGCTCATGGTCCTGAACTCGGATCCCCTCATGAAGGCGGCTCTTCTCCTGCTCCTCGGGACCGGGTGCCGCGTCGGGGAACTCCTCGCGCTCGATTGGGACGACCTAGATTTGGTGCAGGGGACCGTTCACATCCACCGGCACCTGACCGCCTACGGCGTCAAGGATGGCACCAAGTCTCACGCGGACGGGGAACGCCGCCTCATCATGCCCTCAGAGGCCACACAAGCCCTTGTGGCGCTCTCTCGGGTCCATGTGCCTGTACCGGGGACTCCCGTGTTCCTGAACGATAGGGGAGGGCGTCTCAGCTATGTCCGTTTTCGTGCACGGTTCGACGCTCTCAAGGCCGCGGTGGGTCTCGATGACCTGCACATTCACGACCTGAGACATACCCACCTCACGGAGTTCTCACGGCACGCCACGCTGAGAGAGACGATGGATCGCGCCGGACACACGGACGTCAAGTCAGCGTTGCGCTATCAGCACTCCAACGTCGAGCGCGAGCGGGAGATTCTGCAGAAAATGAACCTGGGATCCGGCACACCCTGACGTAGCGGTGTCCACACCCGGAATGTTCGATATCTAGAGGCATGACGACATCACGTGACCTCAAGAACGAAGCACGAAGCACGCTCAACGGGATGACGATCCCCGTTACGGCCCTGAAGGAACTACGCGCCGCGGTCGGCGCGTGCAAGATACAGGACTTGCCGGGGATCATGGCTCAGGCCGAAGACATCGAGCGCGAATTTCAGGCAGACCTCAAAGCCAAGTACGCCGACACCCTGCGGGAGGCCAGGAAGGCGTTCCTCACAGATAGTGAGTACGGTATCGCGATTGCCGAGTGTGCAAATCGTTGGTACCTGAATCCTGACGACGGAGCGGCGGAAGAGAAGCCCGCAAATACCTCTGAGACGCACGCCAAGGCACCTACAAGGGCCGTAGACCGTCGAGACAGATTCCCGGAGCCAAGACCCGTCGTTGTGACGTACACGGAGCCTAGGAAACCTGTAGTCAAGACGAAGGAAACGAGAGTCTGGGATCCCGACTTCAGATGTCCTCCAGAGCATAAACACGAGACCCGGAGCACGTGTTACGCGAGTCATGGTTGTCGGTGCGATCCGTGCAAGGAGTGGATGAAGATTCGTAATCGCAAAAAGCACGAGAGACGCATGAAGATCTGAGCAGAAACAAGAAAATGGATCGCTCCGAAGAAGAACAAGAAAAACTCCGGAGCGATCCATAGGTTGCACCACCAACCTCTATTCAATTATCGCACATGCAATGTCGCACACGTACTGAAACCCCGAACAACATTCTGCCAAAGCTGAGAATTTCCTGTGAACGTTGGAAATCCATCCCTCTGCGGCGTATAAGAATTCGATAGTAGTAATCACAAGGGTTGAAACGAGAACCCCGCAAACTTCGTTGCACCACCATATTTCATACGACGCCCTGTAGTGGGCAACACTGCCTGGAGTAAAACCAGGAGAGACCCGCAGAGCCAGTCCTGCGAAACCAACTAGGCGCAGAGAGATACTTCTGATTTCGTTCAAGGCAGACCTGCCGAATCAAGTGGTGCATGGGGTATCTCATATCCCGTCCTGACGACTTCTGTCGTGGATGCGGCTCCAGACTTTGACGGTCCAGCTTTGCATTCCCCTCTGTAATGATTCGCACTCTGTTTCATTACAGGGGGGATTTTCACCACCTTTGAGCAGGGATCAAAGATCCTCATGATTGAGGCTACGCCTCGAAGATGAGTGATGATGAATGATTTCTTCTCTTCAAAAGAACAAGGGGATATTATGCCTTCTTTTCCTACACCTCTCCTTCAGGCTCTCATTGACCTGGAAGAGGAATACCACTTCCTCGAACTGGCAAGCCAGCAGATGGAGGATGAATCATGACCACTCATCCCAGCACTCAGTACCGTGGATCAACTACCGGTTACTGATTACTTCATCTATGAGGATGAAGTCACACAAGCAATCCTCACTTTCAAGAAAAACCCGGATGATCCGGAAGTATTCCAGGCGATCAAGGATCTCGGCTTCATCGACGTGGATCTAGTGTGCCTTGGTGCCACAAGGGCCCCCAATGGTCATACAAGCCTTCAGTACGGCGTAGCCGACTACAGGCAGGGTGACGATGCACTCTCCAATGTCTTGGCACCTGAGATTCATCTATTCGGCAATGTCTACCGTCCTACAGTGCCGGATGAGGTACGCCTTTTCCGTGAGGCAACAGAGGAAACCGCCCGCGGCGTGTGGTGGTCATTTTCAAGACTTGACGCACTACGCGAGGGAATAGCGCAGGGTATCGACTCAGCAATCTATTCAGCCGTAGTCCCTCGGGAGAATATTCTCATGCGGACCCGTACCAAGTTCGGCAAGGGTGGCACGTCACCGGCTGAATTGGTCGTGGATCCTACAGACTTGGACATACACAAGATCTAGAAAATGGTCAAGATTCTTCCCAAAAATAAATGGGAGTTTTGGTACATATCCCGAAATTGTGTGTCATACTTGAATTAGCCAGGTGGGGGTTTTCAAGGTCCACCCACCTGGACTTCCTTAACTGAGGGAGTGTGTGGGGAATTTTCTGGCGATCATCTCACCCCACACACTTCCTTGGAAAATCAAGCTTTATCAGGAAATATCATGGGCAGACCGAATTCCGTACTGGCACATCCCGAGCTAACGCGCATTAATTCAATGCTCGATGCGGGGCTAACCTACGACAAGATTATTCGCACGGTAGGAAGCCTGAGCTTGAGCGCCTTGTCAAGGCACGCTATTTCTCGTAAGACCGAGCTTGCACGGCTTGTGGATGATGAGCCAGGCGTCACAAACATTCTGGTGCGCCTGACAGAGGTTGCCGATCATGCACAGAAGCTACGCCGCGAATCCAAGTTCACAGGCACGCCCGTACACCAAGCACGCGCGATCAAGGCAGAGTTGGACGCACTGGGAAAGCTCGCTGACAAGTTGGGGATTGACGACCTCGTTACAGAGTCCGTGGCGGAAGAGTTCAAGGCGTTCACCATGGCTCTGAAGATTTTCAATCGCACCTACCCGGAGAGTGCCGCAGACCTTATTGCTGTCCTGAAGAAGGAAGACAGCACCCGACAGCTTGCGCTCGCTATGGAGCGCCAGAGACAGGAACTAGAAAATGACTGACAACAAGATTCCAGCCGAGGGTGTGACAATCACTATCCTCAGATCCGGCATGACCGTGCCGCATGACTCATATTCGAATCGTGTCACCTACCGAAACGAAGTCGTCCATCTGACACCGGCTCAGGTTGAAGACACCAAGGATCGCAACGGCAAGTCTTGGCTGGACCTCTCCGACGAAGACCAGATCGCAAGGTGGGGAGTAGTTTCCTTCCGCATCGGCAACCATGCCAATGGTGAGATTGGGGACGACGATTTCAACGGCCTCCGATACCGACGTTGGCAGGAAGAATATGAGTACGCTCAGAAGATTTCAGATCCCAACGAGCGTCAGAAGGCCATGAACGAGCTTGCTCAGAAGTATCCCGAGTCCCGCGAGGAGTCCCGCACAATCGCTAGTTGGGGAGCCTGAGCATGAGTGACTACATCGATCCCCACAAGGCAATGAGCGCATCGGACAGGGCGCAGAGGAACGCTCTTCACAGTTCCATGCGCGAGATTGACGCGGCCTGGAGAGCCGAGCCGAAGCCTCAGACGGCACGAGTTGGTGACGAACTCACAGACACGGACAGAGCCGAGATTGCCCGTCTCTCTGGATCCGCTCCGGCGAACGATGAAGTGGACCGCCTAGCCAAGCTGGCATCCGACCTTCAGCCGAAGCCCGCCGACCATTCGGCCCGCAACCTCTCCCAGGAAGACTGGGACCGGTATTACTCCTGACCTCCAAACTCTCATCGGTAAGTCCCTGTTTGCCGGTGAGCTACCCGTCTAGTGCTGGCGGCGGGTACCCGATCCCCACTGCCCGGGTCTTTCCAAATTTCTCCCGGGCGGTGGGGATCTTCTTGTCCAGACCGTCTCACTGGGCATAACGGATGAGACACCCTCGGATCCGCCTCAAAACGTCTCATCGAGGTGTCCAGATTCAATACTTGAGACATGTCTCAGCTATTGAGTCACAGAGTTAGCAAGTGATACGCTCTGTTCATGAGCACCGAGCAGAGCACCGGCTACGTCTGGGGATACCGCCGTGTGTCCTCGGTCCAGCAGTCCTACGAACGTCAGACCAAGGCACTTCACGATGAAGGCATCCCCGAAGACCGAATCTTTGAGGACAAGCTCAGCGGCAAGAGCATGGATCGCCCCGGCCTGAAGGAACTCCTCAAAGTGGCACGGCCCGGGGATACCGTCATGGTCTCTTCCCTGGATCGACTGGGGAGAACCGTGCTCGGTACCCTCCAGACGTTCGAAGAGCTTGAGGAAGCCGGGATCCACGTCAAGAGCTTGAAGAAGGGTGAGGAGTTCGAGGGCATCACGGGGAAGCTCCTGAGGAACATCATGCTCAGCATTGCCGAGTGGGAGCGTGAGAACACCAAGGAGAGGGCCGCTGAGGGCCGCGCCGCACGTGCCGCTAAGGGTGAGTCCAAGCCACGGCCCAAGACGGCCCTGAAGCCCGAGACCGTGGCCGCTGTGAAGGCTCTCCGTGCTCAGAAGATGACTATTGAGAAGATCGCCCTGAATCAGGGGATCAGTCGCGCGAGCGTGTACCGAGCACTGGACGCCTGAGACAGAGAACCCCCGGTTCCATGGCCGGGGGTTTCTCATTCGCTCACTCGGGCCAACGGATGTTCAGGGTCTGCCAGTGCACGATGTCCAAGCCCTCTTCCCAGTTCGGACCTCCGTTGCCGGTGCCGATGAAGTCTCCGGTTTCCGCATCGTAAATCGTGGCATTGAACCGATACTGAGGATGCCCCTCGGTCTCGGTGAACTCCACACGGATGGGATGACCACGGAATGAGCCGACGACCTCCCACACGTGCCGTTCGTCCTGCACTTGGTCAAGGGTCAATCCGGATGCGCCGCGCAGGTCCGCATCGTGGATTGCGGTCGGGAAGAGCTTCTTAACGTCCATACTCGGAAGGCTAGGGGCGTTTCGGACGCTTAATCGTGGTCTAGCTGTGAATCTCCTGTACGGCGTCCTCATCGTTGAGAACCTGCCCCCGGCTCCGTTGGGACTCTTCGACGGCACACTAGCGTGAGCCTATGGATTGGATCCCATCGGTAGTTGGCATGGCGCTTGGGCTACTTGGCTTTGGTCTTGGCGAAGTACGGGCGCGAAGGGCTGAGCGACGGTCTAAGCGCGCGGAGGATGTCAGCCCATGGGATGAAGTGCGTTGGCTAAGTGGCGACCTGTTCGCCGTGAAGAACTCATCGACGCGCGATGTGCTCGTGTTGTCTCTGGAACCTGATTTCGTGGTGACCGCCGAGCACGTCGAGAACTTCTCAGTTCCTCACCCTCTGCCGTTCCGGGTGAACGCGGGCGACTCGGTGGAGTTCCGGAGCGAAGCGCGCCTGACACTCCCACGCCCGAGCGCGCTCATCGGCTGGCAGTTTGTCGATGGGAACGAGGTCCGGTCAACGCGCCGGATCGTTACGGGGCCGAACGCAAGCGCCCGATGATCCCGTCGTGCCAACTCCGTGCCAAGTCGGATACCCTGAAGCCCTCAGGATCACGGGTGAGTTTCTAGAAAATAGAGGCATCGAGACTTCACATCACATTCCCGATGTAGGAGTACTTCACGAACACTTCTTCGGCGAGACCCGATTCCTCCAGCAGCCCCTGCACGGCACTCATCATGTACTTCGAGTCCCAGCCCATGTAGAGGAAGTGGTCGTCGTCGAGCTGGTCCCAGGGCCCGTTCCACGCCTTCTCGTCGTAGATCGGTCCTCCGTTGCGGGCGTTGAACGCGTCGAGCGCCGCACGGGTATCGGTCCAGCCGCGACGGAAGACGCGGTTGAACAGGTACTTCACGTCGGGGACGTCCCACCGCTCGCCGCGGTACTCGACGTACTCGAACTCGCGCTCCCAGCCCGCGGGCCAGCCGCGGCGGCGCACGGCGTCGAGGATCGGGGTCAGGCCGTCGTCGTCGATGTCGGTGACCGCGGGGCGCGGCCAGATCCGCAGGAAGGCGTCGGTGAGGTCGGCCGTGCGCCGCGAGATCGCAGCGGTGCCCCACGCGTCGAGCTCGGCGAGGGCGGCGGTCCCCGCGATCCGGCTGCGACGGTACGCGTCGCGCTTGCTGGGGAAGGAGTCTCCGAAGACGCGCTCCGCGAGCGACTCCTCGATGAGCGTCAGGTTGCCGAGCGTGGTGGCGAGGGCGCGGTGGCTGTTCTGCTCGTCCTCGGTGTACTCGCTCCACGGCCGCACGCCGTCGCCGGACCAGTTGTTGTGCGGGGCCGGAGGCACCACGTACTCGACGTCGTAGCCCTCCGGATCCTGCAGCCCTTCGAGGCGTCCGAGCACGTATAGCGCGTGCGGCAGATCGGCGAACTTCAGCGCCACCCGGATGCGCTCGTCCGAGGGGGTGATGCGCGCGAACGCCTTGAGCAGCTGCTCGGGGCCCTCGGTCCTGGCCCGACACAGGCGCGCGATGAGGCGGTCGGTCGGCACGCCGACCACCGCGCGGCGCAGCAGCAGGGACTGCACCCGCTCGAGGGTGCGGAGGAGCTCGTCCTTCGTGATCGCCCCGTGCCGGTGGTCGCGGTAGGCGCTCATCACGAGGGGGTAGGTCGAGCGCCCGAAGGTGTTCACGTACGCCAGCTGCCGGCGGATCTCCGGATCCTGCTCCCGCGCGGGATCGAGCAGCACGCCGTAGATCTCGGCATACTCGCGCCAGACGAGCGCCTGCGCCCGCAGCGTCTCGAGGTCCGGCCGGGGGAACTCGTGGCGGAATGCGCTGTACACGCCGTGCTCTCCGGCGACGGCGACCTCACGACCGGTGGTCATGATCAGGTAGTGCCGCCAGAAGGCGCCGATCGCCTCACCCGTGCTGCGCTCGATCGGCAGCCAGAACTCGTCCTCCACCTGCTGCTGCTCGGCGTGGGAGAGGCCCATGAGCACGTAGTTGTGGATCAGCTCGTGGTCGCGGAGCGGCTCGCCGGTGGAGTTCAGGCTCTCGAAGATCTGCTGCGCGCTGGCTGCCGCGCCGAGCGTGATCGCGACGTGCTCGAGCTTCTGCAGCCCGCGCCAGATCCGCGGCGCCTCGTCGGCATGCACCTGGGAGCGGAAGAACGCGTAGTTGTCGTCGAAGCGGGACTCGGGCTGGTCCGGTGCACGACGATCGAGCACGACCGACTCGAAGAG
>JABLTH010004678.1_pt1 | contig 11477 bp, 11 predicted proteins | sample 7875711 | NCBI WGS metagenome assembly JABLTH01 (sample SAMN14941262, study PRJNA633318) | bioreactor metagenome | isolation source: bioreactor | place: China | collected 2019-03-05 | reverse complement strand
CGCGATCTCGCGCAGGTCGTGGGCGAAGCCTTCGAGCTCGGCTTCGCAGGCGCCCAGCCACTGGCCGAACACGTTGTAGGCCAGCACGGCGGGAATCGCCACCGCCAGGCCGGCGGCGGTCATCACCAGCGCCTCGCCGACCGGCCCGGCGACCTTCTCGATCGTGATCCCGCCCGAGGTCGCGATGCCCAGCAGCGCGTGGTAGATGCCCCAGACCGTGCCGAACAGGCCGACGAACGGCGCGGTGGCGCCGACCGAGGCGAGGAAGACCTGGCCGAGTTGCAGGTGGGCCAGGCCGGCATGCAGCGCGTCGCGCAGCCGGCGCGTGAGTTGCGACTCGGTGGCGCCCTGGGCCTGCAACGTGCCGGCGTCGGGGCGGGCGAAGGCCGCGTCGGCCAGCGGCGCGATCACGCCCTCGCGGTCCAGCGCGGCCAGACGCTCGCGCGCGGCGGCACGGTCGGGCGCCGCCCAGAAGGCGTCGATGCCGCGCCGCAGGTCGGCCCGGGCCCGCAGCAGCACCCAGGCCTTCCAGAAGATCAGCACCCAGGCGCCGATCGACATCAGCAGCAGCAGCAGCGCGACCGCGCGCCCGATGGCGTCGCTCTGGAACCAGAAGCCCTGCAAGCCTTCCATCAGGCGAACCCCAGCACGTCGGCCATCGAGAACAGGCCCGCGCCGCGCTGCGACAGGAAGCGCGCGGCGCGCAGGCTGCCCTGGGCGTAGCCGACCCGGCTGGACGCCTTGTGGCTGATCTCGATGCGCTCGCCGGTGCCGCAGAACATCACGGTGTGGTCGCCGACGATGTCGCCACCGCGCACGGTGGCGAAGCCGATCGTCGACGGGTCGCGCTCGCCGGTCACGCCCTCGCGGCCGTAGACCGCGCAGGCCTTCAGGTCGCGGCCCAGCGCGCGGGCCACCGTCTCGCCCATCGCCAGCGCCGTGCCGCTGGGGGCATCGACCTTGTGGCGGTGGTGGGCCTCGACGATCTCGATGTCGTAGCCCTCGCTGAGCGCGCGCGCGGCCATGTCGAGCAGGCGCAGCACGACGTTGACGCCGACGCTCATGTTGGGCGCCATCACGATGCCGATGTCCGCGGCGGCGGCGGCGATCTCGGCCTTCTGGGCGTCGCTGAAACCGGTGGTGCCGATGACCATCGCGATGCCGCGGGCGCGGCAGGCGGCCAGGTGCGCCAGCGTCCCCTCGGGGCGGGTGAAGTCGATCAGCACCTGGGCCTCGGCCAGGCCCTGCGCCAGGTCGTCGGTGACGACGATGCCGCTGGCCTGGCCGAGCCAGGCGGTGGCGTCCTGGCCCAGCGCGGGGCTGCCGCTGCGGTCGAGCGCGCCCGCGAGCCGGCAGTCCGGGGCCTGCTGCACCGCCTCGATCAACATGCGGCCCATGCGGCCGCTGGCGCCGGCAATGGCGACGCGGATCATGGCGCCTCCAGCGGTGGGTAGCTGCGCACCGCGCCCTGCGGCACGGCGGCGACCGTCGGCTCGGCGCGGACGGGCACCGGCAGCGCGGCACGTTCCTCGGGCGTCAGCTCCAGCTTGGGCAGGTCGCCGGAACGACCGGGCCGGCTGATCGAGGCCACGAACTCGAGCTCGCTCGGCAGATCCGGCGGCGCCTGCACGTCCTTGACCGCCTCGCCGTCGAACAGCACCACGACCGAGCGCTGCTGCGGCTCGGTGCCGGGGCGGCGGATGAGGAAGACGTAGTCCCAGCGCTGGGCGTGGAAGGCATCGGCGATCAGCGGCGAGCCGAGCACGTCGCGCACCCGGCTGCGCTGGGTGCCGGGCTTGACGCTGGCCAGCTGCTCGCGCGTGACGACGTTGCCTTGCACCACCTCGACGCGGTACGGCGTGATCACGCTGGTGATGCCGTCGCTCATCGTGCGGGTGACCAGCGTGCAGCCGGAAAGGGTGGCCAGGCCGGCCACGAGGAGGAGGGGACGAACGAGGGGCATGGGGCGGGGCGCGGGAGGCCCGTCACCCGCGCCGCCACCGGGGACACGGCAGGCGGTGGCGAGCGGCGGCGCCGGGCTGGCTATGATGCGACGATTCTAGCGGCCACCCCCTGCCGCGCACGACGCGAAAGCCGGACCATGCCCTCCCATGTCGACGAACTCAAGAGCAGCGGCCTGAAGGCCACGCTGCCGCGCCTGCGCATCCTCGAGATCTTCCAGAAGTCGCCGGTGCGCCACATGACCGCCGAGGATGTGTTCAAGGCCCTGCTCGGCGAGGGCTCGGACATCGGCCTGGCCACGGTCTACCGGGTGCTGATGCAGTTCGAACAGGCAGGCCTGCTGGTGCGCAGCCACTTCGAATCGGGCAAGTCCGTCTTCGAATTGAACGAAGGGCACCACCACGACCACCTGGTCTGCCTGACCTGCGGCCGGGTCGAGGAATTCTTCGATCCCGAGATCGAGGCACGCCAGCGCGCGGTGGCCGAGAAGCGGGGCTTCGAGCTGCACGACCACACGCTGGCGCTCTACGCGGTGTGCACCAAGGACCCGTGCGAGCACCGCGCGGCCGGCGGCGCGGCGCCGGTCAGGGTTCCCGCAGCGCATCCATCGCCGCCTGGTGGCGAGCGATGAATTCCTGGTAGGTGTCGATCCCGCGCAGCTGCAAGATGGTGTTGCGCACCGCCGCCTCGACCAGCACCGCGAGGTTGCGGCCCGCGTCCACCGCGATCACCACCTTGCGCACCGGGATCTCGAGGATCTCCTCGTACAGCGGCTCGTAGGGCAGGCGCTCGAACTCGCGCTCCATCGTCTCCTTGCGCACGAGGTGGACGATCAGCTTCAGGCGCATCTTCCGCCGCACCGCCGTCTCGCCGAAGATGGCCTTGATGTCCAGCAAGCCGATGCCGCGCACCTCGAGCAGGTTCATCAGCAGGTCGGGGCAGCGGCCTTCGAGCGTGCTCTGGGAAACGCGGTACAGATCGACCGCGTCGTCGGCCACCAGGCCGTGGCCGCGCGAGATCAGCTCCAGGCCGAGCTCGCTCTTGCCCAGGCCCGATTCGCCCGTCAGCAGCACGCCCAGCCCCAGGATGTCCATGAACACGCCGTGCCGGGTGGTGCGCTCGGCGAACAGCTGGCTGAGGTACGAGCGCACGACGTCGATCACGTGGCCGGCCGAGGCCGAGGTGATGAACAGCGGGATCTCGGCCCGGTCGCACATCGCGACCAGCCGGTCCGGGGCCCGCTGGTCGTCGGCGACGATGATCACCGGCGGCTCCAGCGTCACGATGCGCTGGATGCGGCGCTCCAGCACATCCGGCGGCGCGTCGTTCAGGTAGGCCACCTCGCGCCGCCCGACGAGCTGCACGCGGTAGGGATGGATGTAGTTCAGGTAGCCGACCAGGTCGGCGGCCGAGCGGGCGTCGCGGACCGCGGCCTCGTCGAAACGCCGCTCGGGGTGGGCGTGACCCGCGATCCACTCCCAGCGCAGCGAGGGCTGGTGCTCTTCGAACAGCGCCTCGGCGCTGATGGAGATCGGCTTCACGCCACCGAGTTTAGGCGACGGACTTCAGCGGCTCCCAGTCGGCAATCAGCCGGTGCACGGTGGCGGCGTCCGGCGCGGTCTTGAGCTTGTCGCGCAAGGCCCGGTCGGACAGCAGCTCGGCGATCTCGGACAGGATCTCGAGATGGCGCTGGGTGGCCGCCTCGGGCACGAGCAGGAAGATCAGCAGGCTGACCGCCTCGTCGTCCGGCGCGTCGAAGGGGATCGGGTCGCGCACGCGCAGCACTGCCGCGAGCGGGTTCTTCAACCCCTTGACCCGCCCGTGCGGCACCGCCACGCCGTGGCCGAGGCCGGTGGAGCCCAGGCGCTCGCGCGCGAACAGGTTGTCGGTGACGGTGGCGCGGGCGATGGCGTGCTGGTTCTCGAACAGCAGGCCGGCGTGCTCGAACGCGCGCTTCTTGCTGGTCGCATCAACACCCACCAGCACGTTCTCGACGGGCAGGATGGCGGCAAGGCGGTTCATGAACGGCTCTTTCGACGACGACGGTAGGGGCGTGCAGTCTTTCGGCCGGTGATCCCTCCGGCTTTAAGGGGGCGGATTATAGGAATCGGTCACATCCCACGCTTGACAGAACGCGGCGTGGGCATCCGGGTTGACCTCGGATGCTGCGTTGCAGCAACAGTCTAGCCATTCCGACCCGGCGCGGGCGTGATTAGTTCTCAACAAATGACAAGGCGGCCGCGCGGGCCGCCTGTTCGTCGTCAACGCGCGCCCGGGTCAGGCGCTGGCGTCCTGGCGCTTGGCCGATTCGTGATGGTGGTCCTGCAGCCGATCCTTGTGGCGGCAGACCTGGCGATCGAGCTTGTCCATCAGCTGGTCGATCGCGGCGTACAGATCCTCGTGGGACTGCTCGACGAAGATGTCCCGACCCTTGACGTGCAGGGTCACTTCGGCCTTTTGCCTGCGTTCCTTCTCCTTCAGTTTCTCCACCGTCAGCAGCACGCTCACATCCACGACCTGGTCGAAATGGCGCGTGACGCGCTCCAGCTTCGTGAGCACGTACTCGCGTAGAGCCGGTGTCACTTCCAGGTGGTGTCCGCTGATCGTCAAGTTCATCGAGGCCTCCTTCGCAAGGCAGGGGGTTGCGCACCGCACCGGCTTGAGGCCAAGCCGGCTTCGTGACGCCGAGATGACGCCACCGGTCCGGTCCAGTGTGCCGCCGGGTACCGGCTTTGACAAGGACGCGGCCGCGGCCGCGGGCGGGTTAGACTGCATCGTTTGCTGCGGGCCCGATCCGCCTCCGGCGCCCCAGCGGCGGAGCGATAATCCGCCTTCAATCCACCCCCGAAACGCCACCGTGGACAGTTCCCACCCTCGGTGACCGCCCGCTCCAGCGCCCGACGGCCGCCCGGCCGTTGATCCGCCAGGGTGGGCGGTGACCCCGATCGCCCCCTTGGATGTGACCTTGCGGCCGCCCATGCCCCATGGGGCCGGCCCCCGCTGGAGCCTCGAATGCTCAACGTCTTCACGCTGGACAAGGGCCGCCTTTCCGGCCGCCTGCTGCAGGAAGAAATCGATTCCGCCGCCGACCTGGCCGACGTGCAGCCGGTCTGGGTCGACCTCGAAGCGCCGACCGCCGAGGAGATCGGCTGGATCCACGGCCGCTTCGGCCTGCGCATCCCCGACAACATCGTCGACGACGACCTCGAGGAATCCGCGCGCTTCTACGAGGAGGACAACGGCGAGCTGCACATCCGCTCCGACTTCCTGATCGACGACGATGTCACGCCGCGCAACGTGCGGGTGGCCTTCATCCTCTACAACAACGTGCTGTTCTCGGTGCACGCCGAGGACCTGCCGGTGTTCCGGCTGCTGCGCCTGCGGGCGCGCCGCATCCCGGCGCTGATCGAGGACGCCAAGGACGTGCTGCTCAAGCTCTACGACGCCGACGCGGAGTACTCGGCCGATGCGCTGGAGGGCATCTACGACAGCCTGGAGAAGGTCAGTGCCCGCGTGCTCAAGCAGGACGTCGACGACACCGCCGCCGGCGAGGCGCTGGCCGCCATCGCCAAGGAGGAGGACCTGAACGGGCGCATCCGCCGCAACGTGATGGACACGCGTCGTGCCGTCAGCTTCATGATGCGCAGCCGGATGCTGAACGCCGAGCAGTTCGAGGAGGCGAGGCAGATCCTGCGCGACATCGACTCGCTCGACTCGCACACCGCGTTCCTGTTCGACAAGATCAACTTCCTGATGGACGCGACGGTCGGCTTCATCAACATCAACCAGAACAAGATCATCAAGATCTTCTCGGTGGCGTCGGTCGCGCTGCTGCCGCCGACCCTGATCGCCAGCGTCTACGGCATGAACTTCACCCACATGCCGGAGCTGGACAAGCCCTGGGGCTACCCGTTCGCGCTGGCGCTGATGGTCGCCTCGGTGGCGGCGCCGCTGCTGTACTTCCGCCGCAAGGGCTGGATGCGCTGAGGTGGCGCTCAGGCTGCCGGCGGGGCGGTGTCGATGAAGCTCTGCCGCGCCGCCAGCTTGTCGTACAGCCGGCCCAGGTTGGGCGACTCGCCGCGCCAGTCGATCTGCGGGTAGCGGAAGTCGAGGTAGCCGAGCGCACAGCCGACGGCGATGTCGGCGAGCGTGAAGTGGATGCCGCAGCAGTGCGGCTTGTCGCCCAGGCCCCGGCTCATCGCCTTCAGCGCGGCGCGCACGCGGGTCATCTGGCGGTCGGCCCAGGCCTGGCTGCGCTGGGCCTCGGTGCGGCCGGGCCAGACCATTTCCATGCGGGCCAGGATGCTGGCGTCGAGCAGGCCGTCGGCCAGCGCCTCCCAGGTGCGCACCTCCACCCGCTCGCGGCCCGAGGCGGGGATCAGCTTGCCCACCGGCGACAGCGTGTCGACGTATTCGACGATGACGCGCGAATCGAACACCGCCTCGCCGCCCTCCATCACCAGGCAGGGCACCTTGCCCAGCGGGTTGGACGCGAGGATGGCCTCGCTGCCCCAGACGTCCTCCAGCACGAACTGGTAGTCGAGCTTCTTCTCGGCCAGCACGATGCGGACCTTGCGCACATACGGGCTGGTGTACGAGCCGATCAGTTTCATTGCAAGCGGTCGGGGCGGGGAGAAGCCTGTGCGGACGATTCTAGCGGCGCCCCCCCGCGCGACGGGGCCGGCGGGACCGGGGCCACCCCCCTAAAATGCCCGGCTTGCCCCGTGGTGACGGCGCTTCGTCGGCACCGCGCAACAGCCTCACCGCCCCCCGTTCCTGCTGGAGTCCCGGCCATGCCGAACCCGCTCTCGACCCTGACGGCCCTGTCCCCGCTCGACGGCCGCTATGCCCCCAAGGTGGCCGCGCTGCGGCCGCTGCTGTCCGAGTTCGGCCTGATGCACCGCCGGGTGCAGGTCGAGGTCGAGTGGTTCATCGCGCTGTCGGACGCCGGCCTGGACGGCTTCGCGCCGTTCTCGGAAGCCGCGCGCGGCCTGCTGCGCGGGCTGGTGGTGCGCTTCTCGGAAGCCGACGCGCAGGCCATCAAGGACATCGAGAAGACCACCAACCACGACGTGAAGGCGGTGGAGTACTGGCTCAAGTCGCGCCTGGAAGGGCAGCCCGAGCTGAAGGCGGCCTCGGAATTCGTGCACTTCGCCTGCACCAGCGAGGACATCAACAACACCAGCCACGCGCTGATGCTCAAGGCCGCGCGTGCCGAGGTGCTGCTGCCGGCGCTGGACCGGATCATCGCCAAGCTGACCGAGATGGCGGTGCACTTCGCCGCGGTGCCGATGCTGTCGCGCACGCACGGCCAGACGGCCAGCCCGACCACGGTGGGCAAGGAGATCGCCAACGTCGTCGCCCGGCTGCACACCGCCCGCGTGCGCATCGCCGAGGTCAAGCTGCTGGGCAAGATGAACGGCGCGGTCGGCAACTACAACGCCCACCTGGTGGCCTACCCGCAGACCGACTGGGAGGCCTTCTCGCGCCAGGTCGTCGAGCAGCGCCTCGGATTGACCTTCAACCCCTACACGATCCAGATCGAGCCGCACGACTACATGGCCGAGCTGTTCGACGCGGTGACGCGCGCCAACACCATCCTGATCGACTGGGCGCGCGACGTCTGGGGCTACATCTCGCTCGGCTACTTCAAGCAGAAGCTGAAGGAAGGCGAGGTCGGCTCGTCGGCGATGCCGCACAAGGTCAACCCGATCGACTTCGAGAACGCCGAGGGCAACTTCGGCCTGGCCAACGCGCTGCTGACGCACCTGTCGCAGAAGCTGCCGATCAGCCGCTGGCAGCGCGACCTGACGGACTCCACGGTGCTGCGCAACATGGGCGTGGCGCTGGGCTACGCGGTGCTGGGCTACGACGCGCTGGCCCGCGGGCTGGACAAGCTGGAGATCAACCGGGACGCGCTGGCGGCCGACCTCGACGGCGCCTGGGAGGTCCTGGCCGAGGCGATCCAGACCGTGATGCGCCGCCACGGCCTGCCGCAGCCCTACGAGCAGCTCAAGGCCTTCACGCGCGGCAAGCCGATGACGCGCGAGCTGATGCAGGGCTTCATCAACGACCCGGCCCTGCAACTGCCCGCCGAGGAGAAGGCCCGGCTGCTGGCGATGACGCCCGCCGACTACACCGGCCTGGCGGCCGCGCTGGCCCGCCGCATCGCCTGAGGCCCCGCGGCGGCCGGCCGGCCGCATCGCTCAGCGGGCGGCGGCGACGGCCAGGGCGCGGCTGGCCGCATCGGTTTCGGGCCCCATCAGGGCCATGCCGGTGCTGATCAGCACCACCGAGGCGATGACGGACAGCCCGAGCACCAGCAGCGGCGAGCGGGCGAACCGGCGGGAGGGCCGTGACAGGCGGCCGGGACGGGCGGTCGGCATGGGGGTGGAAGGCGCCATGCCCATGAATACGGAAAGTGGGCGCCAGACCGGACATTGGCCGCGGCCTGTTACACCTTCGTGACGGCCGACCCCGCGCCGGCCGCTCCCTACAATCGGCCCATGCGCTTTTCCACGATGCTGGCCGAGGCCAGCGCCCGCCGCGAGTCGCTGCTGTGCGTGGGGCTGGACCCGGACCCGGCCCGGTTCCCGACCCCGTGGCAGGGCGACGCTGCCCGCATCTTCGACTTCTGCGCCCGCATCGTCGACGCGACCAAGGACCTGGTCTGCGCCTACAAGCCGCAGATCGCCTATTTCGCCGCCCACCGCGCCGAGGAGCAGCTCGAGCGGCTGATGGCCTACATCCGCCGCGTCGCGCCGGAGGTGCCGGTGATCCTCGACGCCAAGCGGGGCGACATCGGGCCGACCGCCACCCAGTACGCGCGCGAGGCCTTCGAGCGCTACCAGGCGGACGCCGTCACGCTGTCGCCTTTCATGGGCTTCGACTCGCTCGAGCCCTACCTGGCCTACGACGGCAAGGGCCTGATCCTGCTGTGCCGCACCTCCAACCCGGGCGGCAGCGACCTGCAGTCGCAGCCGTTGGCCGGCGGCGAGCTGCTGTACGAGCATGTCGCCCGTCTGGCCGCCGGCCCGTGGAACCGCGATGGCCGCCTCGGCCTGGTGGTCGGTGCCACCTTCCCGCGCGAGCTGGCGCGCGTGCGCGAGCTCGCCCCGACGCTGCCGCTGCTGATCCCCGGTGTCGGTGCCCAGGGCGGCGATGCCACCGCCACCGTGCAGGCGGCCTGGCGGCCGGACGGCCCGATCATCGTGAACTCCTCCCGCGCCGTGCTGTATGCCGGCCAGGGCGAGGACTTCGCCACCCGGGCACGCGCCGTCGCCGACGCGACCCGGCGCGAGCTGCAGGCCGCGCGCGGCTGAGGGCTTGTTCACACCCCCCGGGGTGCCGGCCCGATGACGGGGCGGGGTTTTCGGCAGACACTTGGGAATTCATCGGGAATTCAAGGCGGCTTACGCAGTGGCAGGCAGTCCGAGCTCGGGGGGGATCGAGTCGACCGCCCACCGGCGCTTCTGGCGCGGTGCGGCCGGGGGTGCCGCCGCGCTGGCCGGGCTGGCGTTCCTGCTGCCCGAGACGGTGCCGTTGCCGGCCCGCGCGCTGCTGCTGGGCGGGCTGGCACTGGCCGCCACGGCCGTCGCCGCGCGGCCGCTGCGGCAGGCGCTGGCCGCGGCGCGCAGCGCCGCCGCGACCATCGCCGCCGAGCAGCAGGCCGCGTGGCTCGAGGTGGTGGCGCACGCCTACATCGAGCTCGACGCCGACGGCCAGGTGGTGCGCTCGGGCAGCGCCGGCGGGTGCACCGCCTTCGGCCAGTCGCCGCCGCCGGCCGGGCGCGTGCTGTGGGAGCTACCGCAGGCCCTGTTCGAGCCGGGTGCGGCAACCCGGGTGCAGGAGGCCGTGCTGGGCCGCCGGGCCTGGCCCGAGGTGCTGCTGGACTGGTCGGACGGCCGGGGTCACCGGCGCCCGCTGGGCCTGATCGGCGTGCCCCGCTTCGACGCCCAGGGCGGCTTCGTCGGCCATTGGGCGCTGCTGCGCGACCGACGCACCGAGGTCGACGCGCGCGAGGCGCTCAAGGCCACCGAGAACCGCTTCCACGACCTGTTCCGCCGCGTCCCGCTGCCGCTGGTGCTGCATCGCGACGCGGTGGTCCTGGACGCCAACCCGGCCGCCGTGGCGCTGTTCGGCCACCAGGACCTGCACTCGATGCTGGGCCGCAGCCTGCTGGACAGCTACGCCGACGGCGCGGATCGCGAGCGCGCCCGCGCGCGGCTGCGCGAGGTCGAGACCATGCCCTTCGGCCAGACGCTGCCTGCCGCCGAATACCGCCTGCGGTCGGCCGACGGGCGCAGGCTGATCGTGCAGGCGACCAGCGCGCCGGTCGACGTCGATGACGGCCGCGCGACGCTGACGATCTACACCGACGAGACCGAGCGCCGCGCCGCCGAGCAGGCCATCGCGCGGTCCGAGGCGCTGCTGTCGCACCTGGTGGCGACCAGCCCGGACGTGATCACGCTGACCGACCTCAGCGACGGCCGCTACGCGATGGTCAACCCCAGCTTCGAGCGCATCACCGGCTACAGCGCGGCCGAGGTGGTCGGCCGCACCTCGCTCGAGATCGCGATCTGGGCCGACCAGGCCGACCGCCGCAAGCTGGTGGAGGCGATCCGCGCCCACGGCAGCGTGCAGAACATGCCGGCCACCTTCCGCGACCGCCGCGGCCAGTACGTCCAGATGCTGATGTCGGCCTCGCGCTTCCGCATGGACCAGCGCGACTACCTGGTCATCGCCTCGCGCGACATCACCGCCAGCGAGCAGGCGCGGCTCGAGCGCGAGGCGATCCTGGCCAACGCGCTGATGGGCATCGCGCTCACGCGCGACCAGCACTTCATCCTCGTCAACCCGCGCTTCGAGCAGATGTTCGGCTGGCCCGCCGGCATGCTGGTCGGCCAGCATGGCAGCGTGGTCTGGCCCAGCCCGGCCGACCACCAGGCGGTGGGCCGCGAGTTCGGGCCGGCGCTGGGCCGCGGCGAGCAGATCGACATCGAGCGGCCGATGATGCGGCGCGACGGCAGCATCTTCCTGTGCCGGCTGATGGCCAAGGCCCTGTCGCCGACCGAGCCCGGCCGCGGCGGCACGATCTGGCTGGCCGAGGACGTCACCGAGCGGCGCCAGGTCGAGCAGGCGCTGGCCAAGGCGCGCGACGATGCCGAGGCCGCCAGCCGGGCCAAGAGCGCCTTCCTGGCCAACACCAGCCACGAGATCCGCACGCCGCTGAACGCCCTGCTCGGGCTGGCGCGGCTGGCCCGCCAGCCCGACGTCGACGAGGCGCGGCGGCGGCAGTACATCGAGCAGATCAGCGAATCGGCCGAGACGCTGTCGGGCATCCTGTCGGACATCCTCGACCTGTCGAAGATCGAGGCCGGCAAGATGCACCTGGACCAGGTGCCGTTCGACCTGCACCACCTGATCCGCACGCTGCGCCAGGCCTATGGCGCGCTGGCCGACACCAAGGGCCTGGCGATGTCGGTGGAGCTCGAAGACGACCTGCCCGAGGTCGT
>JABLTH010026541.1_pt1 | contig 11481 bp, 10 predicted proteins | sample 7875711 | NCBI WGS metagenome assembly JABLTH01 (sample SAMN14941262, study PRJNA633318) | bioreactor metagenome | isolation source: bioreactor | place: China | collected 2019-03-05 | reverse complement strand
GGGTCCTTCAACGGCCCGTTGACCACGTACAGCAGCAGCAACTGCGCGATGTACGTGAGCATGAGCGAGACGAGGATCTCGTTGGCATGAAAGCGATCACGCAGCAGCGCTGTAATGGCGGCCCACAGTGCCCCGCCGATCAGGCCGGCAACGACGGCCAGCACCAGCGCAAAGCCGCCGGGGATGGCGGGCGTGGGCGTATCGAAGTAAATGATCGTGGCCGCCGCGAAGATGCCGCCGACGATGAGCTGCCCCTCCGCGCCGATGTTCCACACGTTGGCGCGATAGCACACCGACAAGCCGAGGGCGCACAGCACCAGCGGCACGGTCTTGAGCAGCACTTCACCAATCGCGCGTTTGCTGGCCAGCGGCTCGACGAGGAATACGCGCAGGCCCGCCACCGGGTCCTTGCCCAGCAGTGCGAACAGCAGCAAGCCGAACACCATCGTCAGCACCAGCGCGATCAGCGGCGAGGCATAGGCCATGGTGCGTGACGGGATTGCGCGCAACTCCAGCGAAACCGGCAGCGCCAGGCGGCTGCCATGCATGACGTCAGCCATGGGCCGCCTCCGAGGTTGCTGCCGCCGAAGCCGCGGTCTTGTCCCACATGCCGCTCATCCAAAGGCCGATCTGTTCGCGGTCGGTGGCGTGCGTGGGGGTGGAAGGGGAGAGGCGCCCGTTGGCGATCACGTGCAGGCGATCGCACAGCGCAAAGAGTTCGTCGAGTTCTTCCGACACGATGAGGATGGCGCAGCCCCCCGCCTTGAGCGCGAGGATTTCGTTGTGGATCTGCGCCGCCGCGCCCACGTCCACGCCCCAGGTAGGTTGCGCGACGATGAGCACGCGCGGCGCGCATTCGATTTCGCGGCCGACGATGAATTTCTGCAGGTTGCCGCCCGATAGGCTTTTGGCCAGCGCATCGGGGCCTCCGTCCTTCACGCCAAAGCGGCTGATGATGCCGGTAGCCAGCTTGGCGGCAGCCTTCTTGTCGATGAGCCCGCCACGCACCTGCGGCGCACGCTGATGCGTCAGCAGCGTATTGGCGGCCAGCGACAGCGATGGCACGGCGCCGCGCCCCAGGCGCTCTTCCGGCACGAATGACAGTCCGCGCTTGCGACGCGCACGTGGGTCCAGCTTGGCGACCGGCTCGTTGCCGATGCTGATGGTCTGTGCGGGGGCGCGCGTGTCTTCGCCCGACAGGGCGGCCAGCAGTTCCTGCTGCCCGTTGCCCGAGACGCCCGCGATGCCGACGATCTCGCCGCTGCGCAATTGCAGGGCGATGTCACGCAGTTCCGTCGCAAAGGCGTGCGACTTGGGCAGCGACAGGCCGGCCACCTCCATGCGCACCTCGCCCGGTGTGGTCTGCGGGCGCAATTCGCGCGGCGGCTCGCCACCGATCATCATGCGCGACAGCGAAGCCGCCGTTTCCTGGCGTGGGTCGCACACGCCCGTGACCTTGCCCATGCGCATCACCGTGGCGGCGTGGCACAGGGCTTGAATCTCGTCGAGCTTGTGACTGATGTAGAGAATGCTCGTACCTTCTGCCGCCAACTGGCGCAGCGTGACGAAGAGCTTCTCGACGGCCTGCGGTGTCAGCACCGAGGTCGGCTCGTCAAGAATCAGCAGGCGCGGCTTGGTGAGCAGCGCGCGCACGATTTCCACGCGCTGGCGCTCGCCCACGGACAGCGTGTGCACATGGCGATGCGGCTCCAGCGGCAGGCCGTATTTCTCGCCCGTGCTGCGCACCTGATCGGCCACGTCGCGCAGGTCGGTGCCAGCGGGCAGGCCGAGCAGGATGTTCTCTGCCACCGTGAGCGTGTCGAACAACGAGAAGTGCTGGAACACCATGGCGATGCCCAGCGCGCGGGCCTGGTGCGGATTGGCGATCTCAACGCGCTGGCCGTCGAGCAGCATCTCGCCGGCGTCGGGCTGCACGGCGCCGAAGATGATCTTCATCAGCGTCGACTTGCCGGCGCCGTTTTCGCCTAGCACGGCATGGATCTCGCCCGGCGCGACAGTCAGGCTGACGCCGTCGTTGGCGACCACGCTCGGGTAGCGCTTGGTCATGCCCGTCAGCGACAGGCGTGGTGGGAGTGGTGTCACAACAGGTTGGCTCGTGGTTTCCGTGCCGCTCACCGTGCGGATGCGCAACGGAGGCGGTCTCTTTTTGGGTGTTGACGACACTTCACAACAGGTAACGCCGATGCAGGTTCGCGCCGACGCATCGCAGCAATCATCATGGTTGCGTGATGCTTGCCATCAACCACAAATTATATCGTCCGGCACCGCTCCAGACGGGGATTTCAGCCCGCTTGCGACTGCCTCGTACGAGGGGTGGCAGAGTGCAAATCCCGTGCCGGGCTCATCGGGCCCATTTGCGGGTTCCAGCTTGTCATGCCGACGTATGCAGGTTGCAAGCGCAGCCCTCGGGTGGGGCGCACGAGCTGAGTTGCACCTGACCGGTGCGCGCCCGTGGGGCGCCACTTTGCGCTAAAGTCCTCGGTTTGCTTCGGCGCGGGCCGCACGTCAGCTGCCGCGTCCCGCTCTCCCCTCATGACTGCTCCCGCTCCCGCACGATCCCGCATGCCAGGCCCGATTCCAGGCTGGCTCCTGCTGCTTGGCGCGCTCACGGCCATCGGCCCGCTGTCGGTCGACATGTACCTGCCGAGCCTGCCGACCATCGCGCGCGATCTGAATACGTCGTCGGCCGCGGCGGGGCTCACGCTGACCGTCTTCCTGATCAGCCTGGCGATCGGCCAGCTTATCTACGGCCCGGCCAGCGATCGGTTTGGCCGCAAGCCGCCGCTCTATATCGGTCTGGCGATGTACGTGGCGGCATCCATTGGCTGCGCATTTGCCAAGGACGCCACGATGCTGGCTGTGCTGCGCGGCGTGCAGGGGTTTGGCGGCTGCGCGGGCATGGTCATCGCACGCGCTGCCGTGCGTGATCGCATGGACCCGGCCGGCGCCGCGCAGGCGTATTCCACGCTGATGCTGGTGATGGGGGTGGCGCCCATCCTCGCGCCGATGATTGGCGGCGCGGTGCTGCAGTTCGCAACGTGGCGGGTCATCTTTGCCCTGCTGACAGCATTTGGCGTGCTGTCGCTGGTGGCCGTGCACTACCTGATGCGGGAGTCGCTGGCGCCCGAACAGGCGCGCAAGCTGGCAGTCAGCCATGTGCTGCGCGACTACTGGGAGCTGCTGCGCGATCACCACTACGCCGCCTATATGTGGTGTGGTGCGGTGTTTCTGTCAGGTATGTTTGCGTACATCACCGTGTCGTCGTTCGTGCTGATCGACGGTTATGGGCTGACGCCCTCGCACTATGCGTGGGTGTTTGGCAGCAACGCGGCGGGGATGATCGCAGCATCGCGCGTGAATGTGCGGCTGGTGCGCAAGTATTCGCCCGCGCGCGTGCTGCGCCGGGCGCTGTGGGTGCCGGTTATCACCAGCGTGCTGGCTGCTGCAGCCGCCGCGGCAGGTTATACGCCGCTGCCGCTCGTGCTGGCGGCGCTGTTCTGCTACATCGCGTCGATCGGCTGCATCTCGCCCAACACCGGCGCCCTGGCCATGGCGGGGCAGGGCGCGCGTGCGGGTACGGGCTCGGCGCTTATGGGCGCCATGCAATTCGGCCTCGGCATGGTGACGGGTACGGTGGTCGCAGCCATTGGCCAGACCGCGCTGCCGCTGCTGGGCATGATGGCGGTGTGCGCCGTTGCCGCCCTGGTTCTGGGCCTGCGCATCACGCGCGAAGAGCCCAGCGCCTGATCTTCGCGCTTCCCGCGGTTCCTTAACGCCTCTTGTTCCAGGGGCGTCTTCCTCTTTTCATATGACTCGGGCATAACATGCCCGTCACGCTGACCGTGTCCGGCACCTATGATGAGTGCAGCCGGACCGTGTTCCGCCCCGACTTGGCCCTGAGCGACTAAGGGTTACTTCTTATACAGAATTTATCGACAATTTATTAACGTATCGCTTTCGTTTTCAATCGCGCATCGTTTTGCTGGGATCTTCCCGCCAACGGTGCACACGAGACGGGGGTCAAGTTGCAGTGCACGATTCACCGGCTGGGAGAACTGGCGCTGTTGTGCGAAGTGCCGCCACCGGCCACCCTGACTTGTCAGCAGCGCATCTGGGCGATGGCTTCGCGCGCGTCCAACTGGACGGGCGTGGTCGACGTGGTGCCCGGCATGAACAACCTCACGCTCGTGTTCGGCCCAATGGCCGATGCGCAGCGATTGGCCACCCAACTGCGCGAAGCCTGGGAAGAAAGCCAGGCGCTGGTGGCTGACGGCAAACTCGTCGACATCGAAGTCGCGTATGGCGGTGACGAAGGTCCCGACCTGCGCGAAGTGGCCAGGCACACTGGCCTGAGCACGGCCGAAGTCGTGCGTCGTCACACCGCGCCCGAATACATCGTCTATTTCCTGGGCTTCCAGCCCGGCTTTGCCTACATGGGCGGGCTCGACAAGTCGCTCGCCACGCCGCGCCGCGCCGAGCCGCGCATGGCCGTGCCGGCCGGCTCGGTGGGCATCGGCGGTGAGCAGACGGGCATCTACCCGGCCGCATCCCCCGGTGGCTGGCAACTGCTGGGCCGTACAGACGCGGCGCTCTTCATGCCGCAGCGCAATCCCCCCACGCTGCTCTCGCCTGGAGACCGCATCCGTTTTGTTGCCTCGAAGGTGCGCGCATGAGTTCGAAACCCCAACCCATGATCGAGATCGTGCGTGCCGGCGTGCTGGCCACCGTGCAAGACCTGGGCCGCACCGGCTATCGCCGCTTTGGCGTATGCACGTCGGGCGCGCTCGATCCGCTGTCGCTGTATGTGGGCAACCGCCTGGTCGGCAACCGGAGCGATGCGGCGGGCATCGAGTTCACGCTGGGCAACGCCACGCTGCGCTTCCACGCCAATGGCCTGATCGCGCTGACGGGTGCGGATTGCCGCGCCACGCTTGACGGCGCACCGGTGCATGCATGGCGCGCCATTCCCGTGCAGCGCGGGCAGACGCTGACCTTGCGTGTGGCGCAGGGCGGTGTGCTGGCGTATCTCTGCGTGGCCGGCGGCATCGATGTGCCCGAGATGATGGGCTCGCGCAGCACCGATCTGAAAGCCGGATTCGGCGGCCTTGACGGGCGCCCGCTGAAGGATGGCGACAGGCTGCCCGTGCTGCCTGCCGATACGACGTATGCCCCCGACATCAGCGGCGATACCGTTGCCGTGAAGGCAGCCCGCTGGACATTCGACCGCGCGCAGAAGGACACGCCCGTCATGCGCGTGTTGCCGGGTCCCGAATACGACGATTTCGTTGCCGACGCGCAAGCCGCGTTCTGGGAATCAGACTGGACGCTTACGCCCAACAGCAACCGCATGGGCTTTCGCCTGCAAGGGCCGGAACTCAAGCGCAAGAAGCAGCGCAGCGGCGATCTGCTCTCGCACGGCGTGGTGCCAGGCGTGATCCAGGTGCCGCCGTCTGGCCAGCCCATTGTGCTGATGGCCGATGCGCAAACCACGGGCGGCTATCCGAAGATCGGCTCCGTCATCCTGGCCGACCAATGGCGGCTGGCGCAGATTCCGCTCGGCACGCGCGTGCGCTTCGAGCGCGTGACGCTGGAGCAGGCCGAAGCCGCCCGCGCCGACGTGGCACGGTATCTGCAGCAAATTGAAACCGCGCTGGATTGGCAGCGCCAGGGCATTCTGTCGAGCGCGCACCGCACCGCCAAGACGCGACTGAACGCCTGATGCACGGGAAGACAACACCATGACTGCAATTGATCTGAACGCCGACCTCGGCGAGGGCTGCGATACCGACGAGGCGCTCCTCACGCTGGTGAGTTCCGCCAACATCGCCTGCGGCTGGCACGCCGGCGACGTCAACACGATGCGCCAGACCGTCGGCTGGGCGCTACGCCAGGGCGTATCGATCGGCGCGCATCCGAGTTTTCCTGATCGCGAGAATTTTGGCCGCACTGAAATGCACCTCCCGCCGGATGAAATCTACGCGGGCGTGCTGTTCCAGATCGGCGGGCTGTCGGCCATCGTGCGCGCGCAGGGCGGCAAGCTCGCCCACGTGAAGGCGCATGGCGCGCTGTACAACCAGGCTTCGCGTGACCGGCCTCTGGCCGTCGCCATCGTGCGCGCGATCCGTGATTTCGATCCGTCGCTCGTCGTGTTTGGTCTGGCGGGCGGTGAGCTGGTCAAGGCCGCGCGCGAGCTTGGCCTGCAGGCCAAGGAAGAGGTGTTTGCCGATCGCGGGTACAACGCGGACGGCTCGCTCGTCAAACGCGGCACGCCGGGTGCCCTGATCGACAGCGAAGATGCCGCGCTCGACCAGACGCTGACGATGGTGCGCGAGCAGCGCGTAAAGGCCATCGATGGCACGTGGGTTCCGATCCGCGCGGAAACGGTTTGTCTGCACGGCGACGGCGCGCATGCGCTGGCGTTCGCGCGACGCATTCGGGAACGGCTGGGCAGCGAAGGGATCGCTGTTCGCGCCGGCGCCTGAGCCACGGCCCCGTCCTTCCAGCGGGGCTTTTTATTAACTTGGGGGGAAGCACCACATGGGTACGGCAGTGAATCTATGGCCGCTGATCGGGGTGGCCGTCATCATCGCGGGGTTCATCCTGCGATTCAATCCGATGCTGGTGGTGGCCGTGGCCGCCATCGCCACCGGCTTTGCGGCATCGATGTCCATCGACCAAATCCTGACGGCGATCGGGACGGGGATCATCAAGACGCGGACGTTGCCGCTGATCATCCTGCTGCCGCTCGCGGTGGTGGGTTTGCTCGAGCGTCACGGCTTGCGTGAGCACGCGCAGAACTGGATCTCGCGCATCCAATCGGCCACGGTGGGCCGTCTGCTGATCGTCTACCTCGCCGTGCGCGAGCTGACGGCGGCCGCCGGTCTGACGAGCCTCGGTGGGCATCCGCAGATGGTCCGTCCGCTGCTGGCCCCAATGGCCGAAGGTGCCGCCGAAAACCGCTTCGGCAAACTGCCGGCGCCGGTGCGCGAACGCCTGCTGGCCTTCTGCGCCGCCACCGACAACGTCGGCCTGTTCTTCGGCGAAGACATCTTCGTGGCCTTTGGCGCCATCGCGCTGATGCACACGTTCCTGCTCGGCTCGGGCATCGACGTGGAACCGCTGCACATCGCTGTGTGGGGCATCCCGACCGCGGTCTGCGCGTTCCTGATCCACTCGGTGCGCCTCAAGCGCCTGGACGGCTGGCTTGCCCGTGAAATGGGTGCCGCCGCTAACACCAACGCGGCCGCGGCCAAGCAGGGGTAAGCCATGATTCTGTCAATCAACTATCTGTACTGGCTGGCCGGGATCATCCTGACGATCACCGCGCTGATGACCTTTGCCGACAAGAACCACCCGCGTCGCTGGACCACGGGCCTGTTCTGGGCGATCTTCGCCGTCATCTTTCTCGTTGGCGACAAGATCCCGCCGATCGCGGTGGGCGTCGGCGCCGTGGTGATGGCGCTGCTGGCCGGCACGGGCGGTGTAACGCTGGGCAAGCATGGCGAACTGCCGGCAGAAGAGCGCCGTGCATCCGCCAAACGCCTGGGTAACCGCCTGTTCATTCCGGCACTGACCATTCCGCTGGTCACCGTCATCGGCAGCGTGTTCCTGAAGGACATCAAGATCGGCGGCGATCTGCTGCTCGATCCGAAGAACCAGACCTTCGTCTCGCTGGGCCTGGGCTGCATCATCTCGCTCGCGCTGGCGTGCTGGTTGACGCGCGACACGCCGGTGCAGGCCATGCGTGAATCGCGCCGGCTGACGGAGTCGCTCGGCTGGGCGCTGGTGCTGCCGCAGATGCTGGCCATGCTGGGTCTCGTCTTCGCCGATGCCGGTGTGGGCAAGGCTGTTGCGCACCTGACCACCGCCTACATCAACATGGACTATCGCCTCGTTGCGGTCGTTGTCTATTGCGTGGGCATGGCGCTGTTCACCGTCATCATGGGCAACGGCTTTGCAGCCTTCCCGGTCATGACGGGCGGCGTGGGGGTGCCGATCCTGGTGGGCGTGTTCCATGGCAACCCGGCGGTGATGGCGGCCATCGGCATGTTCTCGGGCTACTGCGGCACGCTGATGACCCCGATGGCGGCCAACTTCAATATCGTGCCGGCTGCGTTGCTGGAGTTGTCCGATAAGAACGCTGTGATCAAAGCGCAAGTCCCGACCGCGCTGCTGTTGCTTACAGCCAATATCCTGCTCTTGTACTTCCTGATGCTTCACTAATCGTGTTTAATGCGTCGCGTGCGGTGTGCGTCACGCGGGCGGTTCTTCCCCCGCAGACGTCACCAAGCGCGATCGCTGCCCGCGAGACAAGGGCATGCGGTCGTAGACCTCGCATCGTGCTCTTTCTCCGGGGGGATTCATGAGCAGCCAGATGACGAGCGGCCGTTCCATGTCGGGACGCCGCTTTCTTTGTGTTCTCGCAGTTAGCGCCCTGTCGCTGATTTCCGCCGCGCACGCCAGCGCGGAAACGCTCCGAGTGGCCACGCCGTATCCGGCCCTCAATTTCCATACGCAAAACCTGCAGGCCTTCGCCAGCGCCGTCAGCAGCGCCACCAACGGCGGGCTCAAGCTTGAGGTTTATCCGAACGGTACGCTGCTCAAGCCGGCCGCCATCTTTGACGGCGTCAAGGACGGCAAAGCCGAGGCTGGCGAGGTGATGCTTTCGACGCTGGCCCAGCGCGATCCGCTCTTCGGCGTGGATTCGATTCCCTTCGTGGTGTCGGGCTACAACGATGCGCGCCTGCTGTGGGATGCCTCGCGCAGCCACATCGAAGCGCTGATGAAGGCCAACGGATTGCGCCTGCTGTACGCCGTACCCTGGCCGCCGCAGAACCTGTATTCCGAAACACCGATCGCCCGTTTGTCCGACCTGAAGGGACATCGTTTGCGCACCTATAACGCGGCGCAAAAGCGCATTGCCGAGTTGTATGGTGCCCAGGCCGTGCAGGTGGAAGCCGCCGATCTGACCGCCGCGATTGCCGGCGGGCGGATCGACACGATGGTCACCTCGCCGTCCACCGGTCTGGAAACGAAGGCTGGCCAGCGCATGACGTATTACTACAAGGTCAACGCGTGGATCCCGAAGAACGCCGTGTTCGTCAACGAGGCGCGCTTCGCCAAGCTCCCGCCGGCGATGCAGCAGACCGTGCTCAAGCTTGCCAAGGATTACGAGACGCGGGGTTGGGACGCCAGCCGCCAGACCTATGAGCGCGATGAAGCCGAACTCGCCAAAACCGGCGTGCGCGTGCTCAATCCCGACGTGACCTTGCAGGGCGACATGCGCCGCCTGGGCGAACGCCTGACGCGTGAATGGCTGCACACCGCGGGCACGGAAGAAGTCGACATCCTGTTGAACTTCGAGAACAAGCGCAGCAAGGCCAACTGACGCCGCAACGCGCTTGGGCATGATGTTCGACGGACGTTTATCATCGTTTTAGTCTTACGCAGCACGCAGGAGAACGTCATGCCTACCGTCCTCGTCACCGGTTTCGATCCGTTCGAGAACGAACCCATCAATCCGTCGTGGGAAGCCGTGCGCACCCTCGATGGGCAGGGAATCGCCGGCGCCGACATCGTTGCGCGCCAGTTGCCGACCATCTTTGGTGAATCCAACAAAGTGCTCGGCAAGTTGCTGCAGACGCTGCAGCCGGATGTGGTGATCGCCGTGGGGCAGGCCGGTGGCCGCGCCGAGATGGCCATCGAGCGCATCGCCATCAATGTCGACGACGCCCGCATTGCCGATAACGCCGGCAAACAGCCCATCGATATCGCAATCGCAAGCGACGGACCGGCCGCGTATTTTTCAACGCTGCCGATCAAGGCCATCGTGCGCGAGTTGCGTGCCGGCGGTGTTCCTGCGTCGGTGTCGCAGACGGCGGGCACCTTTGTCTGCAACCACGTCTTCTATGGGCTGATGCATGCCATCGCCCGTCACAAGCTGCCCACGCGCGGCGGCTTCATCCACATCCCGTATCTGCCGTCGCAGGCAGCCAAGCACCCGGGGCAACCGAGCATGGCGCACGACACCATCGTCACAGGCCTGCGCATCGCCATCGAGACAACGCTGCGCACGCTGCACGACGTACGCGAAACGGGCGGCCAGATGCACTGAGCCTGCGCGACGGCGCAGCGCGCTGTTCAGTCCGTGAAGCGCTTATGCCGTTGTAGTTCGATGTGCACCGGTGTGCCCGGCGCTGCATAGGCTGAGGTGATCGGCGCCGTGTCGGCCGTAGCCCATTCGGCTTCGATGGACGCTGGCGTTTCGTCGTGCAACACGGGTGTGTGCTGCAATTCGGACGTCGTCGGCGGGCGCGCGACGGCCTGCGCCAGCGCTCGAGGCCGCGGCTTCACCGGCAATGGCGTCGCGGCCGGCGGTGTTGCAGCGATGACCGGCGCGGTAACTTCCGTTTCGTCGAAAGTCATGTCGGTCGCCTGGGCAACGTTGGCTGCGGCTGCTGCCGTGGTGGCGGCTTGCGGCTCCGTGGCTTTGTTGGTTTCCACGGGTGCCGCCGGCAATGCAAGGGAATGATCGAGTGAACGTGGCGATGCGGTCTGCGGGGGGAGGGCGGCCACGGTTGTTTGATCAAGCTGTGCAGCGGGTTGCCGATGCTGCCCGGTCTGCCAGCCAAGCAGCGCAGCCGCCAATGTGCACGCCATGCCAATCGACAGCACAGTCACGCGTCGACGCCACTGCCCGTGGTCCGCAGCACCAGCGTCCCCCCACGTGTTGGCTGCGGGATCGATCGGCGCGCTGACCTGTGTAGCGGCGTTGGCCTGCACGTTATCGAGCGTTGGCCCGAAGGGCGGCGGCATACGCACCAGACCCGGTAGGCGCAGGTGTCCGTCGATGATGAAGTTGGGGGATTCCAAGGCCGTCTCCGCTGATGGCCGCAGCGGACATCCAGGCCGGCTGCGCAAGCAGGCGCCATGCTAAGCGGCAGATGGACGGTGGTCGATCAGACTGGTCTTAAGTCGATGCGTGCTGCATCTAGCGCGGAGAGGTCGCTGGCCCGCCGCTCTCGCGCAGGCCAGGGAGGTGGCGCCAAAGAACGTTACGGCGCAGGCGACCAGTGCGGATCATTCAACTGTTTTTCCAGCAGGCGGATCTGCTGCTGCAGCGATTCAACCTGGGTTTGATACGCGCGGCGCTCAATGTCCAGCGCCTTGGTTTCCTGGCGCATGGTCTGCTGCTCGGTCAGCATCTTCTGACGCTGCGCCTGCATGATCCGCACTTCCTGGCTGAGCGATTCGGCGCGCTGCTGAGCCGCCTGGGCTTCGCGCTCCAGTTGCGCCTTCTGGCCCGCCGTGACGGCGCGGCGCAGATCATCTTCGGCCCACGTACGGGTCTGGCTGGCCAGCGTGTCGTATGCGCCTTCTGCCGGAGCGACCGACGCAAACTTGTACACGCGCCACAATTCTTTGCGATACGACAGGGCAACGTAGGCCGTGGTGTCTTCG
>JABLTH010085468.1_pt1 | contig 11485 bp, 15 predicted proteins | sample 7875711 | NCBI WGS metagenome assembly JABLTH01 (sample SAMN14941262, study PRJNA633318) | bioreactor metagenome | isolation source: bioreactor | place: China | collected 2019-03-05 | reverse complement strand
TTCCTGGGCAATGACCGGCACCAGCCCTTCATGCGTCCAGTTCACCTTGTTCAGCCAGCTATCCGTCATTACAGCCGTACCTCGATCCCGCGTTGCTGCATGTATTGTTTGGCCTGCTTCACCGTGTATTCGCCATAGTGGAAGATGCTCGCCGCCAGCACGGCATCAGCGCCGCCAACCTGTACCCCATCCGCCAGATGCTCCAGATTACCAACGCCACCGCTGGCAATCACCGGCACTTCCACCGCATCGCTGATGGCGCGCGTCAGCTCAAGATCAAAACCGCTCTTGGTACCATCCCGATCCATGCTGGTGAGCAACAATTCGCCCGCGCCCAGCCCGGCCATTTTGACCGCCCATTCCACCGCATTCAGCCCGGTCGGATTGCGTCCGCCATGGGTAAAAACTTCCCAGTGGTCACCTACCCGCTTGGCATCAATCGCCACCACAATGCACTGCGAACCAAAGCGCCCGGCGGTATCCGCCACCAGTTGCGGGTTGGTAATCGCCGAGGTATTGATGCTCACCTTATCCGCCCCGGCATTGAGCAGGTTGCGCACATCTTCCACCGCCCGCACACCGCCGCCTACCGTCAAGGGAATAAATACCTGCGAGGCGACTTCTTCAATGATGTGGAAAATCAGGCCGCGGTTGTCGGAACTGGCGGTGATGTCGAGAAAAGTCAGCTCGTCGGCACCCTGCTCATCATAACGGCGGGCAATTTCCACCGGGTCGCCAGCATCACGCAACTCAACGAAGTTGACCCCTTTCACCACGCGACCGGCGGTCACGTCCATACAAGGGATAATGCGCTTGGCTAAGCCCATGTCACTCGCCCCATCAGCCGTTCAATTCATCCGCCAGCGCCTGCGCCGCGGCAAAATCGAGCGTGCCCTCATAAATGGCGCGGCCGGTAATGGCACCCATGATGCCTTCGGCCTCAACCGCGCACAGCCGCGTCACATCTTCCAGATTGGTGATGCCACCGCTGGCAATCACCGGGATGGTCAGGTTTTTTGCCAGCGCCACGGTCGCCTCGATATTAACCCCGGTCAACATGCCATCGCGACCGATATCGGTATACACCACCGCTTCCACGCCATAACCTTCAAACCGCTTGGCCAGGTCCACCACATCGTGCCCGGTCAGCTTGGACCAGCCATCCACGGCCACCTTGCCGTCCTTGGCGTCCAGCCCGACTATGATCTGGCCGGGGAATGCGTCACACGCCTCGTGCAGGAAGCCCGGATTCTTCACCGCCGCAGTGCCGATAATGACATAGCTGATGCCGTCGTCGAGATAGCGTTCTATCGTATCCAGGTCGCGGATACCGCCGCCAAGCTGAATCGGGATTTCACCGCCAACGGCATCCACAATGGCCTTGATTGCGCCTTCATTCACCGGCTTGCCCGCAAACGCGCCGTTCAAGTCCACCAGATGCAAGCGACGAGCGCCTTTTTCCAGCCAGGTTTTGGCCATGGCGCCAGGATCTTCGGAAAACACCGTGGCGTCTTCCATCAAGCCTTGTTTGAGACGTACGCAGTGGCCGTCTTTGAGATCAATCGCGGGAATTATCAGCATGGTCGTACTCTATTTTAAAGAACAGATGAGGGTTTATGGGGTTCCATCCCAATGGATAAAGTTTTTCAGCAATTGCAACCCGGCATGCTGGCTTTTCTCCGGGTGAAACTGCACGGCAAAAATGTTATCGCGCGCGACTGCACTGGTAAAGCTCACGGGGTAATCGCTGGTGCCCACGATGAGTGCGGCATCGTCAGGCACCACATAATAGCTGTGCACGTAGTAAAAACGGTCATCCTGCGGGATATCCCGCCACAGCGGGTGCGCACGCGTCTGCCGCACCTGGTTCCACCCCATGTGCGGCACCTTGAGTTTGTTACCGTTAGCATCTTTCATGCCGGAGGAAAAGCGACGCACTTGCCCGGCGAATACCCCCAGCCCGTCAACATTACCTTCGTCGCTATGCTCGAACAGCAACTGCAAGCCGATGCATATCCCGAGAAACGGCTTGCTGGCAGCTGCTTTCAGCACCGCATCGCGCAACCCGCGGCTATCGAGTTCACGCATGCAATCAGGCATCGCGCCTTGGCCGGGGAATACCACATGCCGGGCAGCGGCAATTTCTGCGGGGTCGCTGGTCACAATCACCGGGCGACCGTCTGCCACATGGGTCAGCGCTTGCGCAACTGACCGCAGATTGCCCATCCCGTAATCTACAACTGCAATGCTCGTCATGTCAGGGTGACAATAGAATGAATTGGTTACAAGGTACCTTTGGTGGAGGGCGTAATGCCGGCCATACGCGGATCAAGCTCGATCGCCACCCGCAAGGCGCGACCGAAGGCCTTGAACACTGTTTCTGCCTGATGGTGCGCGTTATTGCCGCGCAGGTTGTCGATGTGCAGGGTAATCAGGGCGTGGTTCACAAAACCTTGGAAAAACTCATGGATCAGGTCAACATCAAACTCACCCACGGCGGCACGCGTAAACTTGACGTCATACTCCAGCTCGGGGCGGCCGGAAACGTCAATCACCACGCGTGACAACGCTTCGTCCAGCGGCACATAAGCGTGCCCGTAGCGACGAATGCCTTTTTTATCGCCTATCGCCTTGGCAAAAGCCTGCCCCAGCGTAATGCCGATGTCTTCAACCGTGTGATGCCCGTCGATATGCAGATCGCCCTTGGCTTGCACGGAAATGTCCACCAAGCCATGACGGGCGATCTGATCCAGCATGTGGTCGAGAAATCCCAGCCCGGTAACGAACTCGGACTTGCCGGTGCCGTCCAGGTTCAGGCTGACGCTGATCTGCGTTTCAAGGGTGTTGCGGGTAACGGTAGCGGTGCGCATGCTGAGTGAAATATAACTTACTGAAAAGTCAGCCCATTCTAACCCAAAATTTCGCGCAACGCCGAAACCAGGCTGGTACATTGCTGTTCCGTGCCTATCGTGATGCGTAAAAAAGGTGCTATCCGGGAAGGATTCTTGAAATGGCGCACGATAATGCTGCGCTCGCGCAGGGCTGCGGTCAGGGCCGCGCCGTCGCGCTGCGGATGCCGCGCGAAGATGAAATTGGCGGCGGAAGGCAGCACTTCGAAACCGATGGCGACAAGTTCTGCCACCAGTTGCCGGCGCGTCGCAACCACCTTGGCGCATGTGCTGTCAAACCATTGCCTGTCGCGCATTGCCGCCAAAGCGCCGGCTTGGGCCACGCGCCCCAGCGGATAGGAATTGAAACTATCCTTGACCCGGTTCAACCCTTCAATCAATGCAGCATTGCCTACCGCATAACCAACGCGCAACCCGGCCAATGAACGTGATTTGGACAGCGTATGCACCACCAGCAATTGCGGAAAGCGGTCCACCAGGCTGATGGCCGACTCGCAACCAAAGTCCACATACGCCTCATCCACCACCACCACCGATTCGGTATTGGCTTCCAGCAACCGCTCAATATCCGCCAACGCAACGGGCGAGCCGGTAGGCGCGTTGGGGTTGGGGAAAATAATGCCGCCATTGGGCTTTTGATACTGGCGCAACTGAATCTGGAATGCTTCATCCAGCGGCACCGTTTCATGGGCAATGCCATACAGCCCGCAATACACCGGGTAGAAACTGTAGGTGATATCGGGAAACAGCACCGGCCGATCATGTTTGAGCAAGGCATGGAACACATGCGCCAGTACCTCGTCCGAACCGTTGCCAACAAATACCTGCACCGCAGTCACCCCATGATATTGCGCGATTTCCTGCCGTAGCAGGTCGCTACCCGGATCAGGATACAGACGCAGGCTGTCCGCCACTTCGCGACGCATCGCCTCAAGCGCCAGCGGGCTGGGGCCATAGGGATTTTCGTTGGTATTCAGCTTGACCAGGTTGGCCAGCTTGGGCTGTTCCCCCGGCACATACGGCGTGAGGTCGTGGACGATATCGCTCCAGAACTTGCTCATGGCTTGAGGCGATACTCCGCGGATCTGGCGTGTGCCTGCAAGCCCTCGCCGTAGGCCAGGGTGGAGGCGATCTTGCCCAGCGTCTGCGCGCCGGCCTCAGACAGCATGATCAGGCTGGAGCGCTTCTGGAAATCGTACACGCCCAGCGGCGAGGAAAACCGCGCCGTGCGCGAAGTCGGCAGCACATGGTTGGGGCCGGCACAATAATCGCCGACCGCCTCGCAGCTTTGGCGTCCCATGAAAATGGCGCCGGCATGGCGGATTTTCTGCGTCAGCGCCACCGGGTCTGCCACCGATAATTCCAGATGCTCAGGGGAGATGTAATTGGCAATTTCCGCCGCCTCGTCCAGGTCGCGCACCTGGATCAGGGCGCCGCGATTCTGCAGCGAAGTGGCGATGATTTCGCGCCGCGGCATTTCCCCCAGTAGCTTGTTGAGGCTGGCTTCGACGTTCTTCAGGAACTCGGCATCCGGCGACAGCAGGATGGCTTGCGCCAGTTCGTCGTGCTCGGCCTGGGAGAACAGGTCCATCGCCGTCCAGTCGGGATCGCTCTTGCCGTCGGAGATAACCAGGATTTCCGACGGGCCGGCCACCATGTCGATGCCCACCACGCCGAATACGCGGCGCTTGGCGGCTGCCACGTAGGCATTGCCGGGACCGACTATCTTATCCACTTGCGGCACGGCTACCGTGCCGTAAGCCAGGGCGCCCACCGCCTGTGCCCCGCCAATGCAGAACACGCGATCAACACCGCACACGGCTGCGGCAGCCAACACCAGCGGATTTTTCTCGCCATCCGGAGTGGGCACCACCATGATCAATTCCTTCACCCCAGCCACCTTGGCCGGGATGGCATTCATCAGCACCGACGAAGGATACGCAGCCTTACCGCCCGGCACATACAAACCCACCCGATCCAGCGCCGTCACCTGCTGCCCCAGCATGGTGCCGTCGGCCTCGGTATAGCTCCATGATGCCAGTAATTGCTTTTCGTGATATGCGCGCACTCGCCCTGCAGCCTGCTCCAATGCGCTACGCTGCTCGGTTGGCAGCGATGCCAGCGCCGCCTGCAATTCCGTCGTGGGCAATTCCAGTTGCGCCATGCTGCTTGCCGACAGGCGGTCAAACCGCTTGGTATACTCCAGCACAGCCTCATCCCCGCGCTGCTTTACATCCTTGAGGATGTCGGCCACAACCACGTCAATCTTGTCGTCCTGCGCGCCCTCAAACGCCAGCAACTGATGCAGCGCACCCTGAAAATTGGAATCTGCCGTGGAAAGCTTCTGTATCTTTAGCATGTTCATTTCACCGCTTGTGAAAAAGTATCGATAATAGGTTGAATCTGCCCGCGCTTCAGCTTGAGCGAGGCCTGATTCACAACCAGCCTGGAACTGATCGGCATAATTTCTTCCACCGCCACCAGGTGGTTGGCACGCAACGTACCACCGGTGCTGACCAGGTCAACAATCGCATCCGCCAACCCAACCAGTGGCGCCAGTTCCATCGAGCCGTACAGCTTGATCAGATCCACATGCATGCCTTTGGCGGCAAAGTGCTCGCGCGCAATCTTGACGTACTTGGTCGCCACTTTCAGCCGCGCACCGCGTTGCAGACAAGCGGCATAGTCAAAACCTTCCTTCACCGCCACCATCATCTTGCAGCGCGCGATATTGAGATCCAGCGGCTGATACAGGCCAACACCACCATGCTCAACCAGCACGTCGCGCCCGGCAATACCCAGGTCGGCAGCGCCATATTGCACATAGGTCGGCACATCGGAAGCGCGTACGATAATCAAGCGCACATCTTCGCGGTTGGTGCCGATAATCAGTTTGCGCGACGATTCCGGCGCCTCGGCTGGCACGATACCCGCCGCTTCAAGCAACGGGGTGGTTTCTTCAAAAATGCGGCCTTTGGACAGAGCGATCGTGATCATTTAACCGACCCGCTTAATCCGTGCACCCACGGCTGCCAGTTTTTCTTCAATACGCTCATAACCACGGTCAATGTGATAAATGCGCTCTACCACGGTCTCGCCACGCGCAACCAAGCCGGCCAGCACCAGCCCGGCGGAAGCACGCAAGTCGGTGGCCATCACAATGGCACCATCCAACCCAGGACGGCCTTTCACCAGCGCGGTATGGCCATCGACCTCGATATCCGCCCCCAAGCGGCGCAATTCCTGCACGTGCATGAAGCGGTTCTCGAAAATGGTTTCCGTCACCTGCGCCACGCCATCAGCCACGGTATTCAGCGCCATGAACTGCGCCTGCATATCCGTTGGGAACGCCGGATGCGGTGCGGTACGCAGGCTTACCGCTTTTAACTTACCGTCTGATTCTATGGTAATACTGTTGTCGTCGTATTCCACTTTGGCGCCGGCTTCGCGCAATTTGTCGATGACCGCCTCCAGCAGATCCGCGCGGGCATTTTTCAACCTGACCTTGCCGCCGGCCATGGCCACCGCCACTAGGTAGGTACCGGTTTCAATGCGGTCGCTCACCACGGCGTAATCACAACCGTGCAGATGTTCCACGCCGTGGATGGTAATCACGTCGGTGCCCGCACCCTCGATGCGTGCCCCCATCTTGATCAGGCACTCGGCCAGATCCACCACCTCCGGTTCGCGCGCCGCGTTTTCCAGCACGGTGGTGCCTTCCGCCAGCGTTGCTGCCATCATCAGGTTTTCGGTACCGGTCACGGTGACCATATCCATGAAAATGCGCGCGCCTTTCAGGCGGTTCGCCTTGGCCTCGATATAACCGTGCTCGATATGGATTTCCGCCCCCATTGCCTGCAGTCCCTTGATATGCAGATTTACCGGGCGCGAGCCGATCGCACAGCCGCCGGGCAACGACACGCGTGCCTTGCCGAAGCGCGCCAGCAGCGGCCCCAGCACCAGAATCGAGGCGCGCATGGTTTTCACCATTTCATACGGCGCCACCGGGTTGTGGATATTGCTGGCATCCAATGCCACGTTCATGCTTTCGTCCACCGACACCTGCATGCCGAGATGCGCCAGTAGCAGCAGCGTGGTGTTGACGTCGCGCAGATGCGGCACGTTGGAGAGCCGAAGCGGCGTTTCCGCCAGCAAACCGGCGCAGAGTATAGGCAATGCGGCATTCTTGGCGCCGGAAATACGAATCTCGCCGTTGAGTTGGGCACCGCCCTGTATGATGAGTTTATCCACTGAGACCGACCTGTTTATGCTGTTTCCAGAAGTTTCTGCAATTCGCCGTTTTGATACAGTTCGCGCATGATGTCAGCGCCACCAACAAACTCCCCTTTGATGTACAACTGCGGGATGGTCGGCCAGTTGGCGTACACCTTGATGCCTTCGCGAATGTCCGGGTTGGCCAGCACATCCACCGCCAGGTAATCCTTCACACCGCAAGCCTTGAGTATCTGTGCTGCCACGCCGGAAAATCCGCATTGCGGAAACTGCGGCGAGCCTTTCATGTAGAGCACCACCGGGTTGGAGGTCACCTGCTCGCGAATGACTTGTTGAATATCCATCTCTTGTCCTTTATTTTGCTGCCTGTTTCGCCCACTGCTCGGGCGTCAATGTGCGCATGGAAAGCGCGTGGATTTCTTCTCGCATCCGCTCTCCAAGCGCCTGATAAACCAGTTGATGCTGCTGCACCATGTTCTTTCCGGCGAACTGGCCGCTCACGATCACCGCCTCGAAATGCTGCCCGTCGTCGCCCCGAACCACCAGGTGCTCGCAGGGCAAATGCTGCGCGATATAGGTCTTTAACTGTTCGGCGGTCAGCATATCAGCCCCTCAATTTGTAGCCGCTTTTCAGCAGCGCCAAAGTAAACCATGATAAAGCCAAAAAGCACAGCGTTACAACGAACAGGCTGGTGCTGGGCGCCACATCGCCCTGGCCGAAAAATCCGTAGCGAAAGCCGTCTATCATGTAGAAGAACGGGTTGAAGCGCGACACCGCCTGCCAGAATGGCGGCAGCGAATGAATCGAGTAAAACACGCCGGACAAAAACGTCAGCGGCATGATGATGAAGTTCTGGAATGCCGCCAACTGGTCGAACTTGTCGGCCCAGATGCCCGCCACGATGCCGATAGCGCCCATCATGGCGCTGCCCGCCAGCGCAAACGCCAGCACCAGCCACGGGTGCGCCATCGTCAGATCTGCCCAGAACAAGGACACCAGGCACACGCTGCACCCCACCACCAGTCCGCGCACAATGGCCGCCGCCAGAAACGCCACAAAAAATTCCGCATACGACAGCGGCGTCAGCAGCAGAAATACAATGTTACCCATCACTTTGGACTGGATCAGGCTGGACGAACTGTTGGCAAAGGAATTCTGCAACAGCGACATCATCGCCAGGCCCGGAATCAGGAAAGCGGTGTAGCTCACGCCGGGATACACCTGCACATGCGACTCCAGCACATGCGAGAAAATCAGCAGATACATCAGCGCCGTCATTACCGGCGCCGCAACCGTCTGGAAACTCACTTTCCAGAAGCGCCAGATTTCCTTCTTGAACAAGGTGAACAGGCCGCGCATCAGTTGCCCCTCACGATGTGCAAAAACACATCTTCCAGATCGGCCTCGATCAGTTGCAGGTCCTCAACCGCAATCGATTCACTGCGCAAGCTGGCCAGGATGGCTTCGATTTCCGTGGTGGATGCCAGATTCAGGATGAAGCAACCACCCTCTTCGCTGCGCTTCAGCGGCAACAACGCCTGCGGCAACCTTGCCGGTTCCAGTTTCAGTTTCAGCTGCTTGGCCTGCACCCGGTTCAGCAAATTGCGTGTGGAATCCAGTGCCACGATCTGCCCCTGCTTCAGCATGGCGACCCGTGAACACAATGTTTCCGCCTCTTCCAGATAGTGCGTGGTCAGGATGATGGTGGTACCTTCCCGGTTCAGCCGCTTGATGAAGGTCCACAACATCTGCCGCAATTCGACATCCACCCCGGCGGTCGGCTCATCCAGCACCAGCACCGGCGGCTTGTGCGCCAGCGCCTGGGCGATCAACGCCCGACGCTTCATGCCTCCGGAAAGCGCCCGCATATTGGAATTGGCCTTATCCGCCAGCCCCAGGCCCTCGAGGATTTCATCGATCCAGGGATCGTTTTCAGGGCCGCAGCCAAAATATCCGGCCTGGAAGCGCAGCATTTCGCGTACATTGAAAAACGGGTCGAATACCAGTTCCTGCGGCACCACGCCGAGCAATTTGCGCGCGCGGCGATAGTCGCTCACCACGTCATGCCCCAGCACTGCCAGGTTGCCGCCGGTAGGCCGCAACAAGCCTGCCAGCAAGTTGATCAACGTGGACTTGCCTGCGCCGTTAGGCCCCAGCAACGCGAAAAACTCGCCCTGCTCGATAGTCAAGTCAACGCCGCGCAACGCTTGCAGCTTGCCGAAAGACTTGTGGACCTGTTCGATTTGAATGGCGGGCGTCATGGTGTACGGGGCGGACAGACCGTCCCGGAAAAACTTAGTGGCTGGAGCTTGCGGCCGCGTGCAGATCATGGGGCAGCATATCCAGCACCCCATACAGCGTGGCCAGGCTAACCAATGCTGCAGGCAGGTTGCTGTATTGCAGCTTGATCTGCCGGGCTTGCGCTTCCCGCAGCCAATGGAACAACAGACTGACGGCTGACGAATCAACATCGGTCACCTGGGTGAGATCAACCTCCACCTCGGTTGCAATTCCAATACTGACCGACAGCCCTGCCTCCAGCAAGGCGCCAACCGTCTCCACGGTCATTTCGCCACGAACCAGCAAACGGTTGCCCTGCTGTTGTATCAGCTCAGTCAAGGTCAGCCCTGCTTTTTCTCTGCCGAAGCCGATGAATTCTGACGATTTTTCTCGGCCAACTGCTGGATCAGGTTATCCACCCCCCCCTGATTGATGGCTTCATCAAACTGGCTGCGATAGCTGGTCACGATGCTGACACCCTCGATCTCAACGTCAACCACTTTCCATTCATCGCCGACTTTCTCCAGACTGTAATCCACCTTCACCGGCTGGCTGCCGGTTTGCAGAATCAGCGTCTTCACCTTGACGCGGGTATCGCCCGGCTGCGAACGCAGCGGCTTGAATTCTAGCGTCTGGTTGCGGTATTTCGACAGGGCCGTGGAATAGGTACGTACCAGCAAGTTGCGGAACTCCGATACCACCTTGCCCTGCTGCTCACCGCTGGCTTTACGCCAGTTGCGCCCCAGCACCTGCTGCGTCATGCGTTCAAAGTTGAAATGCGGAACAATTTTTTCTTCCGTCAGCGCAACGATTTTCTTGGTATCGCCGTTCTGGATATCCTTGTCCTTCTTCACCAATTCCAGCACTTCCGTGGCGGTGTTCTTCACCAGCACGTCCGGTGCCAGGGATTCCGCCATTGCCGACGTACCAAAAACAAAAGCTGCCATTGCCAGCAGCCAGCCCAATCTATTCATGTCTAATCTGCCTTCTTGTCGTTAGATTCCGAAGCCTTGCTGGTCAGGAATTTACCAATCAGGTCTTCCAGCACCAAAGCGTTCTGCACTTTTTCAATTTTATCACCGTTCTTCAGATTATCATCGCTGCCGCCCGGCAACAGCGCGACATATTGCTCACCCAGCAGGCCGGCAGTATAAATCGGGGCGATGGTGTCCCGGTCGAAGTGGAAACGCTGGTCGATATCCAGCGTCACCGCAGCTTCCTTGGTCTTGTCGTCGAAATGGATATCCGCCACCCGGCCCACCACTACGCCCGCGCTCTTGACCGGCGCGCGCGCCTTGAGGCCGCCAATGTTTTCATATTCTGCATGCAGCCTGTAGGTATCGCCGATATTCGCCGTTGTCAGGTTGCCCACCTTCATCGCCAAACCAAACAGCGCGGCAAAACCCAATGCCACAAAGATGCCCACCCACAAATCTATCGTCGATCGTTCCATCCCTAAACCTCCAAATATTTCACAATATCAAGCATGCAGCATAAAAGCCGTCATTATGAAATCCAGCCCCAGCACCGCCAGGGACGAATTCACCACGGTTCTTGTTGTGGCGCGACTGACGCCCTCGGCAGTCGGCGGCGCATCATACCCTTCAAACAGTGCGATGCTGGTACAAGCAACGCCGAACACCGCGCTTTTGATGACGCCATTCACAATATCGTCGCGGAAATCCACACTGCTTTGCATTTGCGACCAGAACGCCCCTTCATCCACGCCGATCAACTGCACCGCCACCAGGTAGCCGCCAAACACGCCCACCATCGAGAACAGCGCCGCCAGGAAAGGCATGGAGATTACGCCGGCCCAGAACCGCGGCGCCACGACACGGGCCACCGGATTCACCGCCATCATTTCCATCGCGGACAATTGCTCGGTGGCTTTCATCAAGCCGATTTCCGCGGTAATCGCCGTGCCCGCGCGCCCGGCAAACAGCAATGCCGTAACCACCGGGCCAAGCTCGCGCACCAGCGCCAGCGCCACCAGCACGCCTACCGCATCCGCGGAACCATAGCGCTGCAAGGTGTTATAGCCCTGCAAGCCGAGCACCAT
>JABLTH010011525.1_pt1 | contig 11489 bp, 7 predicted proteins | sample 7875711 | NCBI WGS metagenome assembly JABLTH01 (sample SAMN14941262, study PRJNA633318) | bioreactor metagenome | isolation source: bioreactor | place: China | collected 2019-03-05 | reverse complement strand
GTCCCCAGCGCCTGGTCATGCAGGGTCTCCGGGCCGGCGTGCTGAAGCCTCCAGGCGGCGAGACGGTCGTCGACGGCCGCGACCTCGACCTCGACGTGGAGGTCGTGGACACGCTGTTCACCCAGCTGACCGCCGCGGCCGACGCGGGTGACGAGCGCGCCGCCGCCATCCTGGACCGGTCGATCCGGAACACGGCCTTCTACCTGTCGAACCTCGCCGCGCTGCTCGACATCGACCGCGTGGTCTTCGGCGGCCCGTCGTGGTCGCGGGTCGAGAGAAGCTACCTCGAGCAACTGCCGGCCAGGATGGCCGAGATCGACATAAGCATCCTCACGCACCCGGTGCTGCTCCAGGGCACTGCGGTCGGCGAAGACGTCGCGGCCGTCGGTGCTGCCTGCCTGGTGCTCGACGAGACCTTCTCGCCGCGCGTCGGGCGGCTCTGACAGGCCCTTCGGCTGTCCCCTGACCGAGGGGAAGACGGCAACTTCTGCGCATCTCTTGATCTATAAATCAAATTGATTTATAAATTACGAAGAGTCCACGGCACGGGAGCCGGCGGACCTCAATGCAAAGGAGCATCGATGAAGCGAAGCAGGGTACTGGCCGCAGCAGTTGCCGCAGCCGCTCTCGTCGCGTTGGCGGGCTGCTCGTCCTCCTCCGGGGGCGGCGACGGCAAGACCATCAAGGTCGCCTTCCAGGACTACGGGTCGGACATCATGTCCAACTTCATGAACAAGGCCAAGACCGACTTCGAGAAGGCGAACCCGGGAGACACGATCACCCTGGTGCCGATCAAGGCGGCAGAGAACGACTACTACACCAAGCTCGCTCTGATGAACCGCGCGGCCACCACGGCGCCCGACATCATGTCCGAGGACACCTTCCTCATCCGTGCCGACGCGCAGGCCGGCTACCTCGCGCCGCTCGACTCCTACGTGTCGAAGTGGTCGGACTGGTCCAACTTCTTCGACAACGCCAAGGACGCTGGCAAGGGTGACGACGGCAAGGTCTACGGCATCCCCACCGGTACCGACACGCGCGGTCTCTGGTACAACAAGCAGATCTTCGAGAAGGCGGGCATCCCCACGCCCTGGCAGCCGAAGACCTGGGACGACGTGATCAGCGCCGCCAAGAAGATCAAGGCCGCCGATCCCGGAGTGATCCCGCTCAACATCTTCTCGGGCAAGGCCGCAGGTGAGGCGAGCTCGATGCAGGGCTTCGAGATGCTCCTCTACGGAGCGAGCGAGAAGGGCCTCTACGACGACTCGACCTCCAAGTGGATCACGGGCTCGAAGGAGTTCACGGACTCCCTCGACGTGATCAAGGAGGTCTACCAGGGCGGACTCGGCCCGAGTCAGGAGATCACCAGCGACACCAACTACCAGAACACCGTCAACAACCAGCTGGTGCCGCAGGGCAAGCTGGCCATCAACCTCGACGGATCGTGGGCCTCCAACGCGTGGCTGCCCACCGGGGCCACCCCGTGGGCCGACTGGGACAAGGTCATGGGCGTCGCCAAGATGCCGACGCAGAAGGGTCAGGAGCCCGGCTCGATCAGCCTCTCCGGCGGCTGGACGTTCTCGATGGGCGCGAAGAGCTCGGCGAAGGACCTCGCCTGGAAGTTCATCACGTTCCTGACCGACAAGCAGCGTTCGCTGGAGTACAACATCAACACCGCGGGCATCCCGGTGCGCAAGGACGTCGCTGACGACGAGAAGTACAAGACGTCGAACCCGACCTCCGAGTTCTTCTCCTCGCTCGTCGCTGTCACCAAGTTCCGCCCGGCGACGCCGGACTACCCCAAGATCTCCAACGGCATCCAGGTCGCCATGGAGTCGGTCATGACCGGCCAGGCCTCACCGGCCGAGGCCGCCAAGACCTACGACGACACCGTCGTGGGGATCGTAGGCAAGGACAAGACGGAGTCGAAGTAAGGTGACCTCCACTCTGGATGCCGTCGGCTCCGACGCGCGCGGCCGGACCAACCCGGTCCGGCCGCCGCGCGGCCAGCAGAAGGCACGTTCGCGCGCACACACCCGGCGATCCCTCGCCCGGGCCGTCCCCCTGGTCCCGGCCATCGGCCTCCTGGTCGTCTTCCTGGTCGGGCCGATCCTGTCGTCGTTCTACGGCTCGTTCACCAACATGTCGCTCACCGGCTCGTCGGCGGCGTCGGCGCAGTGGGTGGGCCTCCAGAACTACATCGACCTGTTCAAGAGCCCGGACTTCCCGGTCTCGGTGTGGCTGACGCTGGTGTTCCTGATCGGCTCGGCGGTCATCGGCCAGAACGTCGTCGGCATGGTGCTGGCCCTGCTGATGCGCAACGGCAGCCGCTGGGTCGGCGCCCTCGTCTCGACGTTCGTCGTCGGCGCCTGGGTGCTGCCGGAGATCGTGGCGGCGTTCGCGTCGTACGCGTTCTTCAGCCAGCACGGCACGCTCAACGCCATGCTCGCGGCGTTCGGCGTCACCGGTCCGTCGTGGCTGTTCGCCTTCCCGATGCTGTCGATCATCCTCGCCAACACCTGGCGCGGCGCCGCTTTCTCGATGCTGGTCTACTCGGCCGCCCTGCAGGAGGTGCCGCCCGAGATCACCGAGGCCGCGGAGGTCGACGGCGCCAACGGCGTGAAGAGGTTCTTCCTGGTGACGCTGCCGATGATCCGGCGGAGCATCTCCACGAACCTCATGCTCATCACGCTGCAGACCCTCTCGGTCTTCACGCTCATCTACGTGATGACAGGGGGCGGGCCGGGCAACAAGAGCATGACCCTTCCCGTGCTGGCCTACCAGGAGGCCTTCAAGTTCTCGGAGCTCGGCTACGGCACGGCCATCGCGACCATCCTGCTGCTCGTCGGCGCGGCTTTCGCGATCGTCTACGTGCGCGCCCTCAAGACGGAGGTGGACTGATGAAGCTGTCCTCGCCCAACGGCATCGCCCTGAAATGGACGGCCAACATCCTTCTGCTCCTCATCGGGGTCGTGTTCGTGCTGCCGCTCGTGTGGGTCGTGCTGGCGTCGTTCGACGGGAGCGCGACGCTGTCGGTCGCCTGGCCCAAGCAGTGGACGCTGGAGAACTTCCAGAAGGTGCTCACCCCCGAGCTCGCCTTCGTCCCGCTGTGGAACAGCCTCCTGCTGTCCGCCGGGTGCGCGATCCTCACGGTGATCATCGCCGTGCTCGCCGCCTACCCGCTCTCGCGGTACCGCAACCGCTTCAACCGGCCGTTCCTCTATGCGATCCTGTTCGGGACCTGCCTGCCGATCACCGCCATGATGGTGCCGGTCTACAGCCTGTTCGTGTCGCTCAACCTGATCGACTCGCTCGGTGGGACGATCCTGTTCATGGCGGCGTCGTCGCTCCCCATGGCGATCTGGATGACGAAGAACTTCGTCGACTCGGTGCCGATCTCCCTCGAGGAGGCGGCCTGGGTCGACGGCGCCTCGAGCATGAAGACACTCTGGACCGTCGTCGTGCCGCTGGTGCGCCCCGGGATCGCCGTCGTGTTCATCTACGTGTTCGTCGCCGCCTGGGGGAACTTCTTCGTCCCGTTCGTGCTGCTGCTCAGCCCCGGCAACCAGCCGGCGGCCGTGAGCATCTTCACGTTCTTCGGGCAGTACGGCGCCGTGGCCTACGGCCAGCTCGCCGCGTACTCGCTCATCTACTCCGTGCCCGTCATCGCCCTCTACGTGATCGTCTCGCGCTCCCTCGGTGGTTCGTCGGCGCTCGCCGGAGCGGTCAAGGGCTGATCCGTACCTCTTATATAGAAGGAGTCGTCGTTTGTACCAGCAGAACCAGCTCGCCGAGTTGCGGGTCGACCGTTTCGTCCGCGAGCGCCTGACGCCCGCCCTCGAGCGGGCCTCCGTGCCGGTGGCCGTCGAGATGTGGGAGGTGCCGGACGAGCCGGTGCCCTTCGCACGGGCGGTGCAGGGGCCGTTCGAGCCCTTCGCCGTCGGCCGGCCGTGGGGGCGGCCGTGGGGGACGGTCTGGTTCCGCGTCACCGGCACGGTGCCCGCCGAGTGGGAGGCCGACCCGGCAGAGGTCGAGCTCGTGGTCGATCTCGGCTTCACGGCGGGGCAGGTCGGCTTCCAGGCGGAGGGTCTGGTCTGGGCGGGCGACGGCACGATCGTGAAGGCGCTCGAGCCGCTCAACAACTACGTGCGGTTGCAGGCGGCGCCGGGCGAGTCGTTCGAACTCTTCGTCGAGGCGGCATCGAATCCCGACGTCGGCTCGGACTGGTCGTTCCGCCCGACTCCGGTGGGCCGCAAGTCGACCGCGCCGACGGCCTCCATCTACACGCTGCGGCGCATCGACGTCGTGCATCGCGACACCGAGGTCTGGGAGCTGATCCAGGACATCTTCACCGTGCGTGGACTGGCGGCGTCGCTGCCGGACACGTCGCCGCGACGCGCAGCCCTGTTCGCCGCCCTCGAAGATGCCGTCGTCGCCGTCGACCCGTTCGCCGTGTCGGCCACGGCCGCCCTGGGTCGGGCCGCCCTCGCCGGCGTGCTCGCCTCGCCGGCCGCTGCCACGGCACACCGTGTGTTCGCCGTGGGCCACGCGCACATCGACTCGGCGTGGCTCTGGCCGGTGCGCGAGACGATCCGCAAGTGCGCGCGAACGTTCTCGAACGTGCTCGATCTGATGGATCAGGATCCGGAATTCGTCTTCGCCTGCTCGTCGGCGCAGCAGTTCGCGTGGATGCAGCAGTTCTACCCGGAGCTGTTCGAGCGCATCCGGGCGCGGGTGGCCGAGGGGCGGTTCATCCCGGTCGGCGGGATGTGGGTGGAGTCGGACACGAACCTCCCCGGCTCCGAGGCGATGGCCCGGCAGTTCGTCGAGGGCAAGCGCTTCTTCGCCGAGGAGCTCGGCTACGAGCCGCGCGAGGTCTGGCTGCCCGACTCGTTCGGCTACTCGGGGGCGCTCCCGCAGATCGCGCGCGCGGCCGGGATGGATCACTTCCTGACGCAGAAGATCTCGTGGAACGAGTCGAATAAGTTCCCGCACCACACGTTCGAGTGGGAGGGCATCGACGGAACGCGCATCTTCACGCATTTCCCGCCGGTCGACACCTACAACTCCATCCTCTCGGGGGAGGAGCTGGCGCACGCGGAGCACAACTTCGCCGACAAGGGCAGGGCGAACACCTCCCTCGTCCCCTTCGGGTTCGGCGACGGAGGCGGCGGCCCGACCCGCGAGATGGTCGCAGCCGCCGCGCGTACGGCCGACCTCGAAGGCTCGCCGACCGTGCGGGTCGCATCGCCCGCCGCGTTCTTCGCCGCCGCCCGCGCCGAGTTCGACCCTGCTCCGGTGTGGGCGGGGGAGCTCTACCTCGAATTCCACCGCGGCACATACACGTCCCAGGCTCGCACCAAGCAGGGCAACCGGCGCAGCGAGGCCCTGCTGCACGAAGCGGAGCTCTGGGCGGCGACCGCTGCAGTTCGCTCGGGAGCGGAGTACCCGGCGGAGGAGCTGCGCGAGGCCTGGCGCACGGTGCTGCTGCAGCAGTTCCACGACATCCTGCCCGGATCGTCCATCGGGTGGGTGCACGACCAGGCGGTCGAGAACTACGCGGCGGTTGCCCGGAGCCTGGAGGGCGTGATCGCCCGGTCGCTCGCCGCTCTCGGTGAGCCCGGCGAGGGGCAAGGAGCCGTCGCGAACGCCTCGCCGTACGTCGTTGACGGCGTCGCCCCCGGAGGTGTCGGCATCCCGAGCCGTGGAGCGGACGTTCGTGTCGAGCGCGACGGCGACACCATCCGCCTCGTGAACGACAGGATCGCGGTCACGGTCGACGCCGACGGCCTCATCCCGTCGATCGTCGACGCGTCGACGGAGCGGGAGGCTGTGCCCGCGGGCACCCGCGCCAACCTCCTGCAGCTGTTCCGAGACACCCCGACCCAGTGGGACGCGTGGGATGTCGACGTCGAGTACCGGCTGTCCGGAGAGGACCTCACGGCCGTCGAGTCGCTCGACGTCGTGACGGAGACGCCGGAGCTCGCCGCCCTCCGGCTGGTGCGCCGGTTCGGGGACTCCACCGTGACGCAGACGTTGAGCCTGGCCGCCGGCTCGGCGGCACTCGACATCGAGACGGAAGTCGACTGGCACGAGCGGCAGCGGATGCTGAAGCTCGGCTTCCCCGTCGACGTGCACACCACATCGGCGCGATCGGAGATCCAGTTCGGCCACATCGACCGGCCGACGCACACCAACACCACCTGGGACGTCGCGCGCTTCGAGACCAGCGCACACCGCTGGGTGCACGTCGGCGAATCGGGCTTCGGGGTGGGTGTCGCCAACGACGCTACATACGGCCACGACATCACGCGGCACGAGCGGGAGGGCGGGGGAACCTACTCGCTCGTGCGGCAGACGCTGCTGCGGGCGCCGCTCTTCCCCGACCCGGAAGCGGATCAGGGGGCGCACACCCTCCGGAGCTCGATCGTGGTCGGCGACGTCGACGCGGCCATCGAGGCCGGCTACCGCCTCAACCTGCCGCTGCGTCCGGCCGCCGCCGGCGCGGAGCCGCTCGTGGCCTCATCGTCGCCCGCCGTCGTCGTGGAGACCGTGAAGCTCGCCGAGGACGGCTCGGGCGACGTGATCGCACGGCTGTACGAAGCCCACGGATCGCGCGCGGAGACCACGCTCGCCGTCGGTTTCGCGCACGAGCGCATCGATCGCACCGATCTGCTCGAGCGCACGACCGGTGAGGGCTCGGCCACCCTGACCCTCCGGCCCTTCGAACTCGTCACGCTGCGGTTCGTCCGCGGCTGACGCCAGACCGCCCGCCCCGGGCCGCGCGAACCCCGGGGCGGGCAACATCGCCTTCCACCACGCCGTCCGTTCCGCTCCCGAACTGGGGTGTGCGATCGGCGAGGAATGGCCATCCCGTGCGGTTATCCTGTGCAGACGAACGGGGAGGTGGGCAGGATGACGGCGACGTGGCGCAGGCGCGTTCTCGTGGTCGAAGACCACGCCCTGCTGCGCTCGCTCGTCGCCGATGCGTTCACCCAGCGCGGGTTCGAGGTCACGGCCTCACCGTCGGCTGTCGAGGCTCTGCGCGTGCTCGACGAGGCTGACCCCGACCTGCTGGTGACCGACATCGATCTGGGATCCCGGCCGAACGGCGTCGAGCTGGCCACCATTCTGCGCGAGCGCGCACCGCAGATCGCGGTGCTTTTCCTCAGCAACCTGTCGTTGGAGGCCGCCGCGGCGCAGGCGCGCGACACCGTCGAGGGAGCCTCGTTCGTGAACAAGGGTGCGATCGCCTCCGTCGACGAGCTGGTCGACGCCGCGGAGGCGGTGCTCACCGACCGGCCCGTCCGGCACCTGACCGGAGCGGATGGAGCGCAGGGCGCGCTGCTGCGCCTGAGCACGGCCCAGCGAGAGACCACCCGGCTGCTGGCCGAAGGGCTGACCAACTCCGAGATCGCCCGCCGGCGTGGTGTCTCGGTCCGGGCGGTCGAGAAGAGCGTCGAGCGGGTGTTCCAGGCGCTCGGCCTCGTCGGCGACGACGCGACGGCTCCTCGGGTCGCCGCGGCGACCCTCTACACCGCCACCTACGGCAATCCCCGGTCCGGGCTGTGAGCGCCACGGCCGCCATCGCCAGACGCCTGATCGCCCAGGCGACGGGACCCTCCGCCGTCACCATCTGGACTTGGCTGGTCACCGCTCCGATCGCGCTGACCGTGATGGCGGGCCTGCAGTACGTGACCGGCGGGCTGGGTGCGGGCGTCGCCGTCGCCGCCGTAGAGCACATCGCCGTCGGTCTTCTCCTGATCGCGCTGTGGCTCCTGTTGCTGGTCGTCCCGTCGACCGCGCGCGCCGCGACGGTGTTCGCGGCGTTCGCGGTGATCGGTGTGCTGCGTCCCCTGCTCTTCCTCGGAGCAGGCCAGCTGCTGCACATCCCCGTCGCGGCCGGCAACTTCGGCGGCCGGATCCTGATCAACATGGTGACGACCGTCGCGATGTTCTCGCTGATCGCCGTCGCCGTGCAGCTGGTGCGCGACCACACCGGCGTCTACCGCAGGCTGCGTGCGGCCCAGGAGGCCTCCGCCCACGACGCGGAGCGCGCCGCGGAACGGGTTCGGCAGCTCCGGCACTCGGCGGTAGACGCCGTGCTCGAGCAACTGGAGAGCGCGACGTCCGACGCGGCGATCCAGGGCATCCCGCCCGGCGAGGCCGCGACACTGCTTCGGGGGCTCGCGGAGGAGGTGGTCCGGCCGGCGAGCCACCGCATCTACGACGAGGAGATCACTGATCCCGGCGATGGCGTCCTCGCCGACGACGGCACGGACCTGCAGCCCGTCCGCCGCCGGGAGTGGATCGCGTCGGTCTTCGGCGCGATGCAGGCGGCGCCGCCGCTGGCGCTCGCCGTGCTGTTCGTCCTCCTCGTGCTGCCGTTCGGCATCTGGCAGTACGGCGTGCTCTTCATGCTGCCGCCCCTCGCCTGCGGCTTCGTCGTGCTCGTGGGCGGAAATGCGGTGATGGTCCCGCTCGTCCGCAGCGCGCCTCCGGCCCTCCGCCTGTTCGTCGTGCTCGTCGGATACGCGCTGGTGGGCGTCCTGCTGTCCGCGGCGAGCGAGCTCATGGTCCGGTTGCTCGGCGCCGACCCGCGCCTGGTCTGGTTCGAAGCCGCGACCTACTGGGTGGTGGCCTTCGCCGTCGCGTTCGTCGCCTCGCTCACGGCCCGCGTGCGCCGCGACCAGAGCGAGTTGGAGGCGGCGATCCAGTCGAACATCCGTGCCGCGGCCGCAACCCGCTCGGCGCTGGAGCACGAGCGCGCCGGGCTCGCCCGCCTCCTGCACTCCGGGGTGCAGTCGGAGCTGATCGCCGCGGCGCTGGCGCTGGGATCCGGTTCGGGTCAGGATGCCTCCGCCGAGCTCCGTGACGTCGTCGACAAGATCCGCGCCGAGCTGAGCGCGCCGCGCATCGAGCCGGAGGCCGCCGATCGCATCGCGGCGCTCGTGGAGAGCTGGGGCTCCGCCATCCCGTTGCGGTCGTCCATCGGCGACGTCTGGGACCGGTTGCGCGAACCGGGAAGGGCGGAGGCGGTGGTCGACGCGATCTCGGAGGGCCTCGCCAACGCCGTGCGCCACGGCGACGGCACACCGGTGACTCTGGAGGTGAGCCCTGCGCCGCCCAACGGGGTCTCGGTGCTCGTCGTGTCGGGGGGTGCGCTGTCGTCGGCGAGGCCGGGAATCGGCCTGCTCCAGCTCGCCGAACGCGGAGAAGTAGCGCTGCGCGAGAGCGCCGGCCGCGTCGAGCTCGCCGTCGCCATCCCGTAGGCCCGGCGCCTGTCGTAACAGCCGTACCCGCCCGTCCTCGCGCGGAACCGCGGAGCTACCTTCGTGACTATCGGACCCGCATCCGAGATCAATCCGGGCCCGGGGTGCTTCTGCGTGACCCGAACGCGCGGGATGCGCCCCGACCCCGATTCTCCATCCCCCTCACGGTGTCCGCCATTTCTCGCCGGCCGGCCGTTTTCGTCGGATCTATTCATCCGCATTGATAGAACGTCCAGCCGAAATGGGGTAGAAATGGTTGGTACGCCTGAAGCCGTCGTCCCCCCGCGACGCCTCGACCCGACCGTCCAGGAAGTTTCGCTTGCCCAAGTCGCCTGCCCCTCTGCGGCCTCGCCGCAGCTATCGGGCACCCGTCGTACTCGACGTGGAGGCGCAGACGCAGGCGGTCGCCGACCCGGTGAGCGACTTCACGCGGGCCGAATCCCTGGTGTCTACGTCGTCGACCCCCGCCGTTCCGGCGCCGGCGGCGTCGAGTCGGCGTGCAGCCCTGGAGGCCGAGCGCTCCCGGCCGCGCCGCGCGCAGAAGGGCGGCGCGCAGAAGGTCGTCCGTGAGCGCGTCGTCGTGAAGCCGACGCGGCCTTCCCGGGCCGACCGTCGCGCCGCCGCCGCGCAGCCGACGACGGTGCCCGCTACGCACATGTCGGCCGGCCCGTCGGTCGCCGATCCCCGCGACCCCCGGCACCCGCGGAAGGGCATCTTCGTCAAGAACCGCCGCCGCCGCAGCTTCCATGTCTTCGTCCTCGTCGCACTGACGGCCTTCTTCGGTACGGCGGCGCTGCCCTCCTACGCCAGCACGGGGGAGGCCACGACCGCCGGATCTGCTCGCACCGCGCTCGCCGTGCAGACGCTGACCGGTGGCGATGCGACCGCGCAGGTCGTCTCCCGCGACGGCCTCGGCATCGCCGAGAGCCCGCAGGCGCTCGACTCCACCACCAACAGCACGGTGTCCCCGACTGTTCAGGCCCTCGCCGTGCAGCTCATGGGAGCCGTCGCGGCGGGCCGACTCGTCGGCTCCACCCCCAACCACATCCCCGAGATCGCCAACCTCGCCGAGGGCAAGGTGGTGCCGAACTGCGGCGTCGACTACCGCGTGCTTCAGGCCATCTCAGTCGCGCTCGACAACTTCAGCCAGGTCGGCATCAGCGACATCAACCGCAAGTGCACCGGCCAGATCGAAGGCGCAGGCACGGACTCGGCGCACTACGCCGACGGAGGCGGCCACGCTGTCGACTTCTACCTCCTCAACGGCTCGGCGCTGACGGGCGGCGACTCCCGATCTGTGCAGCTGATCCACCTCCTCGACCCGCTCGTCCCGAGCGGGACCGGCCTCGGCCAGGTCGAGTGCCGCGGCTCCATCAGCCTCCAGCACTTCGCGCCGTTCTCCGACACCTGCAACCACCTGCACATCGACTTCCTGAAGTCGTCGGGGGCGACGCTCCGGTACGGATAGCCAGGCCGAGGCCGCACCGCCGAAACGGTGCGACCTCGAAAGTCGGGCGAGCATCAGTTCCCCTTCACGTTGACGATCTGTCGCAGCGTGTGCCGGATCTCCACGAGGTCTGCGGCGTCCGCCATCACCTGGTCGATCGGCTTGTAGGCCTGGGGGATCTCGTCGAGGAACGCGTCCGTGTCGCGGAACTCGATCCCGGTCATGGCCTCCCGTAGCTGGTCGATCGTGAACGCCTTGCGCGCGGCCGACCGCGAGAACTGCCGCCCGGCGCCGTGCGGCGACGAGTGCAGCGCGAGCGGGTTGCCCCGGCCTGCGACCACGTACGACGCCGTCCCCATCGACCCGGGGATGAGGCCCGGCTGGCCTTCCCTGGCCGAGATGGCGCCCTTCCGCGACACCCACACCTCCTTGCCGAAGTGGCGCTCGCGCTCGGTGAAGTTGTGGTGGCAGTTGATGCGGTCACGCTCCACGATCGCCGTACCGAAGTACTCCTCGGTCTGGCGGACGACGCGGTCCATCATCTCCTCACGGTTGAGCAGCGCGAAGTGCTGCGCCCACCGAAGTTCGGCGATGTACGCGTCGAACTCAGGCGTGCCCTCGACGAGGTAGGCCAGGTCGCGATCCGGGAGGTCGATCCACCACTTCTCCATCAGCGCCTGGGCGACCTTGATGTGGTGGCCGGCGATCCGGTTGCCCACGCCACGGGACCCGGAGTGCAGGAACAGCCACACGGTGTCGGTCTCGTCCAG
>JABLTH010082691.1_pt1 | contig 11490 bp, 6 predicted proteins | sample 7875711 | NCBI WGS metagenome assembly JABLTH01 (sample SAMN14941262, study PRJNA633318) | bioreactor metagenome | isolation source: bioreactor | place: China | collected 2019-03-05 | reverse complement strand
GTCGATCGCGGTGAACGCGTCGGCGTCGCGCTCCAAGCTGGTGTGGACCGACTCGGCCTCGGACAACGACCCCCCGCAGGTGGCGCTGGGTATCGCGATGGGGGCGTTCCGCGGGCTGTTCGTCAATGTGCTGTGGATCCGCGCCAACAACCTGAAGGAGGCGGGCAAGTATTACGAGGCTCGCGATCTGGCGACCGCGATCACCAAGCTCCAGCCGCGCTTCCCGCGCGTGTGGGTCTTTCACGCCTGGAACATGGCGTACAACATCTCGGTGACGACACAGACCCGCGAGGAGCGCTGGAGCTGGGTGAACCAGGGGATCCAGCTCCTGCGTGACGAGGGCATACCGGCCAATCCCAACGACCTCCTCATGCACAAAGAGCTCGCGTGGATGTTCCTCCACAAAGTCCAGGGATACACCGACGACGCCAACGGCTACTACAAACGGAAACTGGCCGAGGAGTGGACGTGGGTTCTTGGGCTCCCGCCGCCGCCCTCGCCAGAGATGAAAGATCGCCAGGTCGCGGTCGAGCGCTACCTCGACTGGTTCCGGCCGATCACCCAGGCGCCGGACAAGATCGAGGACGTGGTCAAGGCTCGGCCCCAGGTCGGTGCGCTGCTCCAAGAGCTGAAGGCCAAGGTCGGGACTTCGCCCGGGTTCGATCTCCTGCGGCGGTATGAATTCGCGCGCGAGCTTTCCACCTCGGCGCTCCGCTTCCAGATCCAGGCGAACTCGGGCCCCAAGACGGCGGCGATGATGGAGATCATCAAGGATCCGAGGTTCGCGGAGGCCTGGCCGGCGCTCCTGGCGCACGTGCGCAAGCGGGTGCTGATCGATCAGTACCACATGGAGCCGGACCGGATGCTCCGCTACATGGAATACTACGGCCCGATGGACTGGCGTCACGCCGCATCGCACGCGATCTATTGGTCGGCGCGCGGCACGGAGCAGGCGCTGCCCCGATTCAGCGTCGAGAACCGCAAGAACTTCGACTTCATCAACAACGACCGCATCACGATCCAGGCGGTTCAGGAGTTGGCGCGGACCGGCGAGATCTACTTCAGCGTGCTGGATTTCCTGGCGGGCAACAACGAGTTCTATCTCGCCATGCCGAACGTTCACTTCGTGAGGACCTACGGGGATATCCTGCAGGCCCTCGTGGAGCGGAGCTGGGCCGACACCGACAAGCGCGTCTACAGCTTCTATTCCGCCGGATACGAGAACTTCCTGAAGGACCAGATCCGCTACTACTTCCGGCGCGGGCAGAAGGACATCGCCGAGAAGCTCTACTCCGATCTGCGCAATTATCCGCACCAGAACATGAACGACCCCGAGCGGCCGTTCATCATGAGCCGCCCGCTGGCCGAGTTCGTTGATCGCGAGATCGCCGATCAGGAGAAGGTGCCCTACGTCGCGGTGAGCGAGACGGTGGGGGCGTTGCAGGGCGCGTTCACCAGCGGCCTGCTGGCGGGCAACATGGATGAGTTCCGCGCTCAGATGGAGTACGCCAAGCAGTTCCACCGCTACTACATGGAAGCGCAGGCACGCCTCAACCCGCTGGACGTCGGCACGGCGCGGATGGAGTTGATGGACCGGGACTTCGGCGTGGTCGCCGGCGTGGTGTTCGCGCAGCTGTGCTCCATCGTCCCGCGCGAGCAGGCCGAGGCGATCTATTCACGCGCGCCCGATGACCTGCGCGTCTACGCCTTCGACCTTCTGGTCGCCAGGTACAAGAAGGACATGGACGCCGAGGTTGCCAAGGGCGGAAAGGCGTTTGACCTGGTCTTCCCAGAGCCGCCGCTGATGGCGCAGCACCGGCAGAAAATGGAGGACAAGGCGGCGAAGATGCGCCTCCTCCAGGAGTCGCTGCAGCAGCAGACGAAGTAGGCAACGCGTCGCGTGCCCGGCGTCTTCCGCGTGCGGACGTGTCACGCGCCCGCGATCACGACGATCAGGCCGTTGTCATCGCGATCGCGTGCTGGTAGCTCGCGAGGCATTTCTCGGCGGCGCCCTCCCAGGTCAGACGGTGCAACTCCAGGCGTCCGTGCTGGCGCAGCGTCTGGGACAGCGGCGGATGCCTGAGGACCGCGACGATCTTGTTGGCCATCTCATCGATGTCCCAGAAATCGACCTTGAGGACGTGCGTGAGAACCTCGGCCACGCCGCTGGTCTTGGACACGATGACGGGCACCTGGTGGTGGATCGCTTCCAACGCCGCGATCCCGAACGGTTCGGAGACACTGGGCATGACATAGCAATCGGCCATGCTGTAGACGCGGTCGATGTCTCCGCCCCGGAGGAACCCCGTGAACAGCACCTTGTGCCCGATGCCGACGCTGGCGGCCAGCTCGATCATGCGGAGCGTCATGTCGCCCGAACCCGCGACCACGAACTTGACGTCGGGCAGCACCTCCAGCACGCGCTTGGCGGCGGCGATGAAATACTCCGGGCCTTTCTGCATCGTCAGACGCCCGAGGAACAGCACGATCTTGTCGCCCTCCTCAATCGCCGTGTCCGCGGCGGGCTGGTACGCCTCGCGGTCGAGCCCGTTGTAAACCACGTCGACCCTGCCCGGGTAGACCGCGTACCTGCGGACGCAGATCGAGCGCGTGAACTGGCTGACGGCGATGACGCGAGCGGCGCCGTGCATCCCCGCCCGTTCGATGTCGTAGATCCGCTGGTTCACGTTGGCGCCCGAACGATCAAACTCGGTCGAGTGGACGTGGACCACCAGCGGCCTTCCCGTGACCTGGGCGAGCGCCAGCCCCGCCGGATAGGTAAGCCAATCGTGGGCGTGGATCACGTCGAAGCGCTCGCTGCGCGCCAGGGCGACGCAGAGGCGAGCGTAGCGTTCGGCGTCGCCGACCAGGTCCGTGCCGTACCCGACCCCCGCGGGCGACGACGCCGGTTGTGCGAGGGCGGCGGCCGCGGCGGAGGTGAGGCCGAGGTCCTCGTAGAGCTTGGCCGAGGCGGCGGCGGGGCTGTTCTCGCCGACCTCCCAGGGCTGGGCGGGCGGGGTGCCGGCCAGCCCGAACCAGCCGGCGGGGGCGCCGCCGGGATACGGGCTTGAAAACGCCGCGGGCACGCCGCGAAACGTCGAGCGCGCGAAGCCCGGGATGTGGATCTCGGGAAAACCGCCGCCGAGGACTTCGGGGAGCTCGGGCGATCCCGAATCGCCCGGGGCGGTCCCATGGATGCGCGCGAGCTTGGCGATGAGGGTTTCGGGGCTGAGCAGTTTGGCCGGCGCGTTCTGGGTCGCTCGGACGGGCTTGGGAAGAATGAAGACGACCTCGTGTCCGAGCTTGTCGAGCGCCTTGGTCAGGCCGTGGCATGCCACGCCCAGCCCTCCGGCGATGAACGGCGGAAACTCCCATCCCAGCATCAGAACCCGCATGACACCGTCCTCAGCGTCGCGCCTTTCGGCCAGTCTTCATTTCACGCCGCGCGACGGTTCCGTCCTTCACGCAGGCCCGACATTGTTGTCCGGCGCGGGGTGATTCGCGCTCATGACTTGTTCAATCTGATGACCCGCTCGGTCAGCTGTTTTCGCACAATCTTGAGAGACACCCCTGTCCCGGCGCCCCGAGCCCCGGGGCAGATGGGGCGAGAGGTCTATTCGTCGCCGCCTTGCATGTCGCCGAGGTTTCGGAACGCGGCCTCAAAGGCAAGGAGCCACGTCGCGATGGTATCGGCGCCGGCGCCCAGGCCGCCGGGAACGCTCGAAACGAACGTGAACATTCTGTCCTCGGATCGAAAGTGCCTGACCGTCGGCGTCACGCCGCTGATCCCAAGCTCGACGAGTTCCTCTTCGACGAGCTCTTCCATGGAATCGCCGGTGTGGAGGAGGTCGGTCTCGATGGACTCGCTCAGCCAGCGATTCGCGGTGACCAGCGACACGAGCACGTCTCCGCCCTGAACGTCGACGCGGTAGAAGGCCGGCTCCGCGGAGTCCCGGGCGGCGCACTCGACGCGCGTCGGGAAGACCGCGACCTCTCCAAAGACGCCGGCCAGGCGTGCTTTGCGGGCGATCAGGTCCAAGAGCGTGTGCACCTGGGTCGGTGCTTGGGTCATGTTCGGCCTTCCGAGAAGCACAGAGTCGAAGCCAGTCGGCGCGCCGCGAAATGCCGGACGCGCTCCGCCGGGCAACGTTAGGCGATGTGCGAGGCAATTGCCGCAAGCGGGCGACGGCCGGTGGGTCGGTCGCTCCGTCGCTGGCCTCTGCCCCCATGCCGTGCCTATCCTCACCACCCCGGCGAGTGCCTTGGCCGGGCCATCTGCCCAGGTGGCGAAATTGGCAGACGCACTACCTTGAGGTGGTAGCGCCCGCAAGGGCATGGAGGTTCAAATCCTCTCCTGGGCATTTTCCCCTGCCGCGGTACCGGCGTGATGCACCGAGCGAGCGTCGCATGTTCGGCGATGCCGCCGGTGATTCAGTGAATCCAGGCGGGGCGGATTCGGTACACCATGCAGAAGCCCGCGCGCCGCGATGGGCGAGCAAACGAAGGAGCGTTGATCATGTGTCACACCCCTGCCGTCCTGGTGGCATTGATGGCCGTTGCGTCCGCGTCGTGGGCCCAGAACAGCACGCCCCTGACCAACCCCGTGGGGGTCGGAGACGGGACACCCTCCGCGCTGATCTCTCGCGAGGTGCTCTTCGGCAACCCCGATCGAGCGCAGGCTCGCCTCAGCCCCGACGGCAAGCAGATCGCGTTCCTCGCCCCGGTGAACGGCGTTCTGAACGTCTGGGTGGCGCCCGTCGAACAGCCCGAGAAGGCCAAGCCCGTCACCAGCGACACCAAACGCGGAATCCGCCAGTATTTCTGGGCGTTCACGAATTCTCACATCCTCTACCTCCAGGACTCCGGCGGCGACGAGGATTGGCGCCTCTTCTCCATCGACCTCGCCAGCGGCAAGCAGCTCGACCTGACGCCCTTCGACTCCATCCCAGGGCCCGACGGAAAGCCGCTCGTCGGCCCGACCGGACGGACTCTGCGGCCGACGGCCCAGATCCAGGGCGTGAGCGAGAACACGCCCGATGAACTTCTCATCGGCCTGAACAACCGTGACCCGCGCCTCCACGATGTGTACCGGGTCAACATCAAGACCGGCGAGCTGAAGCTTGTCCGCCGCAACGAGGGCATGCTCGCGTACGTGTGCGATGATGACTTCAATGTTCGCTTCGCCATGCGATTTACGCCCAAGGCCGAGATGGAGATCGTGCGCGTCAATGGCGACGCGACCGAACCGTTCGCGACGATCGGCCCTGAGGACTCGATGACGACCGGGCCGGCGGGGTTCAACAAGACCAAGGATGTTCTCTACATGACCGACAGCCGCGGGAGGAATACCGCGGCGCTCAAGGCGATCGACCTGAAGACCGGCGAAGAGAAGATTCTGGCCGAGGATCCCAAGGCCGACGTCGGCCAATCGCTGGTGCACCCCACGCAAAAGACGGTGCAGGCCGTCGCGTTCGATTTCGACCGTCAGCATTGGAAGATTCTCGACCCGGCGGTCAAGCCCGACCTTGACTACCTGCGGACGCTCTGCGACGGCGACCTGGGGATCGTCAGCCGCTCGCTCGACGACAAGCGATGGATCGTGGCATACACCGACGACGACGGCCCGGTGAGGTACTACCGGTACGACCGCGCGGGCGACGGCAAGGCGGGCAAAGCGACGTTCTTGTTCTCCAACCGCAAGGCGCTCGAGGACGTGCCGCTTTCTCCCATGCACGCGATGGTGCTCAAGAGCCGTGACGGGCTGGATCTGGTGAGCTATCTGACGCTCCCCAAGTGGGCGGACGCCGATGGAAACGCGCGCCCCGACAAGCCCCTCCCGATGGTGCTCATGGTGCACGGCGGGCCCTGGGCCCGCGACGACTGGGGGTACGACCCGTACCACCAGTGGCTCTCCAACCGCGGCTACGCCGTGCTCTCGGTCAACTACCGCGGCTCGACGGGGTTCGGCAAGAACTTCGTGAACGCCGGCAACGGCGAGTGGGCCGCCAAGATGCACGACGACCTCCTCGACGCGGTCAACTGGGCGGTTGAACAGAAAATCGCCGAGAAGGGCAAGGTCGCGATCATGGGTGGAAGCTACGGCGGGTACGCCACGCTGGTCGGGCTGACCTTCACGCCCGATTTCTTCGCCTGCGGCGTGGACATCGTCGGGCCCTCGAGCCTGCAGACGCTCATGCAGAATATCCCCGAGTACTGGTACCCGTTCTTCCCGGTCCTGGCGCAGCGCGTCGGCGATCCGTCCACCGAGGAAGGTCGAAAGCTTCTGGCGGCCCGCTCGCCGCTGAACATGGTCGACCGCATCAAGCGGCCGCTGCTGATCGGACAGGGCGCCAACGACCCGCGCGTGAAGCAGGTCGAGGCCGACCAGATCGTTTCCGCGATGAGGAAGGCCAACATCCCGGTGACGTATGTGCTCTTTCCTGACGAGGGGCACGGCTTCGCACGACCGGAAAACAACGCCGCGTTCAACGCCGTCACCGAGGCGTTCCTGTCGCAGCACCTGGGCGGGCGATTCGAGCCGGTGGGGGATGCGCTGTCGAAATCTTCGGCGCAGGTGAAGGTCGGCGCCGAGAACATCCCCGGGCTGGGCAGCACCAACAAGTAGGGGTGTGGTCAGCCCTGGTGGTCGTGGAATCCCCCGCCCGAGCCCGGAGATCGCGGTCGTTCTTTAGTGACGTGGGCGGAGATGCTCAAGCGGACCGCCGGTTCGCTCGATAATCCCTTCGGGCGTTCCGAGCGCGCCGAAGGGAGATGCCCGTGCGAGTGCTGGTCGTTGACGATTCGGTTGTGATCCGCCGAATGCTGACCAAGTTCATCGAGTCCGACGGGACGATGAAGGTGGTGGATTGCGCACGGGACGGCAAGCAGGCCCTCGAGAAAGTCCAGGCGCTCGCGCCCGATCTGATGACGCTCGACGTTGAGATGCCCGAGATGGACGGCCTTGGGGTGCTGGCTCGCCTGCGCTCGCTGCGATCCGAACTCCGCCCGGCGGTGCTGATGTGCTCGACGCTGACGGCCGCGGGAAGCCGCCACGCCCTCGAGGCGCTCCGCCTCGGCGCCGCGGACGTTGTTGCCAAGGACATGACCGACGAGGACTCGCTGCGCCGCGAGGTGCTTTCAAAGCTCCGCGCGATCGGCGAGGCCCGGAGGACTCAGTTCCCGTCCCGCCCCGCCAGCCTGACGCATCTGCCGAATCGCGAATACCAGCTCGTCGTGGTGGGATCGAGCACCGGCGGCCCGCCGGTCGTTGAGCGCCTGGTCAGTGGGCTTCCGCGCACGCTGACCACCCCCGTGGTGATTGCTCAGCACATGCCCGCAATGTTCACCAAGGGTCTGGCGGAGAGGCTGGCGCAGATCAGCGCCGTGCAGGTCCATCACGCCGACAAGGACTTGCCGCTCGAACGCGGGCACGTCTACATCATCCAGGGCGGCAAGCACGGGCGCGTGCACCGTACCCCCGCCTCGCGCCTGCGCCTGGAAATCTCCGACGAGCCGACGACCGCCCTCTACAAGCCGTGCGTCAATGAGCTCTTTGCATCCGCCGCGCCGGCGACCGGAGAGGCGACCATCGGCGTGGTGCTCACGGGCATGGGAGACGACGGGCTTATCGGCGGTCGGGAGCTTGCGGCGTCGCGCGGCGTGATCCTCGCCCAGGAGGGCTCGACCTGCGTGGTCTACGGCATGCCCCGGGCGGTGGTCGACGCGGGAATCGCGACGCCCGGCACGCCCGATGCCATCCTCGCGGCGATCGTCGCCGCGGTCGGTGGAAAGTCGGCCGCCAAAGTCGCTTGATATAGGGTTTTACCCGGTTTCTCGCGGCGTAGGCCGTTCCTGCGCGGTCCCCGCCCGATCCCCTCAAACCGCGCTGAAGTTGCACCGAACCAGCGTCGATATCACCGACGCGCCCATCGGTACTCGCGGCGCCAGAGGATTTGCCATGTCGCATCCCAATGCTCAGCATCAGGCGTCGTCGGTCGTCCCCACGCAGCTCCAGCTCGTGACCTTCGAGGTCGCCGGCGAAGAGTTCGCGGTCGACATCCTGGCCGTGCAGGAGATCAACCGCATGATGGACCTCACGCGCGTGCCGCAGAGCCCGCCGGAGGTGGAGGGTGTGATCAATCTGCGGGGCAAGATCATTCCGGTGCTCGACCTTCGCAAGCGATTCGGATTCCCGCCCGCCGAGCGTGGCGAGGACACGCGGATCGTGGTCGTCGAGGTGCAGGGGCGTGTGCTCGGCTTCCTCGTCGACAAGGTGCATGAGGTCCTGCGGATCTCGAGCGAGATCGTGGAGCCGGCGCCGGCCATGGTGTGCTCGATCCACGCGGATTTCATCGCGGGCGTGGGCAAGCTCAACGACCGCCTGCTGATCCTGCTGGACTTGGAGAAACTGTTCGGCTCGACCGCCCTTGGCGTCGCCGTCGCCGCGGCCGCCTGACGCACGCGTCCTTCAACCCCAACGACCGCCGCGAGATTCGGAGCCGTTCATGTCCACCGCCTCGTCAAAGATCAGCATCACGGACCGAGAGTTCAACGACCTCCGGAAGATCATCTACGAACGCTCCGGCATCCATTTCCCGGACGGGAAGAAGTATGTGCTCGAGTCGCGCCTGGGCCACCGCCTGGCGGAACTCGAGATGGACAACTTCACGCAGTACATCCAGTTCCTCTCCATTGGCCCGTACATGGCGGACGAGTTCCAGGAGATGTTCAACCGGATCACGATCAACGAGACCAGCTTCTTCCGCAACGAGCCGCAGCTCGACGTCTTCGAAAAGACGATCCTCCCGGAGATCCTCGAGGCCCGCCAATCGTCCAGACGCCTTCGGGTCTGGTCGGCGGCGTGCTCGACGGGCGAGGAGCCCTACACGCTGGCGATCATGATCCAGCGCTCGCTGGGCATCCGAATCAATGACTGGCGCATCGAGATCCTGGGCACGGACATCAGCGAGAAGGCGCTCGAGATCGCCGAATCGGCCCGGTACACCGAGTACGCCATGCGGTCGACGCCCGCCATCGTCCGCCAGCGGTTCTTCAAGACCGAGGGGCCTTACTCGGTCCTCAACGACACGACGCGCTCCTTGGTGACCTTCGAGAAGCACAACCTGCGCGATCGCCTCGGCGCGAAGCGTCACGGCATCTGGGACGTGATCTTCTGTCGCAATGTCATGATCTACTTCGACGACGCCATGAAAAAGCAGGTTCTGAACATGTTCGCCGACCAACTGGCGGATGACGGATACCTGTTCATCGGGCACTCGGAAACGATCCGAGCGGGCGAGGCGCCGTTCCAGGCGCTCCCGCTCCCGCAGGCGTTCTGCTATCGCAAGCTGACGAGCAAGACGGTCTGAGCAACCAAGGTCCTCAGGGCTGGCCGGAGCGGCCGGGAGTATCGCGTGTCTTCGTTCGATCCGCAGATCGTGCAGGACTTCCTCACCGAGTCGGGCGAGCTGCTGTCGCAGCTGGAGTCGGACCTGGTGACACTGGAGCACGATCCGGGCGATCCGGAGATGCTCAACCAGGTCTTCCGCGCGCTCCACACGATCAAGGGGAGCGCCTCCTTTCTCAGCCTGTCGAACCTGGTCAAGATCGCGCACGCGGCCGAGAGCGCGCTCAACGCCGCCCGCAATCGCGTGGTGGTGATCGATCGCGACGCGATGGACGCGCTGCTCCGGGCCGTGGACCTCATCAAGGAGCAGATGGAACAGCTCTCGCACGATGCACCGCTGTCGGAGCCCGACGACGGACTGGTGGCGGTGCTCACGGCGCTGGGTGAGGGCAAGCAGAAGAGAAGCGGCCCCCCGGCGTCAGCCGCGTCGACGCCACCCGAGACTCCCGCGGGTCCCGCCTTGGCCGAGGGTGACGCCCCTCTCCACCTCCCGCCGGCCAAGCAAGACCTTCTCGAGTACCTGATCGGCGATCTGGACGAGTCGCTCGCAAAGTCACGGGAGCAGGCCGCACGCCTCTCCGACCAGTCGGGCTTCCATGACGCGGCGTCGCAGCTGTTCGACCTGGCCGACGCGATCTCTCGCTCGGTCGACTTCTTTGAGGTCGCGCCGATGACGCGTCTGTGCGTGTGTCTCCGCAACGCCTCGCAGGCATTCGGCGAGGCGCGCGCCGAGATCCGCGCGCAGCTGGCGCCGCGCATCGGGGCCATCCTGCTTCTCCTGGCCTCCAAGACCGAGGCGCTGCGCCGCGGCGTGGTCTGCGGAAAGCCGCTCGGCAAGCTGGTTGACCGCGTCGAATCGCTCATTTCGGGCGAGATGCCCGAGGCGTTGCTGGCACCCGGCGCGACCGCCGAGGATGCCCTGGCCCTTGATGTGGGCGCTCCCGCCCGCGCGGCAGCGGACGCCGGGCCGGACACCAGCACACGGGATCATCCCGCGCCGGTGGTGGTTCCGGAACCCGCCGACGCCGCGCCGGGCACCGCTCAGACGCCGGCCGCTGTGCCCGCTCACCCGGGCGTTTCCCGCGCCGACAAGGAGCCGGCCAAGCGTGCCGCGCCGACGGGCGGTGACCACACGATCCGCGTCGAGGTCAATCGGCTCGAGGCGCTCATGAACCTGGTCGGCGAGCTGGTGCTCCAGAAGAACCGCATCGCGGCGATCACTCGCCGCCTGGGCACCGCCGACGCCGCGACGCAGGAATTCCGCGAGCAGATGTCCCTGGCGGCCTCGGGGCTGGATCGCGTCACCGCCGATATCCAGGTCGCCGTCATGCGCACACGCATGCAGCCCCTGGAGAAACTCTTCAGCAAGTACCCGCGACTCATCCGCGACCTGTGCGGCAAAACGGGCAAGAAGATCGAGCTGGTCATCGAAGGCGGCGAGACCGAGGTCGACAAGTCGGTCATCGAAGAGTTGGGCGACCCGCTCGTGCACCTCCTGCGGAACGCCGCGGACCACGGCCTGGAGTTGCCCGGCGACCGCATCGCCGCCGGGAAGCCCGAGACTGGAACCATCACCCTTCGCGCCAGCCACGAGGGCAGCCACGTTCAGTTGCTCATCATCGATGATGGTCGCGGGCTCAATCGTGAGCGGATCGCCGCCAAGGCCGTCGAGCGCGGCCTCGTTCGCGCCGAGGACGCGGCGAGCCTGCCTGACGAGGAAGTCTTCCGCTTTATCTTCCTCCCCGGATTCTCGACGGCCGAGAAGGTCAGCGATCTCTCGGGGCGCGGCGTGGGCATGGACGTCGTGCGCACCAACATCGAGAAGCTCAAGGGGCTGATCTCGCTCTCGAGCCAGGCGGGCAAGGGAACGACGGTTTCCATCACGATCCCGCTGACGGTCGCCATCCTCCCGGCGATGATGGTCGGCGTGGGCGACGAGGTGTACGCCGTTCCCCTCAACAACATCCTCGAGATCGTCAAGCCCGACCCGGAATCCATGAGCACGATCGGCGGGCGCACGGTGATGCGCCTGCGCGATTCGGTGCTCCCGCTCATCAGCGCCGCTGACCTGTTCGAACTCCCCG